>Ga0075152_10000864_pt1 | contig 22019 bp, 23 predicted proteins | sample JI61114C2DNA_FD_70964 | JGI IMG/M metagenome (GOLD analysis project Ga0075152, IMG submission 70964) | Wastewater effluent complex algal communities from Wisconsin, to seasonally profile nutrient transformation and Carbon sequestration -... | ecosystem: Engineered > WWTP > Effluent > Algae...
TGCAAACCGCGCTTGGCCACCGTTTTCGGGTCTTGCAGTTTCAGCGTGCCGGCGGTGGTGTTGCGCGGGTTTGCGAAGAGCTCCTCCCCTTCCTCCTCGCGCTGTTTGTTGAGTTTTTCAAATTCCATACGGCCCATCAGGATCTCGCCGCGCGCCTCCAGTTCTGCGGGCGGGTTGCCGCGCAAGCGAAGCGGAATGGAGCGCACCGTGCGGACGTTGGCGGTGATGTCGTCGCCTTTTTCACCGTCGCCACGCGTTAGGCCGCGCACCAATTCGCCGTTCTGGTAGGAAAGGCTGATGGCCACACCATCGTACTTCAGTTCCAGGGTGAATAAGGTTTTCCCGTTCTCCTTCACGATGCGTTGAACGAATTCCTCCACTTCCTCGCGGCTGTAGCTGTTGCTGAGCGAGAGCATGGGCCAGCGGTGCGGCACGGTCTCGAAGTTTTTGGTGAGGTCGCCGCCCACGCGCTGGGTGGGGCTGTTGGGCGATGCGAGCTGCGGCCATTGGGTTTCCAGCGTCTCGAGCTCCTTCATCAGCAGGTCGAAATTCTGGTCGGAGATCACGGGCTTGGCGGCCACGTAGTACAGGTGGTTGTGCCGCTCCAACTCGTCACTGAGCTGGGCGATGCGCTTCGCGGCGTCTTCACGTTCCATTTCCGCAAAGATCACTTTCTGGCGCGAATGAAACGCGGATTTCCGCTGAGATCTTGCAACAATTCCACCCGGCTGAAGCCTTCAGCCCGCACTACTTCCGCCGTGGCTGGGGCATGCAGGTGGTGTGCCTCGAACCAAAGCTCGTCTTCCAACTGGGCAACTGGCGCAAAAGCTTGAGCGATGGCGCGGTAGAAGAGGTGCGGATCGGTGTTTTCCACGAACAACGCCAAATGCGGTTCGTGCAGCAGCACGTGCGCGTCCATCGTGGCTTTGTCCTGCTTCGGAACGTACGGCGGATTGCTGATGACGAGTGTTCGGCCTTCCATTCCTTCCGCAGTGAAAAGTGCGTTCAGTCCCGCTCCAAGCGCATCGCAGTTATTCCACGTCACCTCAAGTCCGGTGGCGGCACCGTTGCTGCGCGCCACGTCCAGCGCGACTTCGCTGATGTCGCATCCCGTTGCTAACGCCTGTGGAAACGCCTTTTTCAGCGCTAATGCGATGCAACCGCTGCCGGTACAGATGTCGAAGATGCGCGCCGGCGCAACCGCTTGCGCGCGAACCACAAGATCCACGAGTTCTTCCGTCTCCGGTCGGGGAATGAGCACGCTGGCATCAACGCGCAACTTCAATCCATAAAATTCCACCGAACCAATGATGTATTGCAGCGGCTCGCCGGCAGCGAGGCGTTTCAGCACTTCGCGTGCGCGCGTACACTGTATAGTGGTGAGCATCGCCTGCGCGTCCACCTGCAACGGGTCTTTACCCAAGATTTCGCGGAAGGCAGCTCGCGTGATCGCCCTTGCTTCGTCTGCGCCGTGCAGCTCCAGCAAGCTTTCGCGGAACGTTCGTTCCAACTCACCAAAGGACTGTTCGCCGTAGGAAGACATGTCGCAAAGGTGGTCCACCGGCACGGGTCAGGAAAAATTATCCGGATCATCAGCGCATCTTCGCGGCATGGACCACGCACACTGGATGCACCGCTGCCTGCAACTGGCCCGCAACGGCGCGGGGCTTGTAGCGCCCAACCCCTTGGTGGGCGCGGTGTTGGTGCAAGGCGACGCCGTGCTTGCGGAAGGCTGGCACCGAGCCTACGGCGGACCGCACGCCGAAGTGGAATGCCTACGCAACTTCGGCGAAGGCGAAATCCCGAAGGATGCCGTGCTCTATGTTTCCTTGGAGCCTTGCGCGCACACGGGCCTTACGCCGCCTTGCGCGGACCTGCTCATCGCGCGTGGCATCCCCAATGTGGTTGTCGGCTGCACAGATCCCGACCCGCGCGTTTCCGGTAAAGGCATTGCCAAACTTCGCGAAGCCGGGGTTGAAGTGACCGTAGATGTGCTCCGCGAAGCATGCCGTTGGCAGAACAAGCGCTTCTTCACTTCGGTGGAAGAACAACGGCCTTACGTTATCCTGAAATGGGCGCGCAGCATCGACGGTTTCCTGGACCAGCAACCGCGCACCGGTCGCGACGTTCAGCGCATCTCGTGCTATGCCACAGACGTATTGGTGCATCGCTGGCGCAGCGAAGAAGCAGCCATTCTAGTGGGCAGCAGAACGGTGGTGAATGACAACCCCAAGCTAAATGTGCGGCATGTCGCCGGGCGTTCGCCTATGCGCGTTGTACTTGACCGGGAAGACATCACGCCTGCGGACTCCAACGTTTACGACGGCAGCATTCCCACGTTGCTCTTCACCGGAAAACAACGCGCTGAAGTGCCTGTTGAGCAGGTGGTGATCGGGGCCGGTGCCTCACCGTTGCCCGCGTTGCTGGCGGAATTGCACCGTCGAAAGATCCGCTCGGTACTTGTAGAAGGCGGCGGGGAACTGCTGCAACACTTCGTGGCAGCAGGCCTGTGGGACGAAGTGCGGGAGATTGTCGGCGAGGCCGTGTTCGGCATCGGCACGCCGGCTCCCAAGTTGCCGGTGCCGCCGCAGCGCAGCATAACTTCAGGCTCGGACCGTTTACACTTCGCCACTCGCCACCATTCACCGGACGCGGCATGGCCCTAGTGATCATTGCGTCGCTGTTCGGCGCGGCGCTGTTCGTGATCTTCAAAGCGTTCGGTCTGCGGAATGTGCCCTTGTTGCCCGCCATCGTTGTGAACTATGGCGTGGCCTTTCTTCTCGGCTTGGCCGTTTCGCGACCGTGGCAAGTGGCCGACCTTCAGGTGCTGCTGCTTCCTGCAGCCATGCAGGGCGCGTTGTTCATCGCGCTGTTCCAATTAATGGGCATTTCAAGCCAACGCACAGGCATCGCGCCAACAACAGTTGCAAGTAAAATGAGCCTCGCGCTCACTGTGGTGTTGATGGTGCTGGTGTATCGCGAACGGCCCGCTCCATTGGCCTGGGCAGGCATCGCTTTGGCGATCGTGGGCGTAACACTTAGTAGCTGGGGAGGCAGTGGCCTCCGGACAAAAGGCCGTTGGCTGCTTCCGGTAATTTTCATCGCCAGTGCATGCAGCGACCTGCTGATCAATGCTTCGCAACGCGCGTATGTGGCACCGGATGCGGAAGGTGCATTTTCCACGGTGATCTTCGGCTTTGCGGCGGTCTTCGGTGTGCTGCATTTGGTCCTGAAAAAGGAAATCCCGCAGTTGCGCCTGCCGAAAGCGTGGATCGGCGGCACGTTGTTGGGCTGCGTGAATTACGGCTCCATCTACTTTTTGGTGATGGCGCTTTCGCGCAGCGGCATGGCTGGCAGTACGGTTTTTCCGTTGATGAACGTGGGCGTGATCTTGATCGGCACCGCGGCTTCGATCGTATTGTTCAAAGAGAAACTGCGACCGTTACAATGGGCCGGGCTCGCGTTCTCCGTGCTGGCCCTCACCCTGATCGTGATCGCGCAGCCATGAGCGCGGACAGCTACTTCACCTTTGCCGGAGATAGCACGGACGAAGTGCGCGAAAAGTCCAGCCGCTTCGTGGCTTACGCCTTCCCGGTCGCAGACGCGGACGGCTTCAAAGCGAAACTCGAAGAGATCGCAAAAGCGCATCACACCGCGCGGCACATCTGCTACGCATGGGTGCTCGGAACGGCAGGCGAGCATTTCCGTTCGTTCGATGCAGGCGAGCCTTCCGGCAGCGCGGGCAAACCAATTCTTCGGCAGTTGCAGGGCTCCTCATTAACCTTCTCCGCAATTGTGGTGGTGCGCTATTTCGGCGGAACGCTCTTGGGCAAAGCGGGTTTGTCGCACGCATTCGCGGCAGCGGCAAAAGCAGCGCTGGCAGCGAACACCATTGTGGAAAAGAAAATTCTGGAAGAGCTCCACGTTGAATGCGGTTACGAGCTTGTGGAAGAAGTTAAACGCACGGTGCTTTCGTTGGAAGGCGAAGTGTTACACGCGGAATTCGAAGCCCGTTGCAAGCTGCACGTAGCCGTGCCGAAAGCTGCGGTGGACGGGCTGTTGGCGGGTTGGGCGCGAAAGGAGATCGAGGTGAAAAGAGTTTAGCCGCGGAGAAGTTGAGAAATGCAGTTGGAGTATTCGGAGTTTCTGGTACAGGGTATCGAGTACTGGGTACAGGGTACTGCCACTGTCGACTGCAACTGCCAACTGCTCTCCGTGTTCCTCCGTGCCTCTGTGCCTCTGTGGTATATCACTCTCCCTCCTCCTCCTCCTCCTCCCCTTTCCTCACCCATAAAACGGCGCCAGCAATTTCAACAGATCCTCCGGCGCGCGGCACGGCTTGTTGGTTGCACGATCGATGAACACTAAGGTTGTCAACGCTTCCGTTAGCAGGTCCCCGTTTTCGTTGCGCACTTCGTATGCGAACTGAATGCGAACGGCAGGCAATGCAACGATAGTCGTGCGCACGGTGAGCAAGTCGTCGTAGAACGCGGGCTTATGGTAGGTGGCGTTGAGATCGCGCACGGGGAGCATGATGCCGTCCTCTTCCATGCGGCGATAGGACATGCCCAAACTGCGCAACGCTTCCACGCGGCCTACTTCAAAATACTGGGCGTACACGCCGTAATACACATAGCCCATGCGGTCTGTTTCGGCATAGCGCACGCGCAATTTCGTTTCGTTGCTGAACATGTTGCCAAAGTACAAAGCAGTGGGAACGAAATCCTGAATGAGAAAAATCCTCCGGCATGTAGCGCCGCAAAAGTGTTGCGTGTTGTGCTCGCAGGAAATGATGACCACCAAGTCGTTGAACATTCGGCTTCCTCCTTAGAAGCCACCGGGTTAGGTGCGAAACCGCTTGGAAAGCCGACCTTCGGAAACCCTTACTGGGCGCGGGCTGCGTATATTCGTGCAATTCCGCGAGCGATCGCAAAACATTTGATCCACGCAATAGCACAAAGACTTTTTTTTTCACCGTCCACCGCTCATATTTGCCACCCCGAAGGTCGAAGGGCCTTAATCGGAATACCGAACCACCCACCACCCGCCACCCACCCAAATCACCGCAACACCAGAATGAAGAAAGACCATGAGAAGATCTGGGAGCGGTGCCTCGATGTGATCCGGGACAACGTCAGTCAACAAAGCTTCAAGACCTGGTTCGAACCGATCCGGGCGGTGAAGATGGCGGACAACGTCTTGACCATCCAGGTACCATCGCAGTTCTTTTACGAATGGCTCGAAGAGCATTACATCGGGCTGCTGAAGAAGATCATCCGCAAAGAAGTAGGCGCCGAAGGGCGCTTGGAATACTCCATCATCATGGAGAACGGCCAACGGAGCGCGAACCCTTACACGGTAAAGGTTCCTACGAGCAACGCACGTGAAGTGAAGAACGCACCCGTAAGCCTTCCGATCGACGTGGCGAACAGCCCGATCAAGAACCCGTTCATCATTCCCGGTTTGCGGAAGATCAAGATCGAAAGTCACCTCAACGCCAACTACTCTTTCGAGAATTTCATCGAAGGCGATTGCAACCGCTTAGCGCGCAGCGCGGGGTTTGCCGTGGCGCAAAAACCCGGCGGCACCGCCTTCAATCCGCTGCTGATCTACGGCGGCGTGGGTCTTGGTAAGACACACCTCACCCACGCCATCGGTATTGAGATCAAACGCAACCACCCCGAGAAGACCATCCTGTATGTACCCGCGGAAAAATTCACGCAGCAGTTCATTGAAGCGGTGAAGAACAACACCATGGGCGACTTCCAGCAGTTCTATCAAATGATGGACGTGCTGATCATCGACGACGTGCAATTCCTGGCAGGCAAGGAAAAAACACAGGACGTGTTCTTCCACATCTTCAACCACCTGCACCAGAGCGGCAAGCAGTTGGTGATCACCAGCGACAAAGCGCCGGTTGAAATGAGCGGCATGGAGCAACGGTTGCTGTCCCGCTTCAAGTGGGGCCTCAGCGCGGACCTGCAATCGCCTGCGCTGGAAACGCGCATCGCCATTCTGCAAAAGAAGATGTACGCCGAAGGGATCGACCTGCCGAAAGACGTGGTGGAATACTTGGCCTACAGCATCACCACCAACATCCGCGAACTCGAAGGGGCCATGATCAGCCTCATCGCGCAGAGCTCCCTCAATAAGAAGGCGGTGAACTTGGATCTCGCCAAGCAGATGATCGACAAGTTCGTGAAGAACACGGCAAGGGAAGTGTCGATCGACTACATCCAAAAAGTGGTGTGCGACTACTTCGACCTGCCGATCGAACTGTTGAAGAGCAAGACCCGCAAGCGCGAAGTGGTGCAAGCGCGCCAGATCGCGATGTACTTCGCCAAGCGCATGACCAAGAGCTCCTTGGCCAACATCGGTGCACACTGCGGCGGAAAGGACCACGCCACCGTGCTCCACGCCTGCCGCACGGTGAACAACCTGCAAGAGACCGACAAGCAGTTCCGAGGTTACTTGGAAGACTTGGAGAAGAAGTTGAGCATCCATTGAGCGCTTTTCCTACCAGCGAAAAAGCCCCGGACCGCTCCGGGGCTTTTTCATTTCGCATCTTCGCGGCTGCATGAAGATCCTCCTCGTATGTCTCGGCAACATTTGCCGCTCCCCCATGGCCGAGGGCTTGCTGCGTGCCAAGGTCATGGAGCGCCGGCTCTCCATCACCACGGATTCCGCCGGCACCGGCGACTCGCACTTGGGCCAAGCACCGGACCGGCGCGGCCAAGCGGAAATGAAAAAGCACGGCATCGACATCAGTGACTTGCGCGCGCGGCTTTTCACCGGCAAGGATTTCGAGCGCTTCGATCTGTTGTTGGCGATGGACAGCCAAAATCTGCGGAACATGCAGCGCCTTGCCCCATCGGCGGAACTCGCCAAAAAAGCGAAGCTGATGTTGGATTGGTCGCCTACGGACAAAGGCGGCGACGTACCCGACCCATGGTACGGCGGCAGCGAAGGTTTCGTAACCGTGTATGACCTGTTGGATGCTTCAATTGACACTTTGCTGAATGAGCTTGGAGACGTCCGATAAGCCGGTGCTTTACTTGCTCCCCGTGTGGCTGGGCGATGCGGGTGGTACGGAGTTGATGCCGCCGCAAAATCTTGAGATCGCGGAAAACACCACCCTCTTCTTCTGTGAAAACGAACGCACCGCGCGACGCATGTTACGGCGCATGTCCAAGACCATCAACCTGAACGCGATCGAACTGCACGTGCTGGACAAAGACAGCGATGCGGCCACGATTTCCACCTACGTAAAAATGCTGGCCAACCGTTCCGGGGCCATCATAAGTGAAGCAGGCATGCCGTGCATTGCGGACCCTGGCGCGCGCTTGGTGGCAGCGGCACATGATGCAGGCGTGCAGATAGAGCCGCTCAACGGCCCTTCCTCGCTCCTACTCGCTCTTGCGGGCAGCGGCATGAATGGGCAACAGTTCACCTTCCACGGCTATTTGCCGAGGGAAAGTGCACAACGCAAACAGGCCATTAAGAAGTTGGAACAAGAAGCCAAACGGAACGGTGGCGCACAGCTTTTCATTGAAACCCCCTACCGGAACGACGCAATGCTAGCGGACGTTATCGCCACTTGCGAAGGCGGCACACGCTTGTGCATCGCGATTGACTTGGAACAGCCCGGCGGCAGCTTGAGAACACGGACGATCGCTGCATGGCGCAGCGCCGCACCGCAACTCGGCAAGCGTCCGTGTGTTTTCATCATTGGTCCGTGATGCACTGATAGTTACGTTCCACGGTTGTTTTAATCCCTCATCGTTTAGCTTGCGCCACAATCCGCCTTCCCCATGCTCAGCCTTCCCGCCAATACCGATCCCGTTTACATCGCTCCGGAGCATTACAGTGCTATGGACCGCTTCTTCCTGCGGCTCATCAACGACAAACGCGATCTGCCGTTTATCCATTTGATCTTCAAAGTCTCGTTCAGCATTGTGCCGCTGGCCGCGTTGTTGTTCGTGCCGGCCATAAGCGGTTGGCTTTGGCTGTTGATCGCTGCCGTTTACCTCTTCGTCAACAACGTCACCTATAAAGGTCCGTTCGGCTTGATGCTGCATTGCTCCAGCCATCGGCCACTTTTCCGCAAGGAAGTAGCGCCATTGAACTACTTGATCCCTTGGGTGCTCGCACCTTTCTTCGGGCAATCGCCGGAAACCTATTTCGCACACCACGTGGGCATGCACCATGTGGAAAACAACATGGAAGACGACGAAAGCAGCACCATGCCTTATCAGCGCGACTCCGGCAAAGGCTTCACGCGCTACTTCTTCACCTTCCTCTTCACCGGCATTTATACGCTGGTGCAGTACCATTTCAACAAGCGCAGCAAGAAATTGGCTTGGCGCACCGTGCGCGGCGAACTGCTGTTCATCGCCTTTTGCACCGCGTTGTGTTTCGTGAACTGGCAGGCTACGTTGGTGGTTTTCATCCTTCCCTTCCTCGCATTCCGCTTGGTGGCCATGGCGGGCAATTGGGTGCAACACACCTTCATTTGCCCGGAGCAGCCCGGCAACGACTACCGCAACAGCATCACCTGCATCAACGTGAAATTCAACCACAAATGCTGGAACGACGGTTACCACATCAGCCACCACATCAACCCCACATTGCATTGGACCGAGCATCCGAAATATTTCCGGGAGCACCTGGCCAAGTTTGCCGAGAACCGGTCCGTTGTGTTCGCGGGATTGAACTTTTTGGACATCTTCGTTATGCTGATGAAGGATGACTACGAAAAGATGGCATCGCACTACGTGAACGTGGGTGATGTATTCAAAAGCGACGAAGAAGTAATAGCGCATTTGCGCAGCCGGGTGGTACCCATTCCCTTTGCCGTCCCCACGGGAAATGTGGCCTACGCGGTTTGATCTTTTCCCACGGCATTCCTGAAATTCGCACAGCGAAACGATATTACTATGAGCGACGGATACGTAAGGACGACAACGGAAGGCGGCATCGCCACGGTAACCTTCCATCACCCCAAGAGCAACAGCTTGCCCGCGGCCATACTGGGCGAAATGGCCAAGCAGATCTCCACCGCCGGTGCGGACAAAACCGTGCGCGCCATCATTTTGCGCAGCGATGGCGAAAAAGCGTTTTGCGCCGGAGCCAGTTTTGACGAGCTGGTCGCCATTGAAACAGAAGCACAGGGATTGACTTTTTTCAACGGCTTCGCGAATGTGATCAATGCCATCCGGACCGTGCCCTGCTTCGTGCTGGGGCGCGTGCAGAACAAAGCCGTCGGCGGCGGCGTTGGGTTGGCAGCGGCGGTGGACGTTTGCTACGCGCACGCATCCGCTTCTGTAAAATTGAGCGAACTCGCCATTGGCATCGGTCCTTTCGTTGTAGGCCCTGCAGTGGAACGCAAAACCGGCACCAACGCTTTCGGCTTTATGACCGCCACGCCCGCAACATGGCGCAACGCGGATTGGGCCATGCGCAACGGGTTGTATGCGGAAGTTTTCGCGGAGCAGCAAGCCTTGGAAACCGCGATCCAAAAACACGCTACGGAATTAGCTGGCTACAGTCCGGAAGCCATGGCGGAATTGAAGCGCGTGATGTGGAAAGGCACGGAGGAATGGGGCAAACTGCTTCCAGAACGCGCGGCGATCAGCGGCCGGCTTGTGCTTTCGGATTTTACCCGGAATGCGATAGCGGCGTTTAAAGCGAAGTGAAGGTTGGGTTTTGGAACGCTGACCGCGCTGCGCCGAAGCTTAGCGAAGGCGCAGTTGCGCTGGTTTTTAGGATCAGTGATGATTTGATTTGCTTGGTTGAATTTTAGTTTCTGGTATTGGGTATCGGGTACTGAGTACCGAGACGGCTGATCGGCTGCTGACTGCCACTGCCGACCGCAACTGCCGACTGCCGCTGTCGACTGCAACTGCTTTCTGCTCTCTCTTCTCCGCGCTTTTAACTGCCGTAGGCATGTCTCTGCGCACTCCGCGGTTAAACCCTTTCTCCCCTTCTTCCCAGTAAAATCGCACTGTAATCCTTCTAACAACACGGAGGCTTCTATATTTGGTCGCGCTGCCGCAAACAAGTACCGGCGCGCATTGTACGCATGGCAACGAAAAGTGAACTGATCGCGCGGATGGAGGAAGTGCTCCAACAACCCGACGTGGAGCGCTCCGGCGAAGCAGTGGACACGCTGAAAGAAGCGTTCGAGGAATTGGTGGCAACGGAACAGGAAGCCGCGAAAGCTGCAGCCGCACAAGCTGAAGCCGAAGCCGAAACAGAGTCGGAGGAGGCACCTGCTGAAGAAGGCATTTATCCCCCGCCCGCCGCACTGCCACAGGTAACGCAAGTAGCGCCACAGCCCATCGAATCCGCTCCACTTACGGACGAAAACGACAAGAAGTTCAAGCAGCTTTTGGACGCCTACAACACGAAGGTGAACGACATTCGCCGCAAACGGCAGAAAGACGAAGCGGACCACTTGGCGCAGAAGCAGGCCATCATGCAGGAGTTGCGCGAGCTGATCTCCAACGAGGAAAACATCGGTAACGCTTTCAACCGTTTCACGGAGTTAGGCGAACAATGGAAGCACATCGGGCCGATCCCGCAGCAGAGCTACCGCGAGCTGCAGCACGACTACAGCCAATTGCGCGAGGAGTTTTTCTACCACATCCGCATCTACAAGGAACTGCGCGACCATGACCTGCGGAAAAACACCGCGTTGAAACAGGCACTGGTAGCGGACATGGAAGCCGTTCAGCGGGTGGACAGCGTGCGCGAAGCTGAAGAACTGGTGAAGGAATACCAGGACAAATGGCACCAAGTGGGGCCAGTGGTAAAAGAAGACCGCGAAGCCGTGCGCGACGCATTTTGGAACGCCACGCAAGTGGTGTACGACCGCATCAACGACCACTACAAAGCGCGCCGTGCGGAGCATGAGACCAACCTCGCGGCCAAGCAAGCACTGGTAGCCAAGGTGCATGAGCTGGTGAAACAGACCGAACAGGAAGAACCGCGCGACTGGAAAGTGCCCACCGATCAGGTGTTGGAACTCCAGAACGCCTGGAAAGCGATCGGCTTCGCGACGAAGAAGGACAACGAGCGCGTGTGGAAGGAATTCCGCGGCGGGTGCAACGCTTTCTTCGACCTAAAAAACGCGCATTATGCCGCGATCAAGGACAAATTCAAGGCGGTGCGGGTGAAGAAAGAAGCGTTGATCACGCAAGCCTTGGAATTGAAGGACAGCACGGCGTGGAAGCAAACGGCGGACAAGTTGAAGCAGCTTCAACAGCAGTGGAAAGAGTCCGGCAGCGCGGGCCAGCGCGACGAGCACAAATTGTGGGGCCGCTTCCGCGAAGCCTGCGACGCTTTCTTCAAATCACGACAGGACAACTTCGCGAAGCAGGACGAAGAACAGGCAGCACATGTAAAGGAGCGCGAAGACCTGATCACCCAGATCGAGAATTACGCGCTCACCGGCGACCGTAATGCCGACATCACCGCATTGAAAGCTTTCAGTGGGCTGTGGCTCAATGGTGGCCGCATCTCCCCGCGCGACCATGACCGATTAAGCAAACGCTACCGCTCCGCGCTCGACAAGCAGTATGGTGGTTTGAAAATGAACGATGATGAGCGCCGGAAAATGGCGTTCAACGACCGCATGGAAGATCTGGCGGCTGCTCCTGATGGGAAAGAACGGATGGAGAAAGAGGCGCGGTTCGTGAAACGCAAGATCGAAGAGCTGGAGACCGAAGCGCGGCAAGCCGAAGAGAACATGGGCAAATTCAGCTTCAAGAGCGCGGCGGGAGCAGCGATGAAAAAGGAGATGGAACGCGGCATTGAAAAGACCCGCGAACAGATCAAGCGACTGCAAGTCCAGCACAAGGAATTGGTAATGGGCATGCGCGAACCCAAACCAGTGGCCGCCGAAGGCGGTGAGGATGGAGCTCAGGAATGACCCCGCTACCGCCGCATTAAGTGCTCCGGCTGGGTCTGCCGGTGGCTTGGGGCGAGCAAGACCAGTTCGGACATGTGAACAACGTGGTCTACTTCCGATACTTTGAAAATGTGCGGATCCATTATTTGGAGCGGATCGGTGTCCTCAGCTCCCACCGCGAAAGCGGGACCGGCGATCAATATTTAAGCGGATCTTCCATTAAGGATACGCGGTTATCTTTCGCCCGCTAAAACCCCAAAAACCACAAGGCACATGAGCATGATGAAGGAGTTCAAGGAATTCGCGATGAAGGGCAACCTCGTTGATATCGCGGTAGGTTTCGTAATGGGCGCAGCCTTTACGCGCTTGGTTACGGCCTTCACCGGCGGAATTGTAACGCCACTCATCAGCATGTTGACCGGCGACGTGAAATTCGACAACTTGAAATGGGTGATCAAGAGCGGCGTGGCCGAAGTGAAGGATGCGGCGGGTGCAGTTACCGTGCCTGCTATCGAAGAGGTAGCTGTGAAATACGGCGAATTCCTTCAGGCCACCATGGACTTCATTATTGTTGCCTTCGTGATGTTCATGGTGGTGAAAGCAGTTAACAGCATGAAGAAGAAAGAAGAAGCGGCACCACCTGCTGGCCCGACGGACGATCAGAAGTTGTTGATGGAGATCCGCGACGCGCTGAAGCGATAAGCGGTTCCTACGAATTCACGAAAAGCCCCGGCATTTGCTGGGGCTTTTCTTTTTTAGTGGAGAAAGCGGTGCGTTCCTTCGGCATCGAACTGTACACCTGCCCCGGCAAACGTGCGTTGCAGCTCACCGGAACGCAATGCTTCCTGCGGCGTTCCGTGCCATACGCCATCCTTGCCGCGCAATAATAACAACCTGTCGCACAGGTCGAGTGCCAATTGCAGATCGTGGGTTGAGAACAGTACTGCGCGCCCGGCTTTTAACGCATTTTCGCGGAGCAGCCGAACAATCGCTGCGCGGTTCGGCAGGTCTAGGAAGGCAGTGGGTTCGTCCAACAGCATAAGCGGAGTTTCCTGGGCCAATGCGCGGGCGATATGGACTTTTTGCCGCTCACCGTCGCTGCAATGTTCCATGTTTCGCGTACGCAGATGCAGCACACCGGCCTGTTCCATGGCGCGTTCCACGGCTTCCGCGTCTGCGGCTGAGAAGCGCCCCCACGGTCCAGTCCACGGGTGCCTGCCCAAGCCTACAAGAGCTTCCACCGTTAGCAATGCCACGCTGGGCCGATGCGTGGAAACAAGCGCGATCTTCCGTGCCCGTTCCTTGGCGGGCATGGCATGGATGTTTGATCCAGTAACGAATGCTTGCCCGCCCAACGGGGCCTGCAGCCCGGCCAACGTATTCAGCAACGTGCTTTTACCAACACCGTTCGGCCCCAACAATGCCGTGAGCGAACCGGCGCGAAGTTGAACAGCCAAGCCTTCCGCCAGCCGGACCTTTCCGTGGCCTATCGCGAGATCCACGGATGTGAGCACCATTTCACCGCTCATGATCTTGTGCCCCAATTGCGTCCACTGATCAAAACCCACAGCACCACGGGCACGCCCAACAGGCTGGTCACAACATTAAGTGGCACGCCTTGCATAGCCGGGAAAGCACGCAACAACAAGTCGCAGGCCAGTGCCAGCGCGGCTCCCAGCACTACTACGGCAGGCAAAAGCAGGCGGTGGTCCGCCGTGCGAAAAAGTGCCCGTGCGACATGCGGCACGGCAAGGCCGAGAAAGGCGATAGGCCCACACCATGCAGTAATGCTGCCAGCCAGCACGCCTGTGGATGCGATCGCCAACAAGCGCACGCGTCCGGTAGCCACGCCCAATGCAGCGGCTTCCTGCTCGCCCAGCATCAACGCGTTCAATGGTTTGCCTAAGGTGAAGGCCACAGCTGCAGCCATCAGAACGGGAATTGCCAGCATGGGCAGGTCTGCCAGCGTGGTGCCGGCGAACGACCCCATACCCCAGAGCACGAAGCCTTTCAGTGCGCGCGCTTCACCGCTGGCCTGCAACAGGCTTGTGAAAGCGGAAACGAAGTAGCCCACCATCAAGCCCACAATTAGCAAGGTGGCGGCATCGCCGAGGCGGCGGTCCGCCAGCACGATGAGCAACAAAACGGCAAGCGCGCCGATCAATGCCGCCAACGTGGTCATCATTCCTGCGGAAACTGGAAGGAAGGACCACAGCGGTTGTGCAAGCACCACTACGGCCACGCCCAAGGAAGCACCGCTGGTAATGCCCAGCACGCCAGGGCCCGCAAGCGGATTGCGGAACACCGCCTGCATCAACAAACCGCCCACGGCCAATCCACTACCGGCAAGGATCGCCGTAAGCACTTCCGGTAGGCGCACTTCACGTACTACGGCTCCCATGGCATCGGGCGTTCCGCGCTCGAAAAAGGCCGCCCACACCGAAGCAGCCGGTATTGAAGTACTGCCTGCCATCAAGCCCAAGCAAGCCAACAACAGGACTAGGAGGCCAAGGAATGCCAACGTGCCAATGGCCTTTCGCATGGCCCAAACTTAGGCTTGGCGTCGTGAGGTGGTCCAATTCGCGGAACATGACTTGCGGGGAAAGCGCGACCTTTGCGGCATGGAAAACACCTCTGTGATCAGCCGGTTCCGTGTTGTAGCGATCCTTGAAGGCATCAGTTTTCTGGTGCTATTGTTCATCGCCATGCCATTAAAATACATGGCCGATCAACCCTTAGCGGTGAAGTACACGGGCTGGGCCCACGGCGTGCTGTTCATCGCATACGGCATCTTGGCCATTCCCTTGTTCACCCGGTTGAAGTGGCCCATTGAGCGCATGTACGGCGTGGCCATCGCAGCGTTGCTGCCATTCGGCACCTTCGTGCTGGAGCGCAAGTGGCTACGGTTAAAAAGCTGACCAGCGCACGGGTTTGATCCCGTCGGCACCATAGTGCAGCACCACGGCGCCGGTGTTGCACCTGCCATTCTCAGGCCCCAGACCGGAAAAATCGAAGGTCATGTGCAGCGGCCTCGCCTTTACTTCATTGAAATGTGCCGGGAACCCCTTGCCGAACTGCATCAACGCGGTGAGGTAGAACAAGGTGACATCATAGCCAAGGAAAGCATACTCGCCCGGTTCGTTATGGTAAAGGTCCCGATAGGCTCCGATGAACGCGGCCACGCGCGGGTCCTCGATATCGATGGCCGTGCTTGCGGGCAAGTGCGTGTCCAACTTCATCAAGGAAGCAATATCAAGGGTGGGAATGCTTTTCCAACTGTCCATTCCGTAAACGCTCAGTTTGTACTTACCGGCCATGCCCGCCATCGCAGTGATGGCGGCTGTCACAAATTCGATGTCCTCGCTGGGCACCACCACGAAGTTGGTTTTCACGGGATCCAGCTTGGCCATCAAGCCGGTAACATCGCGACGGCCGCAATCCACTGCCACGACGGAGTCGCTTGGCGGGGCGTCCGGTGCCACGGCACCACGCAATTCGCGCAGCATGAGTGCTTGTAGATCTCGTTCTTTCGGGATGGTTGGCCGGAGCATCAGCACTTTGGCACCTTTGCGGTGCTGCACGGCATACCGGGCCAATTGCTTAACCTGATCGGCACGGCTGCCGAGCGCCTTGCTTATCGTGGGATTGCCCAACAGCACTTTGTTGCTCTGCGGCACGGGGCAAACGATGGGAGCATCACCGGCCACACGCACCAAGCTTTCGAGTGCGGCGCGGTGGAAGGGTCCGATATAGAGGTCCATGCCGCGCAGTTCTTCGCTTTGATAGAGCGCCCCCCATTGCGAAGCGCGGGTGCCCGAATCGTACACCTTTACCTCCGCGTTCAATCCTTTGGCTTGCAAGGAATCCAATGCCATGGCCATTCCCGCGCGGAACTCCAAGGCGGCATAGGTGACTTGGCTTTGATCGCCGCTTGGCGCACCTTCGGAGGTGTCTCGGGCCGTGGCGGTGAAGGGTAATAGAACGGCGATCTTACGGGGTGTTCCGCGCGGCGGCGCGATCACCACATCCGGTTTCACCACGGTGTCCGTTTCCACGATGGTGGCTGTGGGCACACGGATGTACAGCCCGGCCTTCAGCCCTTCCGGCAGGCCGTTGTTGGCGGCCTTCACTTCTTCCGGGGAAACACCGAAGAGTTTGCCGAGCGAATACAATGTTTCGCCGGAAAGCACTTGGTGGAATTGAGCATTGTCAGCCGTGGCCGGCTCAATGGCGGCGGGAGGTGCGGCGGTGCTCACGGAAACAGGGATGCGCAACTGCATGCCGGGCCGCAGACCGAAAGAGAGTTCGGAATTGGCGGTGGTCAAGGCCTCCTGCGACACGCCGTATTGCTTGGAGATCCCGTAGAGCGTTTCCTTTTTCGACACGGTGTGCAACAGCTCGCCGTGGCTCAATTCCGGAGCGGATTTTATCTCTTTCCGTGACCGGCCCGCCATGGGGACCAGCAACACTTGGCCAACACTAAGCCCTGTTGTGGCACCGGGGTTCGCTTTGGTTAGGTCCGGCAGATCCACTGCGTAGTGTTTGCTTATACCGTAGAGTGTTTGGCCAGCGGCCACCGTGTGTACGATGTACTTGTCGCCGTTCACTACCCGCACTTCCTGGGCATGGGCGGTTGCGGCGAAGAGGCCGATAGCGAACAAAAAAGCGGTGATTATGCGCATCATTCCCATTCAATTGTTGCGGGCGGTTTGCTGCTGATGTCGTACACCACGCGGTTCACGCCTTTTACTTGGTTGATAATGCTGTTCGAGATCCGTGCCAAAGTCTCGTAGGGCAGGTGGCACCAGTCTGCGGTCATGCCGTCCGTGCTGGTTACGGCTCGCAGTGCCACGGCATTTTCGTAGGTGCGCTCATCGCCCATTACACCTACGCTGCGCACGGGCAGCAAGATGGCACCGGCTTGCCATACCTGGTCGTACAACCCGGCAGCCCGGAGCTCTGAAATAAAAATGTGGTCCACTTCCTGTAGCAGCATCACTTTTTCCGCCGTGATGTCGCCAAGGATGCGGATGGCCAGACCAGGCCCCGGGAAGGGATGCCTGCCCAAGATCGCGGGGTCCAAGCCGAGTTCACGGCCCACGCGGCGCACTTCGTCCTTGAAGAGCGAACGCAGCGGTTCCACCACTTTCAGGTTCATGTGTGCGGGCAATCCGCCCACGTTGTGGTGGCTCTTTATCATAACGCTGGGGCCGTTCACGCTCACGCTTTCGATAACGTCCGGATAAATGGTGCCCTGCGCCAACCACTTGATGTTGCTGATGCGCTTGGCTTCTGCATCGAACACTTCGATAAAGGTGCGCCCGATGGCTTTTCGTTTTGCTTCCGGATCGTCCAAATCCTTCAAGGCGGACAGGAAACGCGCACTGGCATCCACACCTTTTATGTTCAGGCCCATGTGCCGGTAGCTTTCCAGCACTTGCGCGTATTCGCCTTTGCGCAGCAGGCCGTTGTCCACGAAGATGCAGTGCAGTTTTTTGCCGATGGCGCGGTCCAGCAGCATGGCGGCAACGGAACTGTCCACGCCGCCGCTCAAGGCAAGCACGACATGGTCGTCGCCAAGTTGTTCGCGCAGCCCTTCCACGCTTTCGTCCACAAAGGCGCGGGGTGAATGTTCCGCAGGGCAATTGCACACGCCGATCACGAAGTTGCGCAGGAGCTTCAGCCCGTCCGTTGAATGGAACACTTCCGGATGGAATTGCACGCCGAAGGTCTCCTCCCCTTTCATGCGGAAAGCCGCCACAGGCACGGTGTGCGTACCGGCAAGTACCTCCATTTCGGGGCTGGCTTTCACAATGCTGTCGCCGTGGCTCATCCAAACCTGGGTTCCGGGGTGGATGTCGGTAAAGAGCGGCTTCTCCTGAAATATGTTGTCCAGAAAAACGCGACCATACTCGCGAACTTCGCTACGCACCACTTCACCGCCGGCACGTTTCGCCAGCAACTGTGCGCCGTAGCAAACGCCCAATACCGGCACCTTTCCTTGCAGGCCGTTGAGATCCGTATCGGGGGAGCCTTTATCGAACACGGAAGCCGGGCTTCCGCTAAGGATCACACCGCGTACGGAGGGGTCATCGGCGAAATTCGAGGCCGCGTTGAAAGGGTGTATTTCACAATAAACATCCAGCTCGCGCACGCGGCGGGCCAGCAGCTGCGTGTATTGCGAGCCATGGTCGAGAATGAGGATTTTGTGCTGCACGCTTGCGGGGGAATGAGCCGCAAAGGTATTGGCATGGGCGGGACGGAATTTCAAATTGAACAGTGCGATCGATGAACAGCAAAGAATGGTGCTGACCGTTAGTGAGATCGACCGGTCCATCACCTCACCGATCGCGTACATTGCGGAAAGAAGTAACATTGCCTCCCCAATGCGTCCCGCTTCCCTACAACCTGAAACCGTGGTGCTTGACCAGCCTTACCTGCGCTTGGTCCACATACCGGAGCGCAAGCTGGTGCAGTTGACCTGGAACGGCCATGCGCGCAGCGACGAATACCGCGGTGGGCTGGAAAAAGCACTGGTTGTATTACAAGAAAATGACGTGCGGTTCTGGCTGGCCGACCTGCGGGAGATGACGGCCATTCTGCGTGCCGATGAAACCTGGGCGAATGAAAACTGGTTTCCGCGGTTGTTTGCCACGGGCTTGCGGCGCATGGCCATCGTGGAAAGCAACGATTTTTTCAACCAGACCAGTGTTGCCCGCTCGTTCACGGCTGTCAATGGCAAATTGACATTTGAAGTGGCGTGGTTCCGCACCTTGGAAGAGGCGCGCGGTTGGCTTGGCCGGGAACAGGTGCAGAGCGCTTGAAGCACTACACGGGCACCACGCTGCGCTCCACGTAGGCCACGATCTCGCCCGCGATGTCTTTACCGGTGGCTTTTTCAATGCCTTCCAAGCCGGGTGAAGCGTTGACCTCGATCACCAACGGCCCGCGTTCGCTTTGGAGCAAGTCCACCCCGGCAACGTGCAGACCCAACGCACGCGCGGCATGCAAGGCCATGCGCGACTCCTCGGCTGTAAGGTCGATCAACTCAGCTTTTCCACCGCGATGGAGGTTGCTACGGAATTCGCCCTCCTTGCCCACACGTTTCATGGCGCCCACAATGGCACCGTCCACCACGAATGCACGGATATCCTCACCTTTGGCTTCCTTGATGAATTCCTGCACGATCACGCGTGCCTTGAGGCTGTTGAATGCTTCCACCACGGCCACGGCGGCTTTTCGCGATTCCGCCAGCACCACGCCCAGCCCTTGCGTGCCCTCCAGCAGCTTGATGATGCAGGGCGCCCCGCCCACGCGGTCCAGTGCGCCGGCTACGTCTTTGCTGTAGTTGGTAAAAACCGTGCGGGGCATGTCCACTCCGGCGCGGCTAAGGATCTGGAGGCTTCGGAGCTTGTCTCGGCTTCGCACCAACGACTGGCTGTCCACGGTGCTGAAGACCTTCATGGCCTCGAACTGGCGCACCACGGAAGTGCCATAGAACGTAACGCTGGCTCCGATGCGCGGAATGATGGCATCGATACCTTCGAGCCGTTCCCCGTTATGGAGCACATGTGGATCCTTGCGGGCGATCACTAAGTCGCACTTCACATGATCAACGATGCGAACGTCATGTCCGCGGGCTTTACAGGCTTCTGCAAGCCTGCGCGTGGAATACAGGCGTGGGTCGCGGGAAAGGACGGCGATGTTCATGGGGGAAGTGGGGCGCAAAGCTAAGTGGGCCGAAATGCGCACAAGCCCATGCGGACAACCTTTGCAAAGGTTAACCGCAAATGAACGTACCTTCACCTAAATTCGCCCGACCAATCCCACATACCGTGGCACGTATCATAGAATCCAGCACCCCCTTGGGGCAAGAGCTCACATTGGAGCAACGCCGTACTTTCCAGCAAAGCGGCATGATCCATTTCCCAGGTTTCATCACCAAGGAAACCGTTGCAGCACTATGGAAAGCGGTGGAAACCGTACAATCCAAGTGGGTCGGCGAAGGGCTTGAAAAAGTGAACGGCGTACCGATCAAATACGGTGCCGACGTGGATGGCAGCCGCATAGTTCAGCGCTTCGCATTCGCCAACCAGCACTCACCTGTCCTTGCGGAATTCCTCAAAGATCCCCGTTTTCAAGTGCTTTTAGGTCTGGTCGGGCCCGATGCACGCTTGGGTACCGACGAAAAGGACGGTTTGGTGGTGAACCACTACGTGAACGCGGACGCCAGCAAATTCACCCAGATGGGATGGCACACGGACAGTGTGCGCGACATTTTCCTGGGAAAGAAGATCCTGCCCATGTTGAACGTGGGCATCCACCTGGATGACCAAGATCCGGCCAACGGCGGGCTGCGTTTGCTGCCGGGCACGCACGAACAGAATCTGTGGAACATGCTTTTCCGCAAGAAGAACTTTTTGGACAATGAGCCCGATGCACGCGAAGTGGCGTTCAACATCAAAGCCGGCGACCTTACCGTGCATGATGGCCGCTGCTGGCACCGCGTGGAGCGGAGCCGTTTGGTGGGCGAAGCCAGCCGCAGGCGGGTGATGTACATCCCCATCATCGCTGGGAAGTACACGCCGAAGAACGAAAAGAGCGCTACGCCTTTCTACCATCGTTTCCAGCATTTGGTGAAGTAGCGGTGAAGGCGGGTGCTGAGTTTTCGCATCCAGTTTTTCACTTGGAAGGATCATGCCCAAAAACAGTGGATACGCCCTTGTTACCGGAGCCAGCCAAGGCTTGGGCAAAGCGATCGCGTTGGAATTAGCGCGCCATGGCTACGGCATGCTGTTGACCGCGCGCAGCGGTGAAGCCCTTCGTGCAACGGCAACGGAAGCGGAAAAGATCAGCGGCAAGCCCAGCCATGTGTTGGAACAGGACCTCTTCGCACCGGATGCAGCGACACGGATCGCGCAATGGGCGTTAGGGCTGAACGTGGAATTGACCTGCTTGGTGAACAACGCTGGCCAAGGGCTTTGGGGCATGTTCACAGCATTAAGCGCTGAGGAGCAATTGGCCATGATGCGCTTGAACATGGACGTTCCTGTGGCGTTGACGCATGCCTTACTTCCAGCACTGCAAAAGCAGCCCCGCTCCCACTTGCTCAACATCAGCAGCATGACGGCCTATTCGGCCATGGCCACGTTCGCTACTTACAGCGCCAGCAAAGCGTTCGTGCGCGTGTGGTCGCGTTCATTGCGGATCGAGCTGGAAAAAGGTCCGGTATCCGTTACGGTCGTGTGCCCCGGCAGCATCATTACGGGTTTCACGCAACGCGCTCGTATGATGGCGATGGACCAGTTGGCGCGGAAATTCGGCAGTTCGCCGGAAGTTGTGGCCAAAAGTTCAGTAAAGGCCATGTTGAGCGGAAAGGCGGAAGTGGTGCCGGGCCTGTTGAACCGCATCACTGCGGGCGTACAAGGCATTCTGCCGGACGCGCTGAACGAACGTATGGCGAGCGGCATCTACCTCAAGCGCCTGCCTGCTGGCGGGGCTGAGTGAAGAAGCGTGTCAATTTACCGGCGATCGCCCACGCTGCCCATGCCGCGAACGGCGCGGCCAATACGTCCACGGTCCAGTGTACATGTTGCGCCACCACCATGATGCCGACGGCCGCCGTTGCGCACCAAGCCAGTACGCGCAACGGTTTCCAGGGAGTCACCAGCGCCATTAACGCCAACGTGGCCGTATGCCCGCTGAAGAAAAGATCCTTGAGGAACGGCGAATTACCCGGATAGAACGGACCGGTAACAGGGTCGATCAAAGGCACGGCATCCGGCGGTGGCTCAAGCGTGAATACCGACATGGAGATCATGCGCAACACAAGCAGGACCGCATACGCGAAAAGCCCACGGAGCAAGCGGTACGGTTGGTTTGCCAACGAGATCACCGTGAGCAGGATAACGGCGTAAAGCACGGAAAAGATGGGAATCGAAAGTTCCGATGGGCCCAAATGCGCGATTAACGGATCAGGCGGATAGAAACCCGGTTTAGCGGCTAAGTAATCGAAGTAATCCGGCAGTATGCTGACCAAGGCGGTTAGGGTAAGGAACGTGCCCAGCATGCTTCTGCGGTAGGCCACGGTTTTCCAGCTACTGGCCCA
>Ga0075152_10000865_pt1 | contig 22011 bp, 7 predicted proteins | sample JI61114C2DNA_FD_70964 | JGI IMG/M metagenome (GOLD analysis project Ga0075152, IMG submission 70964) | Wastewater effluent complex algal communities from Wisconsin, to seasonally profile nutrient transformation and Carbon sequestration -... | ecosystem: Engineered > WWTP > Effluent > Algae...
CGGAGGCCGCGGAGGCCGCGGAGGCCGCGAAGGTCGACGAGGCGCCGGTGATCGTGCGCCCGCTGTCCGGCGGCTTGTGGTCGATCGCGTGGCGCGTTTCAGCGGAGGGCGGGCCGACGATCACGCGGCTCGTCAACGGGCGCTTCTTCGTCGGCGCCCAGTCGCTCACGACGGCGCTTCGAACGCTCGGCGTGTTGACCGACGCCAAGGCCCACGCGGTCGCGTGGATCGTCGATCCTATCGAAGGAGAGACGGTCTGCGCGCGGCTCGAGATGAAGGGGCTGAATGTCGACTGGACGATCCCCAAGCTGGGGCTGAAGGTCTCGGATCTGCTCCTCAGCGTGATGTTCCCCGCCGATCGGGATCGGAGGCATTTGGCCGGGACGATCAAGGGGACGATCCGCATCGGCAGTGATCTGCCCTTTGTCCTCAGCAACCAGCGCTCCCTCGACAATCCGAACGGGTGGTGGCTGCTCACGCCGCAGCAGGACGTTACCGTAAAAGCAGCCTTCGACTGGGTAAAGGACGCCTTCGACATGGAGCCCGCGACGGCGCTGCCGCCGTGGGCCGAATCGCTCGACAAGACGCTCGCGGTAAGGCGGCTCGCATTGGGGATCGACCCCGAAGATAGATCGGTCTCGCTCCTGCGCGTCGCCATCGAGTGGTCGCCGAACAAAGCGGACAAGGCGGGCGGCGGGCTCGGTCCGGCGCGATCGGGCGGCGCCGCGTTCGAGCTGACGACCGTGGCGCTCGGGCTGGCCATCGAGCGGCCCTTCGGAGGCTCGCGACGCAGCCTCACCTTCGACTTCAACGTGGAGGCGCTGATCCTCAAGAAGCGCTTCAAGCTCTCCGGCGAGGCTCGCGTCCGCGACGGCGGCAGCCGTTGGTACCTCTCGGGGGGCTGCCTCGACTCGCTGTCGATAGACGATGCGATCAAGGGGCTGGCAGGCGAGATCGACAGCGAGGCCGGGCCGATCTTCGAGGACTTCAAGCTCGACCTCGAGAAGCCGTGGATAACGCTGGCCTCGGACGGCGAGTTCTCGTTCTCGACAGGCGTCAAGGTGAGCCCGAAGGGCGGCGGGGCCTTCAAGACGGGCATCGGCGATCTGACCGTCGAGCCGGCGGCCATCCGTATCGAGGGGAGCTCGCGCGGGACGACGTACTCGCTCCGCGCCGGCTTCCGGCTCGAGAACACGGGCGGGCCGATCGTCGACTTCATCCGGATGTCGGTCGAGTTCTCCAGCGGGCGCGCCAAACGCACGGTGGTGGATGTCAGCACGTTCATCCGCTTCCCGCTGCGCAAGCCGGCCACACTGAGCAGCGAGCTTCAGGGCGGCTCGCAGGGCGCACAGCTCGCGACGCTCGCCGGTCCGCGCGATGAGGTGCGGCTCCACCTCCACGGAACGTACGTGGGCGGTCCGGGCGGCGGCTTCGCGTTCAAGGCGAAAATGGAGGCGATGCGGCTCAACCCGCTGATCGAGTCGATCCTCGGGGACTCGCTCCCGCCAAAGTTTCCGCAGCTCGAGTCCACCGATATCCACGTTTCGTTCCACACCGGGACGGGGAGCTTCGGGTTCCACGGCGGAGTGAAGGTCGGCGATGTCGGGTTTGTCCTCCACGTCGACGTGGGCGGGCAGCCTGGGGCGAAGGTGACTGACCTCTCGGCGGCCGTGGTGGGGGACCTGAAGCTGGGTATCTTCCTGAAGTTGTTCGGCCTGCAGGAGAGCGCGGGCGACGATCGCGATGCGGCGCTGAGCTCGGCGGGCTTCCGCTATTGCTCCACGGCCGAGGGGAAGCAGGAGCTCGAGATCGCCGCGACGTGGGGGACCACCGGGCGCTTCTCCTTCGTCCTGTCGAAGGATCCGGCGACGGACGACGGGTTCCGCTCGCTCTTGCTGGTGCGCCCCGGCGACTTCAAGTGGGTCAAGGACGGCATGCTGCGCTGGGCCAGCGTCAAGCGAACCGTCGAGCTGTTTCCTGCGCCAAAGCTCGATAAGCTCCCAGCGAAGCCGGCCGATGGGGCGCTGGTGGTCGCGGAGGGCGCAGGGGACGGGGCGCCGAAGGTGAAGGGCGAGTCGGTGGACTTCCCACGCGGGCTGTCGTTCAGCGCGAGGATCCCGATCGACCAGACAGACGTCGGTCGCATGCTCAAAGCACCCGGGCCGCTCACGGTCAACTTCAAGGACGGCGACCTCACCATCGAGCCGCGCGCCTGGGCAGGCGGCGATAAGGATCCCAAGGTCGTAAGAAAGTCCGGCGAGCTCGCGGAGGGCGCGCTGGACGCGAAGGCCAAAGACGCCGACACCGACAAGCCGTCGCGGGTCGACAAGCCCGTGTCGGTCAGCAGCTTCTTCGAGCTGCGCGACACGGACTTCGCCGCGTTCAGCAAGCCGAAGCCCGGGATCCGCATCAGCGGCGACGTGGGCATCACCATCGACCCGTGGGTCAGCGGGAAGCTCAGCAAGGGATGGGTAGCGATCACGGCCGACCGGCTCTCGTTGACCGATCCCGGCCTCAACATCGACCTCGGCCTCGAGGGCGTGGCGCTGGCCTTCACGATCCCGAAGTGGGTTAAGGGCGGCGCGGCGCTGCTCTACAAGCCGAGCGGCACGGACGGCGTGACGACGGTCTCTGGCATGGGGACGCTCGAGCTCGTTCAGAAGCTCAATATCGCCCTGCTCGTGCGCCTGACCTGGAAGGGCGGCTCCTTCAACGACGCCTTCGGCTTCCTCGCGGTGACCGGGCTGACGCTGGGCTCGCCGCCCTTCGTGCTGACCGGCCTCGCCGGCGGCTTCGGCTACAACTGCGTCGTCGAGGCGCCGGATCAGCCGGAGAAGGTGCCCGACTTCCTGCTCATCTCGATGCTCCGCGCGCGCTCGAACGACGCGCCGCCCGCGGGAGGCGAGGCGAGCGCCATGCTGGCGCGGCTCAAGGACTTCGAAGCGCTCGTCAAACACAGAGAGGGCGCCTTCTGCATCGCGCTCGGCATGTCAGCGCGCATCGCCGAGATGGTCGACTGCTCACTGCTCGCCCTCGTCGAGCTGCGCAACCCAGGCATCGAGGTGGCGCTCCTCGGCGTGGCCGAGTTCCCCATCGGACCGAAGGAGGGAAAGAAGCTCGGCTTCGTCCAGCTCGGGATCACGGCGCGCTACAGCTCGGCGGAGGGCACGCTCAAGGTCCTCGGCGCCATCACCCCGAAGAGCTGGATCATCGACGAGAAGTGCCGGCTCCGCGGCGGCTTCGCCGTGTACGTGTGGTTCGCCGGGGCGCACGCCGGCGACTTCGTGATCTCGCTCGGCGGATACTCGCCGCTCGTGCCCGTGCGGCCGCATTATCCGGCGCTGGAGCGCGTGGGGTTCGACTGGGAATACAGCAAGGAGCTCACGCTCCGCGGCGACCTGTACTTCGCGCTCGACCGCTGCGGCATCCAGTTCGGCTGCGGCGGCCAGCTCCGCTACATGACCTCGTCCCTCGAGGTGGACGCTTCGATCACGGTCGACGCGCTGGTTCAGTGGACGCCGATGTTCTTCCGGCTGCGCATCCACATCGGCGTCCACGTGGTGGCGCGGGTGCTCTTCACGCTCCGCCTGGACCTCGACGTGGACCTCGACGTGTGGGGGCCGCCCTTCGGCGCCCGGGCGTCGGTGGCGCTCAGCGTCGGCTTCGCCACGCTGCGAGCCACGATCGAGATCGGCAAGCAGCTCGACGCGGCGCCGGCGCCCAAGGCGCCGATCGGAGAGGTGCTGGCGATGGCCACGGGCAAGCAGGTCGACAAGGCCGGCGCTGCGCCCGCGGTGCTCACGCTGTCAGCCGCCGCGCCGCCTCCGCCGAGCGAGGGCGCCCCGCCCCCGCCGTGCCGCGCCGACGACGTGCGGCTGTCCATCGCGCTGGCGGTCCCGGCGACGCGAGTGCGCCTGGAAGGAGCGGACAAAGACCTGCCCATTCTGGACGCCGAGGGCAAGCCTGTGCCGTTGCAGCTCGACGTGCGGCCCATGGCGCTGCGTGCGGTCGATTCGTTCGTGAGCTTCACCATCGAGGCGCACGGGAGAACCGCCACCAACCCAGCCAAGTGGCGGGCGGCGATCGACAGGGGCCCCGCGCTCGAGGCGCTGTGGTTCAACCCCGCGGACGAGGCGGCGAAATGGCTGCCGTCGTCGCAGCAGGCGGTGAGCGCGATCCACCTCCGGCCGCCCCGGAGCAAACAGACGGGCGCCGTAACGGAGCGGCCTACGCCCACGAAGGCTAAGCCGCTCCCCGTCGTCGGCGCGCCGACACAGGGGCGCGTCGACGGCGATCTGATCAAGGAGCTCGCCGGAGCAGGATTTGATCTCTTGGGCTGCGCGCTTCGCGTCGCAGCGCCCGTGAAGTGAGGCCAACGATGTCCGACACGACTGCGACCCCGTGGATGTTCGACGCTCTCGAGCCGGGCTTGACCGCAGGCTCCTACACGCTGACGGCGCATCACGAGCTCAAGGAGGACGCCAACGCCGCCGCGGCGCTGACGCCCCGACAGGAGGCGAAGCTCACGTTCTCGGTGAGCGCGCCGCGGCTCGCGTTCTCGCCCGGCGATGACGTCTACGGGTGCTCCCCGCCGGACGGGGCGGCGGCGAGCTACACGCACGCGCTGCCACACGTTTTGCTGCGGCGCCCCTCGCTCCCGTGGGAACAGACGCTCGACGGAGATCGCTACCGGCCGTGGATCGCGCTCGTGCTGCTCGACAGCGAGGATCTGAGCGAGGGCGGCGTGCGCACGATGACAGGCGCAGAGCTCAAGGCCGCGGGCGGCGTGGGCGTGCTCTCGCCCTGGTCGGCCGATCGGCTCGGCGCCGAGATGACGCCCGCCGAGGCGGAGCAATCGGTGACCGTTCTGGAGATGAAAGCCGAGCGGTTCCGACGCGTTTGCCCGACGTTCAAGGAGCTGCCCCTGCTCGCGCACGTCCGGCGCGTCGATTTGTCGGGCAAGTCCGATGGCGTCTTCGCCGCCGCCACGTCGGCGAGCGGCGGCGCCTCGACGCCCGGCGCGCCCGAGACCGGCGACTTCGCGGCGCTCCTGGCCAACCGCACCGCGCGAGAGGGCGACAACACCGCGCTGGTGATTTCGCTCGAAGGCTGGCGCGCGTGGCTGGAGTCGGCTGCGAGCGCTGACACGGGAAAGGTGCGCGTCGTGGTGCTGCACGCGTGGCGCTTCCGCTCGCAGGATCGCGGGGTCGGCACGTTCGACGCGATGGTCAAGGAGCTCACGGTCGGTCCGCTCCGCCAGCCCGACCTCCCGGCCTCCGCGTCGCTGGCAGGCGCCTTCCGCGCCGGACACACGCCCATCGCCCACCGCGCCGACGGGGCGCCCACGCCCGCGCTTTCGTGGTACCGCGGACCGCTCGTGCCCGCGCGACCGGCGGCGTATGACGCGAGCGGCGAGGCCTTCGCCGAGGTCGCCGAGGAACACACCGGCGCGCCCGACATCTCCTACGCCGCTGCGTGGCAGCTCGGCCGCATGCTGGCGCTGGCGTCGGCCTCGTTCGGACCGGCGGTGCGCCGGTGGAACCACACCAAGGCCCTCGACGCGCTCGGTAGCCGCGAGACCGTCCGGGGGACGCTGGCCGAGCAGATGGCCTCCTATTTGACGATCGCCGGGGGGGAGGGAGGCGCTGGCAAGGGATCCGCCGCCTTCGAGGACGTGCGCGTCGTGACCGAGTGGCTCGCGGCGCTGCAACTGCTCCACCCCGTGCCCCTCCACTACCTCGTGCCGAGCGAGCGGCTGCTGCCGCCCGAGAGCCTGCGCTGGTTCTACATCGACGGCCGCTGGCTCGACGCGCTCACCGACGGCGCGCTCTCGCTCGGCCAGCAGTCGCTCACACCGCCGACCGACGCCGCCGAGGCGCGACGCACCGTGCGGCGGGCGGTGCGGCGCATGATGGTGCAGCACCGGAGCGTCCGCCGCGGCGCCGCGCTCAAACGGGTCGAGGCGCTTGTGGATCCGCCCGAGGATCAGCCGCTGTGCGGCTTGCTGCTTCGTTCGCGCCGGATGCGCGACTTCCCCGGTATCGAGGTCGTGCTCCAGGACGGCGCGACGCGGCTCCTGCCGATCCGCATGGACCACGTGGCGCCCGACGTGCTGCTCGTGCTCGCGGAGCGCCCACCGACGACCGTGTGGCTCAAGGAGCCGCGGGAGGGGCTGCGCTTCGAGCTCTCCACGCAGCAGAAGCGCGACGGCGCGGCGGACGGGGTGGTTGACGTCAACAACCTCGCCGGCGGCCGCGGGAGCGCGCGTCTCGCCGCCGACCTCACCCACGCACCGACAGATCTCTCTTTCCCCTGGGGATACGGCCAATGAACGCTCCGACCCGCTTCGTGCTCATACCCGCGCGCGTCACGGCGTGCGCCCTCGACCCTGCCCAGCGCCACCTCACAGGCCTCTACACCAGGGGGACGTCGACGGAGCAGCGGCAGCGCCCGAACGACTGGGCGTGGGAGCAGCCTAACTACGCGCCGCTCGCCTCCGGCGACGCGCCGCTCGAGGCCCTCTGGAAGAACCTCCACACCAGCGAGCTGCCGCCGCCGCTGAAGCTGAAGGAGCAGGGCAGCGCCGGCGAGGGCAGCGCCGGCCCGTCGGTGGCGTTGAGTTGGGCTGCGCTGTCCGGCTTGGGACACCCGCTCGATTCGGCGCGCCCCGACTCGCTGCCCGCGCTGCCGGATCGCTGGCTCGTCATGCGCATCGCTCGCCCCATCCACCTCAACACGGCGGCCAAGACCGAGCTCCCGCGTTGGTCGTGGTCCCGCAAGGCGCCGGCTCCTCATTGCTGGATCATCGATACGGGGGTGACCTCCGGCGATGAGACGAGCGCGCCCGTGTTGGTCAAGCGCGGCGCGACGTCGTTCGAGCGCGTGGGTTGCAAGCGCACGCTCGACCAGGCCAAGGAGAAGCTCCCGACCGAGCTGCGGCAGATCCTCTCCGTCCGTGGCGCGGTGGGCAGCCCCGACGCCACCTTCGCCGCCTTCGCCCCGTCGAGCCTCAACAACCTCGGCTTCATCGACAAGCTCGACGACCCGATCTTCGACGACGTGCCCCTGGAGGACTGCGCCCTGTCGTATTTCGTCGCCGGGTGGTACCGCCAGCCCGAGCTCCACGATCCGGTCGCGCGGATGCGGGCCGAGGGGCGCAGCGACCTCGAGATCCGGCGAACGCTCGGCCTCTTCGGCCTCGACGAGCTGGCGGAGCTCTTGCGGCAGGGGCGCAGCGAGAAAGAGATCCGTGAGGTGCTCGGGCTGCCTGAGGTCGAGCCGGAGCGCAAGGAGGCCTTCTTCCGCGAAGAAATCGCCCGCGTACGCGCCCGAGAGAAGACCCGCCCGAACGACCCCCCAGCCGACGAGGCCAACATCCGCAACGCGCTCAGCCTGGGCTGGCTGCTGCCGCCGCTCGGAGACCGCGTCCTCGTCCACGGAATGGTCGCCTACATCGACTACTGGAATCCGAAGAGCTACCTCGGGCCGGCGTTCGGCGCGCCGGTCCCCGGCAGCCTGCCGGCCAACCCCGCGCAGGGCACCTTCAAGGCCGAGCCGCTGCGCATCGGCTTCGGAGAGACCGCCGAGGAGGCGCTCGCCGAGTTGGCGGCCGAGCGCGATGACACCAAGACCCCCCAGGAGGGCGAGGCGGCCGAGCGGCTCGCTAGGCTGCTGCGGACGCTGCTCGCGGGTCAGGCCGAGCAGCTCGGGACCATCGGTGACGCTGAGCGCATCGAGCTCGGCGAACGCCGCCACCGCTTCCAGGCGCTGCCCGGAGGCACCGAGTGGACGATCGCCGTTGAACGACCCGATGAGCAGGCAGCCGTTGCGCCGGGCGTGCCGGCCAAGCCGGGAGCTTCCTCTGGCGTCCCGCTTCGGCCAACGGCCTCGCAGCGCGCCGACCTCGCCGCGATCAACGCCGCCCAGGCCGAGGCCGACGCCCGGGTCGGCGACATCGGGTCCCTCGCCGAGACGACCTACGCGGCGTGGTGGATGCGGCGGCACCACGCGGCGATCGAGGGAAAGCGGAGCGCGCTCGAGAAGCTCCTCGAAACGAACGTGGCCGCGCTCGGAGCGCTCGGCGGGCAACGCAAAATAGCCGCCGATCGAGCGGCCGAGCTGTGCGGCCTGCTCCAGCGCGAATTCAACACGGACTTCGACGCCCGCAAGAGAGCGCTGGAAGCCGCGATCGCGGACGCCCAGAAGGCGCTCGCCGCCGAGAAAGATGCCGCCCGCAAGCGGGTGCTGAGCGAGCGCCTCGGGGTCCTCACCGCCGCGCTGCCGCGCCTCGAAAAGCTTGTCCTCCGCGCGGCGGAGGTCCCGCCCTTCTTCGCGCCGCGCGAGCCGGCCGTGGCACTCAAGGGCATCGGCGCCCGCATGCCGCCGCGCGCGCCGTCGTTCCTCGGCCGCGACCTCGGCGCCGTGGCTAGCGACGCCGCGCCCTCGTTGACCGGCGCGGGGCCCGCCTACGAGCGCCTCGAACCCGTGATCGTCCCGAAGGAGCTGGAGGACTACTTCCCAGACGTCGGGAAGGCGCTCGCCGCGCTCGCCGCCGAGGCAGCGCTCGCCGAGGAGGCCGTCGCCGCAGTGGTCCGTGCCGAGAGCCAGGGCGTCATCGCCTTCGACGAGAAGAGCCATGTGAACACGTGGCGGCAGCGCAGCGAGGCCGTCTACTCACGGCTCGACGGCGCCGCCATCCGCCCCGAGGGCCCGCAGCACGTGGGCTTTACGCGGCCGACCCTGCAACTGCCCACCGCCGACAAACGGCAGGTCGCGCTGGCCGAGCTGTGCACCGCCTGGACGCAGCAGCCGTGGATGCCCGTCTTCCTCGACTGGAAGGTCACATGGAGCGGACGCCAGACCTTCCCGCTCATGGGCCGCACGCTGCTGTCGCATCGGCCCCAGAACCTCATCGGCGGGCGCCTGCACACGGCCCGCAAGCGGGCGGCCGCGGAGCTCATCGCCCTCGAGCAGGGCCTGATGAAGGTGGTCGGCTGGGACGTGATCGCCCAGACGCTCAGCGGCCTGCATCAGCAGCTCATCACCCGCGACGATGCTTTCGCCAAGATCGCCCCCGGTCCCGATGATCCCCATGTCGGCGCGTGCCACGCGCTCCTCGGCGCTACCTCCCTCGGGCCGCCCAGCCCCCTGTCGCGCGCGATTGAAGTCCGGCGCGAGGGCACGCTGCGCCTCGACTCCATCCGCGTGGTGGACCACTTCGGCCAGGTGCTCGCCCTCTCCGAGGTGCCCGTCAGCGCGGCGGGCAAGCGGGGCGCTCAGGAGGTCGCGCTCCAGCCGCGTCTGCTCGAGCCGTCGCGCCTCGCCGTTCGCTTTGCCCGCACCGCGCCCATGAACGCGACGAAGGAACAGGCCGAGGCCGTCGTGCGCAAGAGCCCTGTGCTCGGCTGGATCGTGCCTAGCCTCCTCGACCGCGCGCTGATCGTTTACGACGGCGACGGCCAGGCGCTGGGCATGCTTGACCGCCGCAGCGCAGGCGTCCGCTGGCGTCCCGTTACGCCCTCCGCGACGCTTCCGGAAGAGACGCCTGACCTCAACGGCGTGACCGATCCCGACCTCAAGGCGCTGCTCGCGGGCCTTATCGCCCAATCGGAGCGCTTCCAGGCGCTGCTCGAGCAAATCGACGCGGGCCTGCGCCGCACCCTGCCCGCAGGCGCGCTCGCCGTGTCGTCGCCGGCTGCGATCCTCGGTCGTCCCCTTGCGCTGGTCCACACCCAGGTCCAGGTCGAGCGCCGCGGCGGTCCGATGGTCGATCGCGCGTGGCTCTCCGACGTCTCGAGCACCAAGGCCGCCGAGGCCGACTTTGCCCGCGTGGTCAACGCGACGCGCACCAACGCCAAGGTGAAGGCCCACCTCACCGTGACGACCGGCCTGCGCTCCGTTCCCGACGATGGCGTGATCGGCTGGTGGGACGGCCCGCTCGACCGCCCGATCCGCGCCACGCGCAAGCTCGCCACGGACATCGCGCCCGTCCTGCAGATCGCCGTGCCCGTCGCTGCCCCGACCCCGCCGACGCCGCTCGTGCTGCTGCTCGACCCGACCGGCTCCGTGTGCTTCGACGCGCCGGAGCTGCCCGCGACGACGGCCCGCATGCCGGGCTCGCTGTTCGAGGAGGCGCTCGGCCGGCTCGCCGCCGTGCTCTCCGTCGAGCCGCTGCTCGTGCCCTCACGCGCCGCTCTCGACGCCATGCTGGCCCGTCCCGACCCCGAAGGCGGCCGCCCCCACGTGCCCTTGCCCTTGCCTGTAGGCCGCCAAGGCGTCGCGGCCGGCGCGCGCGCGGCGGTGCTCTCGATCGACCGGATCGATATCCCGGTCGACGCCATTTCGCCCACCGCTGCCGTCACTGCGACCGAGGTCGCCGCTGTCGATGGTCTGCTTCTGTTGTGAGCTCCAACCGAACGAGGAATGCCATGCCCACGCTGAATTCAGAGTCATTTGCCATCACTCTCGACGCCGAGCGCGACGCGTCATCGAAGCCCCGGCTGCGCGTCGAGATCAGCGGGAAGGCGGCGCCCAAGGAGAGCGTGCAGATCAGGGTGCCGTCGGCGTGGGCCGCTCAGGGCGCGCAGGCCACGACCAGCAGCGTGCCGAAGGACACGCACCTGATCAAGTGGGGGATCGACCAGCGAATGGACGAGCTGACGTCGCCGCCCGTCTGGGTCTACGAGCTCTCTCGGCCCGCCAAAACGTCGCACGCGGCGGCCCACGGGCTCGCCGGCCCGACCTTCCCGTGGACGCTCACCTTCACCGTGGCCCTGGGCAGCGGCGGCGCGGCCGCGATCGAAGGCGTCGGCGTCCGGATCGACGGCACCGACATGCCCGCGCCGGCCCTGCCGCTGCAGGCGGCTGCCCCGACATCGCTCGTCGAGCTGAGCGTCCTCGGTGAGGCGAAGGAGGGCTACGAGTACGGCGCCGCGGTGACCCTGCGTTGCCGCCTGCGCGGCGTCCGGTCAGCCACGCTCTGGAGCGCGCAAGGGGCGATGGTTAGCGCCGTCGTGACGCCGGCCGCCACAACCACCGGGGGCGCATCGGCGACCCCGAATCTGGACGGTTCGCTCGTCGAGCGCGACTTCGTGGTGCGAGCGCTGCAGCACACGGCCTATGTGCTAACGGCCACGGTCGATCAGGGAGGCGTATCGCGCGACATCCGGGAGTGGGTCACCATCGACGTGAAGCGCTCGCCGCAGACCGGGCGGCTTATGGTGTGGCCCCCCGCGGTGCTGCCCGGCGGGCCGGTCGCCTGCTTCTGGTGGGCGGTCGACGTCACCGAGTTCACGTTCCGAGTCCACGACGCCGCTGGGCTGGATCGGGTCATGGTCGGCGCCAGGGGTAAGAAAAAGGGCGTGACGGAATCGATCCTCGATCGCTCTTTCACGCTCCACTGGGGCCCTCCGAAGGGCGAGTCCTGGACGATCGGCGCCGATTATGCGCCGGCCACCAAGGACTCCAAGCGGCTCGAGCACTCCGTCCGCGCGATCTCGCCCAGGGTCATCTCCTCGGTCAAGCGTCCCGACGTGGTCGCCCGGGCGGCCGCGGCCGGGCGGTTCTTCGGGATCGATCGCGGCGGCCGCAAGCCCGCGGCCGAGCGCCTGCGCCGCTGGTTCGCCGTGGGCACCGACTCCGGCCTGGAGCTATACGTCGAGTGGGAGAAAAGCGGCCCGCAGCGATTTCACTGCATCGACGCAGAGTCTCGTCAATTCATCGGCCTGGCCGCTGCCGATACCGTCAGGGAGGATGAGCAGAACAGGGGCACGTTCCGGCTCGACCCGACTCGCCACAGCCTCGTCGCCATTCGTCGTGAGCGGCGGGGCGACGAGCGCCCTGACGTGTGGGAGTACGATCTCGAACCGAACGAAGTCACCGACCAAATCCCTTGCCGTCTCGTGGGTCGCCGCCGGTTCACGCTTGGTGGGCGTCACGAGGATGGGTTCCGCGTCTCTCGCATCCGCGTCTTGGTCCTCGACGAGCGGGTCTACATTGTCGGCCACGGCGCTGCGGGCTCGTACACACGCCTGGGCAGCGAGCCGGGCTGGATCGAAGAGCCGCTGCTCCAGAATGTGGCCACGCCCGACTGGGAGCTGGTCGCCCTGCCGGCGCGCAAGCACCAACGCGCCGACGCGCCGCCCGCCGGGTCGCTGTTCGCGCTCCACAAGCCGAGCGGCGCCTTCGTCCGCTTCGATCGCCGAACGGAGCTGGACGCCGCCGCGGGATCGCTCGAGCCTCCGCTCGCCCTCCGCAAGGCCAACGACAGGACGGCCAAGCTCGACATGCTCCAGCGCGCGCAGTTGGGTGAGATGCGATACATCGAAGACGGTCGCTTCATTATCGACGAGCGGTTCGTTCCGCCCGATCCGGCGGGCGCGCTGGTCACCCTCACGGACCTGCAGAAAATGGCGCAGGAGGAGCGCGTCGGCCTGCGGGCGCTCACTCGCAAGCCCATTACGGCGATCGATGGCCGCAGCGTGCTCCTGGCTGTGGACGGCGCGATCCTCGCGCGCAGCGTTGTCGCCGATCCCGACGGTGAGCGTAAGCGCCTCAACGAACCGGCGCCGGCGAGCCAGGACCGAGCCTACGATCCGCAGCTCGACGTGTGGGTCCGCTGTGGGCATTCGTTTCCTGACGTACCCGCCGACGGCGCCGTCCTGGCCGCGACCGAGAACGCTCTCTATTGCCGTGCCGCTGACGGGACGGTCAGCTCAATTGCCGACAAGGGTTTGCTCCTTCCGGCGCTCGGCTTCCTCGGCACCGAAGTCAGCCCGCTGCGCCGCACGGCCTTCACCAGCGGGATCTTCAGCGCCTGGCCCCCCGCCGAGCGGAGTGAGCTGCGAGTCGGCGACACGCTGCGACGCGACGACGTGCTTGTATCGCCCAACGGCGAGCACCGGATGATCGTGGGACCCGACAATGATCTGGTGTGGCTCACTCGAGGCGCCGAGGTGGGGCGCTCCAGGACGCAGCTCGATGGCGTATGGACGTTGGAGCGTGACGGGGACCTCGTCCGCTGGGGCGTCGATCACATTGAGCGGAAGCTGTCAGACCACGCCTTGACGCTGGACAGCCCGCTCCGTTATGGCCGGGGCGCTGCGCTCTCCGACGTCCGTCTCCTTGTCACGAACGACGGCAACCTGGTTTGTCAGGGCCATGATGGCCGCCGGGATGTTGTCCTGTGGCACGTGCAGGAGCTGGCCACGGATCGCGATTGCCATTGCCACCTCTGCCGCAAATTCCTCCGCAGCAAGGGCTGGTGGCTACGCGAGTTGCAGATGCGCCGTCCGACGACGAAGCTCCGGCCGGCGCTCTTGACCAACCCCCTCACTCTGGTCTGGGTCGGCGAGGATGGCTTCCTCCACTTCAACCGCGACACCTGGCAGCAGGACACGCAGCAACACGCCGGCGACGGAATGATCGGCGTCACTCACGGTGGCAGAAACTACCTCGTGTTCGCATGCCCCCCCCGGGGGAACGGAGTCGGCAGAGAGAGCTGCGCCCTCGACCCATATGTCTACGTTGTGCGGCCCGACCCCGATCTCAAATGGCTTAATGGTCCAGACTGTCAAACAGTCGGGAGCGCGCCTGCGTTTGCCATCAACGATGGCCTCGCAATCGTCACGGCGGAGTTTCAATGGAGGGGTCAGCCCGGACCTCAATGGGGCATCACGGGTGATGTCCTCGTCGACGTTGGCAATGGCATGCTGAGGTGCAATAAATCGTTGCCCAACTCGTACTTTTCTGATTCACTGCCGGATCTCCAGCTCCAGATGGAAGCGCGGCCTCTCCAGATTACTTGCGCGTTGGTAGGGGGCCGCCTCATTTATGCACGGCCCGTTGCCGAGAACCGGTTCCACTTCCATCACATGCCTATCGAGCGGGAGGACGCCTGGGGGCCCACCGTCATCAAGGTTGCGAACACATCGGTCCCCGGTCCGGCATTCATGCAGAGCGACACGACGCTTGCCTTGGCGGTACCGCCGGGCGATTCGGGGACCATCTTCGCCGCCTGGCGCGACGCCGCCACGGGCGAGGTCCGCTACTCGTCGTGCGACCCGAAGAGCCTCGACCGCTGGTCCGATCCACGGAGAATCCAGGCCGACTTGCGCGATCCGGGCGGCGCGACGATGCGCTCAACGACCGCGCCCGCGCTGGCCATCGATGGGACCACCATCTACATCGCCGGTGTCGACCCCGCCGACGACACGATCTGGATCTACAAGCTCCCGCGCTGACGCTGTCGTCGGCACCGCGTACTCTCGTGGGTCCCCAAGGGGGTCGGATGGCCACGGGGTGTTGGTAAGCAACGGCTACTGGCAACTCCGTGACGTGTAGAGTGCAGAGAGTCGGCGCATAGAATGACGAATCTGGGGGGTGAAAATGGGCAATCTATGGTGTTTCAACGGAATCGACGCTGTCTCTGGCTCATATCTGTTACAGGCGTCGCCGGCCGACATCGTGAAGGTAGCGACCGGCGCGGGCCTCGACCCGCGGGTGCTCGGCGAGCTCAAGCACCGCCACAAGCAGGCGAGCGAGTCGCACTTCGGCGTCAAGGCGGGCATCGACGTCGGCGACCTGGCGGAGACCGGCTGGGGGGCGGTGTTCCCGGCAGCCAAGCCGAATACGCCGGAGGCGAAGCGGCAGGCGGAGATCCGCGAGGCCCTCGCGCCGCTGCTGGCCCACCGGCGCAGCGTCGCCGGTCGCTCCGTCGAACACTACTACAAGGAGTACTCCGGCGCGGCCGGCTTGCGCCCCGGCGAGAGCAAGCAACAATTCCTGGCGCGCCACGGCGCGGGCCCGGGGCCGGCGGATCCGGAGAAGGTGCCATATTACCTGCTCCTCGTCGGCGAGCCGCAGGAGATCCCGTTCCGCTTCCAGTCGCAGGTCGGGGTGCAGTACGCGGTCGGGCGCATCTGCTTCGACACGATTGAGGAGTATGCACATTACGCCCGCAGCGTCGTCGCGGCCGAGACGCAGGCGCTCGCGCTCGCCCGCCGCCTGTCGTTCTTCTCGGTCGCCAACCCCGACGACGACGCGACACAGTCGAGCGCGTCGGCGCTGGTCGCCCCACTCGCGGAGATCCTGGCGAAGATCCCAGAATTGAGCGGATGGTCGATCGAACAGATCGCGCGCGAGGGAGCCACGCGCGAGGCGTTCGCGGGGCTGCTCGGCCGCGCCCCGCCGGCGCTGCTGTTCACCGCCAGCCACGGGATGGGCTTCCCGAAGGACCACCCGCTACAGCTGCGCCATCAGGGCGCGCTGCTGTGTCAGAACTGGCCCGGGCCGAAGGCGTGGGGCAGGCAGCCGATCCCGGAGGAGCACTATTTCGCCGGCGACCACCTGCCCGCCGACGCCGACCTGCTCGGCACGGTCGCGTTCCTGTTCGCCTGCTACGGCGCGGGCACGCCGGAGCTCGACGAGTTCGCGGCGCAGGCGTTCAAGGAGCGCGAGGCGATCGCGCCGCATCCGTTCGTCGCCGCGCTGCCGAAGGCGATGCTCTCGCGGCCGAAGGGCGGCGCGCTGGCGGTGATCGGGCACGTCGAGCGCGCGTGGGGCCACTCGTTCCTGTGGGCCGGGACCGGCGGACGGGGCAAGCACGGCGCGCAGCTCGGGGTGTTCGAGAGCGCGATGCGATCGCTGATGGAGGGCATGCCGGTCGGCGCGGCCATGGAGTACTTCGACGAGCGCTACGCCGAGCTGTCGTCGGACCTCAGCGTCGAGCTCGAGCGCGCCAAGTTCGGCGAGGAGGTCGACGACTACGAGATCGCGGGCATGTGGACCGCCAACAACGACGCCCGTGGCTATGCGATCCTCGGCGACCCGGCGGTCCGCGTGATGACCACGGCGGGGCCGACCAAGGACAGGGCGGCGATCGAGCGCCGCGTCGAGGCCGTCGTGTACACGGCGCCCGCGGCGAGCGCCGAGGCGCGGCCGAGCGGACCGGTCGTGTCGGCGCCGAGCGCCAGCTTCGCCGCGGGCCCGCAGGCGCCGCCGGTCGTGCGGCCCTCGACCGTGCCGCCGGTCGCGGGTCCGGTCGCGTCGCAGAGCGCAGCGCCGAGCGTCGCCCCGGCCGCGGTGAAGCCTGCGACGCCGTCGCCAGTCGCGCCGACGCCCGCGGCGCCGACCGTGGCCGAGCCGCGGCCGTCCTCGGGTGACACGCAGGAGCTGCTGCGTGAACTCGGGGCCGGTCCGGTCGCGGTGACGTCGCGCGGCACCAACGGCGCCGAGATCAGGACGCGGATCGAGGATCACGGGCTCGAGACGAGTTTCATCGGCGCCGCAGCGCCGAGCGCCGCGCAGCTCGAGCACCACGAGGCGCTCGTGCGCGCGGCCTGCGATCGCCAGGTGCGGGCGCTGTCGGTGCTGCTGCGCCGGCGCGAGGACGGGGGAACGCGATGAGCGAGGAACTGTGGACATTCAACGGCATCGACGCCCGGACCGGCGGCTATCTGCTGCAGGTGCCGCCATCAGTGCTGGTCGCCGCGGCGCAGGGCGAGCCGATCGATCCGAAGGCGCTCGCGGAGCTCAAGTATCGCCACGACGCCGCCGCTCACAATCACTTCGGGGTCAAGGAGGGGATCGACGTCCGCGCGCTCGACGAGACCGGGTGGGGCGTCATCTTCCCGGCGGTCGCGCCCGACACCGACGAGGCGAGGACACAGGCGGCGATCCGCGAGGCATTGCGCCCGCTGCTCGAGCACCGCAAGGCGCAGGCGACCCGCAAGCACGAGCACTATTACAAGGAGTACGCCGGGGCCAACGGGTGCCGGCAGAACGAGAACAAGCTGAAGTTCCTCGCCCGCATGGGCGCGGGGCCCGGGCCGGCCGATCCGAACAAGGTGCCGTATTACTTGCTGATCGTCGGCGACCCTGCGGCGATCTCGTTCCGCTTCCAGTCGCAGCTCGGGGTGCAGTACGCGGTCGGACGGCTCTGGTTCCCGACCGTCGAGGAGTACGCCCATTACGCGCGCAGCGTCGTCGAGGCCGAGACGCGCAAGCTCAACCTGCCGCGGCGGCTGCACTTCTTCGGGGCGACCAACGCCGACGACGCGGCGACGCAGGCGAGCACGACGCACCTCGTCACGCCGCTCGCCGATCTGCTCGCCGTCGACCCGCAGGTCGCCGGCTGGACGATCGAGCGCACGATCGGCGCGCCGGCGACCCGCCAGGCGTTCTCCGAGCTGCTGCACGGCGACGCGCCGGCGCTGCTGTTCACCGCCAGCCACGGCATGGGCTTCCCGAAGGACGACCCGCTGCAGCTGCGCCACCAGGGCGCGCTGCTGCTGCAGGACTGGCCGGGCCCGGGCGAGTGGCGCGAGCCGATCCCCGAGCGCTTCTATTTCGCCGGCGATCACCTGTCGGCCGACGCCAACCTGAACGGCACCGTCGCGTTCCTGTTCGCCTGCTACGGCGCCGGCACCCCGGAGCTCGACGAATTCTCGAAGCAGGCGCGGCGCAGCCGCGGGGCGATCGCGCCGCACCCGTTCATCGCCGGGCTGCCGACGGCGATGTTGTCGCGACCGAGGGGCGGCGCGCTGGCGGTGATCGGCCACGTCGAGCGCGCGTGGGGCCACTCGTTCCTGTGGGCCGGCTCCGGCGAGAAGGGCAGGGTCGGGCGCCAGGTGACGGTCTTCGAGAGCGCGCTCAAGAGCCTGATGTCCGGCATGCCGGTCGGCGCGGCGATGGAGTACTTCGACGAGCGCTACGCGGAGCTGGCGTCGGACCTCAGCGTGATGCTCGAGGAGATCGAGCACGGCGCGAGCGCGGCGAGCCCCGAGCTGGCGAGCCTGTGGACCGCCAACAACGACGCCCGCGGCTACGCGATCCTCGGCGATCCGGCGGTGTGCGTGTCGGCCCGCGAGGGCGCGCCCGTCGGTCGGGTCGCGGCGAGTGCCGCGCGCCCCCCCGAGGTCGTCACCGCGGCCCAGAACCAGGCGGCGAGCGTCGAGGGCGCGGTGCCGGCGGGCGCGCAGCACGTCGAGGTCGCCGCCGTCACGGTGCCGACGGGCGCGGAGAGCTTCGGCCTGTTCAGCCGGTTCCGCGATGACGACGAGCCGGCGGACGCGGACGCGTCGGCAGCCACGCCTCAACCCGGGGTCGTCGATTCTCTGAAGGAGTTCGTCGGCAAGCTCGGGCGCACGATCTCCGGCGCGCTCGAGGATATGACCAGCCTCGAGGTCCAGAGCTACTCGGCCAGCGACATGAAGAGCATCTTCGTCGAACAGGGGCACCTGCTCGGCGCCCAGCTGCGCGCATATACGCGGATCAGCCTCGACGGCGACACGATCATGTGCGTGCCGGAGCGCGACGGCGAGATCGACAAGGAGATGCTCGAGATCCACCAGGCCACGGTGAAGCAGGCGCAGGAGGCCCGCGCCGAGCTGATGCGGACGATCGTGCAAGCGGCGACGAGCCTGTTCGGGTTGACCAAATGAGCCTGGCGACGATCGACTTCGCGGAGTTCGAGGGGCGCGTCGACGCCGTGCTCGCTGCGGCCGTCGATCAGGTGGCGGGCGGGCTGTCGTTCGCTGCGCCGGTCGACCCCGAGGTCGCGTCGCTGTCCGACCTGATCGCCAGCGCGCGCGCGGCCGACGACGAGACGGCGCTGCACTTCTCTGCCGGCAGCGGGCTGTTCGGCGATCTGCGGCGCGAGTTCGCCGAGTTCGTCGCCGGCGTGTGGCGCGATCCGACCCACCTGGCGATCGTCGACACCGCCGCGGGCGAGCGCGTCGAGTGCCACACGCGGATCGGCTGGACCGGCGACACGATCTGCTGCGTCGCCCCGGGCACCCCGCGCGAGCGCGTGCTCGTGCACGACGCCGCGGTACGGGCCGCGGTGACGGCGAGCGTCGGCCGGATTCGGCTGCTGGTGACGATCGCCGGCGCGGCCGGCAAGATCGCTACGATGATCGCCACGCCCGGCGCGGCCGTGATGGCCCTGCCGGTCGCATACAAGTGCGTGCGAGACATGTACGAACAATGGACACGAGGACGCCCCGTCAAGGGGCCCCGAGGATGAGACCAGGGTTGAGCGCGGATTGGAGGAGTGGCGAATGTACGAAGAAGATAATGACGATGAAATGATCGACACGGCGCCGCCGGGCACCTATCCGGACGAGATCGTCAGCTTCAGCGCCGGCGCCGAGGACGGCCTGGATCGGCCGGAGGGCGACGACGACGAGCCGTGGGACGAATTCGACGAGGAGGCGCTCGGCGAACTCGACGAGGGCGCCGTCTCGTTCGGCGGCCCGGTCGCCCTCGCCGACGACAGCACGCACGAGCGCTGGCTGCAGAGCGCGCTCAAGGCTCTGGTCGCGCCGGACCTGGAGGTCGACGGCGAGCTCGGCCCGCGCACCCGCGTCGCGGTGAAGACGTTCCAGAAGCGAGCCGGTGAGCTACGTCCCGGCGCGCCGAAGCTGGGCGCCGACGGCGTCGCCGGGCCGAGGACGATCGCCGAGCTCGAGCTGCAGACGCAGAGCAGGGCGCCGGGCAAGCGCGAGGGTGACGACCTCGAGGTGCGCGTGGTCGAGGAGGAGCCGACGCACGCCGCCGCGCCGACCCAGCCGACCCAGCTCGCCGCGCCGGTCGCCGGCAGCGACCTGACGGTCACCGAGGAGCAGGTCGACGGCACCACCGAGTACGTGATCAGCGATGGCCGCGACACGGTGCGCTTCTCCTACTGGACCGAGGACTACAAGAAATACAAGCCGTACAACGTCAGCCGCTACCGCGGGGCCCGGAAGAACCTCGTGCCCGACGCCGACATCCTCGCCGCCGGCTACAGCAGGAGCGAGATGGGGATCCTCAAGGCCAACGCGCTCAAAGAGTCGGGCGGCGCGTTCGGGGCGATCAACACGTGGGACGATCAGATCGTCTCGTGGGGCATGGCCCAATTCGCCGGCCACGCGGGCACGCTGGCCGCGCTGCTCGCCGACCTCAAGGTCGGCGCGCTCACCAGGGCCGCGTACGCCCGCCTCTTCGTCGCCAACGGGATCGACGTCGCCTACGGCCCCTACCCGTGGAAGGACAAGACCAAGACCGGCTGGCACATCGTCGTCGCGTCCGACACGGGCCCGCAACGCGGCGACGACGGCTGGAAGCACCTCCGCACCCAGCCGCGGATGATCGGCGCCTTCCTGCTCGCCGGCAACGACCCGGCGATCCAGCTCGGGCAGATGCTGTTCTGGCGCCGCGCCTTCCTGCATCGCGCGATCTCGAAGGTGATCGGGAAGAAGGACGACGGCAGCAGCAAGGGCGCGCCGGTCGAGCGCTACTTGACGTCCGAGCGCGGCCTGGCGCTGATCGTCCGCCTGTACAACTGGATGCCCGCGCACGTGGTCACGTGGTCGAACCGGTTCCTCGCCGAGCTGCAGCAGCGGCACCCGGGCGTCGACGTCCACGATCCGTCGGGCTGGGACATCGTGTCGGAGATCGAGCAGGCGTTCGCCCAGATGATCGCCGACGAGCGCAAGCGGGTGAAGAGCGGCAGCTACGACACCTATGCGCTCGACCTGTCGCGCCAGCGCGGCAGCTTCGTCCGCGGTCAGCGCAGCGCAGATTGATGACCGTCCTCGAGATCACGATTCAGCGACGCGGCGAGGCGGGCTTCCCCGTCGTCGCCGAGCTGACCACGAGCGGGCAGATGCCGACCCGCTCGGAGGGGCTGTTGCTGCTCGACCGCGTCGAGCTGCTTGTGCTGCTCGACCCGCTGGCGTACGGGACCCTGCTCGGGCAGGGCGTGCTCAGCCGCGGCGTGCGTGATGCGTTCGTGCGCGCGCGGTCCGGCGGTGAGACGGTCCACGTGCTGCTGTTCGTCGAGGCGCCGGAGCTGCGGGACCTGCGGTGGGAGCGGCTGTGCGCGCCGCTCGACGACGATCGCTGGGACTTCCTCGCCCGCGATCCGCGGGTGCCGCTGTCGATCCACCTGCCGACCGCGACCGACCGCCGGTTCCCGCCGTGCGGCCGCGCCGACATGCGCGCGCTGGTCCTCGTGGCGTCGCCGCCGGGGCTCGAGCGGTTCGGGTTCTCGCCGTTCGACGCCGCCGGGGCGCTGCGCAGCGTGCGAGATGGCCTCGGGGACATCCCGCACGATTGCCTGTGCACCGATCCCGGGGCCGTCGGGCCGCCGACGCTGCGCGCGCTGACCGAGCGGCTGGTCGCCGGTCGCTACACGATGCTGCACGTCGTCAGTCACGGCTTGTTCAAGAAGGACGACGGCGAGACGGCGATCCTGATCGCCGGCGACGACGGCCGCGCCGAGCCGGTCGCCGCCGAGCGGCTTATCGCTCAGCTGCGTGGGATCGGCGGGTCGCGCGGGCTGCCGCGCTTCGTGTTCCTGGCGACCTGCGAATCCGCCGATCCGCGGGCCGAGGGCGCCCTCGGCGGGCTCGCGCACCGCCTCGTCCGCGATCTCGGTGTGCCGGCCGTGATCGCCATGACCGAGAAGATCTCGCAGGTGACGGCGCTCGCGCTCGGCAAGGCGTTCTACCCGCGGCTGTACGAGCACGGCGAGGTCGACCGGGCGCTCGTCGAGGCGCTCGCGCTGATCGGCGAGCGCTTCGACGCCGCCGTGCCGGCCCTGTTCTCGCGGCTCGCCGGGCGCCCGCTGTTTACCGACGATCCGGGGCGGGCGCCGACACCGACCGAGCTGCAGCGGGCGCTGGACACGTTCGCGGGGCTGCTGCCGATCCGCGCGCCGACGCTGATGCCCCGCTTCGAGGCGCTGGCGCGGCAGCTGCGGCCGCTCGTCGACGCCGATGACGAGATGCTCGCCGCGGCGGCCCGGCGCGAGCGCGCCGAGCTGCTCGAGCAATTCGACGCGCTGTGCGAGGAGGTCGCGGACGTCTCGTCGACCGCGCTCGCGCTCGGCAAGTCGCCGCCGGCCTACGACGCGACCTGCCCGTTCCCCGGCCTGCAGGCGTTCCGGGGCGACGAGAGCCGCTTCTTCTTCGGCCGCGACGCGCTGATCGATCGCCTCGAGCGCGAGCTACAAGGTGCGCCGTTCCT
>Ga0075152_10000866_pt1 | contig 22006 bp, 16 predicted proteins | sample JI61114C2DNA_FD_70964 | JGI IMG/M metagenome (GOLD analysis project Ga0075152, IMG submission 70964) | Wastewater effluent complex algal communities from Wisconsin, to seasonally profile nutrient transformation and Carbon sequestration -... | ecosystem: Engineered > WWTP > Effluent > Algae...
GGCCTGCGCCTGTGTGCTGTTACTCTTGGTTGTTTCTTCGGCAATGTCTTCTAGCTCATCTTCGTCTTGTCTCAACAAATAAGACTGCTGAGCAAGCGCCACAAGGTTTGAAACCGTGTAATAAAGCGCAATTGCCCCAGGAAGACTAATCATTATTAGCAGCATCATAAACGGCATAAATGTCGCCATCTTTTGCATAATAACCGCGTTAATCTCTGACTGATCAGCTTGTTTGCCAGCCGACGCCTCGCGCATGATGTCGCCAAATGACTTCTTGCTGTCCGACTTTGGCATGGTTTGACGCATCATCAAATACTGCGTCCAGGCCGAAAGTAGCGCTAGAGTAATTAGCACAATATCGATGCCGCTGTTGCCAATTGCATGTTTAGTAAGATCGACGATTCCAAGCAGCGAATTATTGAACTGGTCTGGATGCTTAATCAGGTTCTGGATAGCCGGTAGCGACTCGAGACTATCGTAAGTGTATTTTGCTATATCAGTTCGATGCAGTGTAAAAATCTGAATGGCATGATAAAGTCCAATAAAAATCGGTAACTGGATCAGCAAAATACCAATTGATCGAAAAGGGCTAACACCGTGCTTCTTGTAAAGCTCCATCATCTGCAGTGCTTCAGCTTGACGATTTCCCTTATTGGCTTGCTTGATGCGTTTTAGTTCGGGTTGGAGCTTGCGCATCATTTTGGTTTGATGCAATTGACGACGAACCAGTGGATAAATCAAAATACGGATGATAATTGTAAATAAAATAACCGAAAGCCCAAAATCAAAGTTAGGCATAAAGCTGTAGATCAGTGTCAGCAAGTTGAAAATCGGCTGCACAATTAGCAAGTCATATATATTCACCAGTATCTCCTAGTTTTATATTATTGTATCAGATTTTGGAGATTTTTTATAGAGACCAGATTTGACTAGTTGCTCACGAATACTGCGATAAAGCTCGAGTGTTGACATCGATCTAGCGTCTGCCGTGGCCACAATCAAAACAATGTCATGGACACCCTCAATAGCACTTAGTTCGTGACGGATAATCTCGTAGATACGACGACGGATTCGATTGCGGCCCGTGGCAGTCTTGCATACTTTCTTGCTAACAACCACAGCGACACGTGATTTTTTACGAAAACGGTTTGAAGTCGTCTTGAGAGTAAAAAGCGAAGAACGGTATGACTGGCCCTTGGTTAAAACATAACGCAAACTGCCATGTCCATGAAAACGATTGTCGTAACTTAGCATTTACTATAAGTATGACATAAAAAACACACATTTACATGTGTGTTTTTTATGATTGGGCGGCAAACTAGATTGCTAGCTTGGCACGCCCTTTAGCTCGACGGCGTTTTAAGACGTTCCGTCCAGATTTGCTAGCAACACGCGCCCGAAAACCGTGGGTACGTGCGCGATGACGCTTGTGTGGTTGGTGGGTTCTTTTTGGCATATTCTCTATAGTATACTCTGAATTATCACATTTTACAAGTGACCTAATTGAGCACTTGCTGTTTACAAAACCCCCTAGATTGTCGTCTACTAATATTTTTATCCACCGATATGCGGGTTTTATCCACACTTTTACATCTGTAAGTTGGGTTCTGTGGAAAAATGGTACGATTTTTTTTGTCAAATTGTTGTAAATATCGAGATTGTGGAAAACTACCCAATTCTCGTATACTAGGTATAGTTTTATTAATAGTCAAACAGGAGAGGGTGTTTTGCCTGCGATAGTCTGGGAGTCGGTATTAAGTGAGATTGAGCAGTCTGTTTCCAGTGCCAACTTCACGACATGGTTCAAGCCAACCCAGCTTATCAGTACTGCCAACGATGTTGTCATCATTTCGGTGCCTAATATTTTTGCAAAGCAGCAGTTTGAATCGCGATTTGACCCAAAGATTAAACAAGTACTCGAAAACCGCGGCCTAAAACCTACTCGAGTTATCTATAAAGTATCTTCGACCTCGACCGCAAAACGAGCCGGTGTTAGCCGCGAGATTACCCCCGAATTACCAAATGACGCCCCGAAGCCATCCCTATCGACTGCCGTAAGCAGCCCAAGCAGACAAGCCAATTCTCTAAATCCAAAGTACACTTTCGATACTTTTATTGTCGGATCATCGAACGATCTCGCCTATACAGCTTGCCGAGCTGTCTCAGAAAATGTTGGTACAAAATACAACCCGCTCTTTATTTATGGCGGCGTTGGCCTTGGTAAAACACACTTGGTTCAGGCGGTTGGTAATGAGGTTTTGAGGCAAAATCCAGCTCTAAAAGTTATCTATATTAGTTCTGAAACGTTCGTAAAGGAGTTTTTGGAGTCGATACGCTTTAAGAAAGCTGGCTTTTCGGACCGCTATCGTAGCGCCGATGTCTTAATTGTCGATGATATGCAGTTTATCGCTGGTAAAGAAAAAACTCAAGAAGAATTTTTTCACACCTTTAACGCACTACACCAGGCCAACAAGCAGATTTTAATCTGCAGCGACAAGCCGCCGCGCAGCATTCCGACCCTAACCGAGCGTCTACGCAGTCGGCTCGAATGGGGCATGGCAATCGATATTCAGATGCCAGATTTTGAGACACGTTGTGCTATTTTACAGACTAAAGCGAGCCAGAGCGGCGTCGAGTTGTCGCGCGATACAGTTGAATATATTGCTGAGAATATAAAGACTAATATTCGCGAACTAGAAGGAGCTCTTAATCACCTGCTTGCCTACGCCGAAATGCGCGGTCTCAACCCTGACGCAAGCCTAGCAGAAGGTTTGATCGGCGACGTCCGTCAGTCTCGACCGCACCATATCACCCCAAAGACCATTATCGATAAGACTGCGCGCCATTTTCAAATCGATATTCGAGACATCTGTAGCGCCCGCCGCGATAAATATATTGTGGTGCCGCGTCAAATTGCTATGTATTTACTGCGTAGTGAGCTACATTTGAGTTTTCCACGAATCGCCCAAGAACTTGGACGCAAGGATCACACAACAGCTATTCATTCGGTCGATAAAATTAATCGCGCTATAAAACTAGACAACCTAATTCGGGAACAGGTTTCCGACATAAGAGAGAAGCTCTATGCAAATTAGCTGTGGAAAAGATGTGAATCAGTCTTGGACAATCTGTTTAGTTTCGGTGGTTTATATCGGAGTTTATACTCAGCGCACAGTGTTCGACGCTTACCGTCCTAGTAAAACTAGTTCGTTTTTACACAATAAACCGCAGTCAATAAACAGTCTTTTCGACAGTATTTTTACCTACTTGCCTATCTGTTGTTCGTCACTTATGCACTTTTTCCACAAGACCTACTATAGGAACGACCGTTTAATATTTTTAAAATCTATATAATAAGGAGAGTTATGGAATTTTCGATCAGCCAAGAAAAGTTAAGTAAAGCCCTTAGCTCGTGTGGACGGGTAGCCTCGACCAAGGCCGGCTTACCGATACTCGATAATATCTTGATTCGAACGATGAAGGATTCTGTATTGTTTGCTGCTACCAATCTTGAACTCGCGTCACAGACGCGTTTAAACGCAAAAATTGACAAAGCTGGTGATATTACCGTACCGGCAAAACTTATAACTGAAGTAGTTGCAACTCTACCTAAAGGAATTGTCGATCTATCGGTAATAGGGCAAAAACTTACCATCAGTAATGGTACTTACAAAACGACTATTAATGGCGTTGTTAGTGACGAGTTTCCTGAGATACCGTCGATTGACGAGAAAACATCTGTGCAATATGAAATTAATCACCATGAATATAAAACAGCTGTCAACCAAGTGATTTTTTCGGCCAGCAAAGATCAGACGCGCCCAGTCTTGACGGGTGTTTTTTGGCACAGTTTTGAGGGTAAAATCTATCTAGCTAGTAGCGACGGCTACCGTTTGGCAGAGAAGAAGCTAATTGACACCAAGAGCGACGTAAGCGTAATTATTCCCGCCTCAACGCTCAGCGAATCGGTGCGCCTACTTTCTGATGACATCGAATCGGTAAAGATTTTGATAAGCGCCGACCAGATAAATATTCGTGTTGATGAAACGGAGTTGACGAGCCGACTGATCGAAGGAAAATATCCGAATTATCGAGAATTAATACCGAAGTCAAATGAGGTCATTGCTGAAATCGAAAGCGACCTATTGGTACGGACAGCAAAATTAGCTGGTCTATTCTCGCGCGATACTGGTGGTAGTATAAATCTAAATGTCGAAGACGGCGTTGATAGTCTACAGATAACAACTGTGGCGTCGGAGCGCGGCGAAAACGATGCCGACTTACCAGCAAAAACTAGCGGATCGGGACAGGTTTCGTTGAACTCGCGCTATTTACTCGAAGCGCTAGCAGTCATGACTGGCAATGAAGTAGTGATTGGCTTTAGCGGTAAACTCTCCCCTATTGTGATACGGTCCAGCGAAAACGAGACGGACTATACGCATATTATTATGCCGCTAAAGAGCTAGAGATTATTTGCTTGCAGTAATACATCGCGAGGAATTAGTGGATATTGGTATTTTGTAAAAATAATCTCAGGCTTACTAACAACATTAAAACCTGAATCTTCTTGTTTAATGATAATCCTTAGTCTGTCGCTGTTATAGTCATATTCTTTAGCATCGAATGTCGCCACGTACCATAGTCCGCGTCCATAGACAGATTGTTTTACGACTTTATAGTCGCGAAGTTTCGGGTACTTTTGGTAAATCGCATCCAATATTTTTGCGGAGTTATTTTTAGAGATCAGTTCTCTTTTAGATTCAGAAAAATCTGGTTGCAAAAAGACTTCGCTACCAACATCAGTTATGTTTGTCGATGCAAAGCCATCTGACGGTTTGCACTCGGCAACTACATTTTTAGCAGTTTTCGGAATACTAATTGTTGACGGTGGGTTGATGTTTTTTGACTGAACTTTTTTGTTGTATTCGTAAGATATAGTAGCGGACTGGCAGTTGTCATAGTTAATCTTGATGAAACGCTGCTGGCCTATATACCAAAAAAATGAAACACCAGCCAAGATCAACGTAATCAAAAAAGACAACAGAACTACAAACTTTCTACTCATCGATACCTCCTCCTGTAACCGGGTTTATGAAATCAGGAAAACGGATATCGAGGTCGGTCGGCTCGCTGCCCTCGGAGCGAATCCATTCGAGAGCATTCTGCCTACCTTTTGGCGTGCTATTACTTATGAGAAGATATGGATGACTTGTGTTGTCTTTACCTTGTATTCCATAATCAATTCGATATGGACCGACTAGGGTTATTCTGGGTAACTTACTGATAATAGTAGCTTTTTCGCGAAGCATATTACCTCGAGCAGTTGCTATTTTACCGCCGACAGCTTCCCTTGCAGCCGCGTCATTCACACTAGACTGTATTGCAGATTCAGACTCAGCGATAGGCAAAAGACCAACGTAGTTATTTGTCTCAGACACATCTAGCTTGCTGCGAGACTCTAGGTAACCATCTTTTGAGGCAATAAACATATGCTCACCAGGTGCTAAATAAACTGATTTACCTGTCACTATCTCGCCATCAACCGTGACTAGCGAACTTACTGGGATGGTTTCGATATCAACACGTACCTTGCCGATTCTCGAAAGCTGAACATAAATGCCATACGCGACAAATAACAGTACGATCACTAGGATTGATGAGATAAACTTTCGATTCATGAAACTATGACCCTCCTACTAACCTATACCAACGGTACATTGTATCTGCTGCAGCTTCATGACCAGCCATCGGCGGTCGCCACGAGGCACCTGCTGTTGAATAAGAGGCCGAAGCGACCACCTCACCATTTTTAAATGTTTCAGGCTGCGGCCCAACATACATGTAAGTGTGACGATCGTTGATGGCAATATCGCCTGGCTTTAGCGTAGCGGTTGTTGGGTTTGATATTAGAGTATATTTTCCAGAAGATTTTACATAGTTTTCTTGATTAACGGTATTACCGGCTGGTGATTTATTATAGTCTGGGTCGTCGCCGCTATCCTGCATGACACGGGTGATAAATCCTCCACAATCTATTCCGGGGTGTATTCCGCCACCAACATAGAGGCCTTTTGATTGTGCATCACTGACGGCTTTGGCGTAAGACGGTTTTAGTGTGAAATACGGCGGCTTGTGATATTCTGGCCAAGCATAGTTCAGTGCCGTCTTGACTCGATCACCAGCAACAGCTCCATCTCCTGAACCGTCTAAGCATGCTCCGGAGCCACTTTCACCGGTCTCTAGGCTTGGATTCTTTGGATAACCCAGGGCTAGTTTTGCAGCAGCGACACGTTCTGGTAGAGCGGATGTTGTGCCTTCGACGTCTTCATGGAAACGAGCGACCGCTTCCTCTAATCTAACAGTCTTGGTGTACCGACTCCAGAAATCTCTATAACCGGTCGGCGACTCAACCTTCATGTGCCATAAGACGATATCGAGCTGAGTTTTTAGAGTGTGAACAGTAGATGGGTCTAGCCCCACTCTTTTTGCATAGTCGATAACCCTATTGCCTGGGTCCCATTGAATGATTCCATAGCCATGCGCCGGTGTTGTTAGGGTTGATGGGTCGTCGGTGTGTCCACCACCCTGAATAATAGTCGGATCACCGTGTGATTCTATAGCGATATTACCAACAATACCAGCCGCTTGATAATCCTTTAGTCCAGTGGCGAGAAAATAATTATAAATTTTCTGTAAATTATCTTCACCGTTTAGGTAGCCAGGTGGTGTGTCGGCGACCGAGACACAACCAGCACCTTTGGTGTAAAACTGAATATCGTTACTACTAGAGAAATCTTCGGAAGTCAGTGCACTATCGTCCTCGAGAGCAAAAACATAGACTGAGCTAAACGCGAGATTTAACACGGCAATGACGAGAATAACCGACCTTAGAATTTCAAAAACTATCTTTTTTTGAAACAACATCAGTCTTGGCTCCCGTTAAAATCTTGCGTACAAACACGACCACCTATTTGTTCGGAAGCTGCAGCGCAGAAAAGAGTCGAACCATATGATCCGTCGGAAATTTTATGTGCCGTTAGATTATAAACAAGCGCATCTTGGGTGTTTACTATCTTTAAAGCGTATTTATCGCTAGTTTTCTGGTAGCTACCTTTACGAATAACGAAGTATTCCCATGGTGTATCTGTCTGCTTAGCTAGCTCGGACTTCATAGATTCTGATGCCGACTGATCGATAAAACCCGAAAACTCCGTTAGGTCATGTGAATTTTCGGCTGATGTCGCGGCTTGTCTTGGTTTTGGCTGATTGATAAATGAAAACGCAAAATAAGCAGTTAGCAGCGCAACAGTCAATATAGCCAAGATTGTTAACCAGCCTGTGGTACTTAGTCGTTTTTTTGGTGTAGTTATATATTGCTCCATACTATTTTCCGTTCGTTGACCAATGCCAAGCTTCACTCGGCAAATTATACAAATTATATTTTGCACCATTAGCGGCTAGCCACTTATACTGCGGTGAACTTTTGTCGCCAACATTGAAGTCGAACGCTGAACCTTGTTCATGATTTGATGTACCAGGTATTGCCGTAGGAACCCGACAAGAAGATGGTGGCGATGTCATGACATCGGGACAGCCATTCTCGCGACGTAAATCCACCTGATTTTCATAGGTGCGTAGTCCGGTTCGCGGACCGCTAAGTACGAGATCAACTCCGTCAGCCTTGGCATCATTTTTAGCCTTCATGTAAAGCGCTGAAGTAATTGAGGCGACATAGCCCGCGTCACCGGGTGCTTGACAGCGTCTAAACTTGGTGCCATTTGCAGTATTGGTGGTGATATCAATTTCTTTGGTTCCATCGGTGCAATTGTATTTTGAGTAATCTGCACCAGCCGGTAATTTCCAGCCTGGACCATCGGCAACTGCTTCTGGTGGCATGTCAACTATAGGAGTTTCGTTTTCAGTCGAGTTTCCGCTAAGTGGTGTTGTGAAGTCGGCGTAACCATCCTCTAGAGTTTCTGAGATCGACTTGTCATAAGTGTAGACGCGGAATTTGGCGAATTTATCGACAGAACCGACTGCACTGGCGTTTGAGTCAAAGTATGATAATACAGAGGATGATGATGCAGTTCCGTCGTTTTTGACGATGCAATCCTTGCCCATCGCCCGATCTGCTCCATACTTTGATAAGGTCTCTTCTGTGTATCCACCGATCGGCTCACTTCTGTTTTGGCAGAGTTCTAAGTACTGTGCATATTCAGAGTCAGGGATGGCTTCGCCTGTAGTCTCGTCTACCTGGCCAGTATCTATCATCTCTGCTGCAACCTCATCTGGGTCGAGCGATAGTGCTGATGGCGATTCACCATATCGAATATTGCAAAACGGATCAGCCGCTAGATTAAGTGATTTTACGTCCATATCATTACAGGCCGTGTACTTACTTGATTCATCAGCGGCTTTGGCTGGGCTTATCAGGGTACCAATTCCAATTCGTGTGGCCGTCAGTAAACTTGAGATCGTATTAGTTGGATTTGTCGAATTCTTTATATATGGAGCCGATGCATAGAGGACTGATCCGAGCGCTGTGTATTTAGATGACGTATCAAGTGGATTTCGATTGAGTTTTTCCATAGCGATGTACTGTTTGTCGACTTCTTGAGATGCTCTAGCGTACTGGCCAACTGTTTCTGTTGTCATGACACCGAGTCCGCGATTTTGTGATGAGAGTGCATTGTATGCACCGCCACCAGAAACCAGAGCGTTCATGAACATCGGCCCTTCCTCTAGCCCGGTCACAACTGTACCGGCAACCATGTCATAAAGCTTCGGTGTCAATATAGCTATAGCGATTCCAATACTTACACTAACAGCAATTTGAGCAGCAAAACCAGCTCCTAGACTAGTGCCGCCTGACAAAAATCCAACTAAAGCACCGGCCACGCCGGCCAACAGGAGTGTTGCCTGTCCCCAGCCGCTTTTTACAAATCCACAAGCATCATCCGCATTACCGTTGGTGATTGATGCAAATTTGCCAATAATACCAACTAAATCAGCCATTATATTATTTTGGACAATCTGTCCATTGACATATCGTAGAGACTCATTCTTTTGGTTTATAGCTGTTTCATTAACGTCAATGTCGCCGGTGCTATTGATGTCAGCATCACCAGCTGTGTTAAGCGGCATATAAGTGTCGTCGTGGTAGAGGATATTTGCGCCGACTGACGAAGTGCCGGCAACTCCACTGGTATTGGTAGCGGTTAATTTATTGCCGATGAGCGACATGGTTTCTTGAACGCCGTCGCCAGCTTTAGTCTGGTCGATTGTGTTCATGATCGCGAAATAATATCTAGAGAGCTGGTTTGAGCCGATCGCTTTGGCGGCAAAGCCAACAGTTCTAACTAGAATGTAGCCACTACAGGCTGAATCTACAGCTCCAAGACCAAGTGCCACCGAAGCAATCGCACCCTTGAATGAATTTTTAGCAACATCTTTATAAACATTTTTTAGGTTTTTTCTAGCCTCAACCTCTTTACCAATTTCCTTGAATCCAAGCGCGGCTTTTTCTCGCATATCTTTAACTTCAGTATCGCTCAGAGGCTTACCGTCTTTGCCCTTACAGACCTCTTTTCCGGCACCATCTTTATCGCACGTTATGCCGAGACTTTCATCAATTGCAATTTCTCCTGTTGATGAGCGGTGTATGTCATTCTCCATATCTTCAACATTATTGGAGGGTTTTATATTCTGGCCCTTCGATAGCCCTAGTCGACCTGCAAGCTTCTTCATGGTATTATCGGCAAATATGGCGTATTTTGGATTGTAGGCTTGTTTTAGCAAGCCGTTAACCTCGACATTTGTGGCCGATGTTTTCAGGAGATCACCTGCTTTTATTTGCGTAATCTTACCGCCAACATCAACCTCTAGATACTTTGGCTTTATGCGTCCAGTGATAGTCTTGTCTCCGACCACTTTGATCCTACCATTAGTTTTCTTCTCTAGTCTCGAAACTTGCCTTTCTGACATGGTTTGATAGCGGCAGCGAAATTTTATTGGCTCAGCACAAACTCCAGAAATAGCCCTTTCTTTTAGCTGACCCATCAACACTCTCGTAGTGCGTAGCTCCATAGTCGTTAGCTGGTCATTATACTTCTCCAGGAAAGTTTCCTTTAGATGAAAAAGCATAGTGGCCGGCGTTAAGAGAGCGCCAATTCCGAATGCTCCGCCAATTATTAAAGCTGTCAAGATGCCAAATGCGCCGCCTTTTCGTGGGTTTTTTAGAGCAGTTATAAACTTATTTCCGCGGCTTTGCCGGTTTTCGCCCGGCGAGGTTGAGTCTTTCCAGGCGGTTGATGGGTTAGTCTCTTTGTCGCGAATAGAATCTGCACTGAAATCAGGTTTATTTTCTGGTTGGTTTTTGGGCGGAGAATTGTTCGTTGTCGAATCGCCATTAGATTTGATGCCACCAGACCCAAGAGATTTTGTTGTTATATCATCAGGATTGGCATAGCGTCCATGACCATCTTGGTATGATTGATCGATGCGACTGCCTTTATATCGATCTGTTGCCATGCTACTGCCCCTGTCCTAGCCCTGGCTGCGTTTTTTGCTGTGGATTGGTGTTGATCAGTTGCTGCTCGGTCGGGCTGGCAATAATCTGGATATGAACGTGGTTTTGACCAGCGAAAAACAGTCCTTGACCGACTGGGAAGTTTGATAATCGCTTTTGCTCTTCCTCGGTTAGCTTGAAAACATCATTTAGGACATCAACCGCACTTGGCGACTGCTTGAGGAGAAGCTGCATGCTGGAGTTGGCAACGATGGCGCGACCCATTTTGCTACCCATAAAATCTTCGACATCCTGCGTGATGGTGGTTAGTCCGAGATAATATTTTCGGGCACGTTTAGCGAGGCTAAACAAGAAATTGGCCGAGTCATCATATTTCATCAATTGCCAAGCCTCATCGACAATTAGCATACGTTTTTTCTGAATTGTACGCGTAATATTCCAGATATGACTCAATACGATATACATTGCTATTGGTCGTAGATCATCTTCAAGATCACGAATATTAAAGACGACCATGTTGTTATTGATATCAATATTTGACTGCTGCGAGAAAATTCCAGCAAAAGTACCAGTTGTGTATTTTCGCAGTCGTTGCGCTAGACCAGGGCCAGTGCCACCCATGTGCAACAAGGTGTCATAAAGTTCCGAGATCGTTGGCGGCGGCGAATTATGCGTCAATGGATCACTGGTGATTCCAACTCGAGCATAAGTATCGATGAGTGCTTGGTCGAGGTCGGCTTCTTCGGCGGCGGTTAGTGCAGGCATAACTTGACCGTTGGCAGTCATCTGGAAACCGCCGAGCATCAAGCGGAAAAGACCGTGCAAAGTCACGAGGTTGGCACGCAAGGCGTCGTCGGCCTCTTCGCTGTCGATGACACGCGGCAGATCGAACGGATTTATACGAACGTCGCTGTTTAGACTGAGTCGGATATAACTACCACCTACCGCATCGGCTAGTTTTTGGTATTCGTTTTCGGGGTCGATGATCAGCACATCTGATCCCATCATCATGCTGCGCAGTGCCTCAAGCTTGACTGTAAATGACTTACCAGCACCAGACTTGGCAAAAACTGCCATATTGGCATTTTCTAGTGAGAAACGGTCAAAAATAACCAAGCCGTTGTTGTGCATGTTGATGCCGTACAAAATTCCTTTGCCATCACTCAGATCGGCGCTGGTAAACGGAAAACTGGTGCTGATGGCGCCGGTGTTCATGTTGCGGCGAATCTGCAATTGGTCGGTTAGTTGCGGCAAAGTGCTATTTAGGCCTTGTTCCTGCTGGGCACTGGCGACTTTAGTGAAAACTAATTGCTGACCGAACATCGTTTCGATCTTGCGCTGCACATACGCCATTTCCTCTAGGCTATCGGCATACATCGTGACGTAAAGACCGAAGCGGAAAAAGCGCTCGGCTCCAACCTGCAGTTGGTCGCGCAGTTCTTCAGCATCTTGGAGTGCCGCTTCTAGTCCCGGATCACGCGTCTTGCCTTTTTCGTGAATCAGCGACATATCAGCTTCGAGCTGGGTTACTTTCTTGCGAAGATTACGCATTACGACTTGCGTATCGACCGGATAAACAAACATGCTGATGTCGATCACTTCGTCGATATTGATCAAGCTACTAAGCCAGCCAGTGTACAATTCTCGCGGATAGCCATAAACATACATTGTGCGGCCATATTTAGTGCCGACTCGAAAGTAACTCGAGTGAATCTCGAGACTGCTTGGTGCAATCAAATCGCGCAGTGTGGTCATGCCGCGAATAAATGCTTCTTCAACCTCGGCCTGTTCGCGAGCTTTTTGCTCGGCAGCAATCGTTACAGCGTCAGTTTTCTTGGCCATCTAAAAACCTCCTGTCGGCGTCTGTGGCGCGGGACTAGCTTTTTTGACATAAACTGAAGTTGTATCCTGAAAATCACCTAGCGGCTGATTGACGGCCGTATCGGGGTTATACGCATTGTAATACAACTCGCCTAGCTCTTTAGTCGAGAGCTGTTTGCACTGCACACCAATCTGTAGCAAACCGCTCAAGACTGACTGAACGCGGTTTTGTAGCTCGTCTTTTGCCTTTGTATAAGTCTGCTGGTCGATCTTGGTAACGGTCACTGTTGACTGTACGAAGAAGCGACTGAAAAACCCTTTGCCTTTGTCGACAATCTTACTGGCATCAGGCGCTGGTGAAAATGGAATTACTACATAAAATGCTTTGTCCATAATATTGGCTTCTTCGGCTAACTGCTCAATGAAAGCCGTGTAATCGTCCATCAAAACTCCTAGCAGCATGTTGTCTTGAGCGCGCCTAAGTGCATCGAGCTTGTCGAGATACGGAGCGATATCAACCCGACGTGAACGGATATAAATCTGGACATCAAACGACAAAGAATTTAGAAAGTTCTGGTAACTGTACTCGACACCTTCACGCTCGCGGCTACTCATTAGGTCAAAATTGATCGGCTTGCAGGCCACAACCGCCCGAAACGATCCATCGCCCATGATAACCATGCCTTCGCGAATCTCCGAGAACAACAGGCTGTGTTGAGTGGTCGTCATTGGGTGCTGTTTGTTTTTCTGTTCGGTCGCAGGTTGATTAACTGGTTGCTGAGCGGCCGTTTGCTGCTGTGGCATTGTTGTTTGCACTGGCATTTGGGGCTGAGGTTGCATTTGTTGCGGCATCATCGCTTGAGGTATTTGCTGATACTGCGGCTGCTGTTGATAGCCTTGTGGTGGCTGCGGGTAGCCTTGAGGAGCAGCCTGTGGCTGATACTGCGGTTGCTGCATCGGTTGCTGACTATTCGGCGGCATTGTCCCCACTCTCCTTTATAGATAATTTATCGTAGAGAAATCATTACTTCGCCATCATCGAGCTTCTTTTGGTGGCGTCGATGGGCTTCATGAGCAATCGTTTCTATCGATAAATCTTTATTATTCGCCAGTTCCATTATATCAGCTGATGGCGGTTCGATGCTAGACGGTTGTGGAGCGAGTTGAGGTGTTGGTGCGGGCACAGGCACTGGAACTGGCATTGGCGCAGCTTGTGGCTGAACTGTCGGCTGCGGTGGAGTTGGTGCAGGCGGTAATTGAGTTTGCGCTTGTAGCGTGGTCGGTGGAGTTTGGTATGATGGCGCTGCCTGCATGGCTGGATAAGAATTAGCGGGACTAAGTTCAGCTGGAGCCGTATGTGTAATTTGCGAGCGGCGCATTATGTCCATCGCTTCTTGTCGGCGAGTAGCATCGGCCTGATCGATCATACGCTCAAAAGATTGCCCAACGCTACTAACATCATCTAAAGGATCTTCCAGACGCTGAGCCTCATTATAGAGGTCATCGTTCATTGAGGTCTGCGAGCCAGGCGTGACGTTACGAATCGCCCAGCCGCCAGTGTCGACTATGGTCGCAAGGTATGCTAGCCGACGTTCTGCTTCCATCTCGCTGAGCGATTTGGTGCGCGAATCTTCAGAAACACGCGGTGCGGTGATATGCACTAGCGACTCGATGCCATCGGGTACCCACAAGCGTCTCCTAGGCTTGAGGTAAAACGAAATCATCGCCGCAATGTATGTTTCCATCGGCTGATCTTTGCGGAGCGGCAAGGCTAGTGCGGCAAAAAACAACAAAATTGGTACTGGTATCATCGCCAGTGGTGGCAAGATCTGCCACAAAAAGTATGCCACTGCCCCAAGCATTGCCACGATCGCCAGGTAGATCATCTGGCGCATCGTAAAAGGCCCAAGGAGCTTGTCCTCCGCCTCAACATCTTGTGCAACTTTGTAGCTAGCCATGGTTATATTGTATCAATGAAGTAATATTAAAACCTACTATCGTATTCATCTTGGGCTGCCTTGGTGGATATTGTGCTGTATGTTCCGCTGAGCACCTCATCAAATAGGCTTGCAATTTCGGGCTTTTCACTACCTTTGTAGTTTTCATCGCTGCGCATTTCTTGAATCGCTTTTTGAAAGCGATTCAACTGGTCTGGTGCGAGTTTTTTCTCGCGCGCTAGCTTGTGGAGTGACTTAACCTCATCAGGATCCATAGTTGCTAGTGATTTCGCGGAAAGTTTGGAGGCTGTTCTCTTGGCGAGCTGGCCTTTTAGGTTATATATGTGCTCCTGGTCTTTGCCTTCATGGTTCTTCTGTCTACCAAGAGTTCCATTCTGAAGTTGGCCAGTTGCAGAATCGCTTAGGGCAAAAGGTCTGTCTTTCATGTCGGAGTACATCTGTTGTTGTATATCTCCTAGAGCATCCATCTCATTCTTGTCCCCTCTGCTCTCGGCATTAGCTGTTCGGGTTGCGATAATATCGAGAGCTTTCAGATGAGCTTTGCGTTCATTTCTACTCATTAGAGTTCCAGCCACAGCAGCTTGATATTCTCTTGTGCCAACACCTAATCTCAAATCCTCAAGTAACTTTTCATTCGATGCCTGGCTAAGCTTTGTCTTTTCTGCAGTTACAGCCGTATTAAATGCATTGACCCGTACTTGGCGAGCTTGAGCAACTGCCAAGCTTTCTCCGTAGGGGTGAACACCACCTGCTTCATCTTGCAGTGCTGCATCGTTCTCTACAAGCTTGGCTACTTCTTCACTTGAAAGTCTTTCTGCCATGCCAGCACGTTGTTTTTGTACATATAATTCTGTTGCTGCAGCCTGAGCTTTTGGCGCGAGATCACCTACTAGCGCAGCCGCTTCAGCAGCGTCCATGCCAGCAGCTTGTAAATGAGTCGCCACCGCAGCTGCCTCACTCGTCTTCAACTCATCTGCCAAAGCAGCTGTTTTGCTCTCGGCAGCGGCTAGCGCATTGGCAGCAACACCGCTTGCGAGTGTCGCGGCGGTAAATTCAGCCTCACCCTGTAGTCGCAATTTCGCTTCTGCTTCAGCTTTTTTGACATTGAGTTCGCTTACTTCTGCTTGTAGTTCCAAGGCTTCATTGTCATGATTTTCTAGCCAGGCTTGTTTGGCAGCATTTTGATTAAAGCTTGAAGTTTTTTGTGCAGTAATATTTCTCTTGGCGGCATCCTGGCCTTCTGGCTCGCCTAGTGCATCGGCTTCCAGCTGAGCGTTCGAGGCGGCGATGCTACTTTTGCGATTTATAGAATTATAACGATTGCGCTGCAGCCTAGACGCGGCTCGATTGAGCGGATTCCATTTTCCGCCTCTACCAAATCTATTTGGCGCACCGTTAGCCAGAGCATTATTGTATTTCTCTTGATGCTTTTCGCCAGCGAACTTTTTCGATCGATCAATCATGCCGCGATTCTTGTTGTTGACCATACCTGTGACCTGTCCGAGCACGCCAGAGGTGGTCTTCATAAGTATCGGCGTGATAAATAGCGGCAAGATCGAAACGGCCGCTCCCATCACACTAAGAGTAAAGCCTGGTAGATCTCCTGAAGCTGGTCCTTCTGGAGAGTTTGATGCAGCTGTCAATACGAGACTTGCAAGTGCTGATCCTGCAAATACCATTGATACTACCGGATAAAGCAAAAGAAGCGACTTGAAAAGTCCCCACCACTTCTTGAATAGTCCTTCGGTATTTGGCAGCATGTATGCGACAAAAGCTAGTGGAGCAATCATCACCATGACAACTATCAGTGCTTGTCGAACAGTTAAGACAACAAGAACAGTTACTATCGCCAGTGCGGCCGAAAGTAAGAGTGGTATCAAAATTGCAAAGCTAGAAAATGCCGCTACGCCTGCTATACCAGTCCCCATAAGTACAGCTGTGGTTAGGCCATTCCATACGCCAGCATCGGGTGAAGTATTTGCAATTACATCTGGCGGGTACATGCTATCGGCCGCTGTGCCAACAACTTTGTATATATTTTCACCAATCACATTCGAGAGCTCTACTAGGCCACCACATATCCAAAAAGATAAATTGACTAGTAGTGCGCCGACAATTAGTTTTGGGAGCATCTTTTTCAAAGTGTAATTGCTTATACCAGCACTAGTTAGATGCGAGTATATGATAAAGAGAAAGACAGTGATAAACGAAATATTTGCGAGATTTCGCATCGTTTGCCATGGTTGATAGACCGAATTTGCATTTGATGTATCCAAGATAGAAGAAGGCACGGTCATCATTCGCCGTATGATACTGTACGATGCATCGGTCGTCTTTGCTAAAAACCTCACCACAGGACACACAATCCAGCCGATGGCTTCGATTTGGCAACTCGTGACTTCGGCATCGCTGGTGTTTGTCGGGTCGCCTACGCTTCCAGTTATGTTGGCTCGGTTTTGTCCGTGCAAGCAAGCCATCTTCTCTGTATCGTTGGTATATTTATCACAGTAGTTTGGATCAGTCGGATAAGCCTCTCCATCTTTACAAGCATCAACCAACGTTGGTGATATAGAGTACTTAGACTCACACGTCTCTAGCTGAGATTTATACTTATTCAAAAAAGCCGAGGCACGGCTTGATATCCCCGCGGCTATGTCATTACAGCTTTTCTCAACTTCTTCTAATGGATCAAGTGTGTTGCCAATACCAAATTTTTTGCCATCATCAACACCGGTGCGATAGGCATAGTTTTGCTTTATGATTGTCCCATTGTCTAGATCAACAATACTTACTATCGCTCCTACGTCTGATGCCGCCACAGTGGCATTATCGGTCTTGGTTGCACCACATCCTGTCGATGCTTCGAAGACCGACTTCAATAGTACATAATCTAGCGCACCGTCCAGAGCCGGTACTTTGCCGTATTTTGATGCAATAGCGGCTGGTATGCGTTTTGCAACATCTTTACCGTTCTCTTTGTATGCTCCATCGCCCGAGTTGAACTTCATGTGCAGAGAATTTTCTATGAAATCTTCGCCCGATGAAAACTCAAAGAAACTCAAGAATGGTTTGTTAAATACATCATTATCACAATCAACCTGTGCACCAGTAGGGTTCGGGAAAGCCGTTCCATCTCCACCTAAGACTCCCGTGCCTCCGAACCAGTCCCCGCCATTTACGTCAGCAAGTTTAATTCCTACGCCGGATGAATACGAATCTTTACCGAAACAGTACTGCATAGCAGTCATATAAGTATACGCCTGAACTTCTTGTGCAGGGGTTGCGCCTGAGGCTTTCACTGCCAATACTCGTTCGACTTGAGAAAACAACGATACAACTGTACTAAGTACAATTATTAACAACAATAATACAGCTTTCCCACGACGCATATGTGGTTCTATTTAAGCACAAGTGGGATTACTTGTGAATAAGAGACTACTTAAGACTAATCGGATTGGCTGAATCAGGGCGGTATTTAGAGCTGTTCGCAGCACGATTGTTACTCATACGGTTGAGGCCAAGTATTTGAACAGTCGAGTGATCTTCTACGTCCACGTAGGAGCTATCAATGTCAGCTAGGTTGAAGCTTCTTCCGGCGGCAATCTCTTCTAGCTCTTTAATAAGAATGTGGTAAGCACCGCGCTCTCGTGCCGACAGCTTCATACCCGTTTGCTCATCTTTTAGGAACTTGGTAAGATTATCGGCATACTGCCCTGCGGCTTCTTGGTCAATCAAATCGGCCTGTACATCGCCACGCGCTAACGCATTAATCGTTGAAGCCAATACATCGATGTCTGTCTTAACAGCCTTCTCACGATCAACTTTACCCTTGTTAATATCGGCAGCGATACCCAATTCTCTACCCGAGTATGTGTTATCAACAGTGATCGTGCCGCCCTTTGTCTTTTTGTAGATATGTCGACCAGTACCTTGGCTGCCTTGGTCGGTGCCAGAGTGGAAGTCGACCTTATTGCCACCCTTGCGGTAAGCATCAAGAATAATCTGCTGAGTATCGCGACGATTAGTCACTTCTGTCTCGTCTAATATATTACCAAAGATATCTTTGTATTCCGCTTGGCCGCTACTATTGACGGTAGCTTGGACACCGATTTCGTGCGAGAAGTCCATCAAGTCCTGTACAGCAAAGTTATTACCAACTTCCATTGCAATTTGCTGGATAGCAGCATGCCTTTGGGTAATGGTCGCTCTCTTGCCATCAACCAAAATACCCTCACGGTAGACTCTCTCAAGCTCATCAATGCCGTAGCGACCATCATTTGAGAAGACAGTCTTGGCAGCACCAACGTTTTCCATATGAGTATTTGATGATTGCTGCTGTAGTTTAGCCATGACCTTGTCGGCACCTTCTTCATCGATACCAGCTGCTCGCTGTAGCAGGGCGCTGTTTGCCTGCAAAGCTTTGTTTAACGAAACTTTACCAACATACTCGGCACGTTCTTTTCGCATCCCTTCGGTTGCGATAGCCTCATTTGCTGTTTTAATGTCGACAACAGCCTCGCTAACATCGGCACTAGCTGGGCCGAACTTTTTGCCATAATCGTCAATTCTTCCAGCCGAAGCTTCAGTCAAGATTGATTCCCACTCGTCCTGGGCGGCCTTGACTTGTCGTTCAGCTGCTAGCATTTTTAGGTTTCGACTGTAGATGTCTTGATCGTTTAGTGATGTTTTTTGCCAATGCGCGTCAGCTGCTTTGTCGATTTGACCTTTGTACAATTCTTGACGTTTGTGGAATTCATGCGACTTCTCAAGGGTACCGTGCATTTTCTCGCCGTATCGACCTTCTTTGTCAGCGATTTGCTTCTGGCGTATCGATTCAGAGCGATTACCGAGGAATTCATCGTTTTCTTTACTTGTAGCTTCTCTTCGTCGTCTGCCATTATCCATGCCTAGCCCTGCTCGCGCTAAAGGATTGCCGCCCTTTATAAAGCGCTTACCGCGATTCTTTAGGCCCTTACCAGGATATTTTTCATTGAGAGCATCTTGTTTTTTGGCGATATCAACAAGCTTGTCGCGCTTTTTTGCTTCAGCATTGTCCATCGCCCAGCCCTTTGACCTGTCTAGCAAACCTTTTGACTTATCATTGGTTATGTTGGCAATCTGACCCAAAATACCGGTCGCAAGTCGTGGGATAATCAGACTCAGCATCAGCGGCAAAAACTGCACCATCATGCCAAGCAGTACAATGTGCAGTCGTCCATCAGCACTGTTCATGATCAATGCCCCAGCCAACTGTGATCCACCATAAATAAAAGAGAATATAACCGCAAATAGCATCAACATCGTAAATGTCTTGAGCCATTTTGAAAACCAAGATTTCGTACTCGGCAGAACAAATGCCACAAATGCTAGCGGCGATATAACTACAAACATGATGATAAGAGCATGCCTAGCTGCCAAAATAACAAATGCAACCAGTACTGAAAACGCCACTGACAGTAGTGCGGCCAGCAGTAAATAGCCTGCACCTGAAAAGGCTATAGCAGCACTACTTGCTATAGCAAGCGCAGGTACAGCAACGGCTCCCGCGGAAAGTATATAAGTACTGATATTTTTCCACGAAACATCCGCCCCCGTCGTCATATTCTCACGAATATTTTCCATGACCGCATGGGTCGAATGCGCCACTGTGTTCGAAAGATCAACACCTAGTGCACAGATCCAAAAGGACGCATTGACCAATATCGATGCAATGATAAGCCGCGGCAACATATCCTTGATGTTATAGTTCGAATAGCCCGCACTCGTCAGGTGCGAGTAAATAATTACCAAGAAAATGATGATGAAACAAATGTTGGCTAGATTACGCACCAAATCCCACATCTGGTAAAGCCCGGTGTCGTCTTTGGTAATTGGCCGCACATCCAGAAAATCCTGCACCAGGCTAAATATCCCATCGATACCATCGGCAATATAGTTCGATACTGGACAAATTATCCAGCCCAAGCCCTTGGTGATACTACCATCACAGGTATTTTGCATTTCTTGATTTTGGTCGTTCGAATCTGTTGTCAGGTCACGCGTCACTTTGATTGGCGTGGTCACTGGTGGAGACAAACCGCTATATGTACTTGGCGGTGTGAAGTTGTAGACAACATACACGGCCGAAGTTCGCGCCTGTATATTCTCACCGTCCGGTCCTGGCACGCTTTTTTCAAAATAAATCACATGCGCCTTCGCTGGCGTCGACGAATTATCTATCCAAGCATAAGGTACCTTGCCCTTAACGTCACCAGCCGGTAGCCCAGTTGACGAAATCGGCGCATAATCGTTGTCTTCGTACTTCAATGTGCTACCAACCCAAATCGCATCGGCAGCATAAGTTGGCTGCGAAAGTCCGATATTCGCAAAAATAGCCGCAGTGATAACTGCAGCGAACAGCATAAATAGGCGTCGAAGGCTACCCTTCAACGCGCTGATTTTGCGCATATCCCACATACTTCCTATTGTATCATTTTGAAGTGTTTATGTCAATGCTTTTAGATCATTCTTACGCCCAAAAAACAAAATCGTCCCCACAATGAGACGATTTTGTAAAGCTAATGCTAAAAAACTAGTCTTTTTTCTTGTCCATGCGGTCAAGTTTTGCCATGTGGATCACAAAGTAAACCACAAAAGCTGTCGCTAGCAAAGTGATGAGCGAACTGGTAATCGCGCCCCAACCGATAGATACTTCCTTGTCCGTACCACCGTTCATGATCACCCAACGTAGGCTGTTTAGGTCGATACCTTGAGTCATCAAAGCCACGATTGGCGAGATCAACTCATCAACAATTACCTTAACGCTGGCACCAGCCGCAGTACCGATTGCAAGACCAACTGCTAGGCCAACAACACCTTGTTCGCGGATAAAGTTCATAAATCCAGAACCGTGACTGGCTGCACCCTTTAGCCGAGCTGCCGCCGCAATCTTTTTATCTTCATCAGCACGAATCGATGCCTCTTTTGCTGCTGATACTTTTTTGGTAGCTTTCGCCATTTCGTAAACTCCTCTTTAGTTACTTAGAGAGAATTATAGCATAAAAGATGCTTAATAAAGACCGTACCGACAAATAGCCAAATTGCATAAACGATTTTTCCAGAGATAAACCCTTAAACCGTACGCGTACTGAGCTTCAAAGCAGCTCTCTTTGTTGTGATTTCATTCATAGCCGCCTCTGGGTTGTTGATAAAAAGATCCGGATCAAGATGCATTGCCCAAAAGAACGAAGTCATACCTCGCTGTCGTAACATTATTTTATATGCAATGATATCGATAAAAATGGCACACCTTGCATTGCGCCAAATCTAACAACCGTATCATCTCTAAAGTGTGATTTTCCAGCACCAGGTTCACCCCAAATAAGCACGCCAGAACCATTGGACTCCACTAACTTAGTAGCAACTTCACCCATATTATTAAAAAATGCAGGTGGGTCATTTAGGTTAGTGTCTATTTCCTCTAAGGATTTTGGATATTCAGGAAGCCAGTATTCCAAGCCAAAACCACTTCTCGCATTTTTTACGAATGTCCCGTCAAATAATTGTTCATAAGGCATGCATTTATTATATAATAAACATCGGCAATTATATACTTGACGTTACCAACTTATAAAGAATTGACAAAGTAGTCATTATTCTTCTATATCTTCTCGCTGTTTTTTAGCCCACTTTTTTAGTTCTTCATTACTAATTGGTGGCG
>Ga0075152_10000867_pt1 | contig 21996 bp, 16 predicted proteins | sample JI61114C2DNA_FD_70964 | JGI IMG/M metagenome (GOLD analysis project Ga0075152, IMG submission 70964) | Wastewater effluent complex algal communities from Wisconsin, to seasonally profile nutrient transformation and Carbon sequestration -... | ecosystem: Engineered > WWTP > Effluent > Algae...
TCGGTGAAGTTCGCCGAGCAGAAGTTTCGCACCGGCAGCTGGGACATGCAGTTCTTCGCCACGCTGGACTGGCAGATCACCCCCAAGCACCGGCTGCGCCTCAGCGGCGGCACGATCCCGACCTTCCGCCGCAGCAGCTTCCGCCAGCCTCCGGGCAGCGAGCCCAACGCCTTCGGCACCAACCCGCAGCAGAGCATCGGCGGCACCTCGCGCGTCGCCCAGGGCGTCGTCAACGACACCTTCGGCACCAGCTACGGCAACGGCACCCAGGTCGGCCTCGACTACGAGGGCCGCGTCGCCGACGACAAGCTCGAGATCGACGCCGGCATCTACTACTCCCGCAACCGCAGCGTCGAAGCGTGGAAGCTCGACAACCCGAACCTGAAGAACATCCCGCTGACGCAGGAGACCGACAGCCAGGGCCGCAACCTCTTCGACCTGCTCGACCGCGACGGCGCGGTGCGCCTGGTCGGCGGCGTCGACCAGGCCTGTAACAACGCCAACCTGCCCGGCCTGACCTGTCCGACCCGCACCTGGCTGTCGGGCGGCCTCGGCTCGTACTCGAACTCCAAGCAGGAGCGCGTCGGCGGCGTCCTGGCGCTGACCCACTTCCTCAGCAGCAAGCGGGCCGGCTCGCACCAGCTCAAGTACGGCACGGAGATCGACAGCGTCCGCTTCTCGCAGGACTCGCGCTACTCCGGCTCCAACGAGTCCGACTTCTACCAGAACTGCGCCGCCGGCCAGAAGGGTGGCGGCGAGTGGTGCTTCGACCCGACCCAGGGCCAAAACGGCACCTACCTGCTCAACACCGCCAACCGGGTCAACAACAACCGCGCGGTCTACGTCGACTCGGACAACCCCGACCAGCGGACCTCGTTCGGCTACGGCCGCGTTCGCCTCGAGCAGAACGACCTGCGCGCGATCGCCTCGCCGATCGGCGCCGGCGCCCGCGTGCCCAGCTACACCGCGACTCTGGCGACCCAGAACTACAGCATCTTCCTCCAGGACAAGTGGGCGATCCTCTCCAACCTGTACCTCAACGTCGGCGCACGTTGGGAGCTGCAGGACATGCGCGACGTGCTCGGCAAGCGCAACATCTTCATCTACGACAACGTCGCCCCGCGCGTCAGCCTCGTCTATGACTGGACCGACGAGGGCAAGAGCCGCCTCTACGCCAGCTACGGCTGGTTCTACAACCAGCTGCCGGTGCTGCTCAACAGCCGCGCCTTCGGCGGCCTCGTCAACGTCACCCGCAGCTACCGCCAGTCCGACTGCGCCTCGCCGACCCTGATCGGCGGCCAGGCCAAGGACCGCTCGGTCGACGGCAACCCGACCGAGTACTGCAGCGACTTCAACTCGAGCACCACCGGCCTGACCGCGGGCACCGTGGTCCCGCGCCTGCGCGGTATGTACAACCAGCAGTTCCAGGTCGGCTACGAGCAGGAGGTCGTCGAGGACCTCGTGCTCGGCGTCAACTGGCTGCACACCGACCTGGGCCGCGCGGTCGAGGACGTGTCGACCAACGGCGGCCTCAACTTCATCATCGCCAACCCCGGCGAGTCGGTGTCGACGTCCGACATCGCCCGGCAGCAGGCGCAGTGTAACGAGCTGCAGGGCAAGTTCGACGGCGCGGCGATGGACGACCCGCAGCGCGACACTTACGCCCGCGAGCTCAACCGCTGTAACTTCCTCGCCGACGCCTTCGGCAAGGTGGGCTCGCTGTTCAGCAAGCCGATCCGCAACTACGACGCGTGGACCTTCAAGATCAACAAGCGCTTCGCCCGCAACTGGATCCTCCAGGGCAGCTACACCTACTCGCGCTTGATCGGCAACTACGACGGCTTCGTGTCGCGCAACACCGGCGCGATCAACCTCGGGGCGAGCTCGCAGTACGACATCCCGGAGCTGGTCCGTAACAGCTACGGCCCGCTGTTCGACAACCGCCCGCACCAGGTCAAGCTCGACGGCTTCTACTCCTTCGACCTCAAGAAGGCCGGCCGCTTCACCCTCGGCGCCTCGCTGCGCTACCAGTCGGGCACCCCGATCAGCATCTACGCCGACAACAACCGCTACTCGGGCCAGTACCTGGTCTACGTGCTGCCCCGCGGGGCCGGCGGCCGCATCGAGCCGACCTACTACGCCAACCTGAGCCTCAGCTACGCGTACCCGCTGCCCGGCGAGATGGAGCTCGAGCTCACCGCGCGCCTCGCCAACCTCACCAACAACAAGGCGGTGCTGCGCGTCGACGAGACCTACTCGTTCGCCTTCGGCCGCGCCATCGCCGGTGGTGACCTCGAGGACCTCAAGCACAGCAAGATCCAGAACTCGAACTCGCCGACGAGCTTCTTCCAGCGCGGCATTCTCCCGAAGCAGGGCAACTTCGGGGTCCAGACCGTGTTCCAGCAGCCGATCCAGGCCCAGTTCGAGCTCCGCCTGCGCTTCTGAGGCTTCGGCGCTGAGCGCCTGAAGATCGCGGACCCTGACCATCGCCGCGGCGATGTTCGGGGTCTTCGCTATTTCTGGCGTCTCACGCCGCTTCGCGCGGAGGTCTCCAGCGCCGTCCGATTGGGTTGAATTGACTGGCGCGAGCGCGTGGAGTTGTGGCATGTGCGATCTTGAGCTCTTGCTCGAGGTCCCCATGTCTGCTCATTCTGCGCGCGCTGCCTGTGCTCTCCTTGTTCTCACTGGGGCCTGCGCCGATCCTTCGGGCGGCGACGAGGCCGGCACGGACGCGGGCACGGGCGCGGGCACGGGCGCGAGCACCGGAGCCGGCAGCACGGGGGGATCGAGCGGCGGTGGGACCGTCACCGTCGAGCCGACGACCGGTGCCACGGAGGGCGCATCGATGTCGGGCACGACCGGCGACGCGAGCACGAGCAGCCCGACCGGCGGGTCGACCGACGCGTCGCCGCCCGACATGGGCCCGCCCGCGCGGCTCGCCCGCTGCGGCGAGGAGCCGCCGCCCGGGGCGGTGCTCGCCCCGGAGATCCCCAAGTATGTGGGGAGCTGCCCGATCCTCGAGACCGGTTATGTGGACGGGCAACCACCCAATATCATCCAGCAGAAGGTCGGGCCCCTGACCTTCGACCGCAGCTTCCTCGTCATCGCGCCCGACGACATGCGGCCCGACGAGCGCCTGCCCGTCATGTTCATGTGGCACTGGCTCGGCGGCTCGGGCAAAGACTTCTACGCGCGCGCCGACGCCCAGGAGGCCGTCAACGAGAAGCGCTTCATCGCCGTCATCCCCGACGGACGCACCATCGAGCAGGGCGTCTTCTTCAAGTGGCCGTTTAGCATCTCCGACCTCGATGACTCGCTCGAGGCCGAGTTCCAGTTCTTCGATGACATGCTGTCGTGCGTGCACGAGCAGTTCAACGTCGACAAGGACTGCGTCAGCAGCGTCGGCGTCAGCGCGGGCGCGCTGTTCACCAGCCAGCTCGCCGGCGGCCGCGGCGACCGGCTCGCCTCCTTCATGTCGCTCTCGGGCGGCACCGGCGGCGCCGTCGTCAAGGGCTGGAAGACCCCCGAGCACAAGCTCCCGGGTCTGGTGCTGTGGGGCGGGGCCGACGACTTCTGCATCCTGGTGAACTTCGAGGAGACCTCGAAGGACCTCGAGAAGCACCTCGTCGAGGGTGGGCACTTCGTGGTCGAGTGCGTCCATAATTGTAACCATTCGACGCCGCCCTTCGACGTGCCGGAGGGCATGACGGACTTCGCGCCGTTGTGGGACTTCTTGCTCGACCATCCGTATTGGCTGGAGCCGGGTCAGTCGCCCTATATCACCGAGGGTCTCGCGGCGAGCATGCCGACCTGGTGCGCGGTGGGGGTCGGCAACGCGACTCCTCCGCCCGAGGTCTGTGATATGAACGAGTGTAATTGAATCGGTGGGCTGGGCGCTCGCGTGCACCAGCCCTCGCACGGAGCGTCCGTGATGTGCGCGCTCGCCGGCTCAGTCGCGCTTTGAGAGCTCGGTAGCCGGGGGCCCGAGTCGAGGGTCCTCGACACCCTGTGCAACTACCCCGGCTCGCGGTTTCGGGTCGTGCCCGGCTCGGGTTTGGGCCCGGGAACTTCCCTGTCGCGGCGTATCGCGCTGTGCCCATATGGGTGCTCACATGCGAGCATCTGTGAATGTATACATTGTTATAGGGGGCCGGATCGAGGCGGTGCACACGCCTTTGGAATGTCCGCGGCGAGCGGTGTCACGAGATGTCCGTTCACCGGAGAGGCCAACACGCTATGACAAATTGGACCAGTAGTTTCACCCGTCTCTCGGCGCTGGCGATCGGCCTGTTCGCGGGCTGCTCATCGCCGCCGCCGGAGGCCGCCGCCGTGACCGACTCCGGTGCGACCACCAGCGTCGCCATGACCGATTCGGCCACGCTGGCGACGAGCGACCCGATCTCGGGCACCGGGAGCACGAGCAACGGCTCGGTCACCGACAGCTCGGCCACCGTCGCCTCGGGCACCGATGGCACGTCGGACCCGACGACCGGCTCCGACCCTGGCACCACCACCACCGGGACCCCGGACACCACCGATACGGGCGTCGAGCCGACCTGCGACGACGGCCTGCAGAACGGCGACGAGACCGACGTCGACTGCGGAGGCGCCTGCGAGGCGGACTGCGCGCTCGGTGGGCTGTGCGTCGCGGGCAGCGACTGCGCCTCGCAGACCTGCGAGGCGGGGATGTGCGTGCCCGACCCCGGCTGCATGGACGGGGAGAAGGCCGGCAGCGAGACCGACGTCGACTGCGGCGGGAGCTGCGGGGCCACCTGCGAGGACGGCGACGATTGCCTCGGCGGCGAGGACTGCATCAACGCCTATTGCGACGCGGACCTGCAGTGCGAGACCCCGACGTGCGAGGACGGGGCCAAGAACGGCAGCGAGACCGACATCGACTGCGGCGGGAGCTGCGGGGCCACCTGCGGGGCCGCCGAGGCCTGCGAGGTCAACGAGGACTGCGCGAGCATGGACTGCGCCGACCAGGCCTGCGCACAGAGCCCGCTGTGCATGAACGCCATGCACGACGACCCGGAGGAGACCGACGAGGACTGCGGCGGCGTGTGCGGGCCGACCTGCATCGACGGCCAGGACTGCATCAACGACGGCGACTGCGCCAGCAAGTACTGCGACTCGGACCAGTGCGCCACGCCGGGCTGCGAGGACGGCGACAAGAACGGCGACGAGACCGACGAGGACTGCGGGGGCGCCTGCGGGGCGACCTGCCAGGACGGCGACCACTGCCTGCTCGCGGGCGACTGCGAGAGCGGCCACTGCGACGCCCTCGAGACCTGCCAGCCGGCGGTCTGCGCGGCCGGCATGGACGAGAACGGCTGCCAGTCCTGCCTCAAGGGCAGCTGCTGCGACGTCGTCGAGAAGTGCCTCGGCGACGAGAAGTGCGCGTGCTGGTTCGCCTGCGTCACGAAGAGCGGCGACTTCGACAGCTGCGCGATGGGCTGCGAGCTCAAGAACAAGCCGGGCCCGATGAGCGCCTGCGCCACCAGCAAGTGCGGCAAGATGGACGCCTGCGGCGCGCCCTGAGCCGTCGCCGGCTCACCACGCTCGCCTGTCTCTCGGGGCAGGCGGGCATGTGCGCGGTCCGGGTCTAGTCGATCCAGTCGGCGAGGAAGACGTTGGTGTCGCCTTCCTTGGCGGCGCCGCGGTTGGAGGCGAAGACCAGGCGCTTGCCGTCGCGGGTGAACATCGGGAAGCCGTCGAAGCTGGGGTTGAAGGTCACCTGCTCCTGGGCGCTGCCGTCGTCGTTGATGAGGAACAGGTCGAAGTCGCGGCCCTTCGGGTCGGCCTGGTTCGAGCTGAAGATGATGCGCTTGCCGTCGGGGTGGAAGAACGGGGCGAAGTTGGCCTTGCCGTTGCTCGTGATCTGCCGCGGCTCGCTGCCGTCGGCGTTCATCACGAACAGCTCGAGGCGGGTCGGGCGGACCAGGTGGTCCTTGAGGATCTCGTCGTACTTGGCGAGCTCCTCGGCGCCCTCGGGGTGGTTGGCGCGGTAGACGATGCGCTTGCCGTCGGGCGAGAAGAAGGCGCCGCCGTCGTAGCCGCGGGTGTTGGTCAGGCGGGTCAGGCCGGTGCCGTCGACGTTGATCAGGTACAGCTCCGGGTCGCCGTCGCGGGTCGAGGTGAAGACGATGCGGTCGCCCTGCGGCGAGACGGTCGCCTCGGCGTCGTAGCCGGGGCCGGTGACCAGCGCCTGCACGTCGCTGCCGTCGGCCTTCGCGGTGTAGATGTCGAACTCGGGGTAGAGCTTCCACACGTAGCCGCGGCTGCGGTCGGGCTCGGGCAGGCAGTCGTCGGCGGCGGCGTGGGTCGAGGCGTAGAGGACCCGCTCGCCGGGGAGAAAATATGCGCAGGTGGTCCGGCCCTTGCCGCTGCTGACCCGCTTCGCCGCGCCGTCCGCGAGGGTCAGCGTGTAGATCTGATCGCACTTCGCGCCGTCGCGGGTCGACTGGAAGATCAGCTCCTGCTCGTCGGCGCTGAAGTAGGCCTCCGCGTTCTCGCCTCCGTTCGTCAGCTGGCGCAGCGGGCCGCCCAGGTGCCGCTCCTGCGCGAGGGGGCGGGTCGGGTCGGTGACCGCGGGGGCCGCGGGCTCGGCGTCCTTCGCGGGTGTCGCGGGCGTCGCGGGCGTCGCTGCGGGCGTCGCTGCGGGCGTCGCGGGCGTCGCGGGCGTCGCGGGGTCCTTGGCGGCCGTGGGCTTGGCCGGCTTCGCGTCGCCAGGGGCGGGGCCGCCACAGGCGGACAGGGCGAGGATGCAGGCGAGGGAGGCGGGGGACAGGCGGGGCATCGCGGCGCGGATGATAGCGCCGCGGCGCGGCGGTCCACAATGTCGCGGATGGCTTTGTTATGGTGGTGGCGATGGTCGACCTCGTCCTTGAAGGCCCCGGGAAGAACGCCCTCGGCACCGCGGTGATGCGCGAGCTGCTGCGGGGCCTCGCGGCCGCGAATGGAGCCCCGGTGCTGCTGCGTGGCGCGGGCGACGTGTTCTCGGCGGGCCTGAACCTGGTGGAGATCGCGGGCCTCGACGCGGCGGGCATGCGCGAGTACCTCGGGCTGCTCGAGGCGCTGATCGAGGCGCTCTACAGGTATCCGGGGCCGCTGGTGGTGTACGTGCACGGTCACGCGATCGCGGGCGGCTGCATCCTCGCGCTGTGCTGCGACCATCGGGTCTGCGCGGCGGATCCGCGGATCAAGTTCGGGCTCAACGAGGTGGCCCTCGGGCTGCGCTTTCCGCGGTCGATCCTGCAGCTGGTGCGCCGGCGGGTGGCCCCGCAGAGCCTCGACGAGGTCGTGCTCGGGGGCCATCTGTACGCGCCGGTCGACGCGCTGCGGGTCGGCTTCGTCGACGAGCTCGGCGACGAGGACCGGGCGCGCGAGCGGCTGGCGAACCTGGCGCGCCACCCCGCGGAGATCTACGCGGCGACCAAGGCGGAGCTGCGCGCCGGCGTGCTCGTCGAGGACCCGGCGCTGCGCCGGGCCTTCATCGACGAGGCGCTGCCGGCGTGGACGGCCCCGGCGCTCAAGCAGCGGCTGCTCGGCTTCCTCAAGAAGCCGCCGCGCGCCTGACTCAGCTCATATACTTGATCACCAGGAAGCCGCCGATCAGCAGCAGGGTGCCGACGATGGTGACGATGTTGAAGTTCTGGTCGATCCACTGTTTGGCGCGCGGGCCGAGCTTGCGGATGAGGAGCGCGACCAGGAAGAAGCGGGCGCCGCGGCCGACGATGCTGGCGCCGGTAAAGCCGAGGAGATTGAGCTTGGCGACCCCGGCCGCGACCGTGAACACCTTGTAGGGGATCGGCGTGAACGCGGCGATGAAGATGGCGAGCTCGCCGTATTCGTTGAACTTGCCGGTGACGACGTCGAAGGTGGCCTGCGAGAAGACGCGGTTGATCAGGTAGGGCTCGAAGGTCGCCCACAGCGCGTAGCCGATGAAGTAGCCGAACAGCCCGCCGAGCACCGAGCCGGCGGTGCACCAGGCGGCGAAGCGAAACGCGCGGGTCGGCACCGACAGCGCGAGGGCGATCAGCAGCACGTCGGGAGGGATCGGGAAGAAGCTCGACTCCATGAAGGCGAGCACGAACAGCGCCGGCACGGCGTACGGGCTCTCGGCCCACGACAGCACCCAGTCGTAGATCCGGCGGATCGGGTTGCGCGAGCGGACGCGCGGCGCCGCGGTGAGCACGGGCTCCGCGGCGAGGGCAGGCGCCGCAACGAGGGGGACATGCGCGGGCGGGCTCGCCGGGTCGGTCACGGCCGGGAACCTAACACTAAGCCCCTGCCCCGGGAAGGCCGCGCCCGGCGTCGAGCGCGAGCGCCTCCGCGTACTCCTGCGGGGTGTTGCAGGTGCGCACGACCTTCATGTCGGGCAGGCCGGCGGTGTCCAGCCAGCGCGCGCCGATGCGGTCGAACATGAAGAGCGGGCGGCTGCCGCCCCGCGTCAAGACGTCGCGCGCCGCGGCGTGAGCCGGCGCGACCCGGACGGCGCTGGCCAGAGGGTGCGGATAGTGCCGGTCGGTGGCCTCGCCCGAGGCGGGCGCGTCGACGGGCAGGATGCCGGCGAGGCCGGGCTCGGCGACCAGGCTGTCGAAGAGCAGGCGCAGATAGTCGGGGGTCAGGAACAGGTTGTCGCAGGCGCCGAGGTAGGCGATGTCGGTGTGATGGGCCGCGAGCACGCCGAGGCCGGTAAACAGGCCGACCAGGGGGCCGCCCTGTTCGAACTCGGTGGGGTCGTCGACGCGGACGGCGGCGGGGTGCAGGGGGGGGAACTCCATGCCGGGGACGCCGACGACGACGATGGGGTGGTCGCAGACGGAGGCGACGACGTCGACGATGTGGGCGAGCAGCGGCTTGCCGCGCCACGGCAGCCAGGCCTTGGGCTGGCCCATGCGCGACGACTTGCCGCCCGCGAGGATCACGGCGCCGAAGGTCGGAGGGGAGGGGGCGTCGGTCACGGCGAGGAGCCTCGGACGCGAGGATCGCAGCGGGCGGGCCCGCGGGCAAGGGCCGCGCGTCACGGAGGGGGCGCTGCGGTCGCGCTCGACGAGGCGGCGCGCTCGACGAGCTTCGCTCGGCGCGGGGACCAGTCGCCGGTGCGTGGGCCCGTGCTCGGCGCGGGGACCAGTCGCCGGTGCGTGGGCCCGTGCTCAGCGCGGGGACCAGTCGCCGGTGCGTGGGCCCGTGCTCAGCGCGGGGACCAGTCGCCGGTGCGTGGATCCAGCGTCGCGCGAAGCAATGACGCGAGGCGGCGCCTGTCGTCGGCGTCGGCGACCAGCCAGACGTGCAGGCGATCGCCGTCCAGCTCGGCGTGCACGCCCTCGAGCTTGCCGGCGTCGGGGAGGTCGTGCAGCCACAGCAGCCGGCCGTCCGGGGCCAGGCGGCCGACGGCGGCGCCGGTGACGAGGCCGTCCTGATAGGTGTCCGGGCTGGCCTCGGCCGCGGCGACGAACACCAGCGAGCCGTCCGGCAGCGGCGAGGCGTCGGTGAAGCCGAGCGGCGCGCCGCCCCGCGCGCCGAGCTCGACGGCGCGGATCGAGCGCAGGAGCTCGGGGCCCCAGGCCGCGCCCGCGTCGCTGGCCCGCAGCGCGGCGGCCAGGTCGAGCTCGACGACGGCGCTGTGGTTGCCCGGGCCGTTGCCGCGCTGGAGCAGCAGCAGCGCGTCTCCGCGCACCGCCGCGCCCTCGAGGTTGAGCGCCGGGAACGCCTCGGCGAGGCGCGCGTGCAGCGGCGAGAGGTCGAGGACTGTGACTGTCCCTCGGGACATGTCGCCATCGACAGGTCGCAAGAGACAGGCGCGCTGACGGGCCGGGGTCGAGCCGGAGCCGAGCGCGAGCAGGCCGTCGCCTGGCCAGCGGCACAGCGCCTCGAGGTCGGGCTTGGCGGCCTTGCGCCCGGCGTGTGTGTCGGGCAACGCGCCGGGCAGCAGCGGGATGGTGAAGGCGTCGCCGGGCTCGGGCACGGCGAGCAGGCCGAGCTCGTCGTCGGCGACGACATAAAAGGTGTCGCCGCGGCGGACCAGGCCGCTGGCGGCCGAGACGTCGAGCGTGCGCACGCGCTGGAGGGCCACGCGGCGAGTCTACGCCGATCGTCGAGGGTTCAGGGGGGAGAAGCCGGCGGCGCGCAGGCGGGCGCGCAGGGCCGGGTCGGCGAGGGCGGCGAGGAAGGCCTGGACGGCCGGCCTGGCGCGGCGGGCCGCGGGGATCACGAAGTCGTAGCGCTCCTCGCGGATCGGGACGAAGCGCAGGCCGAGCGGCGCGGCGGCGCTGGCGATCGCCACGCCCCAGTCGGCGCGGCCCTGGGCGACGCAGGTGACGACGCCGGCGTGCGAGCGGGCCTCGTGGGTGTAACCGGCGGGCCGGGCCGGGCGCAGCGGCGCGAGCAGCTCGTCGATGAGCAGGCGGGTGCCGCTGCCGCGGTTGCGGTTGACCATCCGCAGCTCCGGGGCGAGCACGGCGGGCGGCAGGGCAGGGCCCGCGAGGACCGTGAGGCGCAGGTCGCCCTGGCGGGTCACGAGGCCCTGCATGCGGCCGTAGCCGGGCGCGAGCACGCAGCCCTCGGGCACGAAGCCGCGGTTGTAGACGCCGGTGCTCGGATCGACGAGGTGGATCGGCGCGATGTCGCAGTGGCCGCGCGAGGCCGCGGCGAGGCCGCCCTGGCTGCCCTGGGCGATCAGCTGCACGCGCAGGCCGGCGGCGTGCAGGAGGTCGGCGATGAGCTCGAGGCCGGTGCAATGACTGCCGATGACGAGGAGGTCGGGCGGGCGCCCGCCGGGGCCGCTGCGCTCGACTCGCACGACCTCGCCGGCGTCGAGGCGCTCCTGCTGGCGCGGCACGGCGATGAAGCCGTCGGCCCGGCAGAACGCGGTCACCGAGCCCGAGCCCTTGCCGATCGGCAGGGCGATCGGCAGCCTGTCCGTGGGGACAGGTGTGGATGTCCCCGGGGACAGGTCTGGCGGGGCGAGCAGCTGGACGAGCACGTATTCGCGGCGGCCGCGCTCGCTGTTGATGTCGTGTGCGAGGCGGGCGGGGAGCGCCTCGCCCTGGTCCGGTGGGAGGCCGGCGAGGGCGCGCAGCAGCGGGGCGACGAACTCGTGGAAGGTGAACAGGGCCGAGGTGGGGAAGCCGGGGAGCACGGCGATCGGGACGACGCGGGGGCCGACGGCGGTGGCGGCGAGGCACAGTGGTTTGCCGGGCTTGAGGGCGACGCCGTGCACGCAGATCGCGGGGGCGCCGGGGGTCGGGCCCGGGAGGCCGGCGACGGCGCCGAAGCTGAGGTCGCCGGCGCCCTTGCTGGTGCCGCCGGACAGCAGCAGCAGGTCGCAGCGGGCGAGGGCGGCGTGGAGGGCGGCGGTGAGGGCAGGGCCGTCGTCGGGGGCGATGCCGAGGCGGAGGGCCTCGGCGCCGAGCTCCTCGCAGGCGTCGGCGAGCAGGGTCTGGTTGCAGTCGTGGATCTGTCCCGGAGCGAGAGGTTCGCCGGGGGCGACGATCTCGTCGCCGGTCGAGAGCACGCCGACCCGCGGCCGGCGGTGCACGATCGCGGCGGCGCGGCCGATCGCGGCGAGCACCCCGGTCTCGCGCGCGCCGAGGGTGACGCCGGGGCGCAGGACGACCTCGCCGCGGGTGATGTCCGAGCCCGCGAAGGAGATCATGCCGCCCGGCGCGACCGGTCGGCGGACCAGCAGCACGCCGGCCTCGACCTCGGTGTCCTCGACCATCACGACCGCGTCGGCGCCGCGCGGGATCACGCCGCCGGTGGCGATCGCCACCGCCTCGCCGGGCTGCAGGTCGAGCGTCGGCGCGACCCCGCAGGCCAGCAGCTCGGGGCGCAGGGGCAGGCGCCGCGGGGCGGCCTCGCTGGCGCCGTAGCTGTCCGCGGCCTGCAGCGCGTAGCCGTCGACGTTGCTGCGGTCGAAGCCCGGGACGTCGCAGGGGGCGGCGACGGCCTCGGCGAGCACCCGACCGCGCAAGCGCGCGAGGGCGACGGTCTCGGTCGGCAGCGGCCTCGGCGATGCGGCGGCCCACCAGCGGGCGCGGGCCTCGTCGCCGTCGACGACGTTCAGGAATTGTCGCTGCTCGCTCACTGCGGGCCTCTGTCGACGACGGTTAATGAATGTCGCTGCTCGCTCACGACGGGCCTCCGGGCTCGTCGAAGAGATACACGGTGACGGGGTCGCCGGGGCCGGCGCCCTCGCTATCGGCGGGCACGAGGGTGAAGCCGTCGGCGATGACCGTGCTCGACAGGTTGCTGGCGCCGGAGGTGGCGACCGGTTCGGCGAGGTCGGCGATCACGCGCATGCGTACGAAGTCGGCGCGGCCGATCTTGCTGCTGAGCTTGCGGGCGAGCGGGAGGGTGCGGGAGGGGTGCGGGAAGCTCCAGGGGTGGGGGCGGCCGCCGAGGGCGCGGAGCCACGGGCCGACCAGCAGCTCGAAGGCGCAGAGGCAGGAGACCGGGTTGCCGGGCAGCAGGAACACGCGGCGGCGGTCGTGCAGGCGGCCGATGCCGGTCGGGCTGGCCGGGCGCACCGCGATGCCGTGGATCTCCAGGGCGCCGGCGCGGGCGAGGACCTGGGGCATCAGGTCCTCGAGGCCGACGCTGGTCGCGCCGGCGACCAGCAAGACATCGGCTGGTCCTTCGGACAGGTCATTAAAGCCGGCCGTCAACGCGGCCTCGCCGTCGCGCGCGCGCAATGTCGGTAGCACATCGGCGCCGTCGCGGGCGGCCAGGGCGGCGAGCAGGACTGAATTGCTGTCGACGATCTGCCAGGGGCCCGGGGGCGTGCCGGGCGGGACCAGCTCGTCGCCGGTGACCAGCAGCTGCACGCGCGGGCGGCGGCGCGCGGAGATGTCGGCGAGGCCGAGGGAGGCGAGCACGGCGGCGTCCTGGGGGCGCAGGCGGCGACCCGCGGGCAGCACCAATTGGCCGCGGGCGAGGTCCTCGCCGAGCTCGCCGATGTGGCGCAGCGGGGCGACGGTGCCGAGCAGCTCGACCTGCTCGCGGCCGCCGCGGCGATGGGCGCGGGCGAGCTCGGCCTGCAGCACGGCGTCGGCGCCGGCGGGCAGCGGGGCCCCGGTGGTGATGCGGACCGCCTGGCCCTCGCCGACGGCCGCGGCGCAGGGGCGGCCGGGCAGGCTGGTGCCGAGGACCTCGAGGAGGATCGGGTTGTGTTCGCTGGCGGCGAAGCTGTCCTCGCCGCGGATGGCATAGCCGTCGACGGCGGCGCGGCGAAAGCCGGGCACGTCGATCGGTGCGTGCAGGTCCGCGGCCAGCACGCGACCGGCGCAGGCGGTCACGGGTACGGACTCGGCGGGCAGGGGGACGGCGGTCTCGCGCAACAGCTCGAGCGCCTCGGAGAGCTCGGCGCGGGCCCGGAAGCCGCGCATGCGCACGTCGTCGCCGCTCATGGCGCGGGGCTCCTGTAGCGAGGGACAGCCCGCATGTCCTTGGGGACATGTGCCGGACGAGACGCGGTGGCGCCGGGCATGCTCAGGCGCGGTCGCGCAGCGAGGGGCGGCGCGGTGGGTGGGCGGCGAGGGCCTCGGGGAAGCGTTCGATCACCGAGATCGCGGGGGTCAGGGCGACCTGGCCGAGGCCGCAGATGCTGGTCTGGGCCATGGTCTGGTCGAGGGCGTGCAGGAGGGCGGGGACCTGGGCCCCGGCCTGGCCGGCGAGCACCTGCTCGAGCAGTTCGACGGCCTTCTGCGAGCCGACGCGGCAGGGCACGCACTTGCCGCAGGACTCGTTGCGAAAGAAGCGTGTGACGTTGAGGCCGAGCTCGAGCAGGTCGCGGCCGCTGCCGACGACGATCACTGCGCCGGAGCCGAGCGTGGAGCCGGCTTTTTTTAGGGCCTCGAAGTCGAGCGGGGTGTCGGCGGCGGAGGGCGGCAGGAACGAGGAGGACGCGCCGCCCGGGAGGATGGCGGCGAGGCTGCGGCCCCCGGCCATGCCGCCGGCGCGGGCGATCAGCTCGGCGATGGTGGTGCCGGTGGGGACCTCGTGCACGCCGGGGCGCACGACGTCGCCGGAGACCGAGATGAACTTGAGGCCGTGGCAGCCGCGCAGGCCCTCGGAGCGCCACCAGTCGGCGCCGGGGGTGGACGCGCCCGTGGTGTCCGTGAAGCTGCGCACGAGGATCGCGGCGGCGGCGGCGAGGGTCTCGACGTTGTTGATCAGGGTCGGCTTGCCGAACAGGCCGGCGATGCCGGGGTAGGGCGGCTTGTTGCGGGGCTCGCCGCGGCGGTCCTCGAGCGCCTCGAGCAGGGCGGTCTCCTCGCCCATGATGTAGCCGCCGGGGGAGACGAAGATCTCGAGCGCGACGCCGAGCTCGGCCGCGAGCTCGGTGATGCGGGCCTGCTCGGCGGCCATCGCCTGGCGCTCGGCCTCGTATTCGTGGCGCATGTAGAGGATCGCCCGGGTCGCGCCGATGACCTGCGCGGCGATCAGCATGCCCTCCCAGACCAGGTGGGGCAGGGTGGCCTTGATCTCGCGATCCTTGAAGGTGCCGGGCTCGCTCTCGTCGGCGTTGCAGATGACGAACTTCTCGTCGCCCGCGGCGCCGCGCACGGTGGCCCACTTGAGCGCGGTCGGGAAGCCGGCGCCGCCCATGCCGCGCAGGCCGGCGGCCTTGAGCTCGGCGATCGCCCGCTCGGCGGCCGCGGGGCCGCCGGCCGCGACCGCCCGGGCCGCGGCGTAGCGCCCGGCGGGCTCGCGGTAGGGGTCTAGGCGGTAGGTCCTCGGGGACATGTCCTCGGGGGCATGTCGATGCTCGAGCGCGGCGCGCAGCTCGTCGGCGCCGCGGAGCACCGCGTGGTGCATGAGCGCCGCCGGGGCGCGGTCGCAGCGGCCGAGGCAGGAGGCCTCGACGACCTCGACGCGCTCGCCGGTGCGGGCCTCGTGGGCGGCGGCGGCGGCACGCAGCTCGGAGAGGGCCGCGCCGGCGCCGGCCATCGCGCAGCTGAGGTCGCGGCAGACCTCGACGCGGTGCGGGACCGGGGGCTGGCGGCGGTAGTGCGGATAGAACGAGGCCACGCCCTCGATGCGGTGCAGCGGCGCCCCGATCTCGCGGGCCAGGGCGTTCAGGGCGTCGGGCGGGAGCCAGCCGTGCTCGGCCTGCAGGGCGTTGAGGTGCAGGATGATGCTCGGCGGCCGGTCGCGCACGCGGGCACGATACCCGATTCCCGGCGCTCGGTCAGGCCGGGTGGTCGGTCGGTCCAGGTCGGTGAGCAGTGGTTCGTGGCGCCCGGTCGCTCGCGGCTCAGCGCGGGGCCCAGCGGGGCAGCCAGTCGGCGCCCTCACGCTGGGTCAGGCGGGTGAGGCCGGCGCCGTCGCGGGCGACGCCGTAGAGCTCGAGGTCTCCGCCGTCGCGGTTGGACACGAAGACCAGGCGGGCGCCGTCGGGCGACCAGACCGGGTTGCGGTCGCTGGCGCTGCCGTCGCTGAGGACGACGGGGGCGCCGCCGCCGAGGGGTGCGACGCGCAGGGAGGCGCCCAGGTTGCCGATGCGCACGCAGTAGGCGATAGCGGCGCCGTCGGGGGCGAAGGTGGGGTCGGTCTCGTGGGGCTCGTCGCCGAGCGGCGCGTCGGGCTCGCGGGTCGGCGTGGGGTCGGCGGTGAGGCGGCGCTGCTCGCCGCCGTCGGGGCGCATCAGGAAGATGCGGTCGATGAGCTCGCGGTTGCTGAGGAAGGCGAGGGTCTGGCCGTCGGGCGCCCACATCGGGCCCCAGTCGTCGAGCGGGAGGCTCGTGAGGCGGGTCTGCTCGCCGCCCTCGGCGGTCATGCGGTAGACCTCGGCGTTGCCGTCGCGGCTGGAGACGAAGGCGATGCTGCGGCCGTCGGGGGCGACGGCGGGCTCGAAGTTGCCCTCGGTATTATCGGTGAGGCGGGTGAGGGTGCCGGCCGGGAGCTCGACGCGGTAGATGTCGCGAAAGCTGGTGAAGGCGGCCTCGAACACGAGGAAGCGGCCGTCGGGGCCCCAGCTGGGGTTGCGGACGTGGGTGGCGGGTTCGCTGGTCCAGGTCGGCGGGCCGAGGCCGGCGTCGCCGAGGGGGCGGAGCTCGAGGCGTTCGTGGTGCAGGCCGTCGCGCTCGTCGACGGAGATCACCGCGAGCATGGCGCCGCGGGGGTCGACGGCGGCCGGGTAGAGGCCCTTGCCGCGCAGCAGCTCGCGGCGGTCCTGGCCGTCCGGGCGCAGGCTGACGAGGGCGCCGCCGGTCTCGTCCTCGGCGAGCACGATCAGTCGGCCCGGGGCGGCGATCGACGGGGTGGAGGTCGGCGGGGTCGCGGCGGCGCTCGCGGCTGCGGTCGCGGCGGGGGGATCGCTGCAGCCGCCGAGCATGGCGAGGGCGAGGAGGGGGAGCGATCGGCGTGGGCGAGTCATCGGCGTGGGCGGGTCGGTGGGTCGGGCTTTAACGGAGCTTCGCCCGCCGGCGAGCGCCGACGAGCGAAGGGGGACAGCGACTTTGGTGCGAGATGTCCGCGGGGACATGTCGCGTATGCTACCGGATGCGGACCGCGTCGGCGATGACGACCTTGCCCTCGGTGGTCCAGCGCGAGAGCACGACCTTGTTCCAGCCGGCCGTGAAGTTGTAGGTGCCGAGCTGGACCCACTTGCCGCCGTTGGCCTGCTGGTTGACGTTGACGGTGCCGAGCTTGGTGCCCTGGGCGTTGAAGGCGATGAAGGGGGCGGTCGCGGAGCGGTTGGTGCCGGAGGTCCACCAGGCGTCGACGGTCTTGGTGGCGGCGCCGGACAGGTAGAACGAGAATTCGGCGGCATCCGAGACCGGCGAGGTGTTGGCGAACCAGTAGCCGGAGCCGTAGTAGCCGGCGGTCGAGGCGCTCGAGGTCCAGTTGCCGGAGACGGCGACCTTGGCCTTGGCGGCGTCGTTGTTGGCGTTGCTGCTGTCGATGATGATGGTCCCGGCGGGGGCGGGCGGGGCGGGGGGCGGCGGGACGGGGGCCGGGGCGGCGCCGCAGTACTCGTTGATCTTGGCGAGGTAGCTGGCCCACGGCCAGTTCGGGCCCGGGTCGACGCGGTTGTAGGGCTGGAGCTGGCCGTGCGCGACGACGTGATACTTGTCGCGCGGGATGCCGTGGGCCTTGGTCATGTCACACACGAGCTTGGCCGAGTTGTTGATCAGGGTGCCGTTCCACGACGCCTGCTTGGCGTAGCCGGCGTGCTCGATGCCGATGGTGAAGTTGTTGGCGTTGTAGCCGCTCAGCCCGCACTCCTTGCTGCTGTTGAGCTTGCAGTCGTAGGTCGCGCCGATGTGCCAGCCCTTGTTGGCCTCCTTGACCAGCTGGGAGATCTCCGAGCCGTCCTCCTTGATGACGTAGTGGGCGCTGACGCCCGACGCCCCATTGACCAGCCAGCCCCAGCAGCCCGAATAGGCGCCCTCACAGCTGTGGATGATCACCATCTTGATCGCGCCGGTCGCCCCGGCGGGGCGGCTGCTGTAGTTCGGCGAGGCCCGCCAGACCGAGCCCGCGTAGTCGGGGCCCGGGGCGGCGCTCGGGTCCAGCGGCGCCGCGAAGTCGGGGACGGCCTCGATCGGCTCGAGCTTGGCGACCTGCGCGCCCGCGAGGTCCAGCACCGTCGCGCCGGCGCGCATGCGGGCATAGACGTCGTTATGCACGTAGTTGGCCTGGACATCCGCGAGCGACTCGGGGATCCCGCTGTAGCGCGCGACCACCGGGGCCCACGCGCCGAGCTCGGCGCGCTCGATCGCCAGCTCGTCGGCGTAGGAGGCGAGCAGCGCGGCCGCGGCCCGGATGTTCGCGCGGCGGTCGGTCTTGGCCTGCGCCTCGCTGACCTCGGCCAGCCCGGCGCCCACGCGCAGCTGCTCGCCGCGCAGCGCCATCACCCCGAAGGCCGGCTCCTGGCCCTCGAACTCGCTCAGGCCCTCGACCATCTGCCACCGGGTCTCGACGTAGCCGACCGCCTGCAGCAGCGGGGCGGGCACCCCGTAGTCGGCGGCGGCCTCGGCGAAGTCGCCGTCGATGCCGGCCACGGCCAGGCCCGGGTCGATCGCCGGCGGGTCGAGGGGGTCGGCCTGCTCACCCGCGATGCCGTCCTCGATGTCGATGCCGTCATCGTCAGGGACCTCGTCACAGCCGGGGGCGAGCAGCGCCAGGGCCGAAAACACGCCGATGGAGATGCGAAGGGAGGGGGAGCGTTGCATGGTCATCAGCTTTCTCTGGCGGCGGCCGACAAGGGGGGGAGCTGCGACGCCGCGAGCGCAGTCTCCCGATCACAGGCTCCTCTCATACGGGGGGCGCGGGCTTGTGAGCAAGCTGCGAGCTTCGCGCGAGCGGGGCCGTATAACGCGAAATTCGCGGAGCTACCGGGGGCAGAACGCCGAAGCACGACGGATCCGGGCGTCGCCGCGGTGAGCTCACGATCCTCGGCGTGATCGAAAGTCTGGCGGTCGTTACTCCGATAAGCGCGGGCCGTTCACGCCCGGTCCTCAGCGGTCCTCATCGCTGGCGGGGAGCGCCGCCGCGCCCGCACCCGCGCCCGGCGGGAGCGCGGCCCGGGCCCGACCGATCTGCGCCGCGAGCTGGGTCGACTGTCGGCTGCCGATCAGCGTGGTCCTCCGGCGGCCCTTCGCGTCGCGCCAGACGATCTTCACGGCGTGGCCGCCATCGCCCGGCATGTTGTAGATCCACTCGCCAGCGAGCGAGCGCTTGATCCCCCAGCCGCCGAACCGCTTCCAGTCGTAGGTGACGGGCTCGGCCGACTCGATCGCCGCGATCGGGATCTTCGGGCCGAACAGGCCATATTGCACGTTGACGGCGCCCTCCGAGACGGTGACCCGCAGGATCGCGAAGAACAACCACACGATCGCCAGGCTCGGCACGCCGACCAGCGCCCCGAAGGGGGCGGCGGTAGCGACCGACGCGACCATCATCGCCGCCATCAACCCGAGGAAGAGCGCGTGCAGCGGCCACGGGGCGCGGCTCTTGTCGCGAAACAGCACGACGCCCTCGCCGGCCATGTACTTGCGCTCATATAGGTCGGCCTGCGTCGCCGCCTCGATGGGGACCAGGTCCTTCGGCTCGGATGCCACGCCCCACCGTGCCGCGGGCGGGCGCCCGCTGTCAAACGGATGACGCCCACTCGCGCAGGAGCGCGAGCGACACCCCCGCGCCGCCGCAGACGATCGCCAGCACCGGACCGGTCGCGCGCAGCGGCGCGGCCGCGTCGTAGATGGCCGCGAGGCCGGCCCCGCAGGCCGGCTCGACCAGCACGCGGTGGTCGTCGGCGAAGCGCTCGCAGGCGCGGACGGCCGCGTGGTCGCTGACCTGCCACGAGCACACCGGCCGCCGCCGGGTCCACGCCAGCGCCTCGGCGGCGACGGTCGCCGCCCCCAGCGTGGTCGCGAGGGTGGTGATCTTCGGCAGGGTCACCAGGGCGTCCGCGGCGATCGCCGCGGCCAGCGAGGCGGCGCCGGTCGTCTCCACCGCGAGCACCGGCACCTCGCCCCAGCCGACCCGCTGCATCCCGAGCAGCACGCCGCACAGCAGCCCGCCGCCGCCGACCGCGACCACCACCGCGCCGGGCCGCGCCTGCAGCTGCGCGGCCGCCTCGTCGATCATCGTCGCGTGGCCGGCCCAGATCTCCGGGTCGTCGAAGGGGTGCACGTAGGCTGTCCCTTCGGACAGGGTGGAGAGCGCATAGGCGTGCGCCTCGGCCCAGGCCGCCCCGCGCTCGATCACCTCGGCCCCCTCCGCGGCGATGCGCTCGCGGGCCCACGCGCTGGTGCTGCGCGGGACCACGACCGTCACCGGCACAGCGAGCCGCCGCCCGGCGTAGGCGACCGCCAGGCCGGCGTTGCCGCCCGACGAGCACAGCAGGCGCCGCGCCCCGCCGGCGACCCGCGCCGCGCAGACCCGGCCGAGCCCGCGGATCTTGAACGAGCCGCAGGGCTGCAGCGCCTCCATCTTGAGGTGCACGGGCAGGCCGAGCGCGCGCGACAGCGGCTCCGAGTCCCACATCGGCGTCGTCACGGCGAAGCTCGTCCGGTCCCGCATGGCGCTGTCCTAACATCATCGCCGGCCGCCCTGCCACCGCCGCCCGCGCCCGCCTTCCCGCTTGCGCACACGGCCGGGTCGGACGATAACGGCTCTCATGTCCCGCGCCCGGCTGGCCCTCCCGCTCGTGCTCCTGGTCCCGGCCTGCTTCGACGGCAGCGGCGGCCCGTTGAGCGGCACCGACCCCACCGTCGTCACCTCGGTCAGCGGCGCGGGCACGACGGGCAGCGGCGCGAGCGGGTCGACCTCGGCCGGCGGCGCCAGCGACAGCCAGGACAGCCAGCCGACCGAGGGTTCTGGTCCGGGCACGAGCCCGGGCAGCAGCAGCGGCTTCGACCCCTTCACCAGCAGCGGCGGGGCGGAGACCTTCGAGACCTTCGGCGGCACGGGGGACGGCCTGTGCAAGATGCAGATCGACATCGTGTTCGTCATGGACGTCTCGACCTCGATGATCGCCCTCCTGCAGAAGCTCGAGGAGGAGATCCTCACCGTCGACGCCAAGCTCAAGTCCCTGGATGTCCTCCCTGACATTCACTACGGCCTGGTCGTGTTCGTCGACGACACCCAGATCATCAACGGCGGGGCCGCCTACGCGGACGTGGAGGCGCTCAAGCAGGACTTCAACAAGTGGTGGAACTTCACCCAGTCCAACCAGCAGGTCATGGGCGGCGGCTCCAATCAGGATTGGCCGGAGAACAGCATCGACGCCCTGTTCACGGGCGCCGGGGCCTTCCAGTGGCGAGCGATGGAGCAGACCCTGCGCATGATCATTCATTGCACCGATGACACCTTCGGCGAGAAGGGCGCGGTGCAGAGCGGCGTCGCCATCCAGCACACCTACGACGAGACGGTGGAGGCCCTGCAGGAGCGCGAGGTCCGGGTCTTCGCCTTCGCCGACAACGACAAGACCGGCGGCCCGGGCGACAACCAGGACGTGAGCGCGGGCTTCTTCAGCCCCTACAAGGGCAAGACCGCGATCCCCGAGGCCACCGCCGGCGGCGCCTTCAACATCAACCTCGTGCTCGCCGATCAGCTGAGCCTGAGCGCCGCGATCAACGATTCGGTCGCGGCCTCGCTTTGTCAGGACTACATCCCGCTGTGAAGCCCCGCGTGCCCGCGCCGCGCCCGGGAAGTCCCGGTGAGACGCCGATGAGCCCGCCGTGGTAGCCTCGCCGGCGCATGGCCCGAGCGATCAGCGACAACTGGGAGATCTATGACGACGCGCTGCCCTTCGCGGGCGCGGTGTACGGGCCCCAGCGCTCGCGCATGGCGGTCATCGGCATCGGCGACGGCTCGCTCCTCGTGGTCAGCCCCGGGGTCCCGGTGAGCGAGGCGGGCTGGCAGCAGGTCGCCCGCTGGGGCGCGCCGCGCTTCCTCCTCGCGCCGAACCACTTTCATAACGCCGGCCTCGCCGCCTGGAAGGCCCGCTTCCCCGAGGCCGCCGTGGTCGCCCATCCGCGCGCCCACGCGCGCCTGCGCAAGAAGCTGCCCGGCGTGGCGATCGAGGACCTCGCCGGCCTCGCGGCGGCGCTGCCCGCCGGGATGCGGGTCTTCGCGCCGCCGATGGCGAAGCAAGGCGAGACGTGGGTCGCGCTGACGACGAAGGATGGCGTCGCGTGGTTCGTGACCGACGGCATCGTCAACGAGTCGCGGCTGCCGGGCGGGCTGATGGGCCTCGTCGTCCGGATGTTCGGCTTCCGGGTCGGCCTGATGACCAACCCCTTCTTCAAGCGGCTCTTCCTGACCGACAGGGCGGCCTACAAGGCGTGGGTGAGCGCGGAGCTCGACCGCGATCGGCCGGTCCTGTTCGTCCCGTCGCACGGGGTCGCGCTGCGCGGGCCCTCGGTCTGCGACGACCTGCGCGCCGCGACCGACGCGGCATGATGCGGCATGATGCGGCATGATGCGGATGCCTGATGGGGGCTCACTCCGGGAGCAGGCGGATCTCGACGCGGCGAT
>Ga0075152_10000868_pt1 | contig 21967 bp, 33 predicted proteins | sample JI61114C2DNA_FD_70964 | JGI IMG/M metagenome (GOLD analysis project Ga0075152, IMG submission 70964) | Wastewater effluent complex algal communities from Wisconsin, to seasonally profile nutrient transformation and Carbon sequestration -... | ecosystem: Engineered > WWTP > Effluent > Algae...
CACAACCGTAGGCTTTATATGCTTATCAATAAATTAATATTTCCATGAGCAATACGCAACACAGCCGGCTCAGCTAAGGGCAGCCCAAGCGAACAGTGGGCGAAGAGCCTCATCAGAAGGAATCCAGTGTTGAAGCACGGGAGACTCCCGAAACAGAAACGTTGCCGGTATCGAGAAGTCGGCGCTCAATGGGAGCACCTGAACAGTTTCGGAAAAAGCTTGGTAAAGAGTTAGGTCTATCTAGTGAACGACTTGTGGATTGGCATTGGTGGCAATAGTGAGCATGCTCAGTCACCAAAGTACCGTGAACTGCCATTGAATGTGTTGAGCCAAGTTGGCCCACAAGAAAGCTCTCGTGGTTCCTCGTCTCGACCAGTAGCCGAATTGGGCTCCGATACACTCAACCCCAGCAAATTTGCAACAGGAAGGAGCCGCTCGAACAATAAGCGGATCGATGACGAAAGTGACGATCTTGAGGAACTGAGGGTACAGCTCCGTCGAAAGGAACTTGACTTTGAGAAGCTCTCGAACGAGTTTGATCATTGCCGTTCTCGCTGGGAGATTGAGAAAGAGGATATCGAGCGCCAGCGTGATCAAGCTTTAGCTGCCAATAAATATGTGTAAGATGTGGTGAGAGGACTGAAGGCTGAAGGAGCATGTCGTGAGACTCTAATGAAGCATCTAATGAAATCAAACCAAACGGGTGAATCGCAAGAGACCATGCTTGAGGAATTTCGAAGAACCAGCGAATAGATTCGAAAGTCCGTCCTACAGCGAGATACCGAACTTACTGCTGCAAGGCGTTCTGATTTAGAAATGAAGAATACAGTGCAAAAAATGTCAAGCTCGGACCTTGATCATCGTTCCGAAGCTAGTCGGCCTTCCCGCGCGAGCAAACAATCGAGTCGTCAATCTGCGTCAGCTCAGGGGCCTGCTCAAATCAGCAACATGCCAACCTTGCCGATTAGCCGAATCACCCAACCGATCCTCATTATCGATAAAGAGAGTTCAGAGAGGACCCTAGATTCTTTAGAGAACTGTTTCCAAAAGATCCGCTATGAAAACAGTGAGTTCCGGAGAGTAATTGATACCTTAGCGACTGATCGCAGTACAATCGCAAGTATGAAAGAGCGGATCCTAGCCAGGACAAAATATAATGCCGAGCCAGCAGCGATCACTGCATAGGAACGGAGGTATCTACAAAGTTCAAACACATCGATGAAGCAACAGCTACAACTCAACGACACAGCTTTGGCAGAGTTGAGAAAGCATCACCGTCGGGTCAGCTCCTAGCTGCGAGATAAAGATGGATCACTGCTGCGGACGAAAAAGCAACTTGAAAATGAGAGCTTGGGAAGGGTCCATGCTGAGGAATAGCTGTGCATTTATAGGCTAAAATGCGAGCAGTTGCAGAACAGCATAGAGGAGCTAAGCCAATCAATTGAGGAGATCGCTAAGACCAACACCGAATTGACAGTGGAGATCAGCCAGAGTCGAAATGAGAGGGAGGATGTCGAGAGGAATCTTCAGAAGCTCCGTCAGTCTGTTGCCGAATTGGAGCAGGCCAAATTGGAACTGGAGTACAAACTGAGTGTAGCCAATGAAGGCCGCGTACAAACTCAAGATGAACTCAAGCAGGAGTTATTTTTGCAGAAAATGACGTATGAAGCACAGACAGAGGAGCTCAAGAGCGAAGTAGAATTCCTTAAGATCGGCTTCGATAGGTCGAAGGAGTTGGATGGCAAGCTGGCCGATATTCGGAAAGACCTGAAGGTAAAAGATGATTTGCTGAGTGGGTTAAAACAACAGCTGAAGGAGAAGTCGGAAGAGGCCTTGCGACTTACCGAAAGTGTGCAAGCCAAGGATCAGTAACTGGCTGCTTCGAACAATACTCTGGAATAGTATCAACAGGAACTACAGAAACTGAAGGAAGAATATCTGGGCTACAAAGCCATTCAGGAAAATACAATTGCGAGTCTTCAAAGCGAACTGGCAGGTAAGAACGAGTTATTGAGTAGTAACACAACCGAACTGACTCTCAAAATCTCGAAGTTGACAGCTGAGCGAACACACTCATAACAACAGTTGAGGTCATTGCAGGAGTAATTCAAGGTTGTTAGCGAGGAAGCTAGCAGCTTACATTTAAAGGTGAAGGAGCTTGAACACAACCTCTCTGAAAACGCCCAACACTTGACAGAATCATCGGTTACTCTGCAGATGCGCGAGCATTAGCTAGAGTAGGTGCGTTGCACTATCTTCTCGCTTGAGCAGAGTGCTCAAGTAATGGTTAACCAGCTAGCCGGTCTTTAGAAATAGCTCGCTGAAACGTAAGCAAGTTTGCGGACAACCAGTTCACAATTAGTTGAGACGACAGCGAAGTTGGAACTCACCACTGTCTCACTTGAACAATAGCAACGCGAATCCACCGAGTTGAGGAAGCAGTTGGGCGTTTTGGAGGCTGACTTGAACAAGGAGCACACCCGAAACACCGAGCTTGAGGTGACTCAGCACCTTCTGGAGGAACAACTTAAGCATGCGGAAGCCAAGGCTGAAGACTATAGCATTCGCAGCTCCGATGTCACTGAAATCCTCTCGGCAAAAAATTCTGAGATCTCAGAGCTACTCAGCTCGCTGCTGGATACTGAGCATGCTCTAGGATAACTCAAGAAATCAACTGATGAGAAGACCAAAGTGCTGGAGGAACGGCTGAGTGTACTCCAAACAAGCGAGGAGGTTCTCAAGTTAGAGCTCACCGATAAGACTGCTGCTTGGTAGCAAAGAATAGACGAGCTAAACAAGAAACATGAGGAGGCAGAGTTGCAACTCAAAACTGCAAAACAGGCAGTCGAATCAGAACTAGCAGCGACCAGGGAAGAGAGTATGTCGGCAAGGAAGATTCTGGAGGAACAGTTTGAGGCCAAGGAGAGATTGATCCGTGATAGAAGCAAGTCTCTGGAGATGCTACTGGAAGACTTCAACAACCTGTCCACAAGTAACAAATAGTCGCAAGCAAAAGCGAAAGCGCTAGAGGAGGAACTTGGTGAATTAAAGCACCAGCTTGAAGCAGTAACTTTGGAAGAGATTATCCATCGGATGGACGTGGCGAGACTGCACAGTGAAATCTAGACTCTAACCAACACTCTTGAGACTAAGACGAAGGAATACGAAGAGGCCTCGGCTACGAAAATGGCCGAATAAGAAAAAGTTATGTAACTTACCCGCAAGCTCGCAGAAGCACATACTCTCCAGCTGCATCTTGAGCAGACCGTCACCAATATCAAGGGAGAACTGTCGGCTTCCTCAGCCGAATTCGATAAGACTATAACTCAGCTCAACAAAAATTTCTCTGAGGTCCAGCAGACAACTGCAACCAGTCAGATCGAACTGCAGCTAGCTCGCTCTGAGGCGGAGACCACTGAACTTCGACGTTATGAACTTGCAATCGTACTGGAAAAAGTTGAGGAAGAACTCACTGCAGCTAACACTCAGGTTGCTTCATTGGAGGGTAAGCTCTAAGCCAAGGAAAATGAACTTAGATCGGAACGCAGCATGGCGAGTTAACAGTCCCGTGAACTGCTGACAGCGATTGACTCGTTGCAGGAATAACAGCGGCAGTATCAACAGACCCGCGATCGCGTCAACGAACTCGAATCCTAAAGCGAGTCGCTAAAAAAGCGAATCGAAGAGATGTCAAATGAAATTGTTGAGCTGAAGGCTGCAAACGAAGCCGAACTGATCCAGATCAAGGAGGAGTATGAGGTATCTTTGAGTATCGTGGAGTAGTTGAGAGCCACTATAGTCTATTTGCAGACTGAAAAACAAAAGTTGCTTGAACAGCAGGCTCGCCAGGATGTGTCTGCCTTGGAGATATCCGAGATACAAGGCAAGAGTACAGAACGTAACCGTGCTGATATTCTGGAGGACCTTCCAAAGTAGATGATGAGCCAACAAAACAATACACTTGAAGATCAACCATTCACTGACCGCGTGATGGATGAGAATATCTATGGTGATGCCATCAGCCAGCTCATTGCTAAGGCAATCAGCAAGGAATCTCAGCTGTTGATCCGACCATTGAGCCTATTGTTCAAGCGGTTGTATGTCAATCCACGACCAACTTAGCTTGTCAGGCTGTGTGAATAGTTTTTGGAAGGAGTTCGACTTTACAACCAGGATATCAGTTCCAGACTATCGCTTCTCCGAAGTCAGGCAAAATCCTTCAGCAGTGCAGCTGATACTATCCTCAAACAGGAGCCACCTAAGTCAAAACCAACTTAAACATCAACCTCAAGAAGCAAACTTCCTCAGATGTCCAAGCTTTCGTTGAGCTCTGATGTGGGGGATAAGTCGGCTACTCGCAGTGCCGATCGTCGAGAACTCATCAGCGAGTCAAAGCAGTAATCAAAAAGAGATCCCATGGAATCAAGCATGCTCAAGAGTCAAAATTCTTCCCGCCTTATGAGTAATACATCGATTTCATTCAGAGCGCCCCTCAATGTTGGTTGCAGATGATAACAACATCGAGTCTCTCCTCAGGCAGGACGAGAAAGACGAAGAAGCCATTGTTGTTGAGCAAATGGAGAAGTCGATGAGAATCTCTGGTGGAGACCATTCACCGGAGGAAATGAGTCAGCACTCGAAACAACCCTCCGAAATCAAATCGGAGCTGGTTTAGGCAGTCAAAGCCGAGTATAAATCCAAGATGGAGTCAGCCAATATGAAGGCGCATATAAACACGTACCGCCGCCCCACAGTGAAGAAACCAGGAAAGAAATGAGCATCCCTTTGACTTGTGCATGAACTTGAGTAGGTTTCACAGTTGAGGTATCACAGGTCCCTCGAGCTGATCCAACTCGATCTGTTATAGCCTACGCAGGAAGCTGTTGATGTTGCGCAGTTCTGCTCCTTATCTTTCCTGCATCTCAACACAATTTTACGATCCTTTCAGCAGTTTTCAACCGAAGCAGCTGTTTACGTTTCTCTACGAGCCCCAATCTCAGGTAGTGATCAATTCGATCGGGGTTCTCTCGCATCGGGTGATCGTTATAGAGGAAGTGGCGCTTCACTTCGTTCTCCAATGCCATCTCCATCGACCTCATGACTATTTTATCCTGGAGTGTGTTTTGCTGGATTAGTTGAGCGATACCATTCGAGTCTCATCATCCTCTGGGAAAGGTGCAGTAAGTGGAGGAGTGGCTGGAGCACCCGCGTCGACAACATTGAATATCCTTGGAATTTGCATAAAGTTATCTGGAACGATGCTTCCATAACTGACTACTTACAATTCCCAGACGCTATCCAGAATGATTTTGCAGGCTGCAGTGCAGAAGACGACCTTGGAGGAGAATCGCGCGACTGTTTGCCATCGCCCACCCTCGAACCCGTATATCTTTCTGAGGAATGTGAACATTATAATGCCGAGGTATTGTGCTATTGTAGTTTGGTTATACTGCTTTGCTTGCTAGATTCGACCCTTTCAATGGTGTCCATTAAAAGGGCGGTTCCTGACTGCGTCTTTTCGTAATTATGCTGATGGTATCCTGAGTGGTTAACACGCCAATCATAACTGCACGTAAGTAATACAACACATCCCAACTATGAAAAATTGGATTAGGATTGGTATCAAGAAACCCGATGAAAGCAGCCAGAAGAGTGATACTTCCAGCAAGAAAGGTTCCAACGGAAGCAACAAGTTCCAGCGGTACTGTCCCCAGGAAACCAAAGAATCCATCAGTAAAACGCTGTCAAAGCGTAGCCTGAACTCCCTCAAGCATCTCGCAGAACGTGATGATGGAAACGCATCCATGGAGGTAGGTAAGACTGTGCCTTCAGGTGGTCTTTTAGGAGTAGCCATGACAAATTCCAAGATGGAGTTCACTCACGCCCGAAGAGCCTCCGAAGAGCCAAAAGCTTCAACCTTCAGCACATATAAGCTGAAGGATATACGAACCGAGATGTTGAGACAGAATATCCAGAACGATATCAGACAGTTGCAGCAACTCTGCTCAGAAGCCAAAATGCTCATTAAAACGATGGTGACAATGTTTCGCAGGTTCTGCGCGGATGCCTCTTACAACCTCACCAAGATCAATAATCTGCTGGGTCACCAGGTACATTCACAGTTTCGCGATATCTCATAAACTGGGGCACAACTCGATGAACTGCAGAACGGTTTGTAGAGGAAGTACAGCAAGATGAGCCTGAAGCTGCCCCTGGATAACTTGGAAAAGCGATCGGTCTATTACCCACAGGAAGCGAACAGTGCAAGAGTCGATTCACAGAGGTCAGGCAAGGGCGATGAGCACTCAGTAGAACCACAAGCCGAGCTCACACGACCCAGACGGGCAGAGTAAGAAGGCAAGCAGCTGACTTCAGTGCTGCTTCGAATGAAGAATCTGCTGAATCGGAAGCCCTGACGATTGGCTTCGGCCTGCACTATCGGCCGAATGTTAATGCTCGTCCTTACATTCTTATATCGTCTTGAGTGCTCACCTTCCAATAAAATTAACTTTATAAAGAGTAGATTCGCGATGCAAAAGGTGGCTGCACCTTCTACAGTTAGCGAGTTAGACGACAACTTTTCGTGGCTGGGTAGCGCCAGAAAGCCGCAAGTCGACGAACTCTCACACTTCAAGGCACCCGTGAGGATAAATCGGGGTAAGTTTCCCTGTGACTTCTTTGCAAACCTTAAGGAAAGAAGGGCTAGCATCAAGCTCCGCCCACTGGATGTACTGCCAGCCAAGGAAAGCGATATAGGCACACCTAAGTTTAGTTCCTATGCCTCCACCATTCCCAAACTCGTCTTTGGCAAGCTCAAGAATGACAGTAACAGCGATGAAACTACGCTGGCCAGCTTCGCTTCCAATCGGAACACCTCTAGGGAGTACACAGCGGGTGGAGGGCAGCCTAGACCCACCCAAGTAGATAGGATTGTCACCGCTCGGTAGGCAAGTCACCCGGAAGAGGAAGGCGTGATGTGCAACCACCTTCGAGATATCATCCGACTGACCACCTCAATGAAGCGCGTCTACCGAAAACAGAGCCTTGACATCAAACGATAGGCTCCCGAACCACGACACAGACGACCAACCCCATTGCAATTGGGAAGCCTGTAACTACCACCGTTGACCCTGACCCGACGTGCGATGGATCTTGCGGCTTAGCCTCAATCAGCTTCCACTCGCCTGCCCTGACCCTAATATTTTATTTTGCTTGCAGAAATTAAACACATGGAAAAAAGTCACTTGCGGTAGAGGTTACTGATTAGGCTTTCAACCTCTCTAAAAGTGTCGTAGGTGCTGAGCTGAAAGTGCAGCTCGTTGGCTTGACGAACATCAGAAGCTGTTTGAATTATCGTCATTAGATATTCGAGTAGATGCTACAGCTCGTTATCCTCGTAATCGTTGCGGAAAGGCAGGATGGGTATGCCATTAGCCTGTTGAAACATGTACGAATGGTGAGCGTTGTCCACAAGGACAAGATTTTCGAGTTTTCGGTTGCCGATCACCCGAAGATCCTTGACCAGTAGTCCCAACTCTGTGCGATGGCAATGCTCCCTGTACAGTCGATGGCTGACGTACAATTTATCGGGGTCGAGTTGATCAATAACCGCATCAGCGTATGATTTTGAGCTAGCGGTAAATACAATTACTTCGAAGAGCTTGGAGACACTAGATAAAAACTCCTTGACGAACGGTCGGAGAGCAATCCTCATTCCTTTTGACTTGCTGCTGGGGAGGATGATATCGTTGACAGCAACGGGAGAGGCGAGCTGCTTTCTGTAGCAGTGCATCAAAGTCTAATCTAAATCAAGAAGAAGTGTCTTGCGCTCTGAATAACAAAGTGTTTGTACTTGGATCGGCAAGGTCAGGCAGCCAGACCATCTTGTACTCGAGTTCTTCCATGTTAGATTTTGAGATTCCCTTCATGAAATGCACAGTTTTCAGATTGAAACTGAGATGTTCCTTCGCTCGAACGCCTCCATCTTTTCTAGCCCCACTACTGAAATGGTGGACATAATATTTTCGGTCCGAACAACCTGGTCGTGTTCCTTCCGATCTGGGATTATATAACTTCTCCGTGGGAAAATACTCGTTACCGCCTCGTATCTCCGCTGTTTGGGTGTTCACGCCCCCACTCACAGTCTTTCTAAATAACACTGGATGTACTGGCTGCTGGGAAGCGGTCCATGAAGGTTGCTGGTGCTTGCGGACTTCAGATATTTGCTGCGAACCGACTATATTTTGCTGTTCAGCTGGTGGAATCGTTCGGAGAGCCCCTCGATGGCATCCTTCGCACAGCTTTTTGATGACTGAACACTCCGGCAGTCGTTGCTCCGGTTTCTCTCACCAAGAATCATGGTATTTAAAACAAATAAGATTATTTAAACCATCACGGGCTGTCATTTCCAGCCGAATATTTCTGAGGAACAATTTGAAACCAAGGAAAGCTCGATTTCCAAAAAATCGAGCGCATAGGAAAATCGAAAAGAGAGACGCCAAGAGCCAATCCGATCCAATAAAATCGTCGGGCTTGGCTGTGGTATGGGGAATTGGAAGTCACCCCAACTACTAACCAAATATTCGTATTAGATTGACAAGTGGTAACGAGAATCATTTAGTAAGGTAATCCATCATGGCTTTCTTCTTCTGCTGAATGGAGCCACTGTCCTGACAGACTTCTTTCAGCTTTTTTTTGATGCCTTACATCTCGCTGTTGGTGTCCTGTCGCATCACCAAACTACAATCCTCGTCGTTGTGGTAGAGTGACTACTTCGATGCATCCACACAATCCGTAACTCTCTCCAGGAAGACGTGAATCTTCTGGGAGAACTTCTTGCCGGCGTCGGGATTCAGACTATTCGTAACTGCCAGCTTATCCTGATCGGTGAACATCAGCCTGATCTGACTGAACACGGTGTACAGCATGTTCTCATGAATGTAGTTCCATTTGGGAAAGATCCACGGCATGTCTAAGTCCCCTGTGTTGTAGTCCACCAACGGATGGTATACTTTGCTGAGAAAGATGACCTTCGGTGGTGTTCGTGGAAACTCGGCGGTGAACTGCATGATGAACTTAAACTTGGCCTATTTGTAGAAGCCCTGCCGCACCATGATCACGCAATGCCAAACTACATCACTTGGGGCTGTTACTGTAGATGTCATCAAGCTGCGGCATCACGTAGATCCCAAATAGCGGTCCATACAGCTGTACGAGCTTGTATTCGAACAGAATAGAGATTTGCTTGCCCTCCTCATCGTGCACCTTCGGCCATTGCTTGTCGCCGCTGATTAGGTGCAGTGGGTCGAGGTTTTCCTTCTCGTTTGATTTCATAACAGTCAACGATATTATAATAGCTGCAGAGGAATGGCGGGCAGCCATCTCCATCACCTGCCAATAATTTTAGCAATAAATATGAATTAGCAGCAAGGTCGGGGTCGCTCGCATCACCAGGAGCTTACCCTGGACGATCTTCACGATGGGCTGCAGGAGGCCGAACCAGCACGTCTCCTTGCCATAATCCACTCGCTGCTGGATAAGTCTAAGGTGCTGATTCAGAGTCTGGAGCGGTCCATAGTCAAGCTGGAGGCATGTGAGAAGTAGACTGAATTCTGGAAGGAACGATACTACGCTTTCAAACGCAGCTGCGAGCTCTACGTAAGCGGAGACCTCCAGTTTTTGGAGGTTGGCGGCAAAAGACCTACCGATTAGTAAATAAAAATCCTGCGAGAGTAGAATTAGAGCCTCAAAGTAGAGGTTGAGCTGTTGAGGCAGAATTGCATCAAGCAAAGTCCACAATTTGGCATATCCAGTCACAACAGATACTTATCGAACGAGCAAGAGCGCACAAGCTTTGGCAAAGATTCCAGAGGACCTTGGCAGAGTGACTCGAAAGCGGATTCGCAGCTATCAACAGACCGACACCACCAGCAGGAGGAAAGGATGGGGCCCAAACATATATCGTTTTTTCGGTTCAGCAATAAGAAGAGAGGGGAGAGATCTGGAACCACCACCAAACTCAATAACATCGCAGATGATGAATGATTTTTGCTTTACCTCAGTAAAGAAGCAGTGGGTAGTTGCACCAATAATACCCATAGGTGGAGCTACTAAGGACCCGTCTGCCAGCTGATAGAAAATACTTTTGGTTGTTTTGAATAGGAGAAACCCGCGCAACACCATCACCTTCTCTTTCTGACGCTAATGCTCTCGCTCATGTCCTCGTAATCTTACTCTTTGGACTGTGAAATGTGCGGCATGGTTTGATACACCTCAAAGTGTTTCAGCTTCACATGCTGGTTCAGGGATCCCTCTGACCCATACGATTTCTGGCAGGTTTCCACGGGGCAGCGGTAGTGCCGTTCAATTTCACTGGCGGTTCTACGAAAGCGCTTCTTCCGATCGTCTTCATTGCTACCACCGTCCTGAATCTCCTCAGCTTTTTTCTGGGATAGTGGTTGATCGTACCTCAAGCTTTGACATTCTTGTCATCAAGTCAGTGCGCTCGTTGATAAGTTCCTTCATCTGGCTAGTGAGAACTACATTGGCTAGGTACAGCCGGCAGTATTCGTGGTAGTAGTTGAAGTTGTTATCTTCGTCTGTGTGGCCAGTCCTACCCTAGCCCAACGGTGCTTACGTGCGGTAGCTAGCCATAGACCGTTAATAACTGCCTTGATATTATATCAGATCCACGACAACAGCTCCATTCCACACACAGCCAATCATCATTCGAACTGCCAGTTTGGCAGCTGATCCAGTTCCTCCAGATTCAAACCATCGCAGAAACCGATGTAGCCCAGGTTCGAGAAGCTCTGGTCGATGAGCTTGATGTTAATTGGTGTTCGCCTTAGTTCATCTTCAGGTAGGGGGTCATCGATGACACATCCCTCCGTATCAGCATCGAAGGAATCCGAATTATCGCTTTGGTTGTCTTCGAAAATGGCACGATCGTCGCTACGGTTGTAGATGCCCTGAGTGATGCAGTACGTGTTGTACTGCTCATCCGTCATCTTCCAAGGGCGTTTACCGTAAGTGAGCCATGGGCTTGCCAGGCTATTATGAGCTGAAATACGCTTGAATGGGTAGGGGTTCAGCATGGGCAGCATGAAATTCTGAAGGTCTTCTGCCTCTTCCGGTTTCATCTTGAGCCTAAGTTTATCGATGAACATACTTGTGAATCAGCAAAGATTTCAACGGGATGTAGGGGATATCCTTAAACCTCTTCAGTTGCCCATCCTTATCAAAGTAGTGCTTATACTTCTTCGCAGCCGTACGGAAATTCTTCGGAAAGCGACCAACCCTCTCTTGAATCTACGTAAGGGAAGCTGTTACCAGTGCCAAATGATGTTCATTCTTGCCGAATTCTCTTGTCTTTGTAGGCTGGAACAGTAGCTCTCCCGAGAGCATTTCATAAAGCATACAAGCGAACGACCAGATATCGGCTGAGGTGTCGTACTTGATCCCCAAGATTGTTTCAGGCGAGCGATACTGCCTAGTTTGAATTTCCGTGGCAAAGTGATGATGTCGCCAGCACGCATTGCCCAAATCAGCTATTTTAACCTTACAATCCTCGGCAAGCTTGGGTCCCTTGAGACTACCTTACCAACATCGGTACCTTTTGAAGTTAATCAGAGGGGATTTCATGTCCGATTTACCCGGAAGCCCTCCTTCCTTGCTCTATGTCAGAAGCTTAATCGAAGGTTCGTGCTCCTCAGCATGATCATGCTAGGTAGTTAACAGTCTTTCCTTAAGCTTCTTCAATTTCTTGCGGCAGTTCTTGCGTTGGTTCTTGGTAAGCTCTTCTCGCTGCTCAGTCATCTTCTTCTGTAGGTTGCGGATGCGTTCAGTTGCAGCTGTCTCAGCCTACCGATGCAGAGAGCTTTCAACTTCGGAAGGTTCCAAAGGTTCCCTCACACTCTTGTCTTCCGGTGGTGATGCCAGTTCACTGATCTTCGAAGGCTACGACTGCTCATTACCAGCGAGGTTCGTCTAAATTTTCAAACCGTGAGCTTATTGGTATTCTTTAATTCGATCGTTGAATGCTTTGTCTTGAGTCAGCCGACCATGCTCAACTATTTATTTCTGAGTAACCCGAAAGGCTTACGATTTCGGCTTCGCTTAAGCACAACAAAACATTTTCGGGTTTGAGATCGGTGTGAATAACCCCACAGAATCGATGCAGAAAGTCCAAGCCAATGAGCACCTGCTTGGTGATGCGACGGCAGAGATGCAGTGGCATGCCCTTGAAGTTGTACCGTTTGACGATCTCGTACAGGTTGACTCCGAGAATTTCGAACACGAAACAGAAGTGGTTGCCGTAAGGTCCCTTGTGAATAAAACTGTTCAACAGGCTAATGACATGAGTGTTGTCCTTGTTGAGCTTCTCATCGGGGTAGTATTCCTGTAGCGCCTTCTGCCACTCTGGTGAAGCCATACGCTTATCCACCATCTGCAGAATTTACACCTCGTCATAGCTGGCTTCCAGATAGTGCGGGGCCGATTTTTGGATCTTCAGGGCCACGTAATTCTCATACTTGAAGTCCTTGGCGAGCCATACTGTGGAGAAATGGCCCCACCCAAGCTTTTGCAGCACCACATATCGATTCATCACGACCTCGCCGATGTGCACAGGATGATACCTACGGTACTTGTTTGATACTACCCGCCGATCTTATAGTCCTCGATGCCCTCGTCTTCCTCGTCAAAGTCGTACTCCTGTTCCTCCTCCTCCTCTACGAAATCGGGCTAGAGATGAAGATTATCGTAAGGGCTTGGCGGGGAGGCTACCCTTTCGTTCTCCTTCTGTTCTTGTTTGCCCTTCTTCTGCTTCTTCTTTTTGTGTTTGTCGGGAGCCGGCTGCTGAGAAGACTAATTCGCCGCCTTGTTCTCTTGCATATCCTTAAACAATATACAAACAGGCACTCAAATCAGTGAATGTCGTTGTGACAGCGTATGTAGTCCTCATTCTAGCGGTGCTACCACTCCTCCACCTGAATAGTTGTGTGGTAGATTTTGTAGCGTCTACATATCGTGGTAAGTTCATGGAGAACTGACTTTTCGCGGTTCTTCTATGAGAAGACGTGAGCAGTTAACAAGAACTTCGATGGTCGTAACTGCCATACATGGAAATCGTGGAGATCCATTACACCGTCAGCCTTGGAGAACTACTCGAAGATCTTTTCACTGTCGATCTCTTAGGGAGTGGACTCAAGAATAATGTAGTAGCACTGCTTGGTGATAGGCCAAGTGGAGAGTATGACTAAGATGCAGAAGACATAGGTGGTGACGGGATCAAGGTAGTGCCAGTTGTTGAATTCTTTGACTGGCGCACCCTGGTCTGAACCGACGAAAAATATAACGAGTGCGGAAATCAGCAGACCTATACTTTGAATGATGTCGGCTAAGGTAAGGAAAGCAAGTACTTAATGCATGCAGGATAGCTGCTTTCATGCTGATGGAATCCTTGTTCTCATCGACCTCTTCTTCATGGAAATGGTCGTGGCTGTGGTCATGACCTTCATGACTATCGTGATGTCCACTGCACTTTCCATCTTTATGTGAATGCTTATGCTCACCATTGTGTGAGGAATGAGTTTCTGACGGAGACACCTTATTGCTTCGCTTTTCAGGAATCTTTGATCGACCATTTTAAGCCAGCTACGAATGCTTATGACCACAAGGCTTTCCATCGCCATGATGATGTTACCCTTAGTGATGCTCATGCGATGCTTTTGGAGGGCTTTGGCTATGCGCATGTTTGTGCTCATGACTATGCTCATGGTCATGCTCATGATCGTGCTCATGATCGTGGTTGTCTCCATTAACGTGGTCATGTCCATGCTCACCCGCAGAGTGAGAACAACCAACACTGTGCTTGTGAACCTGCTCTTGCTCCATTTTCCTCACCTTCTTTAGTGGCGGTAATTTTCTCTATTCCAATTCAATTTCTATTCCTCCCTGGCTACGTAGGTTGATTTGTGAAGGATTGTCTTTTCGAGTGTGTTCGTCGTTGAGCAACTAATTGATGTTCGGTTGGCATTTCCGCCTATGCTCGTCATCTTCGGGTTACTGACAGTTTTTGCACAGAGGTACCTCAACCTCTTACTCGCGATTGTCGTGGCTACACTTCTGTCCAATCCCGTGAGAGTGTCCTCCCGACCCAGTATGTAACACAAAGTACATGATGATGTTAATGACAAGTCCACCACCCGCGACGATAAGCATCACCTTGGGATCCTCAACGAACTCCTTGTTGATGATTCTCAGAGTAGCCTCATACAGCAGAAACACCGTAATGCACCAGATAATGAATAGGTTGGCTAGTGCTCCTATAACTTCCATGCGATGGAACCCAAAGGAAATTTTCTTGTCGCTTGCCCGGTCAGAGTAGTAGATGAACACGAAGCTGACAATGAATCCCACGAGGTCGGTGAACAGATGTGTAGCATCACTAATGACGGAAATGGAGTTACTGAGCACTCCCCCGAGTATCTCACCACCGATGAACACCACACTAATGACGATCACGATGATGAGCTTGCAGTAGTTTTTGGCGTTGTCTGTCTTCTTGGGAATGCGGTACAGGTGCTTATCGCTCTTCCGCAACATTCAAATGTTTATAGAGCTTGAGCCAAGCTTGAGCATTTAACCCAGTTTAAAAGTGCTTAAGAAACTGTGGAAATCAGTGGCGTACTCGCAAGCTCCGTTCGAACTACTTTTTCGCTTGCATTCGGCGGGCGAACTCCTACCTGCGACGCTACTCGTCACGCTTCTGCCGGATTTCTGGTAGGTCGTTGTAGTTTTTAGTGGTCAGAGCTTTCATCTCTCGTTAGTCAATCTTTGCTTTTACACCGCCTATCAGACGGTCCATGAGATCGCGGGAGGGTTCTCGCTTGCATGAAGAGGCGTTGGAGGCGTCACGGAGGACTCGTGACTGTTTCTAGCTGGAAACAACAATGTTTTGGAAATTGACAATGTTCTCTTCCTTTGGGTGACGTTTCATCATTTCCTTTCGAAGTTGGGCAAGTTACTCCTTGGTCTTCTCAGGTTTGGATTTATCCCGTTTGGTTTTCTATCGGCTAGCGATATCCCCTCGACGCAGCTGGAAAGCTTAAGCAAGACTCAGCTCCCGAGACGGCCCACTATTTGACATTGGAAATTCGAAGCTCACTGGCGGTTTGATTTCATAGTTTTCAGGGATAACTTCGGGAGCAATATCCTTTGGCTTGACATTGGACTGCTCTAGGCTTTGCTTTGGTCTTTTGTTAGAGCTATTCGGTGGTAAAGGAGGTTGTTGCACGAAATTACTCTATCGTCTCATTGCGGAGAACTCTCGAGGTTTTTTCTTACAGCTTACCTCCTGCTCGATTTATAGCTGACTGTTGTCGTTGGTAGCTGCCAGCGGCCGGTCCTATTCCTCTCTTTTGAGCTACCTAATTATCTCGTTTTCGCTGCTATTGTCATCCTCAATGCAGGTCATGCTAGTGTCTCTGACTGGGAATGCCAGCTATTTCGAGACAGGAGCAGTTCTGCCTAATCCTGTCGGTCGGGAGCTTTCATGTTGTGACTCGTTTGCATTCGACATGTTGTGCTTGCCTGTCGAGTTCAGCTTCAGGGTTTGGTTGAAGCTGCTATGTGCTCTCCTTTCACTTTCCAGCTTCTTGATGATCATTTATTGGTGCTCCAACTTTTCGTCGATGGTGGATCGCTCCCTGCGACTGTAGCTATCCTCCTCGTGGCAGGTACGGTCACCCCAGTGGGTTCTCCTATCCTCTGGCTTGATGATGTTATTGATGATTATTGGCGGCTGCTTTGAGTAATCGTGGGGCTGCTGTGCAGAATACTCCCGATACATATAGGGACTGTGCATACTGTTTAGCTGATGATGGTGTGTCGGCGTGGTGGTGTTACACATCTGCGTGGCGTTCATGCAGTGCGATTGTTCGTGATGACAGTCATATCTCATTTGGTTGAATGCAGTAGGGTTGTGCATGGAGACCTCAGCAGGCCTATCCTTTCGTTCCTCTGTCATCTTTTCCATGACCTTGATGAAATGTGTGAAGAACTGCTCGCTCATCTTCATTGAAGCATGCATGGATGTCGGCGGCTATTCCTGCGTTTGTTTGATTGGCGAGGTGTTCTGTGAGAACGCTATTTTGGGCTAATGGGCGACTGGATGCATGCTGGTATGGCTTAGCATGTGAATCTCCTTAACACAACGTTCTTGACGGCTATACTTCGAAGACTCCTGTTCGAATTGAGCAAAACGGTGGGAAGCTGGTGAGGTCGTCTGAGGGACCATTGCTTGAAGCTTTTGCATGCGTTCTTTGAAGGTGCTTGCCAACAGCAGTTTCTGTCTCCGAAACATGCGTTCGTGGGAGTGCAATTTGAATGATCTGTAGGGTCGGTGGGTCTACATTCCTTTCGGCAGTTCCTCCAGATCGTCCATGTAGTCCTCCTAGCGGTCAGTTGATGGCGCGAATTGGCGGATATCCGGCACTGTGCCGAGCTGCCGGCTTTCTGTTAGCCTTTTAAAGTAGCTCATACGAATTTAAATATCAGCACAATATGAACACCGCTCCGTCCAATCACTCTCTCTTCCTTCGCCGGACTTTGTGATTTCTCACTAATAAATTGAATGGCAACTGACAGATTGCGACAAGCAGAAAAACACCAATTCATCGAGAAGTTCGACCAGAAGCTGCAGGAGCACCTTAAGCTGCGCAACCACAATACCCTCCGTTTCGACGAGCTTCAGGAGAAGTATACAGCCCTCAACCATAGCAACGAACAGCTCGAGCAGCTTAACCATCAGCTGCAGGAACAACTGGACAAGCATCGCCAGGAAGCCACGCACTACCGTCAACAGTACGAGCTGCTCAGAGCGCAGGTAGTAAGTAACTCGCCAGCGCAATATTCGTTGGTGGGCAGGGAGTCTGAGAGGGAGGTGAGACGTCTGCAGGAACTCCTTTAGCAGAAGACTATCGAGAATAAGAACCTAATGGCCTCCATTGAGCGGCAGGGATATCCTCGTAGTAAGGAGTAAATTGAACTCCTCAGGGAGGAAGTAAGGAGTCTCAATGAAAGCATCGAGAAGGTCAGCCTATCGTCGCGACGGGAGCCCGAAGTGGTGACCCTCCTGTACGTACACTTGGAACGAAGTTAGAAAGCTGTAAAATGAGCAGTTAAAGTAACAGCTGAGGCTGACTATGACAGGAGATCAGAACAGTAACCGCTCCAACCAGCACTAGCTTCAGCTGACCCAGAAGATCAAAGTGTTGGAGCTTGACAACGTAGATTTGAGGAGCAAGCTTGCAACGTGCCGATAGCAACTCAACGATTTGATGGGTACACGACCTCAAAATGCATTCGACAACATACCGAGCAGCCGCAACAATACCGGCAAAACAACCAACAGCATGAAAGAGTTTTTTACCTTGGGCTAACGAGATCTGGATGAAAGCATGGAAAGCTCCAAAGGCGATCTGATTGACTAGCTCAAGAGTGAAAATGGAGTGTTGAGGCAACACTTGCAAGAGACGAACCGCCGCTTCCAGGAACAGATGTACTCGGTTCGGATAACTCAGAGAAAAGTTTAATGAGTACATCGATAAGCTCACACGCTCCAAATCAAACAACAGCAGCGATGACCGCCAGCGGTTTTCCAACCTGTTTCGGAGCATGGGTCTATACTTCAAGGTTAGTTAGTAAGGTATGCTAGGACTTCAGCAGAGAACGCCAACGCTACGAAAACAAGATAGTCGATCTCATGCGAGAGATTGTACGCCTGAAGAATCTCGCAACCAGCCTCCGGAAGCAGATCCCCGAACAGTTGGAGGCTTAGTTGCGATTGTCCCAAACGAACGGTTTGTGTAAGCATCAGGACCACTGACGCATCCCAATTTTGTTTGTAGTGCTTATATAGCTCCATAGCTACATCATAATCATACATGGCCGAGAAGTCCAGCACAGGCAAGGAACGGTTCTCCACCTTCGGTCGCACAACCCTCAAGAAGATCAACAAGATGCGCATCTATATTGAGGGACTCTCAAAGGTACTGCTAGCATCTATGCAGGTCGGAGTGGACCTCACCAGCAACATGGTGCTGCTCAACCCCGAGACTATCACTGTATTCGATCGAGAGGTCGTGCAAGAGGCCGACTGCTACAACACGTATCGTACTTGAGTGGCCGAGGTAGATTACTCCAGGGACCAGGTGGGAAAGAGCTTTCGCACTGATGCACTAATTGAAATTTGCAAGAAGATCAACAAGAAAGCAGTGGTGAAGAAGCTTGACCAAGAACTGCAACCAGAGGATGCCCACAAATTCGACATGCTAATCTTCTGCGACATCTATGATATCGATAGGGTCATTCGCATCGACACGCTGCTCAGAGAAAGTGGCATGCAGGAATGTGGCGTCATCTTTGCTGGGCAAATGGGGTTCTTCGGCTACATGTTCACTGACTTCGGTGACGCCTTTAAGATGATGAACACCGGCAAACATCTTCCCGTGTTACTAATCGACAACATCACCAACGAGGAGGAGGGTCGAGTTACCGTCAACAAATAGTTCAAGCATGGGTTCAAGCACGGTGACTTCATCCGTATCGACGGTGTCGACGGTATGAAGGAGGTCAATGGCGATGCCCGTCCCGTGAAAATTGTGGATGACTACTCCTTTATCATCGAGAGCACCAAGAACTACGGAAAGTACTTGAAAGGAGGTATCGCTCAGAAGGTAAAAATGACCGAAAGAATTCCCTTCGCAAATCTGAAGAGTCAAATCATCGACCCTGTGTTCAAGGAGGATGGCAACAAATCAACCAACGAACTGTTAATGCTTGCCACAAGCTCGATTCTAAGCTTCTTCGAGAACAATAACAAGATCCCCGAGCTGTTCAATTAGACCGATGAGAACGAGGCATACGAGAATGCCTTATCAATCAACAACAAAAAAATTGAAATTCAGGAAAACCAGTTGCGCAGCGTGTTTAAGACCTGTTCATATGGGTTCTACCCACTGATTAGGCTCATGGCTGCAGTGGTCTCGCTGGAGGTGGTCAAGAAAACTGGAAAGTACACACCCCTACCAACACCCCACTTTGTCAACTGGTACGATAAGGTGTCCTACGAAATCAAGAAGAAGATTGAAGGGCAGTACTACAACATCATCGAAACTGACATACTTGAGCAGATGACCAAACTGCAGGTGGGTGTTGTGGACGATGGTGCGCAGAGTCTCGAGTTATTCAACATGCTCTTCTCCTGCCAGATTGCGGAAAGCCGCAAACTTCTCATGTTCGGACTGTAAACTCTGGAAGAAGAGTAGAAGAAGGGCAATGATCCGCTGGTAGCCAAGGCATACCTGAAATTTGGAGTCAGTCGTGACCTATTCAAAACCCGCAAGATGGAATCACTGCCGTGTTCGCTGTCCTTCAGCAACGACAACATGCTCATGGAAGCTTGGAAAAGAATCAAGTTGCTCATTAATGCCTCGATGGAGATGTCTGAGTACATTTATGACAATCTGGTGTACAACCAGATCAACTTCATTGACTGCCAGTTCTCCGATCTAAGAGCGATAATGAGATCGTGTGTGCAGGATCGCTCACGACTTCGAGATGATGTACTACAAACCCTGTAAAAGGATAGCCATAACATGCCGAACGAGTACAAGTATGCCGTTGAATGGGCCGTTGATACCTTCAAACTACTCTTCATCCAGCTATTCGAAGACGTGCGGTGCTTCGTGGTTTGTGGGTCCTCGTATTTCCACAAGGTTGATCTGGACCCTAAGCGCAAGAAAATCTTCTTTCTGTTGTTGACATCGCTCGAGGAGGGAGGGCACATCGAGGCCGAATCTATAGTTAAGATCTGCAAGGCTATCTTCGTGACTTTCTTTCAAGATGAAACAAAGTCTATCTTGAATAGCCACCCCGAGACTTACTGGACAGGCTATTATAAGAAACCATTGGTACTGGACCTCGACCTCAAAGACCAGCAGGTGGAGTAATTCCTTACCCTAACGTACCTGTTGATAAGTTGGTTCTTCTGCCGTGACAAGACTGATCCCAAGAAGGTCAATAACGCCTTCACGCAGTACCTTTACAAAGCCGAGGATATGTAATTCACCGAGGAGGAGCGACTGAACTTCGCAAACAGTATACAGTTGGTTGATTCTTAGGCAAGGCCAAGCTGCTGAGTCGTATATCGATTCCCTATACAAGCCTGGTGGAGCTTTATAAGATGGACCTATCGGTGCAGTTCATATGGACTGCTAGTATCCTTCGAGCTAAGATCTTCGGAGTGGAGGAAGAGATTACCAAGAAGAAATTCTTTAGGTTTTACAATCGCAAGACGAGACCCTGCCCGTTCGTGCATCAAATACTGACTTCGCACATCCCGTTGGCTATTATGTCGATGCTAAAAAAGAAATCTGAGAACTTCGAGGTCGATATTCTTGAAAACCGCATCGAAAACAAGCAAAGCGATCCACCTCAGCCGGCTCAGACCAAGAATGGACGACTTGTCCCAGACGGTACAGCCTTTAAATTATTTAGGCGCAACATAATGGACTCTAATCGTTATTGAGGGTCCGAAGAAGATCGAAGAGGTGTTGGAGCGCTTCAAAGTGGGAGAGGGCGTGTTGATAACTCGAATTAAGATCGACCAGAAGGTGATCTACGAAGAGAAAGCCTCTCGAACCGGAAAGCATTTGCCAACAAACATCACGGTTGAAGAGGCATTTGGAGAGAAACGCTCGGACTACGATCTGCTGGTAGAGGGTATTGACTCTAAGACGAAGCAACCCTGCACGATAAGCAAGACTAAGTACAACCTTCAGCCAAGCTGACTGATCATGTGTTATGGACTTGAATGTAGCTGCTTTATAAAGCCCAGATCGAGGTTCCAAAAAATAATGTAGTCATGAAGATGGTCTGCACCATTTTTCCTTCATTTGAGACTTATAAGATTCGAACAGTACTCTCCGTTCAGCTGCGTTGGTATCTTGCGGAGGCTGGCACAGCTGAACCAATCTTATTGGATCAGAAACTTCTGCAGAATGAATCGCATTGCTTCCATCATTTACGAGTGCTTTCAGTTTTTTCGGACTCTCCCGTTTTGCTTGGGCTTGCTGCTGCTTGAGTTTCTTTCTCTGTTAGTATATCTCAGCATAAGATCCGCCTCCACTAAACGACTATCTCACAAATCGGTCGTGGTTGCTCATCGTTCGTTAATTGTAACACTAAGCACTAATCTTAATGTCAATAGTAGGCAAGGTCGAGAGTATTATCCATACCCTCGAGTCGCAAGACATGCAGGTACTGCTACTGGAGGTCGAGTAGAAGCTCCCTGAACGGTCTAATCAATCCTCAAACGGGAGTAAACCCCGTACCGAAGATGCAGAGGGGTTGATACACGATTCATTTATCGAACAGTGTGAGACTTTCCTCAAAGACAATCTACGGTTCAGTCAGTTTGCCAAGAAGATAGAAAGAAGGGCAGAGCAGAGCTTACGATAAATCGAGAAGGCAGAGAAGTACATGCAGCTGAAGACGAGCGTGGATCTCCAAGTTGAGGTGGCAAGGGTTGCAGAACGCAGTCGCTACAATCTTTAACGCCAGAGTAAACTAGCCGAGTTACGTAGAGGCTCTTGACTCAGTGTGCCAGCTGTTGGAGATGCCTGAGGAGTATGCTTCGACACTGCGAGACTCAAAAGATTCAAAGCCAAACGAGACCACCGACTAAAATTTTGGCAAGGCTGTTGACTTCATTCTCAGGCAGAAAGAGCTTATAGACACCTTGAACGAATCCACCAAAAATCTGACCAACAAACCACTGGTAGCTGCGATGGAGGCATCAAACACTCAATTATCAGGCTTGGCTACTGCTAAGGCTCTGAAAGCAGTAAAGCAGTTGTTTGAGAACGAACCAGCACTTCAGCTCATTAGACACTATGAGAAA
>Ga0075152_10000870_pt1 | contig 21960 bp, 24 predicted proteins | sample JI61114C2DNA_FD_70964 | JGI IMG/M metagenome (GOLD analysis project Ga0075152, IMG submission 70964) | Wastewater effluent complex algal communities from Wisconsin, to seasonally profile nutrient transformation and Carbon sequestration -... | ecosystem: Engineered > WWTP > Effluent > Algae...
GCTGATATTTCAGCAGGTTTAATTTCCGCCATAATTATTTATAAATAACTAGTTACTTAATTCTCTTTTTAATACTTGTAATCTGCCAGCAATAGAAGCATTGTATTGCTTATCGCCTATTCTTAAAATAAATCCTCCAATGATTGAAGGGTCTATTGTGTTTTCAATTGTGATTTTCTTGTTCGAAAATGTTGCTATTTTAGCCGAAACTTTAGCTTCCAAAGCCGCATCCATAGCGATAGCTGTTGTAACTTGTGCTACTTCGACACCGTTCATAATATCAAACAATTTGTTGTATTCTAATGCAATAGCATCTAGAATTTCAAATCTTTTGTTTTCCTTTAATAAACGGAAAAGACTTTTTGTTACTGCATTTGCATTGGCAAAAACTTCCAAAAGTGCACTTTCTTTTTGATCCACATTAATAATTGGGCTTTGAATGAAAGTATTCAATTCTGCGTTGGTATTAATAGTAGAAGTAATCAATGCCATATCAGCACTAACTTGAGTAGCTACTTTTTTGGAGTCTGCGATTTCCAGAATGGCTTTTGCGTAACGAATGGCTGCTCTTGTACCTGACATATTAACTTAATTTTGCGTCGCCTAACATTTTTTCTACTAATTTTACTTGAGTAGCTTTGTTAGATAATTCTTCTTGTAATAGTTTTTCAGCAATTTCTATAGATAAAGTCGAAACTTGAAGTTTCAATTCAGCCATAGCAGTATTTTTTTCGCTTTGGATAGCCGCTTTTGCTTGTTCGATCATTTTCTGACCTTGAGCTTGAGCTTCGTTTTTAGCGTCGGCAACCATTTTTTCTTTGATTTCACGAGCATCTTTCAACATAGCATCACGTTCTAATCTTGCTTCTTGCAAAATACGTTGGTTGTCTGCTTGCAAATTTTGCATTTCTTTTCTAGCATTGTCAGCAGAAAGTAAAGCGTTTTTGATTCCTTCTTCTCTTTCGTTAACGGCATCCAAAATAGGTTTCCAAGCAAATTTTTTCAATAAGAAAATCAAGCCTACAAAAATTATTGTTTGCCAGATAAATAATCCAAACGAAAAATCATTTATTAACTTTTCCATAGTATGTCTTTAAAATTGTAATCTTTTAATTTAATGTTTTAAACAAAAGCTGCAACCAACCGTTACAGCTTTTTGTTTTGAAGAATTATACAGCAAATAAAGCTGCAAATCCAATACCTTCAATAAGCGCAGCTGCAATAAGCATAGCTGTTTGAATTTTTCCAGTAGCTTCTGGTTGACGAGCGATTGCATCCATTGCAGAACCACCGATTCTACCAATACCAATACCTGCTCCAATAACTACTAATCCTGCTCCAACGATTTTAGGAATTTCCATAAAAATATGTATTAAAAATTAAACATTCAATTTGAGGTTAGAGATCAGAATTTAGAGGTTAGAATTGATTTCTAACTTCGTAATTCTAATTTCTAACTTTTAATGATGAGCTTCTTCGTGATGATGCTCCTCAACTGCCGATCCAAAATACAATGCCGACAACATTGTAAAGATATAGGCTTGTAATAATGCAACTAATATCTCGATGATTGAAATGGCAAATGATAACATAAATGACAAACTGCTTCCCAACCAACTTTTGAAAATAAATATCAATCCAATCAAACTCATTAATACCACGTGACCTGCAAAAATATTAGCATACAAACGAATCATCAACGCAAATGGTTTGATGAATACACCTAATAATTCTATTGGTGCCAAAATAATTTTCATTGGAGTGGGTACGCCTGGCATCCAGAAAATGTGTCCCCAATAATTTTTGTTGGCTGTAAGATTTGTGATTAAAAAGGTGATTACCGCTAATCCAAATGTGATGGCGATATTTCCTGTAACATTGATTCCTAGTGGAGTCAAACCGAAGATATTCAAGAACCAAACAAAGAAAAAGATGGTCAATAAATAACTCATATATTTTTTATAGTGCTTTTCGCCAATGTTTGGAATAGCAATTTCGTCACGAATGTACAATACGATTGGTTCAAAAAAGCGTCCAACTCCTGCTGATATTCCACCGTTTTTAACATACGATTTTGCCAAACTTGTAAACAATAAAAACATTAACAAAGCAACAACCATAATGGTCAAAACTCCTTTTGTAATAGAAAGGTCAATTGGTTTTGCATTTGTTGGATGTCCGTGTTCCTCGGTTAAAGTTCCAGCGGCATCTGTTTTGTATATTGTTTCGTGGTATAATTTATAGAAATTTCCGTTTGATTCGGCAACTGATTCTCCGTGGTGAAATTTTGAAGAGGAGAAAAAATGAACGCCATTATCCCAAAGAATGATTGGCAATGAAAAACCAATGTGTTGTCCTTCATACTCAAAAAGAGAAAAATCGTGACCATCCAAAACGTGATGACCAATTACTTCTTTGATTTGTTCTTTGATTTCCGAGGTTTCTTCTCCAGATTCTGGAGCTGCTTCGTGTGCAACGGCTGTTGTTTCAGTTTGTACAGGTTTGCCTTCGGATGGGGTATTTGAGAATCCAAATACTGGAAGACAGGCTATTAAAATCGCTATTATAAATTGAAGTGGTTTGTTTGAAATCACCATAACTGTTAATTATCTTAATTTTTACTTTCTGAAATTGGGTGCAAAGGTACATTTTAAATTAATATGCTAAAAGCATTAAATAAAAAAAATGACTATTTTATCTTATAAATGACTTTTTATTGCTTATTGTTTAGAATTCTGACTGTTACAATGGTTTCTATCGTCAAAAACAAAGCGAAAATGATGAAAAAATCAATTTTTTCAACTCTCACATTTGGATTTCCTGAATTCAGGATAGGCGACAAAATAACATAGGATAAACCCATTTTGATAAAAGTGACCAAAAGAAATGTAAACCCCACATTGTCGATATTTTTTTCGTTTACCTTAATTAGTATAAAAATGATAACCAACGAACAAATAAAGAAAAATCCATACACAACCTCTATTGGAAAATGAAAACCTTGAAGATTAGGGTGATTTTCATTTAAGAAAAAAATTAATTTGTGGATTAAATAAACCAAAATCGAAAGGAAAACAACTTCATGAATTGGTCGGTATTTTTTTAAATTCATCTTATACGATTTACTTTAAATTTTACTAGAATAGATTTATGAAAAACAGTCGGTGGTTTTTGCTGCAAAATTCAAACGGTTTTGTTTAAGAAGATTTATTAATGTCTTTCAATTGCCTGTTGATATTGTAGAAAGCGATGGCAACCCCTACTAATGTTAGTATTTTGACAAATATGTTATGTGTGTTGGGATATTTCTCGTCGAGCCAATTTCCAAAATAGGAAAACAAAAAAATAATTGCTCCCATTTGAATCGGAATATTAATAAGAGCCAACCACTTATTATTGGCCCCCTTCTTCGGGTTTGGATTGTCCGTCATTTGCCATCGAATTTTTGAAATTGGTTTTCATCATACAAGAAGCGCTAAAATCGGCACCCGGCTCAACGGATAGTTTTCCGCAAACTACTTCGCCATAAATACTGGCTTTATTTTTCACATTCAAAATTTCTAAAACTTGAATTTTCCCTTTATATTTCCCTTCAATATCCGCGTTTTTGCAAATAATATCTCCTGTAACACTTCCTGCGGGACCAATAACAATCTTTCCTTTGGTTTGAAAATTTCCGGTCAATTCTCCGTCCAATCTAAAGTCGGCTTGGGAAACAATATCTCCTTTTATGATTGTTCCTTCAACAATTCTATTCGTTTTCCCCAGAAATTCCGTGTATGATTTTGTCTTTTTTTCAAACATAATTTACTGTTTTGGAGTTGCATTAGAATTTGGACTATCATCGTCTTCCATGTTTGGCGTTCCTGCAGGAGGCCTTGTTCTGGAAGATTTGCTTGGTAATGGCGCTGCTTTTTTGGGCGTTTCTTGACCTTGAGTTTTAACCTTATCAACTTTAGGCTGAGGAATTACTGGATTAGGAGTAGCGGGTTGATTTGGCACAGCTACCGTTTTTTGTGGTGACAAATATTCGTCTAAATTTTTCTTGATTTGAACCACTTTATAATTATCGCTCGAAATTACTATCGCTGGTTCTGTGATCTTAAATTTTTTATCTTCTTTTAAAATGGAAGCAACATTTCTTGCATAAGCTTCTGATTTGATACCCTGAACAGTAATGAAATTTTGTTTTTCGGTATAAATATCAAAAGTGTAAGTAAGATTGGTGAGATTTTCGCTGGCAATGAATTTCTTGATTTTATCTTCTATATTTTTTGTGGCTTTGTCGTCTTGTTGCCCCACTTTATACAATATTTTCCAGTGTTTAGATTCGGTGGTAGTGAAATTCATTTTTTCCAATAAAGGAATTTGCGTAGTTAGGATTTCTCGAGCATTTTTCCCTTCTTCGGTTGATGCGTAATTGTCGGCAACAAACAGCATTGCTTTCTTGTAGGCTTCTAATCCTCTAAGTTTTCCAATGGTATTGGCTTTTAGCAATTCGTATTTTGGCACAATTTCATCACCATAATATTGAATGATAAGACCGTCTATTTTTTCTAAAAGCGTAACAAATTGTTCTTCTTGATACGCTTTGTACCATTTGTTATATTCGGCTTCTGTAGTTTCTGACTCGGTGACCGTGTTAGGATTTTTGTTATTGATGATTTGTGCATAACGTGAATCTGGATATTGGCTAGAAATTCTGTTTTTCATATCTTCAGCCTTGGTCACATCCGTAATTTGATAAATTTTATACAAATTATACATCGAAGGCAACACCAGTTTTTCCTCTGGATTTTGCTGTAACAATTGCTCAAACTTAGTCCTTGCCAATGTATATTCCTTGAGCTTTTCCTTGTAAATCAGACCAAGTTGATAATAAACAAAGTTTCTTTCTTTAGCAATACTATCAATTTCAGTTTGCGTTTTAGGCAACATTTCGATATAAAATGATGGCGTGTATTGAGGTGTTTCGGCGACAACCTCTTTTTCATCGTCTAGTGTTTTGTTTTCATCGTTTGTAATTCCATCATCAGCCACGTTCGTTCTATTGGCTGGCAATCTCCAATTGCCTCCCAAAGCTCTATTACCAAATTTTTTCTTAAACTCAATCTTTCCATAAGCTACCGTCGATGGGTTATAAAAATAGAAAACATTAGAAGTGTTACCCGTTGAAATACTTGCCATCGAAGGTGGTGCAAGAGATTTCTTTGGAGGTGTTTTTCCGCCTTGCTGCACTCCCGTTGCAGGATCATCTGACGAGGATAGATTGTTGATGTCTATATTTTTCTGAATTTCTTTTTGCTTTTCCGCTAAAAGTCGTTTCTCTTCATCCGATTTTTTTAATTTTACAATATAGTCTTCATAATATGCAATTCTATTGGCATCGTTCATCGCAACTACATTCAAAATACTATCGTTTGTTTTTGCAATAGATTCAAATTCAATTACTTCATCTAAATCTTTCCTAACTTTTGTTATGTGAATGTGCTCTCTTGTTTTAACATCCAATTTAACCAAAGTACTATCATAATACTTGGCTGCCAAGAAATAATCAGTATTTTTAAAGTGCATATTCCCGATATTTCTATAATTCGAAGCCACTAAATAATTATCGGTTGACTTTGATTTTAAGGAAGCATTGTAAAATTCTTTGGCCAATTCTTGATCGTTATTTTTATCATAAAAGACACCCATTTCATAATAAATAGTGCCTAAAAACGGACGATTCTCTCTGTCAGCAACGAGTTTGTTATAGGTTTTTACAAATGCCTCTTTGTCACCGTTTTCGAAATCGAATAACTGAGCTCTTTTGGCGTAAGCCTGAATAACATATTCTCTGTCGGCTTTTCGATTCATATCAATTACTTCTTGATAATAAATCAAAGCGGTGTCTCGTATGCCCAATTCTTGATACAATTGCCCAAGAATAAAACGATAGCGAGCCTTTTCAGCATTGATTTTAGTATTGTCTTCAGCAATTTTCAATTTTACAATAGCGCTATCTTTCTCTTCTAAATTTAAAAAAGATTCTGCCAAAAGCGCATTGGCATCAGCCACAACTTGAGGTTTCAGTTTTTTCTCTTTTAGGAGTTTTGCGATGTTTTTCAGAACTTGAGCATCATTTCCTAAACGCATATTGGTTTTTTCGCGCCAGATTTTGGCTGGATTGATATTACTGCTCGTAGGATATTTGTATAAAATATAATTGAATGCTTCGAGTGCAGGAAAAAAACGTTTATCATAATAACGTGCTTTTCCTAAAAGTAGATAAGCTTCGTCAATTTGGTAGTTTTTTTCTTGACCATCAATGTACATTGAATGTTTTTGAATGGCTTTGGTGGCTTTGGCTTCAGCCGCTTCAAAATCTGGGTTTTTGGTGTTTCCGTTGGGAGAATCATCTTCTTTCAATTGCATTCTTTCGATAGGCAATCGCGTCCAAAAATTGTCTTTATTGCTGCTTTTTATGCTTTCAACTCCTTTGTCTAAAGCAATTTGTCCATTATACAAAATGTTGTCTCTGGTGCTTAAAGCGTGAGAATTTCTAGCTAAAAATGTGTCTTTCTTAGTAGAACAAGCTACCAAAAAAAGTAAAAATAATATAAAGAAAGCGTGTTTAAATATCTTGGTTTTCAATGGGAAACGGTTTATCATTTAACTTTTAAAAGCGCATTTTAGTATAATGACTGGTAAAAATACGTTTCTTTTTGAAATATCGAAATTTAAACCGCAAAAAACGCTTCCAATTCTTGTAAGGTTTCTGCCGATGTTTGAATATCTTTTACCACTTCGCCTTTATTCAGCGCCACAATTCGACTACAAACCTCAACGGTGTGTTGTAAATCGTGGCTGGAAACTAAAATAGTAACATCGGGATTTTGAGCCAATTCCTTGATTATTTTTTTCAATCGGCTTACGGTTGTTGGATCTAAATTGGCAAAAGGTTCGTCCAAAATAATAACATCGGGATTACCAATAAGTGTAGCAATGATTCCCACTTTCTTTTGATTCCCTTTGGATAAATCGCGGAGATATTTTTTGTTTTTGAGGATTTCACCATTAAAAAATTCTTCGTGTTTAACCAATAAAGCGTCAATGTCGGCTTTGTTTTGACCGCGCAAATCGCCAATGAAATAGAAATATTCTTCGGGCGTGAGATAGCCAATCAAGAAACTTTCGTCAAGAAAAGAAGCCGTAAAAGGTTTCCAGTTTTCGCTAGTATTTACCTGAACTCCGTTGTTGATAATATGCCCTGTTGTGGGTTGGATTAAATCCAATAACAAACTAAAAAAAGTTGTTTTTCCCGCGCCGTTATTCCCCACAAGACCAAAACTTTGTCCTTTTGGAATTTCTAAATAATCTATTTTTAATACGGTAGTTCCGTTGTATGATTTCGAAAGATTTTGTACTTGTATCATTTTTATTTTTATTTGATTTCTGTAGAGACGCGATTAATCGCGTCTGTACTCTACGATTTTTGTTTGTAAGCGTCGATGGTTTTGTATTTTTCAGTTTTGTATATTTTTTCAATTTTAGAAAAAACGGTGTCTCTAAAAGCAAAGCCCAAAACTCCTGCGAGGGCAACAAAGGCAAGTCCTAAATTAAAATTCAATAGCGAAGAACCAATCCAATACAATAGAATGGGTAATAATAATTTGGGTAGTGAGAGCAGCATTGCACTTGTGTTAAAAGCTTTTTTGTCCCCAAACGCCCCTTTGGTGGACTGTAAATCAATAGGGGTTTTAGTAAAAGCGCCGCCAAGCAAAACTAAATGTGAATTGACACCAATATTATAAATCGCTCCAACAACAATCGTTAGATACACTTGCCAGCCATAAATCAAATAAAATGAGGACAAAATGGTGGAAATGAATGTGGCAATAACAATAAGCCACCACTTTGAACTCAAGTAACCTCTATAGGAAATATTTTGTGACATCATCAGCGGATAATAGGAACTATCCCAACTGGGTACAAATTGTCCGAACGTGAATAAAAAACCTCCCGAAACAAATATTCCGGCAAAAATGCGCATCACTTCGGGTTGGTGTGAATTCTCTCTGAAAAAGATAAATCCATAAAACAAAAACAAAACACTCATTACAACGGTAGTTCTCGAACGTTTGTTGCGTTTGATGAGTTTAATGTCGTTCTTAAGGAAAGTTCCCAATGTTCCAAATTGGTTCAACCAAGTCAAATCCTCGGTTTTAGCGATTTCGTGTTTTGTTGAAAGCCCTGCGTCGAGATATAAATTAGTTTTTAGATAGTTATAAGTGTAATAATACAATCCTATTAAAACCAAAATGGGTACTAAAAATAGCCATTGGGTATGGAACAATCCATCAAAAAAGCCAAATGTATAATCGGTGATGGTGAAAAAGTGATAGTATTGCAATCCTGCCAAAGTTAGCACGATGACTAAGAAAACGGTAAATACATTGTCTTTGTTGGTCAATATAATATTCAGAAAATTATTGCTGTAAACTAAAGCAGCCATTGCTAAATGCCAAAGAATCACGCTCAAAACATCGTAGCCTTCGACTAATAAAACAATTGTAAAAGGAAGAAAAGAAAAAACGTGCAGAAAATTAAAAAAAGACAAAAGCGTTTTTCCTATCGAAAAATGAACAATTGTAGGTCTTGTAAAGGGTAAGGCCAACAAAGGTCGAATATTCATTACCGGAATTTTTTGCAACAATAATCGAATTCCCAAATCCAATAAAAAATAGTAAATCAAGTATTTGTTTACGGTCTGCAACGGATCAAGATGCATTTGTTGTAATGCGTAAAAAGCAACAATTCCAGACATTAAAAAAATACCTGTGTACAAAACGGCTACAAAACCCAAAATAATTTTCAGTGCCAAATTAGTTCCAAACGAAGCCGACCGTGTAAAAGCCTTCCATTCGAGATAAAGGAATTTTAGAATCATAATTGTATCATTTAATTTTGTAATTAGTTGATAAATGTAAGGAAATGTTACGGGTTTTTAGGAAATATATTCTGGATAAGTTTTTGCGAGTTCTTCGGAAATTTTTTTGGGGATGATTTTAATTTTTAAATAAATTAATAATCCCAACAAAACCAAAGAAACAGAAAATATAATAGCTGTAATAGTTGTGAAATGTAATTCTTTAAAAAATAGATTAAAGCTATTTATTAACAATGATGGAAGTACAATAAACACATTGTTTTTATTTTGAAGAGAAACATCTTCAAACATCCATTTTTTTCGATTACTTTTATTTTTATCTGACACAAACTTTTCTTTGTAAAAGGTTCTAACAAAAAAACCTAAAGACAATACTACAATAAGTCCAAAAATAATATCCTTAGCTCCTTCAAATACAATCAACAATTTATAGATTAACAACATTGATAGAAAAGTCAAAATAATCTTTGGCAACCTGAAAAATTCCGTGTAATAGTTCCAAATTAACTTCCTGTATTTTTTGCCAAGAAATTTTTGTTTTTCTTCGACTACGCCCATAAAACCAAAAACACCAAATTTCCCAAATTCCTTATTCAAGACTTCGTCAAAAGTTAGCGTTGGATTTTCTTGCCATTGCGTTTCTATGGCATTCGCCAAATGATCGACTAGTTCGGATTGCAAATCATACCATTCTACATAATGCTGGCGGGTGAAAAGGTAAAGTTGGTCTATTTGTTCAGCGGTTAGTTTCTTCATTGTATGAAAAATTTTCTTTGAAATTGATAATGTTTAAAACCTAAATAAATAGTGGACATCAAAAAGCTCATATAAATCCCAATCATTAGAACAAATAGATTCTGATTCGTTGCCTCTTGTGGTATATTATCATTAAAAACCATGCCCAAGCAAACAATAAATGCAGCAAATCTACCGTCAAATGTTTGTTTATATGTAGATGAGATTTTCGATTTTGTATTCAAAAATTTTAAAATAAGCATCGATCCAACTGTTCCAAAATAAGCGTAAAAAAACACTTTTTTAATCCAAAAAATAAACTGAAACCGTGCATTTGAATCAGGCAACAATTGAAAACTGAGAATTAATACTAACGAAATTGCAATTGCTGTGATTAATTCCAATTTTAATTGATTTCCAAATTTAGTCCTAGCCAATTTTGGATAGTAAGTTGCAAGCGAAAAATAGGCTCGTGTTAATTCAAAATCTGGCTTCCATCGATCAAAAACTTGCTGAAATGCTTCGAGAAACGGCTTTTGGTTTGTTTCCATCTCGAACTCAATTTCTGAAGCAATATGGTCAATCACTTCTATCTTTATATCATCATACTTAATCCCTTTCTTAATTAAAGTTTGATTGATGCATTCTATTTGTTCTGTGGTTAGTTTCATCTTTAAAAATTTAAAATTCAAATTTCGGATTCACTAAACTTTGCATATTTCTAATAAAATCTTCCAATTCCGAAAGGCGATTTACAGTTTCTTTCGTACCGGTTTCCGTGAGTTTATAATATTTCCGTAAGCGGTTATCCACTTTTTCAATCTCGACATCTAGCAAACCTTCGGCTTCTAGTTTGTGTAAAGCAGGATACAAGGCACCTTCGGTAATATTGAGTTCACCTTGGGTAATGGCTTTTACTTTTTGGGTAATTTCGTAACCATACATCTTGCCGTTTTCTTCCAGCAATTTCATAATGATGGTGTTGAGACTTCCTTTATATAATTGTGAGTTTTTCATCTTTTTGTCATTACGAGACGCTACGCCATCTCAGTTTTGAATTACAAATATACATAAGAAACTTATACATAATTAATTTAGGTATAAAAATTTTCAAACTATATCACTTTTAGAAAACTAATTGGTTTAGTACCTTTGCTAAAATTTATAGTATGCCTTTATTCAAAAAACTCATCATAAAAGAAGTAAAACGCGAGACCAAAGACGCAGTTTCTATACTTTTTAATGTTCCCGAGGAATTCAAACCTCATTATACTTTCGTTGCGGGTCAATATGTCAATTTGAGATTAACGCTGGATGGAAAAGAAATTCGTCGTGCCTATTCTATTTGTTCTTCTCCAGAAAGCGGAGAATTGAGAATTGCGGTGAAAGCAGTAAAAAACGGTGCTTTCTCCCAATTTGCCAACACCAAACTAAAAGCAGGCGATGTTCTTGAAGTGGGAAAACCAGAAGGAAAATTCACTTTAGAAACCGAAAGTCACAACCAAAAAAACTACGCCGCTTTTGTGGCCGGAAGTGGAATCACTCCTGCAATATCCATATTGAAATCGGTTTTGAAAAGCGAACCGCAAAGTTCTTTTGTCTTGGTTTACGGAAACAAATCGCCGGAAGAAACCATTTTCCACCAGGAATTACACGATTTACAACTGAAATATACAGGAAGATTATTTGTGCATTATGTTTATAGTCAAACGCAAGCTGAGGGCGCAGTTTTCGGTCGAATCGATAAATCGGTTGTGAATTTTGTTTTGAATAACAAACACAAGGAATTGGAATTCGACAAGTTCTATTTGTGTGGGCCAGAAGAAATGATCAACACCGTTTCCAAGGTTTTGAAAGAACACAACATCACGGATTCTGCTATTAAATTTGAATTATTCTCCAGTTCTATTGTCGAAAATCTGGAAGCCAGTTCTCACGAAGGTCACACCAAAATTACAATGACTGTTGACGACGACGAAACGACTTTCGAAATGTCGCAAAAACAAACCATCCTCGAAGCAGCCCTAAAACAAGGCATCGATGTTCCCTATTCTTGCCAAGGCGGAATTTGCAGCAGTTGTCTTGCCCGTGTAAAATCAGGAACTGCCGAAATGAAGAAAAACTCTATCCTGACCGATAGCGAAATCGCCGAAGGTTTGATTCTGACTTGCCAAGCGCATCCCACCTCAGCAGAAATTGTAGTGGATTTTGACGATGTTTAAAATATGATTTAAATCATAAACGAAAACTTCTCTGAAAAGGGAAGTTTTTTTGTTTTAAGGGAGTTGTGATTAATTTTTTCAACCAACTTGATACAAAATCAGGAAATTTATTTTACATTTGCTAAAAACATATCAAATCATTTTTTAATTATACTATAAAAATGGCAAGTTTCGGACAATTCATAAAAAGTGAAAGAGAAAAACGAGAATGGACACAGACTGAGTTTGGTGCAAAAATTGGCATAAACACAAGTGCGATTAGTCGCATTGAAAATGGAAGCCAAAAATTTAGCAAATCTAAATTGAAAAAACTTGCTGAACTTTTTCAAATTGACAACCAAAAAGTAATCGACTTCTTTTTTGCTGACAAATTTGCTCGTGAAGCATTTAAATACAAATGCTCTGATGCAATTTTTATGGTTGCAGAAGATACTGCAAATTATATTAAAAATACGAATGTAAAACAAGGCGAACTGGAACTATGAAAAACAAATTAAAATATATAGACTTGTTTTCGGGCTCAGGAGGCTTTTCATTGGGTTTTGATAATAAAGGATTTCAAAATATTTTTTCTATAGACGTAGAACCTAGTTTCTGTGAAACTTATAAATACAATTTTCCAAAACATCAACTAATTGAAAAAGACATTTGCAATTTGTCTGATTCTGAAATTTCTTATCTAAAAGAGTTTGACGAAGTAGATGTTGTAATTGGAGGTCCACCTTGTCAAGGATTTAGTATGGCTGGAAATATTGGACGTAAGTTTATTGAAGACCCAAGAAATAAATTGTTTAAAGAGTTTGTAAGAGTTGTAAAAATTGTCAAACCAAAATTTTTTGTAATGGAAAATGTTGCAAGGCTTTACAATCATAATAAAGGGGAAACCAGAAAGGAAATCATAAATGATTTTCAAAATATTGGATATAAAGTAGACTGTAAAATACTTAATTCAGCAGATTATGGTGTACCACAAGTAAGAAAGAGAGTAATTTTTATTGGTACAAAACTTAATCAAGAAATTATTTTTCCTAAAAAATCTGCACAAAAATATTTAACAGTAAAAGAAGTCTTAGACAACTTTCCACCTCTTGAATCTGGGGAAGAGTCAACAATACCAAATCACGTTGCAATGAATCATTCGCTGCAAATGCTTGAAAAAATGAAGTATGTGAAAGATGGTGGTAGTAGAGTGGAAATTCCCGTGAATATTAGACCAAAAACAGGAGATATTAGAAAATACATTAGGTATAAAAGCGATGAACCTTCTGTTTGTGTGACAGGAGATATGAGAAAAATATTTCATTATGAACAAAATAGAGCATTAACAGTAAGAGAATTAGCAAAACTACAGTCATATCCTGATGACTTTGTATTTAAAGGTTCGAAAATCTCACAACAACAACAAGTGGGTAATTCTGTACCTCCAAAAATGGCAGAAGCAATTGCAGAAGTAATTATTAAAATGACTGAAAATGTTTAAATACCCTAAAGTTAATTACATAGGTAATAAAGAGAAAATCGCAAAATGGATTTGCGATCAATTCCCTAGTGATGCAAAAACTTTATTTGATGCATTTTCTGGTGGTTGTTCTTTAAGTTATGAGGCAAAATGCAGAGGACTTGAAGTTCACACGAATGATATTTTGAAAGTAAACTATCATATTGCAAATGCTTTGATTCAAAACAATTCAACTGTATTATCAAAAGAAGATATTGAGATTATTTTTTCAGGAGAACCTTTTGAAGGTTTTATGTTTAATAATTATTCAGAGGTGTTTTTCTTTCCTGACGAATGTAAAGAACTTGATTTATACAGGGCAAATATTGAAAACTTAGATTCTGAAATAAAAAAATCACTCGCATTTGCTTTAATGCGTAGAACAATGATTCGCAAAATGCCCTATTCTCGTTTCAATTTAAATTGGGATAAAATCAAGCAACTTAGGGATGAGGAATACAGCTATGAAAAATACAAGAGAAAAAGAGCCTATCACAACAAATCCTTCAAATATCATTTTTTACAAAATATAAATGAATATAATAACGCTATTTTCAATAACTCAAAAAATAATGTAGCATACAATGATGACGTCTTTAATTTATTAGGGAATATTAAAACAGATATTATTTATTTAGACCCTCCATATACAGGAACAATGAATAATTATTTTGGTTTTTATGGACTTGTAGATGATTTTATTACTTCTTCAAAAACAGTTCCTTTTGAAAATAATTTTGTAGATAAAAAGACTGTTGGTTTGTTGTTCGACAAATTGTTTTCAAAATTATCAAACTTTAAATATTGGTATTTAAGTTATAATAATTCTTCATTCCCTACGAAAGACGAATTGCTATATTTGCTTAATAAATATTCAAAGAATGTTCAGGTCATTGAACGAAAACACAATTACAAAATAACAGGAAAAGATAAAAAAGAGAAAAACAAAGAATACCTTTTTATAGTAAAAAACGAGCTTTATCAAGAAAATATTAAGGAAAATTATGCAACAGCAGAATTATGAGAATTACTGGAGAGTAACTCTCGCATATACAGATTTTAATGGAAATAAGTTTAGAGAAACTTTGCAAATATGTGTAGATTTTATAGATGAATTTCATCCTATAACCTATAATGAGAAAACAACTTACAAAGAATTGGAGAGAAGAATTCAAACTGCAATACCCAAATTAGGAAGTGACGCGGATGCTTCCAATAGAAAAGCTATAAATCAAATGGTAAAACTTGGATTTATAGAACCTTTTTTAACAGGTTATCACAAAAACACTAAAGAGTTTTTACAAGCAAATTCAAATAGAAAACGAAAAACTATCTTTTCTAAAGTTGTATATTCAAATGCAAAGTTTAATAGTTCAGTTACAAATGATGATAATTGGAGCCAGATGAACTTTTTAATTAAAACATTAGAAGAAGTTGGTTTTCTGTCTGCTCAAGATATAATTGCTTTAATGACAATAGATATATCAAAAATTGAAAAAGGATATGTAAACAGGGAAGAAATTAACACTGCTTTAAATTTACTTGATGAAGGATTCATTGAAAGAAAATATAATCAAATAGACCATTTTAAAAATGTGCTAGGGAAATTAGATGAAATCGTATTTGTTAAAAAGAATGGTATTTATGAATTATACTTTACCGAAGATGCTAAAAGAATTTTTGGGGAGGATTTAGAACTTGAATCAAAGAAAAGAGATCCATATCTACATCTATTATATAAAAATCAATTATTTGAGGAATCTGAATCTTTAGAAATATTCAATCATAAGAGAGTTTGCTTTTTAGAAAAACTGGAATATCCAGTTTTAATTGCTAGCCACATAAAACCATTCATCATATCTAACGAAATTGAAGCTTATGATCCAAATAATGGTTTATTATTAAGCCGAACAATTGATTCTCTTTTTGATTTAAAGTATATATCATTTACAGACGAAGGACAAATAATTTTCTCGAAAAGATTATCAAGTGATGTTGTAGAATTTTGGAAAAATTATCAATTAGATGAAGCCATTTTAAACGAGCAAAGACGAAATTATTTAGCTTATCACAGACAATTATTAGCAAAAATAGATGCCGTCGCTTAAAGCCAAATACATTAGACACTGTAAAATTAGAAATTGACACTGTAAATGACACTGTAAACGATTATCGTATCACTAACGTATATTATCGTATCATATCGTATCGAAATGCTTTATTAAAAAGCACTTTACTACACAAAACTGAAAACAGCGACTGTAAACTATTTTCACTATGAAATCCACCCGAGAAATATTCAAAACCAATCCTTCCCTACTGGACGAACCAGAAGTAGCCCAACTTTTAGACTATTGCGAGCAATTGCAGGATGAAATTGTGGAGTTCAAATTTCAGAAAACTAACAATAAAGAATTGGCGATGCTCGATATGCTCAAGGAAGTCATCAAAGGCTGCAACGCCATCCAGAAAGAACAAATGGAACACGAGCGTTTTGGTTTTGAGGCACCCGCTTATCAAGAAACCATTGCGAACTTGCAACGTTATATTTTAAAAAGGTGTCAGGACGAAAAGATTTATTTGTAGGTTATTGCTTTATTCCTCGCAATAACTACAAAAAAGCATTCCACAAGAAAAGATTTTTTTGTCTTAGGTTCTCCTCTTTATCATCTCCATAACTGAACCATTCTTTCGTTTTTTCTTCCATTTCCTTCTTTAGACCCAATAAATCATAGGTTTTTTTGGCTATGATGGGTTTTATTTCGGAGGCTTTAGTCATTGTCAAATCTACTTTGGTGGCTACATATGAGGTGTATAATCTGGGAATTGAAAGCCCCAAAATCAAACCTGGCAATCCGTGAATAGAACAAGGACCTCCAGAAATAGTGATCTCATCGGTGTAAAAAGCAAATACATAAACGTCATCCATTATTTTGCCAACGGCTTTACGGCAATTATAACCTGCTATTTCTCTGTTTTCGTTTGTGATTTTCCATTCAATATTTTGGATGCTGTCGGCAATCACAAAATTAGTTCCAACAATTTGTTTTTGCATCATCATTTTTTTGGCTCCAAAATCAAAATACCAAGTGTTTTCTTCATCTTGATCTTTGTAGTATTTAGGAATTTTTGTTTTTGGACTCCATCGATCAAATTTGAAGATGCTTTTGTTGTCTGCAAAAGTATAGTTGTAATACAATATTTTTAGGTCGGAAAGGTTGTCTTTCATCATCTCATCCCAACTATCATTGCTCATTGTTTTTTTCAAATTCGTATTTACTTCATATTCAACTACCGCTTTTTCTATAAATTGCTGTGCTACTGCTGTAGTTGTAAAAATTAGTGTTGTAAGAATAAAAAGTATTGCTTTCATATGTTGCTATTTTTTTTGGTCATTTTAAGAACAGTTCCTGATTTATTTTTTTGCTGTTTCGCCTTTGTTTTTAAAATTCCAGGTAAAACCTATCATAGCATATCTTTTGAGTCTGTCATTTTGTTCCTCTGTAATTGAGTTGTCATAAGCATATCTTCGGATACCTATATTTTGATTCAAAATATCTCTCACCATTATATAAGCCGTAAACTCATCATTTTTGAAAGTGCGTTGTAGCCTTGCATTCCACAATTGATTGGTGAGATTATCCTGAAAATCGACTGTTTTTTGTCGAGTTGACAAATTGTAATCGGTAGATAGTTTCCATTTTTCTTTGTAATAAACCCCAATATCCAATGCTAAATTATTGGTGTTAAAGGATTTTATTTCATCATTTTGTGAAGTAGCATTTCTGCTATTTGAAAAATTATTGCTCAAACTAATGTCATATTTCTTTGCTTTAGATTTATTTAAATACACAGAAAATCCTGAATTTAAAATTTTAGAATCGTTAGTAACTAAATTAATGCTATTTACAGATTTATTGTAATTTATATTTGGATTAACACTCACTTGTAAATCGAGTTTCTTTAGCTTAAAACCATATCCTATATACAAATTGATAGAATAATTACCATTCGTATTTATGGGTTTGGAAATTGTTAGGGCACTTTCTGGATCTATAACTCTGCTGTAAGAAATTAAATTGGAAGTCGTTCTATATGACAAACTTTGATAAAAATGCGATTCTGTCAAAATGCTATACGTGCTGTTAAATAAATTAAAACTGTTGGTAAAAGATTGCTTTAAATCTGGATTCCCTAAAGTTTGATTAAAAAAGTCTTGATTGTCTCTCAAAGGCTGCAATTGGTTGAGTGTCGGCTGTTTTGTTGCTCCTTGATAATTGATGCGCAAATTGCTATTGCTTTTGTACTTATAAGTGAAATTAGCAGACGGAAAAAAATTGGTGTAATTGCGTTTATATTCTTTGTTTAAAGTTTGATCTTCCAAATCAAACGACGTAAATCCAATACCGCCTCCAAAGTTATAATTGATTTTTTTGGAATTATAACTCAATTTAATGTTGGGCTTGTTGGTTATTATAGTCTGGTCGAACTGGTTTGACAAAGAATTCACAAGCTCATCATAATTTCCTGTAAGATCAGAATAATTATAGGTCAAATAATCGCTTTCGCCCTTGTTTTGTGTAACTTGATAGCCAAATTGCATTGCATATTTCTTACCAATAGGTTCTGTATAAGTAGCGTTTACAGTTAAATTTTGATTTGTTTTCTCGTCAATTTTGTTTTGATCCAAATCGACCCTAGAGTCTAAAGCACCATCTTTATAGCTTTCGTTGAAAGACTTTAAAAAATTATTTGCATCCGAACTCAAAGTGCTTCCACTAGCGTTTACAGAAAATGTACGGCGTGGTTTGGCGAATTTATGTTTAAATAAAATACTGGCCGATAAGGAAGTTTTGTCGGAATCTGTAGTAAATGTTTTTACCTGTTTGTTTTTTAACGAGCCATCATCTCCTGTTGTGTTTCCGGATGTAAATTCATCACTTTCCGTAGTATAAAAATTAGTTTTGGCGGTAATTCGTAAACTGTTTAAAGAATCTAATTTTACATCGTAAATAGCATTCAATTTAAAATTACTCCTATCAACATGGCTTACTTTAGAAGTGTTTTCGGTTAATTGTGTTTCTCCTACTTGGGTTTGTGTTTTTCTATTATTATTGTTGGTATAAATTTGCTTATTATAATTTGGTGTTAAATTCAATGTTTGTTTATCGTTCCACTTGTTGCTGTACTGCAATCCCGCATTGGTGTTTTTGATAAATCCATTTTGAGTATCAACATACGGTTCTTCATCATTATTGCCACCCGTCCATTCATAATCTACATTTCCATCATCGTCCATATTCATACTCACATTACTAGCACCTCCTCCAAATCTATCGTTATCTTGCCAACTCAATCCATCTTGACCTGTATTACCATTCAATAAAAATGCCGATATTTTTCTTTTGCCTTTAAAACTACTAAACATAAGATTGGTATTGTATCTGGAATCAGAACCTGTAAATGGCTCATTTGCACCATCTATTTTACCAAAATACCCTTTCTTTTTGTCTTCTTTTAATTTTAGATTAATGGTTTTTTTTGTTTCGCCATCATCAATTCCTGTAAACTCGGCTTGGTCGCTTTTCTTATCAAAAACTTGGACTTCTTTTATGGCATCTGCTCGCAAATTTTTCACAGCCATTCCGGGGTCATCTCCAAAAAACTCTTCTCCATCGACCAATACTTTTTGTACTGTTTCGCCCATAGCTTTTATAACACCATTTTTATCTACTTGTATTCCAGGGAGTTTTTTTAGTAATTCTTCAACATTAGCATTCGCACCAACAACAAAATCACTGGCTCTGTAACTTGTCGTATCTCCTTTGATTCTAATAGAACCCGTTTTTATTATTATTTCTTTTAGCGCATTAATTTTGCTTACCAACGCTATTGTTCCTAAGTTTTTTGCAGTTTCACTTACGGTTATATCTTCTAAATAATCGGCATATTGTCTATGGGAAGTCATCACTATATAGTTTCCCGCTTTTACATTTTTAAGGTCAAAGTTTCCCTTTTTATCCGTTCGGGTAAACCTATATAAAATAGAATCTTTGGGTATTAGTAAGGCAACAACCGAATTGTACACTGGAGTTTTTTCGTTACCATCAGTCAAAATACCCGAAACGTTGGCTTTTTGAGCAAAAACAGAAAAAGAAAATAAGAACAAAATTGCAATTAGAAAAGTAGTTTTTGACATAAATAGTTTCTGGTTTTACTTTATTGTACTTTAAAAAATTATAAAATAAACTTATCAAAAAAACCGAAACTCTTTCAATAAAATTAGTTTTGAGTTGCAAAACACAACTTTCAAAAACCAAAAATAGTATTAATATTCTTAAATTATTTAAAGCAAACTGTTAATTAATTCATAATACTATTCTTATGATTAAAAAACAAATACTTCGAGAAAAAAAACAACTTATGGACTATTGTGAGCAATTGCTAAATGAAATCATTGAATTCAGATTTCATTAAACAAACAATAAAGAATTATTTGTGAATGAAATTCCAATAAAAAATTCCAAATTCCAATCGTAATAGGTTGGAATTTGGAATCTTTATTAAAAACTAAACTTTCAAATTAAATCTCTTTGCTCATTCGCTCCATCGACATTTTATAGATTAGTGCGAAAGTACCGTCTTTCATAAATTCGTTGAGCTTTGGCTTAAATTCATCGGCCATTTCAGTTATGGCAATCATCTTTTGGTTATTTTCTGGATCGTCAGGAGCCGTTTTTTGGACTTTAATCACTTCAATGAATTTATCCATCCATTTTTCGTGGAGGAGCATAAATTCCTGTTGCTCGTCGGTTAATTTTCTAATCTCCGTTTCATCCAAATGAGCGCCAAAACTAGCCTGACTCATTAAGGTTGTGCCCGCAGTTAAACCGAGGAATTTAAAAAAATTTCTTCTAGAGGATTTTGAATCTAACATAGGATTGGGTTTTTATTACATTAAACGAAGGATAAAGATAACGGATTTCTTTGAAAAATTACTTTTTGTTAAAAATAAATCAGGTAATCGCTCTAGTTTTTGTGTGAAGAATTTAAAAAAAAGAATTGATTTTGTCTATTACGCTTTCAACCGAAATAGTTCGCATGGCATCTTTGTAACCTTCCACCATTTTATTTCCATAAACCGAAGTCGGTAATTTTGGGTACAAATTTCTATCCGAAACCAAAGCATTTTCTAAGGGTTGATTGAAAGGTGAAAATCCCGTAAACGGATGCGTTGCGCCCCAAAGCGTGATGACTTTTACACCCAACATCGCCGCAATATGAGCATTTCCAGAATCCATCGAAAGCATTAGATCGAGATTAGAAATGAGTTGCAATTCCTGTTGAAACTTAATTTTTCCTGCAACGACAACTGCATTTTCTTTGCCATTTGAAAGTGAATCTAACAATTCAATTTCCTTTTTTCCGCCGCCAAAAAGCAAGATTTTATTATTTGAATTTTCAGCTAATTTGTTAATTACTTCTTGCATCAAATCCAAAGGATACACTTTAGAATCGTATTGTGCAAAAGGTGCAATCCCAATCAATTTTTTCCCGATAGCTATCGGAATGTTTTCTCCAATTAATTGAAGTATTTCTGCATCTAAAACTGCTTTTTCAGGGAATGTTGGATGAGATAAATCGACTTTAAAACCCAATTGTTCAAACACTTTTGCGTGTCTTTCGAACATTGTAGTCAAAGGTTTGAAAACTTTGTCTTCGGCTCGAGTTAAAGCGGCTTTTTCGGCTCTGGCTTTATCAACAAAAGCCGTTTTTTTTCCACTCAAGGCGAAAAATGTTCGAACTACTTTGGAACGCAAAACGTTATGCAAATCGGCAAAAGCATCAATGTGTAAAGCTCTTAAATCTTGGAACAATCGCAACAATCCAATAAATCCCTTGTGCCGATTTTTTTCATCAAAAGCAAAGAAAGAAATATTGGGAATTCCCTCAAAAAAAGGTTTGAAAAATGGTCGAGAAACCACCGTGATTTTGACTTCGGGATGTTGACTTACAAAAGCCCTTAAAACAGGAACCGTCATAGCGACATCTCCCATTGCGGAAAGTCTCATAACGGCTATATGTTTGATTTTTTTTGACAATTACTTAATGTATAAAAACCATTAAGAGATTAAGGTTCATCAAGTTTTACTTAATTTTCTTAATCCCTTAATGGTTTAAAATAGTGTTTTTTATTTTTTGTTTTGATACAAAACTGGATTCAAATCATCGTCATTGTACATTTTCATTTGTTTGTACACTTTCATGAATTTGTCACCGTTTTCGATGTCGGTTAGCAAATCTTCAATTGCCGTTGACAAATCGGTTCTTTGTTCTAATAAAATATTTAATTTGGCCTGACATTTGTCTCTGTGATCTTGCGAAGCTTCTTCACGAGTGGCTTCTTCTTGCATATGATAAATTTTTAAAGCCAAAATAGACAATCTGTCAAATGCCCAAGCGGGACTTTCGGAGTTGATTTTAGCATCATTTTTTACAGCAACCTGAGCATATTTTTGAAGAAAATAACCGTCGATATATTCTACCATATCGGTACGCTCTTGATTCGAAGC
>Ga0075152_10000871_pt1 | contig 21916 bp, 17 predicted proteins | sample JI61114C2DNA_FD_70964 | JGI IMG/M metagenome (GOLD analysis project Ga0075152, IMG submission 70964) | Wastewater effluent complex algal communities from Wisconsin, to seasonally profile nutrient transformation and Carbon sequestration -... | ecosystem: Engineered > WWTP > Effluent > Algae...
AACTACAATTGTCCAGGTCAGTTGGTAATCTCAGGTGAATTGGCGGCTGTTGATCTGGCCTGCGCAGCGCTGACAGCTGCTGGTGCCAAACGCGCTTTGAAATTGCAGGTTGGTGGTGCGTTTCATAGTCCTTTGATGGAGCCAGCGCGGGTTGAGCTAGAGGCGGCTATCAAAGCCACAGCTTTTAATCAACCGATTTGTCCAGTTTATCAAAACGTAAACGCGAAAGCGGTGAGTGATCCAATAGAGATTCAACTCAACCTTGTAAAACAATTGACAGCACCGGTGAGATGGACTCAAACGATGAACAATATGATCGCAGATGGATGCACTGAAGTGATTGAAGTAGGGCCCGGTAAAGTATTACAAGGACTTTTCAAAAAAGTAAATAGGGAATTGAGTGCGTCGAGCGCTGAATTACCTGACACTCACTAAAGATTCGTTGCAAGACGGCAAAATAAATTGGTATAAAAAAAGTCCGGAGTGTCCGGACTTTTTTTTGAATAATCTTTTAGTCTATAATATATATATTATTTTCTAGTTTTTCCGTTGCTGTTTTTACTACGATAGAGTAAATGCCTGAAGCGAGATTGAAATTTTCTATGGGATAGGAGTGAAGACCGCGAGTTAATTTAATTTCTTTCTCGAACACAGTTTGTCCAGAAGCATCAAACATCCTAATCGTTGCAGGACCGCTGTTCCGAGTATTTAGGTTAAGCGAAAATTTGTCTCGGGCAGGATTCGGATAGATTGTGAGGGAAGATTCAATGTTGTAAATTTCGTCTACTCCAACTGCCAAGGATTCATACAAGGTGAAGTCATCTACTGCTGCCTCAACTAAAGAACCTCCATCCAGATTTTGACCTACATGAGTGCTGTCTGAAGCAATGAATTGCACTCGTACTTGTGCTGTCGGTGTAACATAATCGGCTATTCGAAACGCATTTCTTCTCCATGATGCATCAGACGCTTTGGTGTTTTCGATGTAAGTCCATGTATTGCCGTTGTTGTTTGTAATTCGGACCTGCCAATAATCTTGTCCCGGATTGGCGCCGCCAACAGGACTATTGGTGTACCATCTCCAATATGCAAATACTGGATTGATGTATGTTGTCAAATTCATCAATGGTGTTTGAAGCGTGGTTTTACCTGCATCTACATCATTTTCTCCTAGTGGAGAAGAAGGTCCGCTGGCATTGCCTGTAATAAAACAAAATTCGCCATCCGGTGTATGTTGGATATTGGGTTGCACAACTGTTACCGGTGTTTCAGAAAATGATCCTAAAGGTGCATCTTCTTCCCACTCTCCAGTGGATGCATTGTCTCCCGAAACGCCCAGTTGCCATGTGCCAAAAAATTCATTGTTATCAGAGTCATGGATGCCTATTTGTTGCACGCCGATCATCCGAAAGAAAGGAAGATTGGCTGACGGGACCAATTGTGATCCGATGGGAATTACGGCACTCAGTGATCCATTGAGATCGAGTGTTCCGAAATAATATCCAATGACGGTGCCGGCAGGTTGTCCTGGAATTTCAATATAATAATCGTTGGTGAATTCTTCATTCATTGCCGCTGTAATCCATTCACCGGTATTTATCTTGTAATAGCAGTTAACACTTTGCAAATATTGTGTGAATGGAAACTGAAGATCTAAAGTTGTATTGAATTCTAGCGCTTCTGATGCAGATGCGAAAAGCAATGGTGAATGTGATAATTCAGCATTGGATATCAGCGTTATTCCATGAATGTAAAATCCTTGAATGATTGCGTCACCATGCGGGGTGCCGTTGGTAATGTCGCCATCGTCGTCATCCGCTTGCAACAAGTCGATGAGGACATCGGTGTACGCGACGCCTTCATTGCCATTGTTCGTTTCTGCCTGCAATCCGGCATACGTTTCAACAAATAATGGCATGGTTATGTTCCAGTCGCCTCCCATTAAAAGGTGAGTGTCCCACCAAGCTCCCATAATTATTTCTCCATCATTATGTACTTCTCCCGAAATGTCCGAAGGATAAACTCGTGGCCCTTGATCATAGCGTCTTAGGGGATCTTCATTTTCAGTGTAGAAGCCAACTCCTAGAAGTGGTGTGTTGCTACAAGCAATCGCCCAAAAGTCAGCGTACCCTTCTCCCATGGCTCCATTGTTAAAATTCCCTCCCTGAGATTGATAGTAGTTGTCATTGATTCCGTGCCCGTATTCGTGATAGCATACATCAGCCACTAAAGAAGTTGCATTGCAGCCTGCACCAATGTCATAGAAATTGATCGATTGGCCGTCATAAAATGCATTGCAATCTCCTGCCACATCAATGTTTGTTGGCAATTGAAAATCCATGCCGTCAAATTCTGTGGGCATCCATTCCTTCATGAAATCGTGTATGCGCTGAACACTCCTATAAGCGGATCGTTCTTTGACATTGCTCACTGCATTCAAGGATATATCATTTTGTCCATCGAGTAATGTGACACTTAGACTTGGCGTTACTCCATCAGAATATATGCGACTCCATGGGCCTTCAAGACGCACTGTTGCGGATGAATTCGGACTCAATGGAAGGGATAATTCGCCTGACTGATCGGCTTGATAATTCACGGCGGATGAGGTAAGGTAGATATTTGGAAGCCCCATGATCAATGGCGTGTCATAAGGATTGTTCAAATGCACCTGACCCGTAATTGTTGCAGTGACTGCCATCATTTGATCATTCGTGCAAGTGTTTTTACAAGGCTTACCCGGATGTCCATGATTCATCGCGTGCGAATGTTTCACAGTGTTGATTCGGGATAGGAGTTCGCCAGTATGCGCGTCAACCAAGGTTTCATAGTTTGCCGGAACTCCCGACTCTGCTATTGTTTTTACCACAACCTTGTATGCAAGATAATAGGCATATGTTGAATTTTCAATTACCGGCAGAATATATAATTCTTCATTCGAATTAGTTTCGCGTATTTGATTGGAAATTCCTGCCAGGGCGTAGTTTTTTGCCTGCGATTCGGAAATGGTTGGTGTAGTGTTGATTGTTAGGATAGGATATAAATCACAACCGAATGCAACAACATTGTCATTGAAAAACTTCACCATATATCGACTACCCAATACTTCGATATTTTGATAGGTTTGCCTGAAATTAACATAAGTGTATTTTCCTTTGATTGTATTGCCGAAGGATTGAAGCGCAGTCGGATCGATTTGATATTGTGCTAGTTTTTCATGAGCGAACTGTATTGCTTTTTCTTCAATTGAATTTCCAGAAATGGATATTGGAGCACCATATGCACGATGGGGCATTCCACTTTTTTCATCAAAATGGACATACCACGTTCCATTTGTTGCAACAAAATTTTCCCAATGTGTTTGCGAACGCAAGCGCTGTTGTTGAATCACATCATAGGGCTGTGTGACATTGCTGCGTATTTCAAAAGGATCAAAATTTCCTTCTGGTGAGTTTTGTGAAAATGCCAGGATACAAAAAAAACTGGCCAGAATTGTCACAATTGATTTTCTCATGTAATGATTGGTTTGGCGTGAATATGCACACAAAACCAAATAAACAACAAACTAATTTGTTTGCACTCTTAAATTCGAAGAGAGTTTTTACTCAGAGGCATAACTCATCAACGGTTACAGGAGGGTTTCTATAGCTCTTAAACCTTCGTTGTATTCTGAAGGTATGAGAGTAAATTGCTCATCATCTCTTCTCGGGACTTCAATTCAGACTGCAACTTTTCTTTTTCTGCTTCTAGCTGAAGTATTCGCAATTGCATTTCGTTGAGCGATTCTGGTTTTTTGTTTTCTGGGTTCATAGGTGGTATTGAAAGGATTCTTAGTCAGGCAAAAATGCGTGTTTTTTTTTCATTGAACGGGATTATTGTTGCCAATTTTATCAACGTTGCGAGTTGAAAATTTTCAGACTAGGATTGCTAATCCTATTAATTCTTTCGATTGCCTATGGTTTTCACTAGTCTATAAGGTTTTTTTATGCTTGTTATGTCCTCGGAAAATCTTATTCAATAAGGGATTTATCACTCTGAATTTTTTATATGCCATAGTGTATGCCTTCAAAGAATTTGCTGGCATACTAACTTGCACCACCATATTCGAAAATTATGAATGCGACTGAAAAGGACTTGATCAAAATGGCGGCATTTTTTGTCAATAGCACGTCAAGTCACATCTATTTAACGGGAAAGGCTGGAACAGGAAAAACGACTTTTCTTAAAAGCCTAGCTAAGGAGACTCACAAAAATTTCGTTATCGTGGCGCCAACTGGAATTGCTGCGTTGAATGCGGGTGGCGTCACAATTCATTCTCAGTTTCAATTGCCGCTAGGTACATTTCTTCCTGATAAATCTCCGTCCGGAACTTTCAATGATAGCAATAGTATTTATACTCAGTATACCCTTTCGCGAAAACATCCTATCAGTTCAGCCAGAAAGCAGGTATTACGTTCCATTGAGCTCTTGATTATTGATGAAGTAAGTATGCTCAGATCGGATGTTCTGGATGCGATTGATTACCGAATGCGAAGTGTTCGAGGCAACTATCAACAAAGTTTTGGTGGTGTGCAGGTATTGTTGATAGGTGATCTTTATCAGCTACCTCCAATTGTCAAAGATCACGAATGGAATTATTTAAGACGCTTTTATCGTAGTGCTCATTTTTTCGAAGCAAAAGCTTTACAAACTGAAGGTTTTGTATTCATTGAATTGGAAAAAATATTTCGCCAAACTGACGATACTTTTATTCGTGTTTTGAACAATTTAAGAAATAACATCACCACCAATGAGGACATTGAAACACTTAATAAATATTATCAACCTCCATCAACTATTTCTCACAATGACAATGTCATTACCATCACAACGCACAATTACAAAGCGGATGAGTTGAATCAGAATGCGCTGAACAGGTTGCAAGGTGATGCGACCGAATATTTCGCTGATATTGAAGATGATTTTCCGGAAAGTATTTTTCCAATTCCTCAAAAACTAGTCTTGAAAAAAGGCGCCCAAGTAATGTTTGTGAAGAATGATTCTTCAGGCAGCAATCGGTATTTCAATGGTAAAATCGCAAAAGTGATCGAACTGAATCGGGAAGAAATTTTTGTAGAACTTGAAGGATCGAAGGATCGTTTTAAATTGGAGAAAGAAGAATGGGAAAACAAAAAGTATTCTGTCAATTCCAATTCAAAAGAACTCGACGAAACAATCATTGGTCGTTTTCAACAGTATCCAATTAAATTGGCATGGGCTGTGACTGTGCACAAAAGTCAGGGACTTACATTTGATCGCGCTATAATTGACGTGGGTCAGGCGTTCGCACCTGGTCAAGTGTACGTCGCTCTCTCGCGTTTGAGGTCTCTTGATGGTCTTATTCTTCGCACAAAAATTGACACAAAAGTGATCACAAGTGATCCTCTCGTTGTCGAGTTTTCTGATAGAAGAAATCTACAACCCGCATTAGAAAAAATGCTGACAGAGAAACAAGGAATCTATTTGCATGAGCTCGTGAATCAATCATTCAGTTTTCAACATTTAATATCGCAAATTAGTAAGTTGGTAACGGGTGATGAAAAGCAAGCTGAGTTTGAAGACGAATCCATGCGCAATGCGATGCAGAATATTCTCCAATCATTCGAAAGTGAAATAATCAATACGCAAAAGTTTCGTCTGCAATTGACTTCTATGATTCATCAAAAGGACTATGATTCTTTGGGCGACAGATTATTGCGCGGCTCGGAATACTATAAAAATCTTTTGAAAAAGAATATTTTTTTGCTACTGCAGCATATAAATCAGGTTACAGCTTATTCTGGGACTAAAACGTATCTCAACTTGCTTTCCGAAATTGATCATTTGATGATGAAAAAATTGGATGAAGTGGAAAAAAGTGGATTTCTAATTGATGCAATTATTCGCAATGAACCGTGGAATAGTATGTCTGAACTGCGCAGTCGTCGAGAAAACGAACGGTTAAATTGGCTCACAGAATTGGGGGCACAAAACAGGGATTCTATTACTAAATCTTCCCGCAAAACCGGTAAAGTGCGAAAGAAGTCATCTGTTGATTCTCCCAAAAAGGAGAAAAAGTCGACCGTTTTGGAAACAATGGAATTATATCGATCGGGACTTTCTATTGATGAAATTGCAAAGAAAAGATCTTTAGTTAGTGGCACCATTGAATCGCATTTCTCCAAAGCAATTATGAGCGGTGAAATGAACGCGGATGAATGGATGAACCAAAGCGAAATTGATGAAGTTGCCTCTGCTAAAGCGCAATTGGGCGCTGTGTCTTCGAAAGAAATTTATGCCCACCTGAAGGGCAAGTATTCGTACGCGAAAATCAATCTTGTTGCCTTCTTGTCCGAACAAAAATCATCTTAAGGGCTTTGTGGTACTATTGGAAGCGGAGGCATTGAACTTCGCTTCTGCAGACCATCAGTTTTAAATGCCGCTCTTCAGACGATCGACGATGTTCATCGGATTGTAACTTTCCATCAAAATACCTGACATAGATTAGCCTCCGATTTATTTCACAAAGCATGTATACATTAGAAGCTCGACACATTCATAAATCCTATGCTAGTCATAAGGCACTGAATGATGTGTCTATTGCGGTTCCCAAACAAAGTGTTTTTGGGTTACTCGGACCGAACGGCGCAGGCAAAACTACACTCATCCGCATTATCAACCAGATTACTGGACCAGACCAAGGCGAGGTGCTGTTCAATGGCCAGCCATTGAAACCGATGCACGTGGAAAGTATTGGTTACCTGCCTGAGGAACGCGGTCTTTATAGGAAGATGAAGGTAGGTGAACAATGCATGTATCTGGCTCAGTTAAAAGGTTTGTCCGCAAAAGAATCGAAAGAACGTTTGATGGACTGGTTTAAAAGATTTGACATCCACACCTGGTGGGATAAAAAGGTAGAGGACCTCTCTAAAGGCATGGCGCAAAAGGTTCAGTTCATTACAACAGTGTTGCATAAACCCGAATTGTTGATTCTCGATGAACCTTTCAGCGGCTTCGATCCAATCAATGCGGAACTTATCCGCAACGAAATGCTTCGTTTGAAAGAAGAGGGCACAACCATCATCCTTTCCACACATGACATGGGAAGTGTAGAAGCTCTTTGTGATAACATCGCGCTGATCAATCGGTCTCAGGTAATTTTGGATGGTGCGGTAAAGGATATTAAAAACACCTTTAAATCTCACACCTATGAAATTGTCTTTGACGGAACTTCAATGGATCTCGGAATTAGTTTGTGGGCGAACTTCAAATTGATCAAAAATGAAATGGTTGACCAAAAACACATTGCCCACATTCAACTTCTTGGCGCTCACAAATTGAACGATTTACTTTCATCCTTAATCCCACACGTGGAAATCAACTCAGTTCATGAGTTGATACCTGATATGGATCAGATTTTTATTGAAGCTGTTCAAAATTTCAATGCAACTCATGAATAAGATACTACTCATTATCAAGCGAGAATACCTGAACAAGGTAAAAAAGAAATCATTTCTTGTCATGACCGTTTTCGGGCCGATTATTTTTGGATTGCTCATTATCGGCGCTGTGATGATCGCAACTTCGGATACAACACACCACACCATTCTTTTGGCGGATGAGCTGGGGTATCTCGTTGAAGATGATGTGATTTTGTATGAAAAGGAAAATTTGGAGCGCCCAAGATTTCAAAACACGGATCAGGTGACATTTGATTTCAGAAAAGGAGTGGTCAATGCCGGCGAAGAAATAAAGAGTGGGGCATACACCGCCGTAGTCCAGCTAACTGAAATCTCTTATACTGATGGCAAGGTGGAGATGTTTAGCGAAAAGGCTCCAAGTGTCATGGTGCAAAATAGAATTAAGAATGACCTCGAAGATGCACTCGAACTCTACCGGGCAAAGAAAAATTCTATCCCAATTGAGACATATAAAAGTATTCGCCAGGCGGTAGAGTTTAATATTATCAAACCCAGCGAAGGCGACAAACGTGATCATACACAACAAAAGGCGATGATCGGTTTCGCTTTTGCGCTCGTGATTTATTTCTTCATTTTCTTTTATGGCGTTCAGGTAATGCGCGGTGTCATGGAAGAGAAAACAAACCGAATTGTTGAAGTGATTATTTCTTCAGTAAAACCTTTTCAATTAATGATGGGTAAGGTGATTGGTATAGGTCTGGTCGGGCTCACGCAATTCGTGATTTGGGTCGTACTCACAGGAGCAATTTCATCCTTCGGTTTGGCTGCGTACCAGCAGAAACTAGTGCAAATGCAAATGGAGAGCATGGGAGTCAATTCTGTGGATGGTGTTATTCAAGCCCAAAACTTATCCGATATTTCAAATGGTGATTTTGAAAAGGGGAATGAAGCCCTTGAAATTATCATGGAAGTGCCATGGGTGGATGTTGTTATTTCATTCATCATCTATTTTATTGGAGGTTATTTATTGTATGCTTCGCTTTTTGCGGCAATTGGCGCTATTGTGGACAATGAAACTGATACACAGCAATTCATGTTGCCAGTTACCATTCCTCTCATCTTTGCCTACATCGTTTCGGTGATGATGATGAACAATCCGGAAGGAAACATCGGAACTATTTTTTCCATTGTGCCGCTGACATCGCCAGTAGTCATGATGGTAAAAACGGCAATAGGCGTATCAATATGGCTGAAACTTCTTTCAATTGCCGTTCTTGCAGGGTCATTTGTTTTTTTCATCTGGCTTGCCGGCAGAATTTATCGCGTTGGTATTTTGATGTATGGAAAAAAGCCGACGTATCGTGAGCTACTTAAATGGATACGCTACAACGGTTAATGGTGCTTCAAGCTTCAATTTAGTTTTCTGGTAGAGCGGTTTCATTTCCAAGGATTTTTCGATAGGTTCTTTATTAAAATGCTGGTGAGACTCAACTCGCCAAATGCTGCTGCCGTTGCGCTAACTTCGCTCCATATTTTTTCGCATGAAGAAAATTCAAATGGTCGACTTGGTTGGCCAATATCATCATATCAAGGAAGAGGTCGATGCGGCAATTCATGGCGTTATGGAAAGTGCTGCTTTTATAAATGGCCCGGAAGTAAAACAGTTCCAGTCGGAATTCGAAAAATATCTTCGGGTCAGGCATGTCATTCCTTGTGCCAATGGCACTGATGCCTTGCAAATGGCTATGATGGCCCTCGGTCTTAAACCGGGTGATGAAGTTATCACCTCGTCTTTCACATTTGTTGCCACTGCAGAGGTTATTGCGCTTTTGCAATTGAAGCCAATTGTTGTAGATGTCGATCCGGATCACTTTAATATAGATATCAAATCTCTGGAAAGAGCAATTACACCGAATACCAAAGCAATTGTGCCTGTTCATCTATTCGGACAAATGGCCGATATGGAATCCATTATGGATTTGGCGAAAAGACACAATCTGTATGTTATTGAAGATGCGTGTCAAGCTGTCGGCGCCGAGTACACTTTTTCCGATGGAAACAAGTCTATGGCCGGAACCATTGGAGATATCGGGGCAACTAGTTTTTTTCCTTCGAAAAATCTTGGTTGTTTTGGAGATGGAGGTGCAATTTTCACTAATAATGATGACCTGGCAGAAAAACTTCGTGTTATCGCCAATCACGGCATGAAAGTGAGGTACTATCACGATGCAATCGGGGTCAATTCACGTCTTGATTCGATTCAAGCAGCCGTGCTGAGAATTAAATTGAGAAGGCTGAATGAATATAATAATTTGAGGAAAAGTGCGGCCGATTTTTATGACAGAGCATTTTCTTCAAATATTCATCTTAAAGTACCGTCGAGATATAAAAAGTCGACTCATGTATTTCATCAATACACTCTGGTGACATCTGGCATCGATCGATTCGCACTACAGGATTTTTTGCTTAAGAAGGACGTTCCGGCAATGGTCTATTACCCAGTGCCACTTCACATGCAAAAGGCGTATCTTGATGATCGATATCAGGAAGGTGATTTTCCGATCACGGAAGACCTTTGCAAAACTGTCATTTCATTGCCAATGCATACTGAGTTGGATGAGGAACAGCTAGAGTATATAGCTTCGGCAGTCCTCGAATTCGTCAATAAAAAAACTTAAACTAATATATTAATTATCGTAAACTATTTATTATGAAAACAAAACAAATTCTGATAGTGTTTTTTGCTATCCTTTTTATTCAATCGTGCACGATTGAAAAAAGACGTTACACGGATGGTTACCATGTGGAATGGAGTCATCGTCATAACCGTCACGAATCAAAAACAGATACTGAAGTTGCTGATTTGAAGAAAGAAGCGGCAGAAAGGGAACTTTCTGTAGTGGTTCAAAGCGAAAACGAAGTGTTAACTAGTGAAGTAACTAGCAAGGTAGAGCCCACGCCAACCGTGACTTCTGCCAAGGTTCAGCCAAAAGCCACAATAAGGAAGGAAGCTGAGAAGTCAACAGTGTCACTCAGACATCCGATTGTTCGTCATACTCCAGCGTTTAAAAGCAATGAAGGTTCGGTTTCTATCAATGAAGAATTTCAAAACAGTGAAGAGGAACTTTTGTTAATCATCCTGGCTATTTTCATACCCCCACTTGCTGTCTTTTTGCACGAAGGTTCTTGGAATACAACCTGCTGGATCAATCTCATTCTAACCCTTTTGTTTTGGCTTCCAGGAATTATACATGCTTTTATTGTCATTCTGAGGTAGAGTTCAGAAAACTCGAAGTCTTTTTTATGTCATAGATAAGATGCGATATTGTAAAACCCGCGTCCTGTTTTTTTCTTGTTTTATTTTTGAATTATGACTGACATAATTTCATTTTTTAACTATTAATCTTAAGAAAGGTTAGTGCCTGAAATGCGATTGTCGTTTTTTATTTGGCGTTCAATTGAAAAAACAATTCATGTTGAGAAAAAATAACTTGATATTATTATCATGCTGAGATCTTCTTTATTCAAGTTCGCGGGCAGATGCTTCGTTTTTGCCACAGCATCAGTTCTTTGCTCCTGCTCACATAAAGCGCCTTCCACCGCCGGGGGAGGAGCTCCTTCAATACAAATAGATGTTCTTGTGATTCAGCCTGATTCATTTTCATTTACAACTGATGCTGTCGGTAACATCCTTGCGCAAGAGTTTGTTGAATTGAAACCGGAAGTCAGCGGCCGCATTACTCATTTGAATTTCAAAGAAGGTTCGTTTGTTGAAGCTGGAGCATTGCTTGTGAAATTGGTCGATGATGATCTGCAGGCGCAATTAAAAAAGTTTAAGTCGCAACTCGAAATTGCAGAGACGACTTTGTCCAGGTTCAAAAAGTTATTGGATTTGAATGGTATGAATCAACAAGAATATGATCAGGCGTTGAACACCGTAAATACGCTGCGTGCTGATGTAGATTTGATCAATGCTCAAATTAGAAAAACTGAAATTAGGGCACCTTTCAGTGGGATGATTGGGCTCAGAAATGTAAGCGTAGGGGCATTGATTACTTCGCAGGATGTAGTTGCAACATTGCAACAAACAAATACCCTTAAGTTGGATTTTGTGTTGCCTGAATCTCAAGGTAACAGCCTAAGACCGGGCGATCTGGTAAAGGTGAAAGCGAGCAATGATGATTTGCACTCAGCAAAGATTTTAGCAATAGAGCCGCAGGTTTTGCAAGGAAATAGAAATAGAAAATTTAGAGCGGAAATTTTGGAAAGCGCGAAACTAAATCCTGGTGCTTTTGTAAGTGTTATTATCTCAAATGATCAAGGGACAAACGCTATTTTGATACCTACGAATTGTGTTATTCCGGAAAGCAGAAACAAGAAGGTTGCGCTGATTAAGAATGGCAAAGTAAAATTCCAGATTGTCGAGACAGGTCATAGAGGACAGGAATTGATTCAGATTACCAGTGGATTGGCTATTGGCGATACGATCGCTACGTCGGGCTTGATGTTCTTAAAGCCGGAAGGAATTGTTCAAATTCGCTCTGTGAAATGACTATATCTGCAACAAAGGAATGAATATATCTGAAATAAGCCTCAAGCGTCCGGTGTTTGCAATGGTCTGTAGCATCATTATTCTGGTGTTCGGTGGTGTCGCATTTAGATTTTTAAGCGTTAGAGAATATCCCGCCATAGATCCTCCAAACATCACTGTACGAACGAGTTATACTGGGGCAAGCGCTGATATTATCGAAACCCAGATTACTGAGCCTCTTGAGAAGGCTATCAACGGCATTCAGGGAATTCGAACCATTTCGTCTGCAAGTAATCTTGGAACGAGTGTAATCACTGTTGAGTTCAATCTTGATGTAGAACTAGAAGATGCTGCTGGTGATGTTCGTGATAAAGTGAGTCAGGCGCTAAGAAATCTGCCAGCTGATATTGATGCTCCTCCCGTTGTGTCAAAAGCGGACGCAAATGCTGATGTGATTATTATACTTTCGGTGCAAAGCGAAAAGCGTGACATACTCGAACTCACCGATTTTGCAGAAAACGTTCTGGCCGAGCAGTTACAAACTATTCCTGAGGTGAGTGGAGTGAATATTTTCGGCTTGCGCAGGTACGCGATGCGCCTTTGGTTCAATCCAGATAAAATGGCTGAGTTTAACATTACGCTGAGTGACGTCAACAATGCACTGGCAAAAGAGAATGTTGAACTGCCTGGTGGAAAAGTCTATGGCACAAACACTGAAATGGTTGTGAGAACGATGGGCAGACTTTCCACAGAAGATGATTTTCGCAATCTCATCTTGAGGCAAGATGCGACAGGAAGCGTGCGTCTCTCAGATATTGCTGACGTTAATTTGGGTAGTGAAGCAGAAGAGATTGGTTTTAGGTTAAATGGGTTCAATGCAGTAGCCTGCGGAATTGCCCCACAACCTGGCGCTAACTTTATTAATATTTCGAACGAGTTTAATAAGAGAGTCGAAGAAATAAAAAAGCAAAAGGGTAACGAAGACATCATTTTTACCAAAGTTCTTGACAGTACCGAAAATGTGCGAATGGCTTTGACGGAAGTTGAAGAAACACTCGTCATTGCGTTGGTTCTTGTTGTTCTTGTTGTTTATTTTTTCTTTCGAAATTGGTCTATTGCAATGCGTCCACTCATTGACATTCCGGTTTCATTAGTTGGTGCTTTTTTCATAATGTATGTTTTCGGTTTTAGTATCAACATTCTGACATTGCTTGCCATTGTGCTCGCCACGGGTCTGGTTGTGGACGATGGAATAGTCGTTACTGAAAATATCTTTCGAAAATTGGAAGGCGGTATGAACATTAAAGACGCTGCCCGTGAAGGTTCAAAGGAAATATTTTTTGCTGTTCTTTCAACTTCAATTACGCTCGCTGTTGTTTTCCTTCCAATCATTTTTATTGAAGGTTTTGTTGGAAGCCTATTCAAAGAGTTCGGTATCGTTGTGGCTGGTGCTGTGCTAATTTCTGCCTTTGTATCTCTCACATTGACGCCAGTGCTCAATGTTTTACTGAATAAAAAGCATAATAAACCGTCGTGGTTTTATAATAAAACTGAACCGTTTTTTGTAGGATTAGAAGTTGGATATCGGAAGCTTTTGAAGAAATTTTTACAAAGACGCTGGCTTGCTTGGCCAGTGTTGTTCACTTGTACCGTGCTCATGTTTGTTATTTTTAGTCAATTGCAATCCGAATTGGCACCGCTGGAAGATCGAAATCAGTTTAGATACAATGTGACCGCCGCTGAAGGTACTTCCTTCGATTTTATGGACAATTATGTTGTCAATCTTGCTGGATTTTTCTATGATAGTATTCCCGAACGACGTTTTGTTTTTGCAGCAACAAACCCGAGCTTTGCTGGAACAGGCGCAGTGAACAACGCATTTGGCAGAGTAGTTCTCACTGATTCTGATCAGCGTGAGCGTTCTCAAAGTGACATTGTAAATGCAACGAATAAGGTATTAGGAAGATACAATGATGGTCGGGCATTTTTGGTGCAGGAACAGACGATCAGCGTGGGACTTGGTTCAAGAGGCGCCTTGCCTGTGCAATTTGTGCTTCAAAATCTTCAATTTGAAAAGATCAAGGAAATTCTTCCTAAGTTTTTAGCTGAAGCGAGGAAAAACCCTAGTTTCCAAACTGTCGATGCCAACTTGAAGTTTAATAAGCCTGAACTGCAGGTGACCATCAATAGACTAAAAGCGAAAGATCTTGGAGTGAGTGTCGTAGATGTAGCCAAAACGCTTCAAAGCGCTCTCAGCGGAGGTAGAATAGGCTACTTTATTATGAATGGAAAACAATACCAAATCATTGGTGAAATGGATCGTGAGAACCGGGATGAGCCTCAAGATTTATCGAAACTTTACGTTAGAAATTTGAATGGTGAACTTATCCAATTGACGAACGTCGTAGACATAATGGAAAGCAGCAGTCCTCCACAATTATATCATTTTAATAGATATAAGTCAGCTACCATTTCTGCTGCACTTGCGCCAGATAAAACAATTGGTGATGGTGTGAAGGCAATGGAAGCAATTGCTGATTCTTTGTTGGATGATTCATTTACGACGGAGTTAAGTGGGCCTTCTCGCGATTTTGCTGAGAGTTCATCGAATACATCATTCGCATTCGTCCTCGCCCTGGCTTTGATTTTCCTTGTTCTTGCTGCTCAGTTCGAAAGTTTTATTGATCCATTAACAATCATGCTTACTGTACCACTTGCGCTGGCCGGCGCTTTGATTGCTCTATGGATTTCTGACCAAACAATCAATATTTTTTCTCAAATTGGAATGATTATGCTCGTTGGTTTGGTAACCAAAAACGGAATTTTGATCGTTGAGTTTGCCAATCAAAAGCAATCAGCTGGTGAGAATAAAACCACTGCTGTTCTAAATGCTGCGACACAAAGGATGCGCCCAATTTTAATGACGAGTCTGGCAACAGCGCTTGGCGCATTGCCCATTGCTCTCTCACTCGGTGCTGCCGCGACAAGCAGAATTCCGCTCGGTGTAGTTATCGTCGGGGGTATCATTTTTTCTCTTTTACTCACATTGTTCGTTATTCCTGCGGTGTACACATATCTCTCATCTTCTAAACGGTTTGCAAAACATGTTGAGGACTAGTCTGCTTCTTATGATATTCTTCTTCTGCCTTCCAGGCATTAAAGCCCAGGATACGCTGTCTTTGCAAGAAGCAATTGATGTGGCTCTGAAGAATAATTTTCAAATTGAAATTTCCAGAAACAATCTTGAAATAGCAACGAATAATAATAATCCGGGAAATGCGGGAATGCTCCCATCAGTGGGAGTGACAGTAGGAGATACTCCTTCACAAAACAATATTCGACAAGAATTTTCGAATGGTACAACTATTATTCGGGATGGTGTTGTTTCAAATAATTTTAATGCTCAAATTGCAATAAACATGACCCTCTTTGATGGTGGAAAAATGTTTGCTACACGAGAAAAATTGAACGAAATGCAACGTCTGGGGGAGTTGTATTTGAAGGCCGATGTTCAAAATGTTGTCAGTGAAGTTGTAGGATCTTATTATTATATTCTAACGCAAAGTTCTTATTTAGAAGTGCTTCAAAAGTTGGCCGCGGTAAGTGAAACTCGTTTAGAATTAATGAATGCTCGTCTGGAAGCAGGTCTTGCAAACAATGCTGACAAGTACTTGGCTGAAATTGATATGGAAATGAATACGCAAGCGATCATTGCTCAACAGACGAATATTAGCAACGCAATCATTTCATTGAACAAAGTGCTTCAACTTCCTGCCGATTCTGTTTATCGTGTGGAAAATTCTTTCTACCTCACGGAATCGCTGAAAAGGGAAGAGTTAAATACGCTTTTCGAGCAGAACCCGGAGTTTTTAGTGGAGGATTCAAAAGTGAAGATCGCTTTGAAATCTGAAAAGGAAGCATCAGCCTCCAGATTTCCAAAAATTAGCCTTTCGGCTGCTTATGGATACTTGCTTACGAAGAGCCAGGCAGGTTTTTCATTGTATAATCAGGCATACGGTCCAACCGGAACCATTTCATTGAACATCCCACTTTTCAGTGGTAATGTAAATAAAGTCAACTACAGGAACGCTGCTTTGCTTCGCGAAAATGCGGAAATCACACAAAAACAGACCACTTTGTCACTACAGGCTGATTACGAAAGAGCATGGCAACTTTACAATTCAAGTCTGCTTCAAGTGCGCTCAGGCCAGGAAACAATAAAAAAGGCAGAGAATTATCTGACAATCATTCAGTCCCGTTTGGACTTAGGTGAAAGCACTATTCTAGAACTGCGAGAAGCTCAGCGGGCTTTAAATGACGCTGGATATAGACTTTATTCCAATCAGTACCTCTTAAAAATTGCTGAAACTGATCTACTTAGGTTAACTGGCCAGTTGGCTCATTAAATTTCGTTTTTTCAGATTTTTGCCATGACCAGAAAATGGTGTGTCGAAATCATCCAAAAGCAATTTTTTTTTCTTTCTGCGAAAAACACGGTTTTTTTTTGAAAACGCCAAAACCTACACTAATTGTCTGAATTTCACAGAAATCATCTCGCGGAGGAGTTTTTGTGTGCTCCTATTTAATTCTTTGATTGACACCCATCTGGAAAAAAAAATCGCATCGCAATGCCTGACAGGACTGATGTTCTGAGGATTTTTGAAAATTATTTTACATAAAAGTGTTGATACCACTTGCATGAGTGAAATGGCGGCGTACATTTGCCGCCCGTTTTTTCGATAACACGACTTGTATCGAAAGCGGTGAAAAAAAGCAACTTAGAGAATCAGATGCCTACCGTTCAGCAACTTATCAAAAAGGGACGCACCCCTAAAACATACCGCAGCAAGTCTGTGGCACTCGACTCTTGTCCACAACGCAGAGGAGTTTGTACAAAAGTGTATACGACTACTCCAAAGAAGCCAAATTCGGCTCTGCGCAAAGTAGCTAAGGTTCGTCTTACCAACAAATTCGAAGTTATCGCCTACATCGGCGGCGAAGGTCACAACCTCCAGGAGCACAGCATCGTGCTTGTTCGTGGTGGAAGGGTGAAAGATCTGCCAGGTGTGCGTTATCACATCGTTCGCGGTGCACTTGATACTGCAGGGGTAAGCGGTCGCAATCAACGTCGTTCGAAGTACGGCACAAAACGCCCAAAACCAGGTGCACCAGCTCCTGCTAAAAAGAAATAATTCCTGAACAGAGATTATAGCCAAGTACAATGAGAAGAAGAAAGGCCAAAAAAATTGCCGTACTACCAGATCCAAAGTTTAACGAGGTGATCGTAACGAAATTCGTTAACAACATCATGCTCCAGGGTAAAAAAGGAACGGCGTTCAATATTTTTTATGACGCTATCGACAAAGTAGGAACCAAACTCAATGAGGATGGTCTCGAGGTTTGGCGCAAAGCGTTAGAAAATGTAACTCCAGCAGTTGAGGTAAGAAGCCGCAGAGTTGGAGGTGCTACATTTCAAATTCCAACACCAATTCGTGACGAACGCAAAAGTTCAATGGCGATGAAGTGGTTGATCAATTACGCTCGCTCAAGAAACGAGAAGAGCATGGCAGACAAACTCGCTGGTGAAATTATCGCAGCGAGCAAAGGTGAAGGTGCTGCATACAAAAAGAAAGAGGATGTGCACCGCATGGCTGACGCGAATAAAGCGTTTGCTCACTTCAGAGTTTAACAAATTGAACTCCGAGAAGAAAGAAGATAAGAGCTAAAAAATAATTAGCTCCAACAATTGAAAAAAGAGATAAATGTCTAGGGACTTAAAATATACAAGAAATATTGGGATCGCTGCCCACATCGACGCTGGTAAAACAACGACGACTGAACGTATTCTTTACTACTCTGGTGTAAATCACAAGATTGGTGAAGTACACGACGGTGCAGCAACGATGGATTGGATGGCACAGGAGCAAGAGCGTGGTATCACTATCACTTCTGCGGCTACTACTGTCGGCTGGAAATACCGTGGTACTGATTATCACATCAACATTATCGATACTCCTGGTCACGTTGACTTTACTGTTGAGGTGAATCGTTCCCTCCGTGTTTTGGATGGTCTTGTGTTTTTGTTCTCTGCTGTTGATGGTGTTGAGCCGCAATCAGAAACAAACTGGCGCCTGGCGAACAACTATAATGTTGCACGTATTGGCTTCGTGAATAAAATGGACCGTCAGGGTGCTGACTTTCTTATGGTTTGCAAACAGGTGAGAGAAATGCTTGGTAGCAATGCCGTGCCGCTTCAATTGCCTATCGGTGCTGAAGATGATTTCAAGGGTGTTGTTGACTTGATCAACTGGCGTGGAATGATCTGGAATGAAAGCGATAAAGGTATGACCTACCAAGTTGTGGACATTCCTGCTGACATGATTGATGAAGCTAAAGAGTACCGCGAAAAATTGCTCGAAGCAGTATCTGATTACGATGACGCAATCATGATGAAGTTCTTCGATGCTCCTGAGACAATTACCGAGAGAGAAGTATTGGATGCATTGCGTAAAGCTGTATTGGACATGAAAATTGTTCCTATGGTATGCGGTTCATCTTTCAAAAATAAAGGGGTTCAAACTATGCTTGACCTCGTGATGGAATTGATGCCAAGTCCAATGGACAGAACAAGCGTTATTGGCACCAACCCTGATACAGGTGAAGAGGTTTCTCGTCGTCCGGATTACAAAGAGCCATTTGCTGCGTTGGCATTCAAAATTGCAACTGACCCTTTCGTAGGTCGTCTCGCATTCATGCGCGCTTACTCGGGAATGTTGGAAGCTGGTTCTTATGTGTTGAACACCCGCAGTGGAAATAAGGAGCGTATCTCTCGTATTTTCCAAATGCATGCAAATAAGCAAAACCCTATCGAGCGCTTAGGTGCTGGAGATATCGGAGCTGCTGTTGGTTTTAAAGATATTAAGACTGGGGATACCCTTTGCGATGAAAAGAACCCAATCGTTCTTGAAGCAATGAATTTCCCTGAGCCTGTAATTGGTCTGGCGATTGAGCCAAAGACTCAGGCCGATTCAGATAAAATGGGTATGGCACTTGCCAAACTCGCAGAAGAGGATCCAACTTTCCGTGTGAAAACTGATCATGAAACTGGACAGACTATCATAAGCGGTATGGGTGAGCTTCACCTTGAGATTATCGTGGATCGTATGAAGCGCGAGTTTAAAGTAGAATGTAACCAAGGTGCTCCTCAGGTTGCTTACAAAGAAACTATTACGAATAAAGCAAACCACCGCGAAGTGTACAAAAAGCAGTCAGGTGGTCGTGGTAAGTTCGCAGATATAAATATTGAAATCGGTCCAAATGATGACGCCGAAAAGCCAGGTCTTGTTTTCGTAAACAATATCAAAGGTGGTAATATTCCTCGTGAATTTATTCCGGCAATTGAAAAGGGCTTCAAAGAGGCGATGAACAATGGTGTTCTTGCTGGTTATCAGGTTGACTCTTTGAGAGTTGAACTTAATGACGGTTCGTTCCACGCAGTTGACTCAGATGCGCTTTCGTTCGAACTCTGCGCTAAAATGGCTTACCGTGAGGCAATGCCAAAATGTAAGCCGGTTATTCTCGAGCCAATCATGAAATTAGAAGTTGTTACACCTTCTGAGAACATGGGTGACGTGATCGGTGACTTGAACAAACGTCGTGGTATGATCGAAGGAACTGGTGAGCGTAATAACGCAACGGTGATCAATGCAAAAGTTCCATTGTCCGAAATGTTCGGATATGTGACTGACTTGCGTACCATCACTTCTGGTCGCGCAACTTCAAGCATGGAATTCAGCAACTATAGTCAGGCTCCTAACAACGTTCAGGAAGCTGTAATCGCAAAAGTGAAAGGAAAAGCAAACGCATAAAATGGAAAAGGGTTAATTTTTTAACCCCAATAAAATAAAAAATGGCTCAGAAAATCAGAATAAAACTCAAGTCTTATGACCATAACTTGGTAGATAAGTCGGCTGAGAAAATTGTGAAAACAGTAAAATCTACAGGTGCTGTCGTGAATGGTCCTATTCCATTGCCAACACACAAAAGAATTTACACAGTGTTGCGCTCTCCCCACGTAAACAAAAAAGCACGTGAGCAGTTCGAATTGAGTTCTTACAAACGATTACTCGATATCTACAGCTCTTCAAGCAAAACTGTGGATGCGTTGATGAAGCTAGAACTTCCGAGTGGAGTTGAGGTAGAGATCAAAGTGTAGTTAACGAGAGATTGCTAATCTCGCAAAAGAAATGAAATTTTAAGGTGGTTTATTCCATCTACTACAAAAGGGGAAACCCAAGATATTAAAGTTAAAAAAACAAACACATGCCAGGTATTATTGGAAAAAAAGTCGGTATGACTAGCATCTACGGTGCCGCTGGGAAGTTGATCCCATGCACGGTGATAGAGGCTGGTCCATGTGTGGTGACGCAAATCAGAACCAAAGACAAGGATGGTTATGAGGCGGTGCAAATTGGATTTCAAGATAAGAAAGACAAACACACCACAAAATCAATGCAAGGCCATTTTAAAAAGGCCGGAGTAACTCCAAAGCGTCATCTAGCTGAATTTCACGATTATGAAGGTGAGATTTCATTAGGTCAAACTTTCACAGTGGATAGCATGTTCACAGAAGGTGAAAACGTTGATGTCATTGGAACTACGAAAGGTAAAGGTTTTCAAGGCGTTGTAAAACGTCACGGTTTTGGTGGTGTGGGTGAATCTACCCACGGTCAGCATAACCGATTGAGAGCTCCTGGTTCTATGGGTGCCTCCTCGGATCCATCACGTGTATTTCCTGGTAAAAGACTTCCAGGTCACATGGGTGATGCTCGCCGCACGATCGGTAATCTTCAAGTTGTTAAAATTCTCCCTGAAGAAAATCTGATCTTAGTTAAAGGCGCTATTCCTGGATTTAATGGTTCAACCGTTTATATCGTTAAGTAACATGAAACTCGAAGTACTCAATACATCAGGCCAGAAGACTGGTAAGACCGTTACACTCGATGACACGGTGTTCTCAATCGAACCAAACGATCACGCTATCTATCTGGATGTGAAACGTTACCTCGCTGCTCAGCGCACAGGGACGCATAAGACAAAGCATCGTGGAGAAATTCACGGTTCTACAAGAAAATTGCACAAACAAAAGGGAACAGGTGGAGCAAGAAAAGGTTCTATCAAGAATCCTTTGTTCCGCCAAGGGGGTTCAATATTCGGACCTCGTCCTAGAAATTACGACATCAAAGTAAACAAGAGCACTCAGCGCCTTGCACGTATGTCGGCACTTTCTTACAAAGCGAAAGAAAACGGAATTCTAGTTTTGGAAGGCATGGGAATGGACAAGCCAAAAACGAAAGAATTTATTAGTGTTTTGAAAAACCTCAATCTTTCCGGTAAAAAAACATTGGTGTTGCTTCCAGAAAGAAACGATAACGTTTTCCTTTCTTCTCGCAACATCGAAAAGACCAATGTTCAAATTGCTAATTTGGTGAATACATATGACATCATGAATAGCACGAATGTGGTTTTTGTTGGAAATGCTCATGAATTGGTTACTGAACTATTGAAAAAATAAGAAGCCATGAAAGAAATCCTCATCAGACCATTGGTCACAGAGAAAATGACTGCTATCACTGATAAGCAGGGCAAGTTTGGCTTCATCGTAAATAGAGAAGCTAACAAGATTGAAATAAAACATGCCGTTGAAAAGGCGTATGGTGTGGACGTGCTCAAAGTGAACACTATTCGCTATGATGGCAAGCGTAAATTCAGATATACTCCGAAAGGAATAATCGAAGGTCGCTCGCAGGGATACAAGAAGGCTATCGTTAAGTTGAAAGCCGGTGATACAATTGATTTTTACGCTAACGTATAATACACAGACGAAAAATGGGTATTAAAAAATTAAATCCGATAACAGCAGGTACAAGGCACAAAGTAGCTCTCA
>Ga0075152_10000873_pt1 | contig 21890 bp, 20 predicted proteins | sample JI61114C2DNA_FD_70964 | JGI IMG/M metagenome (GOLD analysis project Ga0075152, IMG submission 70964) | Wastewater effluent complex algal communities from Wisconsin, to seasonally profile nutrient transformation and Carbon sequestration -... | ecosystem: Engineered > WWTP > Effluent > Algae...
AGGGCAGGGTCGAACGCGGCGATGAAGATGCCGCCCCCGGGTTGGCCATAGATGCCCGGTGGTGCAATGGCGAGGTCCCCGTCGCTCTGCCCATAGATGTAAACATCGCCATCGTTGTCCAGGTCGATGAAGTAGGCCATGTCATCCGTGGACGTGCCGAAGTAGGTGCTGGCCGCAAGCGTTGCACCGGCGTTGGTGAGTTGTACGATGTACCCGTCCTTCGGAGCGCCCTGGTAGGCATTCTGCCAGCCCCCTCCGGCCATGGGGAAGTCGGCGCTCATGGTACCACCGCACACGTAGATGCCGCCAGTGCCGTCGAACCGGAGCCCCAAACCGTTGTCATCCGAGGAGCCGCCCAAGAATGTGCTCATCAGCAGGTTCGCGCAGGTGGGATCAACACCGACCACCACCGCATCCTGCCCACCTCCCAAGGCACCCTGGAAGACGCCCGGCGTGACGGGAAAGTCCGAGCTGGACGAGGAAGAAGCGATGTAGATATTGTCCGCGCCGTCGAGCATGATCTCGCCACGGAACGTGTCACCATAGTTGTTGGTCATCATCTGGCGGCCGTCTTCCTGACCGCCGCCGATATATGTACCTCCGATGAGAGTCGTGCCGTCCTCGCTCAAGTGCGCGATCACGATGTCACTGCCACCGCCATGGGTGGGGTCATAGGCTCCGGATGACGTGGGGAAGCCCGGCCCGGTGCTGCTGCCGAACACGCAGAGCTCACCGCTGGTATTGACGATCATACTGTGCGGCTTGTCATCGGCATCACCGCCGAGGTAGGTGGCCATCAGCAGGTCCACCCCGTCAGGAGTGAATTTGTTCACGACGATGTCGGTGCCGAACCCTCCACCGGGACTGGCTTGGAACGCCCCGAGGGTCGTGGGGAAACCCGCGCCGAAGTTCTGCGCCCCTCCATACATGTTGCCGAACGCATCGTAGGTGGCGCAGTGGCCATAGTTGCTGGCACCGGTCTGCCCGCTGTACGTGGCTCCCATCAGCAGGGGATCGATCACCATGGCACGCGCGGCGTCTCGCCCTTGGGGGAAAGTGAACGAGACACGGTCACCTTGCAGCGCGAAGGCGCACACCACGGGTGATCGGTCATCCGCATACCAGGCCACGGGCCGCATCTCGGTCACTTCGCCCACACTGGTGGACAATACCAGGTCGCCGTTCGATGCGATGGCCAGACCATCAAGACCATCATAACGGAAGCCGACAAGGGAGGGGTCCGCGTTGGCATCGACAAAAAGGTCATACTTCACGTTGCCCTCATCGCCATGCCAGCGCATATCGATGCCGGGCCAGATCCGCTCGTAACGCACAGCTTCGAATACCGGCACCTTGCCTGCCCATTTGGACGGATCGTTCCCCAGGAAGTAGTTGTGGTAGGCCGCCTGTCGCTGCTCTCCAAGGGCAATGGACGCGGGGTTGGCCCCGTCGAATCGCATCCGCCACGCGTGCCCGCGCAAATGGAACGTTGATTGGCGTTCGGGGGACCATTGGATGTACTCATGCACCAGGTCCGGCGCATCGTCCTGGTAGCGAACCCAAGTAACGCCGTCGCTCTGCAGGAACATAGCGCTGGCCGGGAACGCCGCTTTGAAACGGACCCCATCGGACCATTGGCCATGATTCTCCACGTAGTGGACGCTCCGCTCGCCCCCTGCTACTGGATGCTTCTCATGATCATGAGCGGTAGCGAGAACCGGAAGGAAGAGCGCATGGCAAACAGCCACGGCCTGCCAGAGTTGGGACGAACGGGTCATGAGTGTCGGAACGGATTAACGGACAGTAGACAAAGGAACCCGCGAATGGGTTGTCCCGACAGCACAACTAACCGAACGAATATCCGCCTTGACCGGTCCCGGAAAGAAGGCAACAGGCCAACTGTGACCGCACCCACACATCACTCACAGTGAATAGCGATCCCACGAGACCCGGATCCCGGTTCAATGATGATGTCCGCCCGGCCCATGCACATGCCCGTGGCTGAGCTCCTCGGCCGTGGCCTCACGCACATCGGTGATCTCTACCTCGAAATTGAGCGTGACGCCCGCAAGCGGATGATTGCCGTCAAGCAGGGCATGCCCATCCACCACTTCCCTCACTGTGAAGATGCCGTGCTCCCCTGCCTGGAACTGCATACCCTGCTCCACAGTGTTGCCGCCGAACCGATCCAGTGGAACACGCTGTAGAAGGCTTTTGTCGAATTCACCGTAGCCCATGTCCGGCTTCACCACCGCGGTGAACTTGTCACCGGCCTTATGGCCTTCCATCTGCTGCTCAAGCCCGGGAACGATCTGATGGCTGCCTTGGATGAACGCGAAGGGGTCCTTCCCGATGGAAGAATCGAGGGTATCGCCTTCTTCGTCGCGAAGGGTGTAGTGGAAAGTGACGACGGAATTCCAAGTGATGTTCATGGGGTTTGGTCGTCAGCAGGTTCAAGGGCGGACGGTCGGCGAAAATAACGGCGAGCGCCGATCGTTCATCAAGGATGTGGAACCACGCTCCGGTGCCGACATTTGGCGCTATGGAGAAGTTGTTCGATGCTTTCACAGGTCTGGACGCCGCCGCATGGGAAAAGCTGATCGTGAAGGAACTGAAGGGCGCGGATGCCGCTGACCTGGACGTGAAGCTGATAGGCTTGCCCGACCTGAAGCCCTTCCACAATACTGCCCCGCAAGCATCTGCGAGCGTGTATCGCCGTGGGCCGAAGCGCGGCCACAACGCATGGCGGCTCACTATGCCGATCGGCACAACGGATCCTGTCACCGCCAATAAAGAGATCATTTCCGCATTGATGGGCGGCGCGGACAGCATCGCGGTACTTCCTCCCGTGCAGGTTGATGGGCGCTTGCTGAAGGACGTCTATCTCGAAGCCATCGACCTGCAGTTCAGTGCGCTCGACGGTATCCGATCGGTCGATGCGCTAACGACGCTCCAGGACAACGAGGTCGAGCGCTCGAAGCTCCGATTGTCCTTGGCGAAGGCCGTTGTGGATCCGAATATCGGCGAGCAGGCCATGGTTGATCTCAGTCCCGGCGTGCGCATCTATGAATTCGAGGAAGAACGGGCCAGTGCCGATCGCGATCCGGTCGTCTCCGCTGTGGCCTTGCTGCGCGAAGCATCCAGCGCCTTGGTATTGTTGATGGGTTACGGTTGGACCTTGAAGCAAGCGAAACAATCCATCCAGTTGCACATGCACTTGGGCGATGACCTCTTCGCGGAGATCGCGCGGATCCGTGCTGTGCGCGCCGTGTGGGACGATCTCGGCCATGCCGCCGCAGTTGTACGAGGGCCGAGCACGAATACCTGGATCCAGTGTGAAGTCAATTATCCGGATGGAACAAAGTCACCGCACGAACATGCGATCCGCGCTACGATGCAAGCGATAGCAGGCATCTGCGGCGGCTGCGACGGCCTCACGATCCCCGCGGTCCCGATACCCGAAGGCGAACAACTCGGCAGGCGCATGGCATTGAACATCGGCAACCTGCTGCGCGATGAATCCTTCTTGGACCGCGTGGCCGATCCGCTCGGTGGCAGCTACACCATGGAGCACTTGACGGCCGCATACGCACGGGCGATAAGCGCGAAGAAGCAGGAGATGTATGTCGACGGTTTGAAGGAACACGGTCCCGATACTGTCGGCGAATTGGCAGCGGTTTCCGGGATCACCCTGGATCATCCGACTCCCGCTTTGGCCTTGTCCCTTCCGGATGAGCCGCGCCCAGGAGAGATCCAGCGCGACTTGCCGAACCGCGAAGGACTTCGATTGAACTCATATTATACGGCGAAGGACACCGAAGAGATGGAGCACATGCGTTTCGGCGCTGGGGCCCCTCCCTACTTGCGTGGCCCATACGCCAGCATGTACGCCATCCGCCCGTGGACGATCCGCCAATACGCGGGCTTCAGCACGGCCGAAGCGAGCAACGCCTTCTACCGCCGCAACCTTGCCGCCGGGCAGATGGGCCTCAGCGTCGCCTTCGACCTGGCCACGCACCGCGGCTACGACAGCGATCATCCGCGCGTGAAAGGCGACGTGGGCAAGGCCGGTGTGGCCATCAGCAGCGTGGAGGATATGAAGATCCTCTTCGACAGCATCCCGCTGGACAAGATGAGCGTGAGCATGACGATGAACGGCGCCGTGCTGCCCATCATGGCCTTTTTCATCGTGGCCGCAGAGGAACAGGGCGTACCACCCGAACAGCTGCAGGGCACCATCCAGAACGACATCCTGAAGGAGTTCATGGTGCGCAACACCTACATCTATCCGCCGGGGCCCAGCATGCGCATCGTGGGCGACATCTTCAGCTATTGCGCGAAGAAGATGCCCAAGTTCAACAGCATCAGCATCAGCGGCTATCACATGCACGAGGCCGGCGCACCTGCGGACCTGGAGCTCGCTTACACGCTGGCGGACGGCATCGAGTACGTGCGCACGGGTATCGCGCAAGGCATGCAGGTGGATGAGTTCGCCAACCGTCTCAGCTTCTTCTGGGGCATCGGCATGGACCTCTTCATGGAAGTGGCCAAACTGCGGGCGGGTCGCCTGCTCTGGGCGAAGATGCTGAAGGAGGTCGGCGCCACCAGCCCGAAGAGCCTCGCGCTGCGCACGCACTGCCAGACCAGCGGCTGGAGCCTTACCGCGCAGGATCCGTTCAACAACATCGCGCGCACCACGGTGGAAGCGCTGGCCGCCGTGCTCGGTGGAACACAGTCACTCCACACCAACTCGCTGGACGAGGCCATCGCCCTGCCCACCGACTTCAGCGCCAAGATCGCGCGCGACACGCAGCTCTACCTGCAGAAGAACAGCGGTGTCACCAAGTTCATCGACCCGCTCGGCGGCAGCTACTACGTGGAAAGCCTCACGCACGAACTGGTGCACAAGGCCTGGGCGCGGATCAAGGAGGTGGAGGAGCTCGGTGGCATGAGCAAGGCCATCGAGACCGGACTGCCGAAGATGCGCATCGAGGAAGCCGCCGCGAAACGCCAGGCCCGCATCGACACCGGCAAGGACAGGATCATCGGCGTGAACGCCTTCGTGACGGAGGATGAGACGAAGATGGAATTTCTGGAGGTGGATAACAGTGCGGTGCGGGAGTCGCAGATCGAGCGGTTGAAGCAGATCCGTGCAAGCCGGGATGAGGGTGCGGTTCAAGCAGCGTTGCAAGCGTTGACGAATGCGGCCGCGAGCCATGAGCCACGAGCCACGAGCGCTGGCGAAGACGCAAGCAAGCTCGAGGCTCGCGGCTCGAAGCTCGAAGCCAATCTCTTGGAACTCGCCGTCACCGCAGCCCGCCATCGCGCCACGCTCGGCGAGATCAGCGACGCATTGGAAAAAGCCTTCGGCCGATACAGTGCCACCATCCGCAGCATCAGCGGTGTTTACTCAGCGGAAAGCATGCAGGACCCCGAGATGAAGGAGGCCATGCGCCTCGCCGATGAATTCGCAAAGGCTGAAGGCCGCCGCCCGCGCATCCTCGTGGCCAAGATGGGCCAGGACGGGCACGACCGCGGCGCCAAGGTGATCGCCACCAGCTTCGCCGACATCGGCTTCGACGTGGACATCGGCCCGCTGTTCCAGACGCCGCAGGAAGTGGCCAAGCAGGCCATCGAGAACGACGTGCATGTGCTCGGCATCAGCAGCCTCGCCGGTGGCCACAAGACCCTCGTGCCAGAGGTGATCAAGGAACTGCGCGAGACCTACGACCGCCCCGACATCCTCGTGGTGGCCGGCGGCGTGATCCCGCCGGACCATTACCAATTCCTGAAGGATGCCGGGTGTTTTGATGTGTATGGGCCGGGGACCAAGATCCCGGTGGCGGCGAAGGGGATCATTGAGGCGTTGCGCAATAGGAAGTAGAGATGGAAACGCTGCCAATTCCCGCACTGATCACGACGCTGGTTGAAATCGGCCGTTGGCCGAAGAATGAACAAGAAGCAAACCGACAGAACCTAAGACCCATAGTCCCTCTTGAAAAGGTCCATGCCATCGATCCTCAGGCGCCAAGGATCTTTTTCCTATGGCCTCCGTTCGCACTTGTAGCGGAAAGGATCGCCCAGAATGATTGGTGGAAGTGTAGTGATGCAGTGATCCATGAGATCGATCCAGAGCTCGCCCTTGACATTGGTGACTTCGGTCATGGCTCCGACAGTCCGATACTATTGGACTATCGACGCAACCGCGTTGAACCGCGTGTCATCTACTTGAAGTGGGATGAGACACCTGCACGTGAGAATCACTGGGTAACCGTTGCCGAGACGTTTGAAGAGTTCGCAGCGCTGATTGGACTTGAATCTTGAAGGCCTCCCATTAGTAGGCTCCGGCATTTCGCGTGACGGATTGGAGCGGCAAGCCCGCAAGCCCTGTAATCAGGGTGCGGACTTGCCGCGGAAAGCCGGACCCGGCTGCTTTTGAGCCGGGGCACGCCCACACTTCGACTCCGCTCAGTGTGACACGTGCCACAAGATGCTCAAACGCATCATTGTTTGCCTTTTGTTCACAGTATGATGCTACAGGGCATCGTTGTGATGTAACGCGCTTTGGGGGAATGCGTATACTTGTGGCGTGAAAGCTGCGTTATTGAACTGAAACACGGTTTACGATGACTGCAAGCAACATCAACTGGAAGGGCATGAAGGATGCCGCCGTCGTGGTGCAACTGGGCAAGGAGCTGCGGCGCATGCGGCTGGAGCGCAACCAGAGCCAGGCCGAGGTGGCCGAGCGCGCGGGCTTGGACCGCACCACCGTGGTGAAGCTGGAGGCCGGCAGAGCCGCCACCTTGCAAACCCTTGTGCAGGTGCTGCGCGCCATGGACCGCCTGGAGCTTCTGGATGCCTTCCACCAGGAGCCGCAGCCCACGCCGTACATGCTGGTGGAGGCGCAGGAGAAGTACCTGAAGAAGCAACGCAAGCGCGCCGGTCGCAAGAAGCCCGAGGTGATCCCGCCCAAACCGAAGAGCACATGGTAACCCATGCGACAGTTAAGCTCTGGGGCAAGCCCGTGGGCCTGGTGGTGTGGAACGACCAAGAGCACCGCGCGGAGTTCCAGTTCGACCGCACATTCTCACGTGGCCTGCTCGATGTGGCCCCGATGATGATGCCGCTGCGCGAGGCGAATGGCGGCGAGGAGGTCTTCGCGTTCGGCAATCTGCGGGATGAGACCTTTCGCGGGCTACCGGGCATGTTGGCGGACAGCTTGCCCGATCGTTTCGGCGATCAGCTGATGAACGCGTGGCTGATGAGCCAGGGCCGCCAGCCGGGCACGGCGAACCCCGTGGAGCGGCTGTGCTACACCGGTGTGCGCGGCATGGGCGCGCTGGAATTCGAGCCAGCGCACCACGAGCTGGAGGCACCGGGCGAATCGTTGGAAGTGGAGGAACTCGTGAACATGGCAGGGCAGGTGCTGGATACGCGCAAGCAATTCGTGACGCGGAAGTCGAAAGGCAAAGAGGAGGCGCTGTTGGACATCATCCGCGTTGGCACCTCGGCAGGTGGCGCGCGGGCAAAAGCGATCGTGGCGTTCAACGCGAAGACGGGCGAGGTCCGCAGTGGCCAGATCGAAGGGCTGGAAGGTTTTGCGTACTGCCTGATCAAGTTCGATGGAGTGACCGCCGATGAACTGCGCGATCCAAAAGGCTTCGGCCGGATCGAATACGCGTACCACCTGATGGCCGTGGCGTGCGGGGTGGAGATGATGCCCTGTCGGCTGTTGGAAGAGCATGGCCGCGCGCACTTCCTCACGCAACGCTTCGATCGCGTGCTAGATGCCAAAGGCACCGTGCACAAGCTGCACATGGCCACGCTCTGCGGCATCGCGCACATGGACTACAACGATCCGGCGGCGTACAGCTACGAGCAAGCCTTCGGGGTGATGCGCCAGCTGGGTCTGCCCTACCCGGATGCCGTGCAGCTGTTCCGTCGCATGTGCTTCAATGCCATCGCGCGCAACCAAGACGACCACACGAAGAACATCTCCTTCCTGATGGACCCGCAGGGCGAATGGCACCTCTCCCCCGCCTACGACGTGACCTTCGCCTACAACCCCGGCAGTATCTGGCTGAAGCAGCACCAGATGAGCATCAACGGCAAACGGTTGGACATCACCCGCGCGGATCTGCTGGCAGTGGCGAAGGACATGAACATCAAGAAGGCGGAGGCGATCATCGAGGAAGTGAAGGCGGGCGTGAAGAAGTGGAAGACCTTTGCGAAGAAGGCCGAGGTGAACGCCAAGCAGGTGGAAGCGATCGGGAAGTTGCACTTGAACGGGCTATGATCGGGCTCCGGAACGGAGGGCTTGGCCACATTCCCCACATGAAGCTGGACAACGCCTGGCACCTGAAACACCCCATGCCACCAAAAGCCATCTTCGATCAGCGGGTGAAGTGGCATCGGGAACACATCAAACAGTGCCGGGGTATCCCGAAGAAGCTGGCTGAGCGGATGCGTGCGAAAGGGATCAAGACACCTTGATCGCTGGTGGACCAATAGCGATCGTAGGGATCTCAACTTGTTACTCCAGAACGATATTCGCACATTCTGATCACCATGCGCACCATCCCACTCGCCCTGTTACTCGGTCTCTCTACCTCGAACTATGGCCAGTTCGGCACTGTCTATGTAACCCCACCAACCGACGGATGCAACGGGGTGTGGGCCGTTCAGGTCACGAGCCTCTACTGCACATCGACTTCGCCATACACGTTCGTTATGGAGCCGAGCGGGTGCATGCAACTGGATAACTGGGATGAAGAAATGGGCGTTTTCCTGATGCCCTTGTGCGCCATACCCTGTTCCTTAACGGTGACGACCGGCGACAGTGTCACTTGCTCCGGGTCGACCTCGGACGCACCGATCGGCTTAGAGGAAGACAGAGCGCCGGTGGTGAAAGTCAACGCGAACGGTGCGATCCTCGAGGTGAGCAGTTCGATACCACTTCCCCAACTGGAAGTCCGCATCCTGGACATGGAAGGGCGCCTACAGAGCACTCGGACCTTGGCTCCAGGCCGCAATTGGCAACTGGCAGCGCCGGAAACGGCCGGGGCGTACTTCCTTGTCATTGATGGGATGGAGGATACGATCACTGCTCACTTTGTGATCTTCAAATGAGATCCGGGCGTGGCCAAACTGAAGCTCGACCTCCACGACATCTTCAACAAGGGGAAGGACATCGACCGCGCGTTGAACGACATCATCGAAGAGGCCGTGAATAAGCGGATCGCATTGGTGGAGATCATCCCCGGCAAAGGCAGCGGGCAGTTGAAGAAGAAGGTGATCCGCTTCCTTCAGCAGCCCCACATCAAGCGGATGTACCATCGCATCGACAAGGATCGGGACAACTTCGGCAGGTTGTTCGTCCACTTCAGGCACTGAACGTTAGGGCCGCGTGGCGAACCATAAGTGGTGCTTGGTGCCCTTGTCGCGGTGTGCGAAGACTTTCACCTCCTCCACTTTGAAGCCGACCTTCTCCAAACGCTTGGTGAACGGGCGGTCGGGATCTGTTGACCACACGGCCAAGACACCTTTCGGGCGAAGAGCGGCAAATGCGGCGTAAAGACCCGTGAGCGAGTAAATGCGGCTGTTGGCCGGCTGTGTAAGTCCAACGGGACCGTTATCGGTATCCAAGAGTATCGCATCGTAAGCATCGCGCTTTTCGCGGATGACCCCGGCGACATCCTCCACGCGCACCACCGCCCGCGGATCCAACATCGGGTTTCCTGAGCGTTCACCCATGGGCCCTTGGTTCCACTTCACCACCTCGGGAACGAGCTCGGCGACTACGACCTGTCCTCGGGCACCGATGTCTTTGAGCGCTGCCGCCAGCGTAAACCCCATGCCCAAGCCACCGACGAGGATCCGTGCCTTCGACTTGTCAGCGATGCGTTTGATGGCGAGTTCAGCCAAGGAATCTTCCGAACCGTGAACCGCGGTGGTCATCAGGTCACCACCGATCCCGACGACTTCGATGGTGTACTCATTGTCCCGCTGGAAGAAGCGCAACTCGCCTCCGTTGTTCGGGATCTTGGCGGTGTCCAACAGGGTATTGATCCGCATGCGCATGGATGGTTCGCCGCGCACTGGATGTGGGGACGGGCCGCAAGATCCGCAGAAAACCGTGCGATCGTCCGCTGGTTTGCCGAATGCCTTGGCCAAAGCCCCAACTTTGCTTCCGGAAAACCGGGCACCAACACCCTGCACATGCGCACACTGATCCTGCTTTCGGTCCTTGGATGCGGTGCATGCGCTTCGTCCCAAGAGAACAAGAACCGGCAACCCGTATCAGCCCCCAGCATGGCCGACCGAACGGATCCCTACTACTCCCACACCGATACCTCCGTACTGAACGTGAGCAATGCGGATTGGAAGCGCGTACTGCCGGACAGCGTTTACGCCATCGCGCGCGAAGCAGGAACTGAGCGGGCCTTCACAGGGAAATACTGGGACTTCGAGGGCCTTGGGACCTATCGCTGCGCCGTATGTGGCAATGCCCTGTTCCGGTCGGACAGCAAGTTCGGCAGCAGTTGCGGCTGGCCGAGCTTCTTCGCGCCGCTGCGTGCCAATGGCGTGGTCTATGTGGACGATAACAGCCATGGCATGGAACGCACGGAGGTACGATGCGGGCGTTGCGCAAGCCACCTGGGCCATGTGTTCGACGACGGTCCGCCGCCGACGGGAAAGCGGTTCTGTATGAATTCGCTGGTGTTGGACTTCGAGCCGGACATCGCAGGCGCCGATCCACGGCGCTGAGCGTTGACAATTTGCTGTTCGGCCTGGCAGCGCCGAGGTCGTAGGGATATCTTGCAACAGAATGCGTACATGCCTCATCATACCCTTGCTGCTGGCAACGGCGGTGGCAGGCCAGGTGCGCATCAACGAAGCGTGCTCCAAGAACGTGGCTTCAGCGCTCGACGGAGATGACTTTCCCGACTGGATCGAACTGCACAACACGGGCATCGGTGCCCTCGCCCTGTCCGGTCTGTTCCTGAGCGATGACGCCACGGTCCCGCTGAAATGGGCCCTGCCATCCGAACAACTGGCAGCCGATGGGTTCCTCGTCCTGTTCGAGGGCCATGACAATGTTGATGGCCATCACTTCGATTTCAAGCTGTCGCAGGAGGGCGAAACGATATACCTGTCGGATTCCACCTCGACGATCGTCGATTCGCTGAACATACCGTTCCTGCGCGCGGACCACTCGTTCGGGCGAAGCGGTGGTACGGCGTACTACTTCTCCGAACCCACGCCTGGCAACCCGAACAGCACACCGCCCTACATCGGCTATGCATCATCCCCCGAGTTCGACAAAGACGCCGGCTTCTATCAGGCGGGCCAGTCCGTGAACATTTCCGCCGAGGCCGGACTTTCCGTTCACTACACCACAGACGGTAGCGAACCCGGTCCATGGAGCGAAATACCGAACGGCGTGGTTAGCTTTTCGAGCACGGGCACCCTGAAGGCGAAAGCCTGGGGCGACCAGCTGATCCCCTCCCTCGCCACAGTGGCCACCTACTTCATCAACGAGCACACGGAGCTGCCAACGATATCGCTGAGCATGCACCCCGACAGCATGTTCGATGACACCCTCGGCATCTACATGCTGGGACCCGAGGCGGACTCCGTTTACCCGTATTGGGGCGCGAACTACTGGGATGAACGGGGTATCGCCGTGCATTTCGAGTACTTCGAGGAGAGCGGCGAGCGAGTGATCGACCAAGAGGTGGAACTCCGCATCCATGGCGGGCGGGCATCACGGAACAAACCGCAACGGCCACTGCGGCTTACCGCTCGTGATGAGTACGGCGATGACCTGATCCGCTACCCCTTCTTCCCCGAACGGCCGGAGGTGGACGAGTTCAAGCGGATCATCCTTCGGAACTCCGGCGCTGACTGGTGCTTGGCGCACTACCGTGATGGGCTTTTCCATCAGGTGTCAGTGCGCAACGACTTGGACATCGACGAGCTCGGGTTCAAGCCGTCGATCGTCTTCATCAATGGTCAATATTGGGGCATCCACAACATCCGCGAGCGGATCGATGAGGACCATTTGGCACTGGACTACGGTGCGGACCGGGATGAACTACTGCTCATGGAAGAAGAGAACCTTTCGATCCAGGGGGACACGATGCACTTCCACGACCTCAAGGAATTCATCCACTCGCACGACCTGAACGATGCGGGGAACTGGGCGCATGTCGACAGCCTTCTGGATATCCATAGCTGCATGGACTACTTCGCGTTGGAAATGTTCGCCGGGAACGCCGATTGGCCGTCGAACAACCTGAAGTACTGGAAGCCCTCCATCACCGAAGGAAAGTGGCGCTACATGCTGTACGACATGGACGCCACGATGAACGTGGTGGGCTGGATACCGAACGACTTCGACATGTTCTATTGGGTTTTCGTACACCGCACAGGCTTCGTTCATGCCGAGATCCTAAGGAGCCTGATGGCACGGGACGAGTTCAAGCGGGGCTTCCTTAACCGGCTGGCGGACCTGATGAACACTTCGCTCTCAGGGGAACGGTTCAATGCGGAGTCGGAACGGATCAGGGGAACGATCGACAGCGAGGTAGTGCGGCACTTCCACCGCTGGGCCATGGACCTCGGCACATGGCACCACCATGTGGACGATATCATCCCGGGTTTCGCCCAAGAACGGCCGGATGTCATGCGCCAAGATGTGCTCGACTGGTACCAGCTACCCAATACGGCAACGCTGCGTTTCGAGGTTTTCCCGCCGGAAGCGGGATCCGTCCACATCAACACAATAGAACCCTTGCCACCGTTCACGGGGATCTATTTCAACGGCAACGACATCGACATCACCGCCATGCCGGGCGAGGGGTTCCGGTTCGATCATTGGACCTATTCCCCCGAATCCGATGCGCGCCCAACGGACATGCACATCCGCCGCTCCTTCCCCGACGACGGCACCATCACCGCTTGGTTCGTTCGACCGGAAGCCACACTTTCCGCGTTCCCGAATCCGTGTGGCAACGAGGTGGACATCAGCCTGGTGACAGCAGCGACCGGTAACGCCGAAATGATCGTATGGGACGCGCACGGACGCATGGTCCGGAGTTCGCTGCATCCGGTCGCCGAGGGGGTGAACGGCATCCATTTGGCACTATCGGACCTCCGGTCCGGTGTTTTCACACTGGAAGCACGCCACGATGGCGAACGACGAAAGATCCGTCTGGTGAAATTATCTCCCTGATATTCGTGCGACGGAACAAAACCCGATCAAAGGAACCACCATGTTCAGCGTAGTCTATTCCTTCGATGTGAAGCCCGAACGGGAACAGGAGTTCCTGGATGCATGGGCGTTCATCACCCGTGACTTCATCCGCACGCGCGGAAGCCTGGGCAGCCGGATGCACCGGGACAAACAAGGCCGCTTGGTGGCTATCGCACTCTGGCCTGACCGCGCGGCGTGGGAGGCGAAACCGACGGATCCTTCTCCAGAACTGAAGGCCGCACGGGACACCATGATGAAGGCCTGCGAACTGCTGCGCACTGACCGCGAACTGGAGTTGGTGATGGATCTTTGGGTCGCGCCGCCGACCGCGTGATCGGCAGCCATGCTAGCGGAATTCTCCAAGCCAAACGATCATTGTAGCGTCGCGTCCGCGATCGGCTGTGGCGAATGCGGTCCCAGCGGTTACCTTCGCAAGCCTTACTTCCGGAAAGCAGCACGGTTCTTCCCGCTACGCGACGCCGAACGAAGAGCAAGCAGACCATGAGCAGCCGCAAGAAGACGTTGATCCTCACCGCACCGGAACCGAAAGCAGGAACCAAATTCGTGAAAGTGCGGTTGGACGGACGTACCGTCGTGCATCTCAAGAGCATGAAAGCATTCGAGTTCTGGAAGACCAAGTATCCGAACGCGGAGGTTATCGAGTGATCCGGCCATCCGCCGCCCCGATCGAAGTGATCGGCCTGTTCGTTCGTCTGCCCTGCGACCTTGACCGGGTTCCAGGTCCCGTCCCTGCAACATGTCCTTATCCATCCTGAAGCCCGGCCGCACATCACGCGCGGAACGCACAGCGAACGGCCCTCGTGCCAGCATCCGCGCCAATGCCGGACCCATGCCCGAAGCGAAGTCCAAAGTAACCTGGGGACAGGCCTTCCGACAGTTCATCTGGCCGCGCAGGAAGAATGTGCTCATCGGCTTGGTGCTCATCGTGATCAGCCGCGCGGCGGGCATGGTGCTGCCGGGTTCCACCAAGTACCTGTTGGATGATGTGGTGGCAAAGAGCGACTTCGGCATGCTGAAGATCCTGCTGGTCGCGGTGCTCGGGGCATTGCTCATCCAGAGTGTTACCAGCTATCTCCTGACGCAACTGCTCAGCGTGGAAGCGCAGTTGCTGATCAGCCAGTTGCGCACACAGGTGCAGCGGAAGATCCTCTCGTTGCCGGTGGCCTTTTTCGACAACACGAAAAGCGGTGCGTTGGTAAGCCGCATCATGAGCGACGTGGAAGGTGTACGCAATCTTGTTGGAACGGGACTGGTCCAACTGGTGGGCGGCACGATCACAGCGATCGCATCGCTGGCGTGGCTGATCCACATCAGCCCGATCATGACGTTGTACACGCTGGTGCCCGTTTGCCTTTTCGCGTTCATCGCCATGAAGGCGTTCGCGCGCATCCGCCCGATCTTCCGGACGCGCGGGGTGATCAACGCGGAAGTCACCGGTCGCCTGACGGAAACCCTGAACGGCGTGCGTGTGATCAAAGGCTTCGGAGCGGAAGAGCAGGAGAACCGGGCCTTCGAGAAAGGCGTCCAGCGTTTGTTCGACAACGTGAAGTCGAGCCTGACGGCGACCTCGTTCATCAGCAGCATGAGCACCTTCCTGCTGGGCTTGGCGAGCGCGGGCATCATGGGCATCGGCGCTTCGCTGATGATCGACAAGGAGCTCACGCCGGGCGAGTTCGTGCAGTTCACGGTGCTGCTGGGCTTCATGATCGCGCCGATCGTGCAGATGAGCAATATCGGCAGCCAGTTCACCGAGGCCTTCGCCGGATTGGACCGGACCGAAGAGATCATGAACATGGAGCCGGAAGACCATCCGGAAGAACGGCCCATCGTGCTCGATCGGGTGCGCGGCGATTTCAAGTTCGAGAACGTGTCCTTCGCCTATGAGGAAGGTAAGCCCGTGGTCCATGAGGTCAGCTTCGATGCGCCCGCAGGAACAGTAACCGCACTGGTGGGCACGAGCGGTTCCGGAAAGACGACGATCGCGAGCATGGCCGCGAGCTTCATCTCACCCCAGCAGGGGCGCATCACATTGGACGGACAAGACCTGAGCAAGGTGAACCTGGCCAGTTATCGCCGCAACTTGGGCGTCGTGCTGCAGGATGACTTCCTGTTCCAAGGGACGATCCGCGAGAACATTCTCTTCCCCCGGCCCGATGCGACGGAAGAGCAACTGAAGATGGCGGTCAAGGCGGCCTATGTGAACGAGTTCACCGACCGCTTCGATGAAGGCTTGGACACCGTGATCGGCGAACGCGGCGTGAAGCTCAGCGGTGGTCAACGCCAGCGGGTGGCGATCGCACGCGCGATCCTCGCCGATCCGAAAGTGATCATCCTGGATGAGGCCACGAGCAGCTTGGACACGGAGAGCGAGGCGCTCATCCAACGCAGCTTGAACGAGCTGATGAAGGAGCGGACCACCTTCGTCATCGCGCACCGCCTCAGCACCATCCGCCAAGCGGACCGCATCCTGGTCATTGAGGATGGCCGCATCGTTGAGCGCGGCACGCACTCGGAGCTGATCGCGCTGGAAGGGCGCTATCACGAGCTCTACACGTACCAAGCGCGGATCTGAGCCGGGCTATTCCAAGGGTGGGATGGCCTTGATGTGCGCACGGGCAGCCACGCCACCTACTTGGCCTTCCGCCTTGTCGGAGGAGAATTTCAGTCCTTTCACATCGTACTGCGTGCCCTTGCGCGAGATGGCCTTCACACCGAGCTGCTTGTCGCCGTCGATCGCCTTCAGATGGATGATGTTCCCGTCCTGGGCCGTGCCCTTAACATCCAGCTTGCGCCCATCCGCCGCGAGCGCCTTGATGTCATAGATCGTCCCATCAGCACCGACGGCTTTCACCGGGATGAGCGCATCATCGCTCACGAGCATTTTCACGGGCACCTTCTTGCCATTGATGAGCGCCTTGATGTCCATGATCCAGCGATCACCGTTCTCCATGAACGCTTTCACATCATACACGCCGCCCTTCTTGTCTATCGCTTTCACCGGGATGGAATGCCCGTCGCTACCGATGGCCTTCACGTTCCAGATGAAGTCGTCATCCGCGGCCAACGCTTGTGGCAGGGCCTTGATGTGCGCAGCCACGCGCACGCCACTGACCAGTGCCTCCTCTGGCCCGTCGATCATCTTCAGGCCCTTCACATCGTGCATCCGGCCTTCGGGTGAAATGGCCTTCACGCCGTAGATCTCACGTTCCGTCCCGATAGCCTTGATGTGGATGATATGACCGGAGCGAGCGATTCCCTTCACGTCGAACTTGCGTCCGTCCTGAGCGATGGCTTTCACGTCCATCAATTTGCCGTCAGCGGTGATGGCCTTCACAGGCAAGAAAGCATCGTCGCTCACGATGACCTTGATGGGAATCTCCGAGCCGGCCACGAGCGCCTTGATGTCCATGAGGTGCGCGTCTGCCCGTTGGAGCGCCTTCACATCGTTCGGCATGCCATCGGAACCGAAGGCTTTCACATCGAGCGTGGTTCCATCGGGCATCACGGCCTTGATGTTCCAGATGCGTGGAGCTTCCTGGGCTGTAGCGGCCCACAAGCAGGATGCGGCAACGAGCGTGGTGAGGTTTCGGAGCAAGTTCATGTTGGGTGGAAATGAAAGTGAAAGTAATCGCCGCCGGTCGCACCCAAGACCCATAGTTCCGAGCACACCATCGCACCCGTTCAAGCAGTACACTTGCGACGAACCTGATCGAGCATCCCATGGCCTCCTTCGACATCGTATCCAAAGTGGACACGCAAACGCTGGACAACGCGATCAACACCGCCAAGCGCGAAGTGGAGACGCGCTATGACCTGCGCGGCAGCAACAGCACCATCGAGTTCGACAAGAAGGCGCTCACCATAAAGGTCGGTACCGAGGACCATCTGAAATTGGACTCGATCATCGACATCCTGTTGGAACGCAGCACGAAACAGAAGCTCGATGTGAAGAGCTTCGACCTGAAGGAAGAGCCACAGCCGAGCGGCAAGCTCCTGTACAAGACGATCAAGATCCAGAACGGCATCGAGCGGGAGAAAGCCAAGAAGATCATCAAGGCGATCAAGGAGATGAAGGTGAAAGTGGAAGCCCAGATCCAGGACGACCAGATCCGGGTGAACGGCAAGAAGTTCGATGACCTGCAGGCGGTGATGGCCATGTGCCGTGTCACGGATTTCGAGGTACCCCTGCAGTTCGAGAACATGAAGAGCTGAGACCTGCAGCGGGACCGGCAGACCAAGGCTGGTGATCGGAATGTTCGCTGGCGGACACTTCTTCATCCGAGCTGCGGCGATCTTTGGAGAAACCGACCGACATGCGTGCTCATTCGTTCACAGTGCTTGCCGTTCTAATCGCGTTCGCTGGGCTGGCAGCCTGCAAGCACGAGGACACCGAAGACCCGTCGGACGCGGACCTGCTGGACCTGGCGAAGGATGCTGAAGGCTACACGTGGTACAAGGAAAGTGACGCGCTGTTGCCCAGCAGTTCCGGATCCGGACATGCGGAACCGCTGCTGCGCACACGGTTCAACGCCCTGGCGACCACCGCACTGGACACGAACGGAAAAGTACTTCCCGGTACGGACTTCCCCAACGGCAGTGTGGTCGTGAAGGAGTTGTTCACCGATGCTGGAACGCTGGACCTGTATGCCGTGCTCTTCAAGAAGCCCAGCCACCCGTACGCCGACATTGACGGATGGGTATGGGGCTATGTGCGTCCGAACGGCGAAGTGCGGGAACCTTCCCGCAACAAGGGCAGTGCTTGCCGGAACTGCCATGGCCAAGGCGGCAACATCGACTTCACGCTCATGAACGCCTATTTCCCTTGACCTGGCAGCGGTAACGGGCCTCCAAACGCACTATGCCAACACTCGCACCATGCTGAACAATACCATGAGAGAACATTCGCTCTTCCTGCGCGCGGCAGCCGTATCGATCATCGCACTTGCGGGGATCGGTGCGCAGGCGCAGACCTACTACTACCTCGACCAGATCGAAGTCTCCCCATCCTCTCCCACCACCGCGGACGACATCACCATCACCGTGAACGGCTCACTGTCGAGCACAGCGGCGTTCGTGGCGAATTCGGCCTTCGGCCTCAATGGCACTACCGTGCAGCTCACCGTGAATGCCGCCGTGGACGGCATCGGGCTGGATGTACTGGTCCCGCATTCCGAGACCTTCAACATCGGGAACCTGGTGGCGGGCACCTATACGATCTCCATCGTGGGCATGGCCATTCTCGATATGGCCCCAACGCCGGAGCACCAGTTCACCGTCGTCGGGGGAACACCGCCGGATTGCGACAGTTTGGATATCATCAGCGTACTGTGGGATGCATTCAACCCGGACAGGATCATCGTGGTCGCGTCCAACGGCAGTTCGGATCTCTTCGACTATCCGGGTTTCGTGCTGCTGAGCACCGACGGCGACACCTTGGCCAAGGAAACGGTGAATTACTTCGGCATCGGCCAAGGGCCGCAATCGCATGTGCTGGATGTGTTTCCCGGTGCGGACATCCCGAGCGGATCGTTCACGGTCGACCTCCATCTCTGGTCCGGCTTCTATACCGAACCGGAATGCCAGTGGACGACTTCATGGGTTCTCTGCCCGGAGACGGAATGCACGACCGTGCTGCCCTACTTGTGGAATCTTGGAAATGCCATCGTAGAGGTGGATGTCCCCTATGTACTCGAGAACGGGGATGGACAGGCACTGTCCAACGGGATATTCCATTTGGACCCGGACAGCCAAGGCGTATACGGCACGGATGTTTGCCTTCCGCCGGGTTGGTACGTGCTCCGGCTGGACCAGGTGGGCAACGTCGGCGGCCAATTGTACTATGGCGCGTCCACATCCATGATGAACACGGAGCAGATCCAGGTCGCGTACGAGCAGGGCACCGGCCTGGTGGAAACCACCTTCGCATTCTACGAGGCTTGCATCAACGGGACCAATGGTCTTCCGGGACTCGTCAGTGCCGCTCCCCCGCTAGTGATCGTGGACGGTGAGCGCCTGGTCGTTCGCACTCAGGATGGCTCACATATCGGTGCGTTCCAGCTGCTGGACATCAACGGTCGTGTCCTGTGGACCGGTGCGATCAACGCGGAGCGCGGTGATATCGGGATCAGTGGATTGGCGCACGGGGCGTACGTGTTGCGGAGCGAGCGGTTCGGCGCAGCGAGGTTCATCCGCTGATCCCGCCAGAAGAGCCCAAGGCGACCGTTGTCAAATTGCGAAGCGCGCCTTACGGGGCGCGCTTCGAGTATCCTGGTCTCCGAGCTTACGGGCTTGGACAGAGGCTTTTTCTGCACTATGGCTTTTTTACCTCCTCTGACCAGGGATCTTGTTGGAACCGGTGATCGGTTATGATCGGTTGTTGATAGTAAAACGGAGGTTGTCGATCAAGGTTGCATTCTTCCGGAAAAAAAAGAAGCCCCGCACAAGGCGAGGCTCTTTCTGACCTGAGCGGTAACACCGTCAATCCTTGGCGAAACGCCGAACGACCGGACCCTCCGGGGATTCCACGCGCAACGTGAATCCGCCTGCGGCCAAGGAGCCGATCTCCACGTTCATCGAGCTGCCAGCTATCCGGAAGCCGCGGACCACACGACCCATGGCGTCCAGGATCACCGCGTTCGCGCCTTGCAGCCGATCGAAGAAGGTGAGTTCCAATTGACCATCGCGCACGCGGGCTCTTGGGGCCGGTTGACCGTTCGCGTTGTTCAGAGCGGTGGAAAGGCCGCCCATGCTGCGGAAGCTGAAGGCTTCCAGCATTACACCACTGTCGAGCACGCCATCTCCCGCATCAGCGATGGCGGTTTTGAAATGATAGGCCTCTCCCGGGACCACAACTGCGAATGCTGTCAGGTTCGTCGTGAACCCGTCATACGCCACGAATTGGCCGCCTTGCCCTTCGTTATCCACGAAGTACTGCGCGTTCAGACCAGCGTTCACATTGTTGATCGCCACAGGCGTCCCATCCGGCAGGGAGGCCACGTTCTGCTGCGGCTGGTACCCTGGTCCGCTCAGGTAGATGGCGAAGATGTCATTGAATGAAGAGTTCACGAACTCGGGATACTCCTCGCTGCCGAAGGCGAAATTGAAGAGCAGTGTATCGCCGATGGGCACACAATCGAACTCGAGCACGCACGCATCGTACGTGGGATAACCACCTCCAAGTTCAGCGTTCAGGTCCAGGTCGCCGGGGCCCATCGCTCCGCCACTGGCGAAGTTGAAAACCGGGCCCGCGATGGCGTCGGCAGCACCATTCGTGAGCACGAGGCCTTGAGAGATAGGCACTTCGGATGTGCCGGAGAAATACCCCATCGCGCTCGCCGGGCAGTTCACCACCAGGTTGTTGATGGTGAGGTTCTGACCTTCGAGGAGGTCGGCGACGAAGGAAGACGAGAGACTGTCCATGACGGACAACTGGGCAACAGCGGGTGTACCCAAGACAATGACCAACAAGGTTGCGGAGAACTGCTTCATAGGGGTGCGGGGCTTCGAACGCAGCCCTAAGATAGCAAGAAGAGCGAACCGTTTGTCCCTCAGAACACGCGCCCGCCTTGTAGGATCATCACGAAGATGAACGTCATGAGGAAATGGTGCACGAAAAGCAACATAGTGGCCCAGTTGAGCATCACCTTTCCATTGCCTTTGATCTCCGGGAACAGCTTCTTGTTATTGAACGCGATGATGGGCAAGGGCAGCGTGAGGAGAAGAAAGACGATGGCGAGCGCCCTGAACAGGAAAACATTGTCGAACAGGCCCAGAAAGAGATGGGCATAGTAGAAGGCGAGACCGGTGAAGGACATCAAGCCCAACCACAGGAAGAGTCTGGCTTCAGCTACCATTTTGTTGCGGTGTTCCATAGCGTAGACGCACGGCTCTAACGGGGTTGCGTCCGCAGGGTTACGGTTTTATCAACAAGGACGAGGGAACGTGGAGTACAACCAACGTTCAACCCTTGCGTACCGAGAGGTGTAGCAGGGTGCCGGTGGCCAGAGCGCAGGCCATCAGGAAGATCCCCCAAGAGTAGTGCTGGGGCAGGTATGCGCGGAGCTGGTCCAACGCCATATGCCCTGCGGCTGGAATAGAGGACGCATTGCCGCCCGCCCGGAAGATGTGACGGCAAGGTTCCTCGATGAACGTGTAGAGGATCATGCCTGCGCTCACCGCCAACACGACCCAATGGGCACGCAAGGGAGCGAAAGCAGGAAAGCTATGGCGCTTGTGGAGCAGCAGGCATCCCAACGTGATAAGCCCGGTCGAAACGATACAAGGTGCCAGTACCGGACCCACCCATACAACCGGGACGAGAAAGAGGATGTCCCAATCCAGCAGCGTTGCGGGCCAATCGAGCACCGCTTTCAGGAAGACGTAGTAAAAGATATCCCAAACGCCGAAACAGAAGCTGAACCACGCGAACCGCTCCAGCCGTCTGGTGGTGACGAGCGCGGCGGGTGCGAGCAGCATGATCATGGTGGCGAGCTCGCGGAACAGTTCGGTTACGGCCACACGGGTCGCGATGGGCGCCATAGGGAACTTGAACTCCACCGGGTAGTACAGCTCGCGCAGGTAGATCACCACCGCGCTCTCAAGGAAAGCCATG
>Ga0075152_10000874_pt1 | contig 21884 bp, 14 predicted proteins | sample JI61114C2DNA_FD_70964 | JGI IMG/M metagenome (GOLD analysis project Ga0075152, IMG submission 70964) | Wastewater effluent complex algal communities from Wisconsin, to seasonally profile nutrient transformation and Carbon sequestration -... | ecosystem: Engineered > WWTP > Effluent > Algae...
AGGATGAACTCCTCGTCCTTGCCGCCAAAGCTAAGTTTGAGCTTCGCAGCCTGGAGAGTCTCGCGGCGGAGATTGGTGCAGATGATCTCCAAGGGCTTCACACTCGTCTCCATGCGCCGCCACACCGTGCGTGGGCTGGTGATGTCGAGGCTGGCACGCTCAAACTTCAGCGCGCCCTCGCTAATGCGGACTTCATCGATGAAGCCCGGGAAGCCACCGTAGTTGCTGCCGATCCGGTCGCCGATGCTGAGCGCTTTGGTGCCCGGTGTGATGGCGGCGTATCCCTCCAGCTTCATGCCGCCGATGCGTGAGCCATTGCGGAAGAACTGCCCATCACCTGCGCCATCATAGACGAAGGCGAGGTGCTGCCAGTCGCTGCCGAGCATCACGGGCTCCGAGTGGATCATCTTGGACTCTGCACCGAAGCCTAGCGTGACGAAAAGCCTGCGCGTGCCGCTTTTGTCCGCTTCCGTGATCTGCCAGGCATAGTCCGTGTGATCGACATACTTTTTATCCAGCAGGTAGCAGCGCTGCGTGGCCGACCAGTCGGCCTTCGGCTTGATCCACATCTCCAGCGTGAAGGCACTTTTCGGCGAAAGCGCGGGTTTCGCTGCCGTCATCGCTGCGTGACGTTTGTCTTCAATCGGGAAGCCGGGGAAGGATTCCAGCCCTTCACCGAACTTGCCAGTAGCACCGGTTTTCGCTCCCAGCAGACTGAGATCATGCCCTTTGCCTGAGCTGTCCCTCAGCGCTGACTCACCATCAAACTGCCAATACCCGAGCACCTGCGGGCCGCTGGCATTCGTCTTCGTGTAGCCAGTCTCCCAGGTTTCTTGAAGCGTGGCCGCGTGGGCGAAGAGGGGGAGCAGGAGGAGGCTGGAAAGGACGCGCATGGATGGGTTCATTCATACGCGAGAACACCGAAGAATTGTGCGCAGGTGAGAAGGTGGCTGCTCGCAAGTGAGACGACTCGGGAAAAACTCGTTCGCTGGTGACTGTTGCGTGATTTTAGACGGATTTCAGCCATCAATGACCGCCCCCCCTTTATGAGACGTTTTCCTGCGCCCCGTCTGCTGTTCTGTTTGCCCCTGCTGCTGAGCGGTTGTGGCACCTGGTCGAAAAAGAATGCCCCGAGTACGGTCATCAGTTCCCGCACGCCCGTGGTGCAGGGATTTAAGCAGCCTGTGCCGCGATTTCAGGGCACACAGTTTCTCACCTTTGATGAACTCAAGCATCTGGCGACGGACCCAAAGCCCAGCGGTGCGCTAGCACAGAAGCTGGACCGTTTTTTCAGCACACCGATTGTTTCCAATGAAGCCTGGTATGCTGGCAAGCGACCAAGTCGGGCGCGGAATGAAGTGATGGGCGAATTTCTTCGTGTGGCGACGTGGAATGTGGAGAAGTCCATCCATGCACATCAGGCGGCGAAGGTGCTGGGCTCGGCGGCGGAGTTTGAGGCGATGATCGATCCGGTGAGCGCGCCTCCAGGCAGTTCGAAGCGGGCTGAACTGCTGCGGGAACGTGAACGATTGGTTACGGCGGATGTGATCCTGCTTCAGGAGATGGACATCGGCATCGGCCGCTCTGGCTACCATGATGCGGCGCGGGACATCGCGCGGGCATTGGGCATGAATTATGTGTATGCGCCGCAGCAGTTGGAGATCGATCCCGTGCTGCTGGGCATGGAAGACTTCCCCGATGGTCGAGGCGGCAGGGTGCGGCACCAGCCGGACCATGCGCGCTACAAGGGTGTGTTTGGCAGCGCGGTGCTGTCACGGTATCCGATCAAGAGTGCACGATGCTTTCAACTCCAAACCCAGCCTTACGACTGGCATGCTGGAGAGAGGGCGAATACAGCACTGTTGGAAGACTCACGCCGCTTTGCCGGCGAGATCCTCTTTGAAAACAAGGCAGTGCGCGAGATGAAGGTCGGCGGACGCATTTTTTTCCGTGTGGACCTGGAGGTGCCAGGTCTGCCTGGAGATACATTGACGGTTATTCATAACCATCTGGAGGTCAAAGCGCGCCCACAGGATCGCGAGGCGCAGATGCAGGAGATCCTCTCCCACATCCAGGACATCCCGCACACGGTGGTGATGGGGGGCGATCACAATACCACCCGCGTGGATCTGAGCCCCACCTCTGCCGGACGCGTGCTCGTGCGCACCTCCACGGACTCGGAGACCTGGCTGGGCGTTGGCATGAATGTGATCATGGCTGCTCCCATGGTGGTGAACTCGGGACGCATCCTGCTGAACAATGTAAAGAACCTGCACAACCCGCTGGCTCCGCACATCCCCGTGGTGCTGCCGAACAAGACGCGCAACCTTTTCAACCGGCTGGAGGACTATCGCTTCGCCGATGGTGGAAAGTTTGACTTTCGTGGAGACCGGGCGCGCTCGATCAACCGGTCTGCGGCGAAGCTGGCGAACTCGAACGAAAAAGCCATCAAGGGCAACACGCCCACCTTCAGTGTGAAGCGACCCATTGGCCCCTTTGGTCGCGGACGGCTGGACTGGCTCTTCGTGAAAGCACCGCCGTCGGTCCAGCCGCAGGGTTCCTACCGCCTGGCCCCTCACTTTGGAGAGACACTCTCCGGCATGGTCGAAGGAATGCGTTTCCGTCTCTCGGATCATGCCCCGTGTGTGGTGGATGTGCCGCTGGCTGAACCGCCGTCTTTTTAATGAAGAGATGACATCCGCCCTCATCGCGCCCATCTGACAGCTCTGCATGTCCACGATTCCTGATCCCAACCTCCGCCCCTGGCTGGTGCGCATCCCTGAAATCTTTGAAGGGATCGCCGAGGACATCCTCAAGCGCTTCGGGGCCACCTCGATCACCCGCCTCGGGCTGGATTTTTATTCCATCAAGACCGCGACGCCAAAGCTCATCCACAGCTCCGAAGCAGCGAAGTTTGCCCGCTGGAATCTGCCACTCGATCACTCCTGGCCCTGCAACGCACAGAAGATGGACGGCTTCATCGAGAAAGCCGCGCAGACCTTGCTGAAGAAGTTTGGCGAGCGTGCCCCACAGGCCATTTATATCGGCCTGCTGAACCCAACATCGCCGGACAAATACTACCGTAGTCTCGCCTCGAACCTGCGAGGTCGTGTGATCACGCTCTTCCCGAAATCCGCTGTCGCCAATGTCGAGGAGCAGGACCCGACGAAGGCGACGCTCTTCTGCCTCGTCGGCAAGGAAGGCCTGTTTTGCGGGATGCAAAGCCCGCGCCTCTCGAATGGCCTCTACCCAGGCGGCAGTAAATACATCGACCAGGACTCCCCGGACATCATCAGCCGCGCGGGGGCCAAGATTGCCGAAGCACTGCATTACTTGCTCATGCATCATCCCGCGATGCCGAAGAGCAGCCACTGGTTGGAGCTCGGCGCCTGCCCAGGCGGCATGACCTCAGAACTGCTCGCGCGTGATCAGCGCGTGACCGCCATTGACAAAGCGCCGTTGGACAAGCGCTTGAACGGCAAGCCGGGACTCAAGTTCGTCCACACCGACGTCGCCACCTTTGAGCCCGCGCCCGGAACGAGTTACGACGCCCTCCTCTCCGACCTCAACGGCCCGCCTGAGGAATCCATCGACCACATCCTGCGCCTATCCAAATGGTTGCGAAAGCGCGGCCTTGTCGTCTTCACCCTCAAAGTGCCGCGTGTGGACAGTGTCGAAGAACCCTGCGCCTACTTCCGCAGCATCGTCGAGACAGCGACTAAAGGCGGGCTGCGCCTCTTTGCGCAGACCCACCTCACTTACAACCGGCACGAGTTCACACTCTTTTTCGAGAAGGCGTGACCTTGATGAAAGGCGCTCATGGGGCAGGAGCTGACTGTGGCGCTTGATTATCCTTCAGATGGTCAAGAGCCAGCCTGATTTGGAGATATCAAAAGGGCCCTGGAAGCCCCAAATCAAGCGAGAATGGTGCCCGCGAGCGCCCCCTTTTGCTGTTCACCAGAACGCTTAAAAAATATCAACTAACATTAAATATATGCTTGGAAAATGGCGTAATACCTAGTATCACCATAACAAATCACCATGAACCGCTCTATTTCTCCGACACATTTTCTGGAAGCTTCAGCTTCTCCTGTTCGGCATGTCGCGCCCATGAGAATTCACTGGCTCGACTATGCTTTCTTCACCCTGGCCCTGATTGTAATCTGTGGAGGTGCCTTGTTCATACTGGAACTGGGTTCCGCGCATAGCTCAGGTAACGGGTCGATGCTCACCCAGTTTATGAGCGAAAGCTCTGTCTGGATGGCCGCACTGGCGCAGAAGCTTACCTACTACGGCATGCTCTTTCTCGCCAGTGTTCTGAATTCCGCCTTCATGGTGGTCTTTGTGCAGTTCTTGCGCACGCTGGATCGTCAGTTCAGCCGCTCGATGCAGCGCCGCTGGCCTTCAAACGCCCGCAGTGTTCAGACCCGCCGAGCCAGTGCGCCTGTCATTCCTGTCACACAGCAGAGGCCAGCGAAGGTGACGCCGATACACCGCTCATTTCTGTTGTGCCCGATCACAAGGTAAATGGATGGCAGGGGCTGTAGTTCAGACTTTTGTCGAATTCGTGCGCAGTGGCTGGGTTTCGCGCATTTTAGCAAACTCTTCAGGCATAAGCAGCTCAATGTCCGCCCCCAGGCTGAGCGGACTGAGGAAATGATTTTCCGTGCGTTCAGCAGACTCAGCCAGCCAGGCGTAGGATTTGTGGTAGAGTTGGAGAAAGCGATCCACAAAAGGCGCAATGACCTCGGAGGATATGGCCGCCATCTCGGCGGACAAGGCTCGTGTATCGACTGAGGCCCCTGGATTCATGGAGACATTCACTGGCTCGGGGAGTTTCCCCTGAAGCAGGTAGTCATTCAGCGGGATGGGGCGTTTATTGGCCGTGAATGGATACATGGCACCGTCGAGAGTACCGAGGATCTGACGGACGAGGTTCGTCATCTTGGGCACGACAGACTGCAGAGCAGTGAAAAAGGTGCCGTTGTCATGCAGGTTGGCGAATTTGGCCCCCAGCGTCTGGAAGGCAAAAAAGGTGGTCAGCAGTTCACGGAAACTGGGAAGAGCGGCGGCCATGCTTTCATAGACGGAACACCACTCGGGGAGCTCCTTTCGCCGCTCGCATAGGATGTCATCGAGTTCGCCAACTTCGCTCCACCAAAGAAGGCCCAAAGCGGCAGCAAAGCGGCTCTCCATGCGGACTTCGTAGGCCTGGAGAGATGTCTCCACATGCTCCATGACCATGCGCTGGCGAGCGCCTTCACTGCGCAAAGACTGCGGGCTGGTGTCCTCCGTGCCGAACTGAATGCGTGACACGGAGAAGCCGGCCAGACTGAGCGTGGCGGCGGCCTCCAGATCACGTCTGCGCTGCCAGGCTAGGTTCCATTCCTGCAAGGCCATCTTCAATCGACTGCCGCACTCTTTCATCTCGTCGCGCACGCGCAGAATTTCATCCTGAAGCTGGGTGCGGCCCGGGGAGACGGAGTGAGTGGCTCCCAGGCCGCACATGGCGCGTTCGGGATGGGCCAGTCCGCCAAAGTAGCGGCGGATGACGACGAGAGATTCATCCTCCCTTCGTGTTTGATGAATGACCTCTTCCTCGGCCACAAGGCGATGATCATGCAGGCTGAGTCCGAGTTCGTGCTGGTAGTAGAAAAACGTGACCTGTCGTGAGAGATCGACAAAGCTGCGGAACTGTGAGGCGGCGGGTGCATCCGCCGGGAGTTCGGAGATGATTTCAGACCCGCGTGGTGCTTTGCGCTGGGCAGCAGCGGCGGCGGCTTTCAGTTCGCGTGCAGCTCGTGCCACATGACGTGCAAGCAGGAGGGAAAGATTCTCCGGCAGCCGCTGCTGGGTCATGCCGCGGCGGATCTCGACCTTGCTGGTCTCCCATGCCTTGTCCAGAAGTCCGATTTTAGCCTCCAAGGCCGCCCAGGCCTCAGGCCCGATGAGGTTCTTGGCGGCGGTATCCGCTCCCGCCTGAAGTCGTGAGATGGCGGCGGCATTGATCACACGGGCGACGACGAAAAAGAGGGCAAAGAGCACCTTGGCCACCGTCATCCACAACCAGGTCACTGTGCGGATGAACTTCTGAAAAGGTGTTTCTTTGTCCCTGGGCTGGCGGAGGTCCAGTTCCCATGGGTCGCGTTCCAGCAAAGCGCGGTAAAACCAGGCGTTCAGCTCTCTCACAAGATGACTGAATGTGGTGCCGATCCCGCCTGTATTCATGGCCAGTTCCCGCACCAGAAGTGCGGCGAATTCCCGTGCGCTCGTCACGGAGACCACTGGCAGACCGATATTGAGGATCATCTGTCCGCTGCTCACGCCTATGACACCATCCTTCACGGAAGTGCGGATACTCGCGGTGGTGTCCAGCCAGATTTCCTCCACCGGCTCCAGCCGCAGGTGCCAGCAGAGTTCATCTACCAAGGCGTAAACATCTGGCTGGCTGGCTGGCGTGATTTGGAGGGCCACACCCATGCGGCGTGGATTTGGCAGCAGCGGACGTAGCATGAAAATCCATGTCACGATCCCGGCGGCGAGAGTGCCAGCTGGCAGAGCATCCCGCCAGGAAAGATTGTCTGCAAAGGCTAAATCGTGTGTCCAATGCCAGCCAGTCCACCCCAGGTAACCCGCAAAGCCAATCAACGCCGCGAAGTAAAGCAAGGGAAGCATCAGCGACACGGCACTGGTGGCCATGAGTAAGAAAAAATGCAATGGCCCACGCCACGGAACGAGGCGCACGCGCCTTAGAGAGGGCGTTTTTTGAGGGCTATTATCAGTCATGAGAGTTCAGTGAGAGGTGAAAATAAACACATTCAATATAATTACAATAATTTTAAGTGGTCATTGAATGACCTTTATCTCAGTTTCAAAGGTAAGAGAGGCGGGTGCTGTCAGGTTCAGTGGGGTGGAAATGTGGCAAGGAAGTTGCTTGGCAATCAAGGAACTGGGGCTAATTGAGCGCCCCTAACCCCCCACCCTCAAAAACATGATGTTCTACCTCAGTCGTGCCTTCGTCGAATTTGGACCTTTTCCCTCTGCGGAATTGATCAGTTTCCATCAGCGTGGCCTTCTCAAAGACACCGACTATGTCCGCTCCGAAGGTTCGGATGAGTGGCTCCACGTCAATGACTGGGTCGCCAAGACACCCACTGTCAAAACCGCTGCGCCCAAAAAAGCCGCTGCGCCAAAGCCGAAAGCTGCTCCTGCGGCACCTGTAGCCAAAAAGGCGGCGGTCAAAAAGGCCAAAAAGTAAGAAGGGCAGTCCTTGCTCAGCGCAGGCATCACATTTCAGTTCTCCTCAGACTGGTCCTTGTGATTTGTCGCTACAGAGGAACCGCGCTTTGCTGCGGAATCTAATCCTTCCCCTGGCGGGCACTCGAATGGCTTAGCTTCTCCAGCGCCATGACCGTGGCGGCGTTGCGGCTTTCGATGCCCAACTTCTCGAAGATGTGCTGCACATGTTTCTTCACCGTGTTCTCTGTCGCACCGAGGATGGCACCGATCTCGCCATTCGACTTTCCCTGAGCAATCCAAAGTAGAACCTCTGCTTCGCGCGCTGTGAGGCCCAGTTTTTGCAGCGGCTCTGGAGAGCTGTAGTCAGGTGAAAAGCCGCCTGTGTCTCGAAGGCTCTCGCGCTCCAGCCGTGCACGGATCGCGGCGAGGATCTCGGAGGCGCTGGCTGGCTTGGTGAGGTAATCGTCCGCCCCCAGATTCATGCCACGGCGCAGATCACCACGATCTCCCCGCGCAGTGAGAAAGATGAAGGGCGTGGTTCTCATCGAAGCATCTTCACGCACACGATTCAGCACCGCATAGCCGTCGGTGTCCGGCATGGTGATGTCGCACAGGATCAGATCCGGCCGCTGCTGGAGTGCCGTGCTGACACCCTGTCGCCCATCCGCTGCAGTGCAGGTTTCGTAACCCTCCATGCGCAGGATGAGAGCGATGTTTTCGCGTGTGAGCGCCTCGTCTTCGATGACCAAGATCTTCATGAGGATGGGGGGGGTGATTCAGCAGAACATGGGATGCGCACAATGAAGGTGGTGCCCTCGTCGGCATCACTTTCGCAAGTGATGGTGCCGCCATGAGCGCGGGCGCAGCGCTCGGAGATGGCGAGACCAAGGCCCGTGCCAGCCGTCTCACCGACATTGCTGCCACGATGAAAGGGCTCGAAGATGCGCGGGCGATCCATCGTGGGGATGCCCAGGCCACGATCTCGGATGGTGAAGATGGCGGCACCTGCCTCATGCCGTGCCAGCACGTCCACACTCATGTCCGGTGGAGAATATTTGACGGCGTTGCTGATGAGGTTGCCGAGGATGTGCTGGAGCAGGCTGGGATCGAGCATCAGGCGTGGCAGGTCAGGCTGGATATGCAACTCGATGGGGCAGCGTGCATCGCTGGCAGAACGGATCTGGTCTGCCAGCTTCAGGCAGAAGACATGCAACTCCAGCGGCTGCGGCTCACACGGAAGCCGCCCTGCTTCAGCACGTCCCAGCAGCAGCACTTCCTCCATCATGTCCGCCATGCGCCGCACACTCTGCTGGATGCCGCCGATCTGGTGCTCGTGTTCCTCGTGCGTGAGCTGGTCACGCGTGCGCTGGAGCACATCGCTGCAGGACATGATGGCTGCCAGCGGATTGCGAAACTCATGACTTACCGTGAAGACGAAGCGGCTCTTCATCTCACTGAGCTCCTTTTCCTGATCAAGCTGTGCCTGAAGCTGCGTCGCATTCGCCCGGAGCTGTGCGGTCTGCGCAGCAACTTGTCTGCGCAGGAGGAGAATCCAAATGAGCGCGAACCCAATCGCAGCAACTCCGGCAATCAACCAGCGGATCACATTTTTGTTCCGCCACGCTGGCGGCGGCGGCACAAGGTGGATGTCGGTGAAGTCGTTTATATTAACCCGGAAAGCAGCGCGCCCGATAACGCCTGGCGCGGTGGTGGAGACTCCTGTGACACGTGCGTAATCACCTGCCTTTACAGGCACTGAGCCACGCCTTCTTTTCTGCACCAGTGCGGTGAACTCGACCTCATCAGACTCCATCCACAGCGTGTGCACGGCAAAGCCCTGATTGTCCGTGGTCAGTTCGATATCGACGACGCGTCCTGTCACTGAGACCGGCCTGCCATCGTAGTCGGACTGGAGGATGTCAGTGGCAGAGACTGGAGTGAAAGGCGGCGGATCACGATGACCAGTGACGCGCCATTCACAGCGCGAGATGGATGCCAGCCCAGTTCGATTGGTGATTGGCAGGCCCACCAGTTCGATCTCATCGCCGGGGCGCAGTGTCGGCTCAGATCGTCCGGGGCGGAAGAGCCAGCCAATTGTTTCTGGCATGAAATGCGCGTTGTTAGCCCTGCCTGTGCCACTTTCATCCTGGAGGTGAAACCAGCCTGCATCAGACCAATAGGTCACCATCCCCTTCACGAGACAGCGTTGATTGTGATGTTCCTTGAGCCCTCTCAGGCTGTTGAGCGTGCGTAGTGGTCGCTTGAATGGGGCCGGCGAACCTGGGCGGAGGATTTTGAGATGGGGTGCCTCGGCAGAACTCATGACGAGACGGAAGCCGTTGCGGTAGCCTGCTTGAGAGTATTGCGGCACTGCAGCGCCCTCGATCTCCACGTCTGCATCCATGAGATCCAGCCTCGATGTCAGCACGCGCGTTTCATTCTCAGGCGTATGTCCCAGCCACATGGCGACGAAAGAAGTGTTCCCCGACTGCACCTGAAGAAGATGCATGCCGCTGCTAATTCCTACTTCATGGACGGTGCCGGACACACGCACCCGCACATGCCGCGCTTCATTGTCCAAGCGTTCCGCGGTGATCACCTCGGGCTTTGGCAGTTCACCTGAGCCGACTTTGATGGCGCTGAGCCCATTCAGGCCAAGGCCAGATCCCTGGCCTGTCGTGGTGCCTTTGACTTCCAGGACATCTCCAGGAACGATGGGTAAAAGTACTCCTGTGCGGATGATGCCGATGGCACCTGTCTGGTCTTGTAGATAAAAACGGATCAAATCAGATCCTGTGACCGTGCCGCGCACCATGACAGGAACGTTGGCCTGATTCTTCTCACGGATTTGCTTCACCGTCATCAGCGGGACACTGCGGACAGCATCCTGAGCCGATGCCTGCACTGCCATGAAAAGCATGGCGGTGAGCGCCTGGGCGGCTCGTTGATGAAATCTCATAAGGAGTAATGTCAGCGCCTGTCTTTTGTTTATTCGCGTCAGACAGCCGTCGAGGATCGCGGCCCCCTTCTCCTCGCTCAAGACTTTTCGTGTGCCCCTACTACCAAAGTAGGATCAGGTTTGCATTCGATGTCTTGAGGCTCTTGGACCAGCCGTGAAAGCGCTACTGCCAAAGAGGCGGGTGCCTGCACCGGAGTGCTATACCTGCTGTCATGCGATGGATGCAGACTGAGGCGAACCCAAACCCATCACCTCCATGAAAGCATTCCATATACTCATCACCACCTGGGCGCTTGCGCACTCGGCAGTGCTCCACGCGCAGAGCGCGCCGATGATCAAGCTGCATGCGCACAGCGCCAAACCCCAAAATAACAGCCAGTTTGGCACCGCCGCTGCCATGAACGACAAATGGATCGTCATCGGCGAGTATGGAAACAAAGATTCCTTCCTCTATTCTGGCGCTGTGCATGTCTTCCAGGCATCCACGGGTCTTCATGTCCGCCAGATCTTGAATCCATTGCCCAAAGCCTTTGCGCTCTTTGGTGTTTCCGTGGCGGTGAGTGGTGATCTGGCCTTGGTTGGAGCCTCCGGCGCTGGCATGAATGGTGAGGGGGCTGCGTTTCTATTCGATCTGAACAAAGGCTCCTTGCTGCGCACCATCGCTGCGCCGTCTGGCTGTCAGGAGTTTGGCTGTAGCGTGGCACTCTCTGGCCGGCTTGCCGCCATCGGAGATCTTGATGCCGACCTTGGAGCAGGGGAAAAGGGTGCTGTCTTCATTTACCCGGACGTGGTGACGGGCCCGCCTGGAGATGTGATCGTGCCCGGAGATGCCATGGCGGGAGATCAATGGGGGATCAGCGTGGCAGTGTCAGGACGCTTCCTGCTGGCAGGTGCCCCGAAGCACAATGCCGAAGCAGGCGCGGCCTATCTTTTTGATCTCATGGCAGGTGCGCAGTTGCGTAAATTCAATGGCACCGGGAATGACAACTTTGGCAAAAGCGTCGCCATGGGCGGAGGCAAGATCGTGATCGGCGCACCCCAGGGAGACACCCCCATGATGGATGCTGGGACAGCTCGTGTCTATGACATGGAGAGTGGCATCTTCATCCGCACTCTGAGCGCTGGAGATGGCGCGACAAATAGCAACTTTGGACATTCGGTCGCAGCCACACCCGATTTGATCCTGGTCGGCTCGCCCTTTCATACAGTTCCAAACAGTGGAGTCACGGAGACTGGTGCCGCCTATCTTTACAATGCGAGATCAGGCCTGCTGATGCGGAAGCTTCAGCTCCCTGGGCGTAAGCAGGGTGACTTCACAGGATTTGCCGTGTCATTGAGTGGTGGCAATGCTCTCGTCACTTCATTTCTGTCGGATGAAGTCGGCGCCAATCGTGGTTCGGCCTCACTCTACATGGCTCAAAATGCGGAACTGTTCTGCCATGTCCTGGCTGCCCAAAAGAACTCCGCTCCGGATCTGCCGGACACACGTCACGCCAGCTTCGGAGAGCGTGCCATCGGCCCGCAGGGATCGGTGATCTTTGGGGGTTCGCTCTCAGGTCTCGGGACAGCAGGCGGTAAAACGGCCGCCATGTTCAGCTCGCTGAGCGCTGACGAATACGCCGACCTGGCAATCGTCACTGGCATGGATCTCACCGGGCTTGGGATGGCTGGAGTGAAGGCAACCGCTTTCTCCAATCCTTGCATGAACAGCTTTAGCATGGGGATATTCCAGGCAAAGCTGGCAGGTGCAGGCGTCACCCCGCTGAACAACCAGCTGCTGCTCGCCGATAATGGCATGGAAATCTTCCCTTTGCTGCGCACAGGGGCTTCACCCGCAGAACTGGGGGGTGGAGTTGTATCCTCCTTCAAGCAGGTGGTGCAGGGGCAGAAAAACGATCTCGGCCCAGCCGTGCTTTTTCAACTCAAGGTTGGGCCTGGCAGCGCCTCAACCGCCACCGATACCGGCATCCTCGTCCTCAATACGACTGGCGGAGTGCAGGCTTATGCACGTGAGGGCAACCTGTCACCTCCAGGCGATAATTTCGGGCAGTTCCATCGTGCCGCCCTGGACGTGGACCGGGTCATTTTCTGCGCAGATCTCGTCTCCAGCGCCGCCACGAATCAGGGCATCTTCAGCATGAACACCACCACTGGAATCAAGACCCTGCTCCTGCGCAAGGGCGACCCTGCACCCGACATTGCCAACGCGGTGATCGCCTCCTTCATCGGCGAGACGGGTGATCAAAACCAGGCCGTCCTGGTGCGTGGCACGGCGGCAGGCTCAGGTGTCACTGCCGCGAACAAAGAATGCCTCTGGCGTAGATCGCCAGGCGGCATGTGGTCACTGATTGCACGCGCTGGCACGCAGGTCCCCGGCATGGGGGCGGGCATCCAATGGGCGAAATTCCTTCAATACTGGACTATCGGAGGTCAACAGGTGCTCGTGCTGGGGCAAGTGAAAGGCACCGGCGTCGCTCCTGCCACAGATCAGGTCCTCTGGCTCGCTCAGGAGGACGGCAGCCACCAGGTGCTTTTGCGTGAAGGTGATCTCGTTTCCGAATACGGCCATCTGCGCGTCAACATCATCCAGCAGGTCACCGTCCACTCGACTCAAGGCCGTTATGCCGTGCAGGCATCCCTCCTCGGAGCGCCGAAGGATCAAGACCAGGTTCTGTTCACCGGGCGCACCTTTGGGACAAACATGCCGCTGTCTTCCCTCCGTCAGCCCTTTGTTCGCATGCGCAAAGGCATGGCCTATGACTATGGACAAGGTGTCATTTCCAAACTCACCAGCGCCACATGGTCGCCAACACTCTCCGACACCACAGGAGCTGGGGCGAAGGGCTTGGCCCAGTCGCTGAATTTCCAGGGCCAGATGGTTCTCATGCTCGGCTTTGCCAATGGCATCAGCGAAGTTGCCCTGATCAATCCCTGATCGGCATTAGACGATCTTTCCAACATCACCCAATAGTGTTATTTTTGGTTCTGCTAATTCACTTTAGCCTTGCTTCAGCATCAATGACTCCACGGCTCGCATCTCGCTGCATCCTAAAAATGAATCATTTTCTTTTTGCCTCATTCAGCCTTGTCCTGGCGGCTGCCGCCCTCGACACCAATTCCAACCAGCAGAGCGACATCTGGGAGATCCAATACGGGGCGCTGAATCTGCCAGCTCTGGGTGATGCGGATGGCGACAGCTTCTCCAATGCCATCGAAAGCATCGCGGGCACGAACCCGCTCGATCCGCTCTCCTTTCCCAGGACTGAACTCGGCTCGCTCACAGCGGGTGAGATTCAGATGATCTGGCCCAGCGAGCCCGGCAAGAGCTACGGCATCTACGGCAGCCCGGATCTGAACCCGGCGAACTTCACCCTGCTCGGCACGGTGATGGGTGATGGCTCAGCTCTGATCGAATCCCTGACCACGAATGGACAGAGCCGCTGGTTCTTCAAACTCGACGCACTGGATGTGGATAGCGACAACGACGGACTGACGAACTGGGAGGAGATCAAGATCGGCTTCAATCCCTTTCTCGATCGCACGGATCGCAACGACAGCGCCGCAGATCTCGCCCGTGTGCAAAGCACGCTCAATGCCACCAGCACCATCACCGTCGGTTTGATCGATGGCGACATGCGGGAGGACTGGCCGGATAAAGGCGTCATCGCCATCCGCCGCAGTGGCGGGCTGAAGCCGCTCTGGATCAATGTCACCTTCACTGGCGCTGCCACACGCGACAGCGACTACACCACGAGCAGCACCGGCGCGCAGGTCTATCTGCCCTTCGGCGCACGCGAGACCTGGGTGGAACTGGCTCCGATCAATGACGCGAATGTCGAAGGTGCGGAGTCCATCATCGTCACCACCGTTGCGGGCACCGGCTACTCACTCGGAACCATCACCAGTGCCACGGCAACTCTTGGCGATGCCTCGCCGCTGCCTTCGGCTAAAGAAGCCGCGCGCTTTCTCATCCAGGCCTCTTTTGGTCTCGATCAGGACAGCGATGCGGATGGCGACGACATCCCTGAAAATGTCGAAGAACTCATGGGCATGGGTCTTGAGGCATGGATCGAAGATCAGTTCACCCGCCCCATCGGCTACCTCCAGCCTTACACCGACTGGGCGGCACAGTATGCGAATGCCATGCAGCTTTACGGCAACTACAAACAGCACTCCTGGTGGCGGCGGGCCATGGGATCACCAAAGCTGCGCCCCGATGATATGGCCGAGCAGCTTCCTGACCCACTGCGTCAGCGAGTGGCCTTTGCATTGAGTGAGATCCTCGTCACCTCCGATCGTCCCGAGACGCTCGCGGTCGATCAGAGTGGCATGGCGAACTACTACGACATCTTTGTGGAGCACGCCTTCGGCAACTATCTCGACATCCTGAAAGAGGTGGCCATGCACCCTGTGATGGGCGTTTACCTCAGTCATCTGGGCAACCAAAAGGCCAACCCCGCGCTGAAGATCCACCCTGACGAGAACTTCGCCCGCGAGATCATGCAGCTCTTCACCATCGGCCTGTGGGAGCTGAATACCGACGGCACGCGCAAGACCTACACCGTCGGTCATCCGTATGCCGGGCAGCCCATCCCCACTTACTCAAACGCGGACATCACGGAACTCGCCCGCGTCTTCACCGGCCTGACCTGGGGAGACAGCCCCGGCTTCAATCCCAACAACCTCATCAATGGCGACCGACTCCAGCCGATGAAGATCTACGACGCCTACCACGACTGTGACCCGAAGACACTACTCGGCGGACTCGCGCTGCCCGCCCGCACACCAAGTGCAGGCAGCACCGGCACCGCAGGCGCGGCGGACATCAACGACGCCGTCACGAATCTCTTCAATCACCCAAACGTCGGCCCCTTCATCGGCAAACTATTGATTCAGCGCTTCGTCACCTCGAATCCCAGTCATGACTATATCGGACGAGTGGCCGCCGCCTTCAACGGCACCAGCCCCGTCGGCCCGCGTGGTGACATGAAGGCATTCATCAAAGCCATCCTCATGGACCCTGAGGCGCGTGATCCTGCGATGATGGACTCACCCACCTTTGGCAAACTGCGCGAGCCCTTCCTCCGCGTCGTCAATCTCCTGCGTGCCTACAATGCCGCGTCCACCTCCGGCCATTATCCGCTGGACCAGTTCAATCTCGATCACCTCCAGGACCCGATGAACTCGCCCAGCGTTTTCAACTTCTTCCTCCCCGGCCACAGTCCGCCCGGCCCAGTCACGCAGATGGGGCTCGTGGCCCCCGAGTTTCAGATCCTCAATGCCAGTTCCGCCATCACGGGTGCGAACTATTTCTTCAACGCCATCGGCGACAACAGCATGCACCGCTGGGGCAATGGCACAGCCGCCTATGTCGTGCGGCTGAATCTCGACACCGATCTCGGCAGGATCATCCCTCCTGCCTTCATCAATCAGGACACGCCCAGCGTCGCCAATCTCATGGACAGCGATCCCCTCATCCGCCGTCTCGATCTGAGCCTGCTCGGCGGCACGATGAGCCCTCGTCTCTTCCAAACCATCCGCGAGTCCATCGACCGCATCAAGCCACCCGACACCAGTTGGGAATGGCACCGCCAGCGCCTCCGCCTGCTCATCACCCTCATCGTCACCTCGGCGGAGTTTAATGTGATGCGGTGAACCCAGCCATGCACCTCGTCATGACACCTCCTCAACCAGTGGCGGACGGCTTTCGTGCCGGACTTCGACCACCACAACACGACCAGCGGCTTCGTCGATCCAGAATAGCACACGCCAGCCCTTGCCCGACTTCCACGGACGGAAAAGCAGGCAGCGCAGAACAATCTCGGAATGCCACCGGCCGCTCTCAGCAGCCAGAACATGCCGTTCTGGATGCTGGGACAGTGTTTCGAGTGATTCATAAAGTCTGGCCCGCCAAAGCTCGGCCAGTTCATCGCCATCAGGCCGGACATTCGTTTCATACCAGCGCATCTGGTCGTCCATTGACTCCAGAGCCTCCGGTGAAACTTCCAGACAATAGCTCATCCGACTCGTGCCTCACGCCGCATGGCAGCCTGCTGCTTCAGCCGCTGCATCGCTGCATCGAGAGGAATACCGCTTTCGCCGCTGGCACAAGCCTGCACCGAGCGTTGCAGTCTTTCGTCCATCACTTTTTCATACGCCTCCCAGTCCATGCTTTGCAGATCATGGATGACAGCCTCCTCCGGCAGTCCGCGCGGGCTGACCTGATAAGGAGTGATTTCTTCACGAACGACCGAGTCCATGCGCGCAGCCTAGCATGACACGCCCATTTTCCGCAAACCGCAATTTCAGTCAGACCTTCTCCTCATGATCACCTCCTTCTCCCCCACGCGCCGCCAGTTCCTCGGTCAGGCAAGCTGTGCCGCCGTCAGCTCCATCCCGGTGCTGAACACGCTGCTGAATCTCTCCATCACCGAGAAACTCTCCGCCGTCACCGCACCAGCCAATGGCGAGTATCGCGCACTGGTCTGCCTCTTCCTCTCCGGCGGCAATGACAGCTTTAACATGCTCGTCCCGCGCGAGGCCTCCGCCTATGCCGAGTATCAGAGCACGCGCTCGAATCTCGCGCTTGCGCCCGCCTCGCTCATCGACATCCACCCCACTGGCCTGCCTGACTTTGCCGTGCATTCCGGGATGCCCGCCGTGGCAAGTTTGTTTGAGGCAGGTGATGCCGCCTTCATCGCCAATGTCGGCACACTCATCGAGCGCGTGCAGAACCGCACGCAGGTGAACACCCTCGCGAAGAGGCTCCCGCTCGGCCTCTTTTCCCATTCCGACCAGATCGAGCAATGGCAGACCAGTCTTCCACATCAGCGCTCCGGCATCGGCTGGGCAGGTCGTGTGGCCGATCTGCTCCAGGAGCTCAATGCCAACCAAGCCGTGCCCATGAACATCTCGCTGGATGGCAGCAACACTTGGCAGACCGGCAACGACGTCGCCGAATACGCCATCACCACCAGCGGCGCTGTCGCCTTGGAAAACTATGAGTTCGGCTGGCAGCAGTATGACACCAACAGCCAGGCCTTCAGTCAGGGCGTGGACAGCCAGCTCGCGCAACAGTACTCGAACGTGCTCATGCAGACCTTCAACACACGGAAGAAGGCCGCGCTCGATGCCTACAACGCCTTCACCACCGCCACGTCCGCAGCACTGCCAGGTGGCGTGACTTTTCCAGCGACCTTCGTTGGCTCGCGCCTGCAAATGATCGCCAAAGCCATCCAGGGTCACGCGCACGCCGCGCTTGGGGCGAAGCGCCAGACCTTCTTCATCAACTTCGGCGGCTGGGATCATCACAGCGGCGTGCTCAATTATCAGAGCCAGATGCTCCCGCAGGTCAGCGCCGCCATCGGAGCCTTCTTCAGCTCCCTCACCGCCATGGGATTGCAAAACAACGTCACCCTCTTCACCGCCTCTGACTTTGGCCGCACCCTCACCAGCAACGGCCAGGGCAGCGACCACGCCTGGGGCGGCAACCAACTCGTCGTCGGCGGCAGCGTGAACGGTCAAAAGATCTACGGCCAGTATCCCAGCCTCGCATTGAATCCATCCGTCGGCAGCGAACTCAACCCACTCGACCTCGGCAGTGGTCGTCTCATCCCCACCACGAGCTGCGATGAGTTCTTCGCCGAGCTCGCCCTCTGGCTCGGCGTCTCACCCACGGACCTGCCGCTGGTGTTCCCGAACATCGGCGAGTTTTACAGCCCCGGCAGCGCCTCACCGCCCATTGGCTTCATGGCATAGTCCTGCAGAAGCCGAGCCCTGAAGACACCGAGACTGCTCCCGTAGCGGCGGGCGTGAGCACGCCGTGGATGGGGCGGGCGGCTGGTCACTTCTTCGCCAAAGCCCCGCCGCATCCAGCGTCGTCTTCGGGCGACCATCCGGGTGGTAGCTGTGAGGAAAAGGGTGACTATGGGTGCTGGCACTGCCTGATTGTTTTTCCAACCGCTGTCAAGAATCGACGCCCGACCCTTTCCTGCCCTTTCCTGCGACCCTTTCCTGCCAGTCTCCCCACCTCTCTCTGACAGGCGGTCAGGAGATTTGGGAGCTGCTCCGGTCCTGCCCTGAGGGTCTGGCGGAAGCTGGGGTGCTGGCAGGCGGAAGTCAGACCCACCCAGCGGCCCGGCAGGGAACCGCAGAACTCTCCAGGGGGCCCGCAGAACCGTCCAGGGGGCCCGCAGAACTCTCCAGGGGGCCCGCAGAACCGTCCAGGGGACCCGCAGAACTCTCCAGGGGACCCGCAGAACTCTCCAGGGGACCCGCAGAACTCTCCAGGGGACCCGCAGAACTCTCCAGGGGACCCGCAACTATGCGCGGGGAGCGGCCAACGGAGCGCGGAATTCATTCCGCAGCAGGTCGCCAGCTCCCACGGCGTCTCGTGACCCCGGCACCTCTTCAAGCCGACGATCTTGGGAGCGAGCGAGGCGTTTCATTTCCGTGGCTGATCCACTCCGCGAGCGGGGTGCTGCGGAATGAATTCCGCGCTCCTTGGGCGGCGGCTGGAGAGCCAGCCGCCCAACCCAAGCCTCGGCGTGCTCACGCCCGCCGCTACGAAACTGAGAACCAGGAACCAAGAACAACGAACCAAGAACAACCAAGTTTATGTTTGATCCCAACATCCCCCAGGCTGGCACCGAGATCGAGGCGGTGCAGATGCGGTCTCAATTCACGAGCCTCAAAGACCTCATCGACGCCGTGCCGGCGGGGCCGGAAGGACCGGCGGGACCGGAAGGTGCGCAGGGGCCACCCGGACCGGCGGGACCGCCGGGGGAGGTGACGACGGTGGCGCTGGAGGCGGCCATCGCCACGACGAGCAGCAACTCCAACGCGGTGGCGACGCTGGGGGAGACGGCGGACAGCTCCTACAACCAGCCGCAGATGCAGAATCTGATCAACAAGATGGATGAGCTGATCACGATCCTGCGGAGGGAGTGAGGAATGATGAAGCTCGAATGACGAATGACGAAGCGTCGAGGAAGCGCCTGAGCACGCTTTCTTCAATTTACCTTTTTCAGTTTTCAGTTCTCAGTTTTCAGTCCCTCCACCCAGAGCGTGGGGCGGGGGGCGTGGGCTGGGCGTGGCGTCAGCCCGCCCGGCTTTGGGGAGGTGAGGAATGATGAAGCTCGAATGACGAATGACGAAGCGTCGAGGAAGGGCGGGAGCACGCCTTCTTCAATTTACCATTTTCAGTTTTCAGTTCTCAGTTTTCAGTCCCTCAACCCAGAGCGCAGGGCGGGAGCGTTCCTGGTTCCTCCGAAGGATCATGGGCAGAGCGGCGTATGGATGATCTCATGATCCGCCACCACCTCACGCTGCTTTTTTTCGCCCTGACTTCCGCCCTGACTCCGACCTCACAGGCCCAGATCAGTGTCCTCACTCTCGGAGTGAAGGGGGATGGAACGACGGATGACACGGCCGCCATCGAGAAGGCGATTCATGACCACGGCAGCGTGAGCTTCCCGCGTGGGACGTACCGGCTGACGCGCACGGTGCAGGTCCCCCTGGGAGAGACGGGCTTTGCGGCGCTCTCGGGCGATGGCACGGCGCGCATCGTGATGGCTGGCAGCGGCCCGGCGTTCTTTTTTAAAGGCTCGCATGAGGGCAGTGCGGCGCCGAGCAGCTTCAAGCCGCCGGTGTGGGAGAAGGAGCGCTCGCCGATGGTGAGCGGCATCGAGATCGTGGGCGGCCATGCGGAGGCGGATGGCATCGAGGCCGTGGGCACGATGCAACTGACGCTGAGCCGCGTCGTGGTGCGGGAGTGCCGCCATGCGGTGCATCTCACGACGCGGAATCGGAATGTGCTGATCGCGGACTGTCACTTTTATCACAACACCGGGATCGGCGTCTTCCTGGACCAGCTGAACCTGCACCAGATCAATGTGGTGGGCAGTCACATCAGCTACAATGGGGGCGGCGGCATCGTCTCACGCGGCGGCAATGTGCGGAATCTGCACATCGGCACCTGTGACATCGAGGGCAATCACAGTGCGGAAGGTCCGCCCGCCGCGAATGTGGAGCTGAACTCCACGGGCGGCTCCATCGGCGAGGTGGCGATCACGGGCTGCACGCTCCAGCACACGAGCAAGGCGCCCGGCTCTGCGAACATTCGCATCCTCGGCGCGGGCATGGACCCGAGCCTGGAGCGCCGTGTGGGTCGTGCGACGACGCGTGAGGGGAATGTGACCATCAGCGCGAATGTCTTCAGCGATGTGCGGATCAACATCGAGGTGCGGGAGGCACGCGGGGTGACCATCACGGGCAATACTTTTTGGGAGGGTTTCGAGCAGGACATCCTGGCGGAGAACTGCGAGCACCTCGTCATCAGCGCGAACAACTTTGACCGCAATCCGCGCTATGCGGTGAATGGTTTCCTGGATGCGGAGAACAACGGGCTCGTGCTGAAAGGCTGCACGGACACGAGCCTGACGGGCAACATCATCTCCGGCGTGTGGCGTCAGCGTGCGGCGGTGGACATCGCCGACAGCAGCCGCCTGATCATTTCCGGCAATCACATCCTCGACTCTGACGGTGCGGGCCTGCGTTTGGAAAATGTGAAGCACAGTCTGGTGACCGGAAACATGATCCGCGATGACCGCCCCGAGGATAAGCGGAGCCAGGAGCCCTCGATCTCTGAAGTGAATGGCGAGGGCAACCAGATCGAAGGCAATGTGCTTGGGCGGAAGTGATCCGCCGCCAGGCACACGATCAGACATCCATTACTGACCTGCTGGCTTGGCCGGGGCAGCAGGAGCGGGCGCTGGTGCTGGGGCAGCAGGGGCTGGCTTCACCTCGACAGAGGGAACTGCGGGGGTGGCAGAAGCAGGAGCGGGCTTCACTTCGACAGAGGGAGCCGCAGGAGCTGGCGCGGGCTTCAACTCAATCGATGGAGTGGCAGGAGCTGGAGTCGAAGGGGTGATGGTCATCGGCGCTGTGGGAACACCCGCAGGGCTGAGATTGATCACTGGCGTTGCCGCATCACCAGCGGTGGTGGGGCTGATGGTGGGGGAGAGTGTCTTGCCATCAGAGGAGTTCAGTTTGAACTGTGGCGGCATGCCGGGAATGGCCGGAGCACCTGGGGCAGGCGTCTCGACTTTCGGCTTCGGCGGGCCATCGACTTCCTTGGTCGGCAGCTTGGCGGCGATCCATTCGAGACGGGATTCCCCCTCAGCGAGGAAAGGATTGTCCGCACCGCCACCGGCGTGCTTGGCAGGCAGGCCTTCATAGATTTTCTTGGCCTCATCTTCCTTGCCCTCGGCCCAGGCGATGTCACCCAGACGGAGTTCGGCAAGGGCGGCGAGTTCGCTTTTGCCAAACTGTGTGACGAGCTGCTCAAAGACAGGCTTGGCCTCGGCACGCTGGCCGAGGGATTCAAGCTTCGTGGCGAGGCCGAGGAGCGCCTGCGGCATGAGCGGGTGGCCCGAGTGGCTCTTCACGAACTCACGCAGTGCCTCCACCGAAGTGGTCTTCTTGTTTTGTTCCCAGAGCAGGTCCGCCTTTTGCAGCAGGGCATTGCCAGCAGCGGCGGTGCCTTTGTGGCTGGTGATGACGACATCCAGATCCTCCACCGTCTTCGCAGCGGCAAAAGCCTCACCCGCCTTGACCGCAGCGGCATGGCTGAAGTAGCGCGTCAGGCCATAGACGGTCAGGACGACAACGACAGCGATGAAGAGGT
>Ga0075152_10000875_pt1 | contig 21851 bp, 32 predicted proteins | sample JI61114C2DNA_FD_70964 | JGI IMG/M metagenome (GOLD analysis project Ga0075152, IMG submission 70964) | Wastewater effluent complex algal communities from Wisconsin, to seasonally profile nutrient transformation and Carbon sequestration -... | ecosystem: Engineered > WWTP > Effluent > Algae...
GGCTACTACCGCTCCTTCGTCGACTTTACCAGCGAACTTACGACCATCAACGCACTGCTTCCATACATCGACCTAGGGCTGCTGCTGCTCTGTGTGCTAGCAAACATAGCCGTCATGTGCAAGTTCCAGTATGACAAATGCAAGGCGAACAAGATTGAAGAAGAAAGAGTAAAAAAACAATAATTCTAAGAGGTGCAGAAGGACGAGTTCGATGCACAACATTAGCTTAACGAATAGGTTAAGATTCGCATAAGGAACATGACCGCTGTGAAACGACCAACATTAGCCCGTCCATTTATCACGCCCAAAAACTTCGAACCTGAAAACCTTCCGGAAATTCCTGCTTAGGTGTAGCCCAGCCAGCCAAGCCCAGAGGGGGAATACAGTCCAGCCAGTCCAGTTCGCGACAAGCTCTTGGACAAGTTGCTCAGCAAGCCAAAAGCAACCAATTTTGAATGCAAACAGTTTGCTGATGAAGAAGTTCTCGAGATCATGAACGGCTTCGACGCCATATGATGCACGTTCTTTTTCTCGAAAACAGTTTAATATTCGACCAATGAACGCCCTGCAAACGAAATGAGTGAAGAAGAGCGATTACGCTTAGTCGAAAATTCTGACTCGATCCACAGAAGTTTCGGCAATACAATTTGACCATCAATCAGAAATGAACCGAACCGTAACATATTCCTGGCTGAGTATTCGTAAATGTTCAAAACAGCTCACCGTTTCCACGGTGACCTCCATCATTAAATGACGACTTTCCAGCACGCCGATGAATTTGGCACTGGAGCCCCAAGGGAGCACAACCAAACGTTTCGGCTTCATTGTCAACGGTCATAGTTCACTTAGCTAAAAATCAGTAGTAAGACCGATCATTGCTTTTAATGTCCTCCCGGCTCTTCTCAATATAATAATTGGCAAGCTTCACAGAAATGAACACAATCGATCGTGACCTACGCTCATCCTGGGGGTCCCAAGATGATGAAAGCCGCACTATGCTGCATCTTGATGAAATCTCTAACTGTGCAACTGATGGCCACCACCCAGTTACCGGATGCCTCAATTGTCCATGTGAGTTCGATGAAGAAGAGATCTTCGAATGGTTCAGGATGAAGGGTATCAGACACGGAAGCCCCGAAGATGCTCTGAGCGAGCATATAGGAGCAGGTCGGGGCAAAATTGAGTGCCTTTCGTTGGGAGGAGGAAAGCTTAAGGGCAAGGGCAAGGTTTCCATCCTTGCTAGACGTATGGGAACGGCACAAGTAGAACAGGCCAGCTCGTGACACTATTTTACACTACTTTCTATCGATTCTCTTTCGTTTTAAGTGCTTAGAGTAGTGTCGTTGCATCCGCTGACAAACTTCTTTCGAATTCTTTCGTCCATGTTGGACGTTGGAAACTCTTTTCGTCTGCTCCCGGTATTCAATACGGCAATCAGTCTTCGGTAAAGAGGCTCTGCACCTGAAGGAAGAGCGTTTTCCCCATGGAGGGTTTGGAAGAAGCTTGTTGAAAATGGAATTACAGAGCAGCCTTCTCCAAGCCTCCTCAGGATTTGTTGCTTGGCTTTGAGGTATTTGGAATTCCAGGTGGAAGTCTAAGATTCTTCTATAGCTAAGAATTTTGAGGCAATGGCGTTGTGTTTTCTTGCTGGTGAAGCAACTAGTGACCAATTGCTGCTTAACTCAACTTTCGGCAAACCTTTTCGTCGAGTGGAGATGGCCATCCCCTTTATGGTTGACATGGTAACCAAGACAAAGACATACTTGGCATTCACCATCGGAGCTGAGACAATGACCACGGCCGGAATGATAGCCGCAGGTCTCATTCACCCCGATCAATAACCAAGTAACTATAACTTGGCAGAAGCAAAGATCGCTCATCGTAAGCCGTCAATTTTCCATGTGAACCATCATCACAACAAGGAGCCGTAGACCCACGCAGAACCTCGTGTGCGATAAACAAGCCGCATCAAAACTGCTTCGAAATCCGGTTCAAAGCACAGAGAGATGCCCAATCTAAACTCATAAGGAATCAAATAAGAAAGCAATAAAAATAATGAGGACCAACGGAAGAAGCCGATAGTTTCGAGCAGGAATTAAAAAAGAAGAAAAGGCAATACAGCTGGGCAGGAACAGAATGCAAACGGTTCCAAGCAAACCACAGCTGAAAGATGGAATGCGAGAAACTTCATACACAAAAGATCTCGATCACCCAAGCAAAGTAAGCCTATCAAGCGAGAGATCCGTCGTATCAGGACCGTACCGCTATAGCCGCTAACCCATTATCAAAAAGATAAGGAGAATCCTCCGAAACTGGCTTGGGTGACGACGACAGAAGCAGCACATAGATAGCAGTATGAGCCTGAGAAGACATCGATTCCGGTTTCGCTCGGTACCACAGAGAAGAAGCTCCTAGATGGATAGTACAGCACTTGCGAAGCCATTATGAGAGATATCATGAAGAAGCGTCAAGAGAGCATGAGTGGGGATGAAAGTTGGGCAGGAAGCACATCTTCATTTGTTCGAATTAACTCACAGATCAAAGTTAACGATAGTCGCATGGGTCATCTTGATCAGCAGACGAAGCGGAATCTCGAATCACTGAGATTGCTGATGATCGAGGAAGTCGATGATGCTCAAACCGAGTTGGCTGAGATCAAGAATTAGAAGAATTCTTTGGCTGATTCAAAGGGTTTTAACCAGCAGACTGCCAGGTCTATCCGAAGACAGAGTCCTCGTACCACGAACATGAAAGATCAAGACGGTTCGAGGGATTAAGGAGAGTTAAAGGAAATCACTGACCGAAAGAGCTCTATTAGAACATTACAGCGAAGATCATCAAGGCTAGGTATCAGCCAGGAGCTTATGCAGCACTCCAACGGCTTCAAATAAAGTCTTCGTTTGGGCATAAACAATCATAAAAGGTCTTCGTTCGACTACTCCATCCTCAACAGTTCAAGATGCTTCGCAAATTCCCCATTGAAGCAGAAAGCCGAAACCAATCCTGTCTATAGTGTGCTGAATAGGCTACGAAAGTACATTGACAACACCCGCCGACTCACCGAACCAGAGGAATAGGCCTCCATAAATCCAAGGAAAGATTCATCGCATATCGATCACTGCCTTTCCCAATTCAATCGACGATTCGATCAGCAACTCTAGCAATTTGAGCAACGGAATGACACTATGGTGCGCAACTTTATTGAAATGGCTAATACCCGTCGCGAGTATTTTCAAGCAGAAGGCAGGTTGATAACACTGCTGAAGGAGCTCCCGCGTGAAGCATCATCACTGCTGCAGAACTGATAAATGAATATGTTTTATTGCCAGAAACATAAGCCGCCCTGTGGCAGCCACTACTAATCCTCGCCAGTGACCGTACGTTGATGCTGTCATTCCAAAGGCTTTAACAACCGTTTTAATAATAACTTATGTCAAAGGTGAACAGCTCAGTAAGGTAGTCGGTCCCGAAGTCGTTTCACACTCATCAGCTTCCCAACATATCGTTCAAACAACCGTTTAAGCAGAGTCGGGAGATCAAGTCCTACGTTTCTTTCAAGGAAATTACAGAGGCCACAAGTAAGGAACCACGGGTCGGTCTTCTTGACTTGGCTCGAGATGTACTCAGCCAGAAAAATGAACCGGTAGAAATCCTGACTAACAGGCTTGTGCATCTCTACCGGAAACGTTCTAACAACAAGGAAAACAGTTCAGACTGCCACCCAGGGCATAATCCAGTAAACCACAAGCAGCTAAACTTCAAGGATAGATTTCAACCAAGGCATCGGAGACCACAGAGTCAAATGGGGCTGTTTAGTTAAGGCAAAGACGAAATTGTCTTGAAAATTTGCAGGCTCGAACTGCACGATAACTCCTAACAAGAATTGAGATAGGCCCCTCAACCTCGAGTACCTCGTACATGTAGTAGGGCCTGTCCAAACACAAGCCGAACTCTCTGTCGCCGGGATTTAGTCACTCGAAGGTCAAGGAAAAAAGCCTCGACTAGTCGCAATCACTACTACGATCCCTAACCGATTCAAGGACGACTATCAGCCTGGTAAATTAGTAACTTTGACGATGATTTTTGATGCGATGCAAAGGTTAGGCCAAATGAGAGACGAATGGATCAGCGGATACTACGAATGCCTGAAGTCATTGTTTGAAAGGCATGCTGTTCGTGTTTGGCTGCCGATTGTGTGAGCTCCAACGAACCCAGAATCTGCTGTTCCTTCTCCTCCAGACGCTCCTCTGCCTTGCGAAGTTTCTCGATCTTTCGCTTGTATTCGTCCATCTCAGCACTGACCTTTTCAGCATGATTCTGACACTTAGAAAACCAGTAGTTCTTGATATGGTTGCGACTCTCCAATTCCATGTTCATCACCCGATCCCGAATGCTACGGTTGAATTTCACGAAAGACTCCTTGGTCTTATGAATAGCCACTTCATTTCGGCTGCGCTCCTCCCTGATTTCTTTGAAGTTAGTCTTACGCTGTTGGCTTATTGTATCCTTCAGTTCACTGACTACCTTGCTGTGATAGCTACGGCCCTCGAGATTCTTAGTCTTGTACATCTCCAACTGCTTCAGATTATTTTGCTGGTTGCGCAATAGCTAGGTTACCATAAAGCGTTACTTCTGCCTCCCGGTGACCCTTCTCGTCCTTGAGATCCTGCAGCTGGTGATTCTTGTTCTTGAGATTCTCTAGTTTACGACGCTGCTTTTCATCCTCTTCCTCCAATCTCATGACCCTCGATTCTATACCTCGGACTTCCTTAGCCAGAGCATAGTAATGCTTCTTGATGGAGGAAAGACTTTGGTTCGAGCTGGAGTTCTCCATTTGCATATTCTTCTTCTTCCAATTATAGCAGAAGACTCAATAATCAATCTCCATTGGCGGGCGCAATTCGAGCAGCTACTCCACCCGAATCTTTGTCCACTTCGCGAAGTCTTTCTTGAGCTTGTGGCTAATGTGGTTGCGAGGCCAAGATTCCAGCCAATGCTGGGTGCTATCCTTCCAATTCTTTAGCAGGTCTAGCCAACGTGAGAGCGCAAATGGCGACTCGTTCAGGCTCAGTTTCGAGAGGTCGACAGTGAGTTATTCGAGGTTGGCTGGATTCTCCTTGCTCAATTGGAAGTCTGTAAGTTTACCCTTCGAGTTCAGAACCGAAAGAAGTACCCATTTAACTTCGATGATGCTCGTTGGCTGGAAGTACGGCTATCGCAAAGGCAGTTTTGGGGGGAGCCGAAAGTACATTCGGTAGTACTCTTTGTGATTTTCCAATCGCTTAAGAATCTCAACAGCCCTTTCCTCAGCAGTCCTGGGATAGAGTATAATGTAGACCTCAAGCAAGTCATAGAGCTTGGAATTTTCGAAAGGTAGCTGGGAGATCAGCAGATCTCTGACCTTGTTGATGATAGTGAGATGTTCGGGAGGCAAGTCAATCATCTCCATGAGAAACTCCACGAGCCTATCACTGCTTGCAGACTTGAAGAATAAGTCCAACTTCTGACAGCTATCCATAAGAAAATTCTTGCCCATATCGTAGCTAGCCTCATTGTAGATCTTGAGTAATTCGCACCACGCCTCGCAGTAAGAATCCACTTCTGCGGTTTCCTTCGGCTCGATTAGCCTTAGCCTATCATACACATCGATGAAGGAACTTGTCATCTCATCCTTCGGAGATCTGCTCAGTGCTATCGCTGTCAGATTCAACAGGATTTGCCGGATAGGTAGCTCTTCATGCTGATAGAAGGTGAGGGTGTCCAGTACTGTACTAAGGATTTCCTGGTCAATCTCCATCGTCTGGAATTCAGTCTCGATACACTTCAAGTAGTCGACCCTCTCTTCCTCGTCGTGCCCATCGATATATTGAAAGATATCCACCAGTACTTGTTCTGTCAAATACATCTGGAAGCCAAACAACACTTTGAGCACAACTTGGAACTCTTCGGGTGTTATTTGACAGTTGTTTGCCAGTACATCCGAAACCACCAAATGTATCTCATCGGCAACGACATAGGCACTTCTCTCTCTTTTAGAGAAGGCGAGGAACAGCTCGAGGATTCCAAGTTTTTGTGAGAATGGGTTTCCTAGATCCTTCTCTGCAAGCTTGAGAAGTAGCATGTCGGTCTGCTCGCTGATGGGCGCATCTGATGTTATGGAAGCTAACACAAGATAAGAAGAATTGAGCATTTCCCAATCGAATGGCTACTCCCTCAATTGGTCTTTTAGGACCAGTTCCGTAAAGTATTTCTTCGATTGGGTCAGCAAGTACTCATAACCAGCCATCACAAACATGACAGTGTTCGACAGCAGCTACTTGTGCATGACGTCTGCATCCTTGTGGGTGGAGAGAAGCATATGCACCCAGATGAGATAGTCCCTAATATACTCCTGGCGCAAAAAGGGCGGTTCCTGCATAAAGGTCGTCTTTTTTAGCATGTTGCTGAACAGCACGTTGGACAGACGAGATATCAGCCCAATGATATCCAATTCCTCACCCGGGAAGGTTGATCCGAAGTATTTCTCAAGCATTCGGTGAATCATCAGCAGCTCCTTCTCGTCAACGAATTTCCGATCAAGGAAGGCAATGAGGTATGATAGTGTGGCTGGTTTGTTACATTCGTAGGTTGAAAGTTCCAAGATCTCAGAGAGCTGGAGGCAGTCCTCGGCTGTGAATCTTGTTCTGACAGCTTGTAAGGACAATACTCCTAAGATCAGTCTCCTCAGAATCTCAGAATCCTCAGCCCATACCGCCAACTTTCGGACAGTTCGGCAGTCTAACGGCAGCACCAAAGTCTCACTATCATCGTATATCTCCATCAATAGCATCATGGCTCGTATTAGGCAACTCGGTTCGCTAGGTTGCTGTGGGTTTGGAGTAGATCTCGTCAACAGGTACAGAGTGAATTTGTGTTGGACGTCCTTATCTACCTTTTCAAGCAGCCTAGCGAGTAGTTTGCTAACCGCCGTTGAATTGATCCGCCCGTCCTCCAGGTAGAAGCCTGTGACCATCTCCAGAAGCTAAACACATAAGGGTGGCTGCTCCTGCAAGCTGGCAAAGTTGGTCAGCAGGGAGAGCGCAAGCTTCTTCATTGGCATATCAACCTGCCCCTGCAAGATCGTGCACAGCTGGTGCACAAACGTCTCTGGTACGAGCCGTAAGGCTTAAAAGTGCCGCTAACTGGCTATCCTCACCGCCGAGTTTGGAGAGGTGAGGTTGACGAGATGCCCGAGTACTTCGTTCATGAACAAATTTAATTTGAGCAAGGCTCTTATTAATTGTGCGCTCATAATTAAAGCTGCACAATTCTGACGCTAAGAACACTATTGTCTGCGAAGATGTTACTTGCCACTTCATTTCCACAGTAAGGGTTAGTTCTCCACCAATAGCTTATATAATCATACGCCAGACTCCAATATTGTAAATGAGCAAAGACCCTTGTGAGGAAGTTTTGGGCCAATATTCCTTCAGTAGGCCCAGCGATCCCCCAGCCTACTATGTTCTCAGAGCAAAGCACCGGGAAACTTCACAGCCCTTCACCATCAAGGTCTGCCATCGGCCAACCGAAGAACTCTTCCGCTACCTCAGCAAGATCAAAGATACCAAGTCAGAGTACATCATTCGTGTCGTTGAGTTGGTACGCAGCAGCGATAAGATTGTTATGGTCTGCGAAGACATCAGTTCTGGAACGTTGTACTCTGCACTGAACAAATGCACTCGTTTGGAAGACAATGATGCGATTCTGATTGCCAAGGCCCTGCTTCAAGGGAGGATCGACCTGCTCCGCAACGACTGTGATTGGAGAGGAAGTGAAAGGGACATTGACGTTACTGACTCTGGTATCAAACTTTCGTGGGGAAACGGCGGATAAAGTCCAGTGGGTGCTAATAACCCCTTTCCAGAGCTCCTCAAGCGTATAAGTTTTAAGCCGGAAAGGGAGTAAGGAGGAATTTTGCCTTTTCCGAAGAACAAACAAATCTTGGATTTGATTAAAGTAAGCGTGGAAAATGCATCAGAGATGAGCTTACATCCTCTGTTGAAGAAGCGCGATAAGATCCTCAAGAAGAAGGGAAAAGGGTGGGTCGGAATTCGCTAGGTGAAGATGAAAGCTGAATATTATGATGAGACCATGTATTTTGCAGTGTCACCGGTACACGGGTTTGTCAGGGTTAAGATCTACGAAACAGGGGATCTCCCCAAAGACATCATGGCACTTTATCGGGGAGGCCACCCCAACTTCGTGAGAATTCTCGAAACAACCGACGATGCAGGGACTATCACCATGATCAGCTAGTACTCCAACGATGGCAATGTTCAAGGATATGTCACGAGATTAAAGTCTGCCAATGTCACTCTCAAAGAAGATCAGATCGAGTTCTTCCTTTACAGTCTGATCGAACCTCTGAAGCAAGTTCAAAAGTCTGCTGTCCAATCCTTGAACTATCTGCATATCAAGAACATTTTCATCGAAAACGGTATTCCGAAGATTGGCGAACCCGTACCAATGTCAGTAAAAATGGAGGAGAACCTGAGAGACCGAGTTGATGTGCCAGATTTTTACCATCCTCGATATAAACAGAATCCCTCGAGCCGTGAACCCGACTTCGATACTTACTCATTGGGAATTCTGTTGTACAAGCTCATGTACACCGAATACCCAATTTTTCCTGAAGGGAAAGTGCATGTTCCAACGAGCCCAAATTACAACCAACGAATCAAACAAACCCTCTTGGTGTTCCTCAACGAAGGAGGCAGTCTCAGCGACATTGAAACAAAAATCGAGGTATCGGAAGCAGTCAAGCAACAAATTCAAGTCAACAAGGTCATCCTGAATGAAAAGCTAGCTGCAAGCCCTCGCAACCGAGAGACTGTTGTCGAGCTTGATGAGGTTCCAGCCGAAGTCAAAGAAGAAGGGAAGAGCTGCTGGCAAAAGCTATGTGAGTCAACAGCTAGCCAACCGGAGTAAGCTCCCGAGGCCTACAACAAATTTTACCAAAACTTAGAGAGTAGCCCATTCAGGAAATACCGAATCTGCACAAAGGTCGTGGTGGTAATCAGTCTCTACATTTTCCTGTTCTACCTCACGTTCCTAAACAACTCAGTCACCCTCTTCAGTCGTTCGACACTCTTGCAGACATACAACTCGACTGCGTCAGGTACCACTTACACCATCATCACATCCGATAGCTTTAACTTCTAAACGGCTTTTAACGTCACACCCACCCTTTCCTACCTCCAAAATGGGCTAAAATGTCTCATTGACAGCAATGGTACCTACTCCAGTTTTGTGCACAGCCGCTCCGGAATATGGTACGGTTATCTCGCCTCAGGGCTCATTATCGCTGGTAAGTCTCATCTAATTTAGTCGCTATTCTCCTACTCAAGTGCTGGCAGCTGGCCGTTTACGACTTGGTGCGAGCAGTGCACAACTACCAGACCAAAGTGAGCAACTACAACATCTCTCGATGGCTTCTGTTCCATTTAATAAGCTGCCTTGCCCTATATTCCCACTTCTTCTTCTACCAGTGGATGTTCTTCCAGCAATCTTCCCCATGTCTTGGTGGTGATACCACTCAGTGGTACTCCAGCACCACCAACTTCTTCAACAACCGCAACCAGGTACGGCGTATCTCATGTAGCTAATGATCGCAATTGCACCAGTTATGCTAGCTGCCTTTGTACTTGGCGTTCTAAGCTTTTTGGAGGTCCAACTCTACCAGCGCATCAAATATACTAAGATTGTGAATCCTTTGGTCTTCCTACTACCATTCTACTTAGCTCTCACCATAATGGCGAGGGTGGGAGTTTACACCCCGGTCACACCATCAGCCCTGAATGATACCAACAACACCATCCGAGGATATTTCTCCACTGGCAACTACGTGGGAATCCTCGGTATCATTCCCGAGCTACTCCTTATCGGCGAACTACTGCTTTCCTACATCATTGACCTAATATTCTTCAGGTGCCTCGACCGTAAGATGACCAACATGTTCAAAAGCGAAGAGCTGCCTGAGGCCAGCTTCGACGAAATACGAGTCTGACGAGTGCATAAGCTATCAAACAGCAATGAATGGCATGTATGCTATTGTGGATCACTCAGTGAGGGCCAGATCGTCGATAAGGTTGTAGCTTCCGATGCCGCTCCAAATACTCTCGATGCTTGGCTTGGCTACCTTCTAGTACATGGGGTCGCTGTTCTCTGTCTTCACGGAGAAGATGTAGTTGCAAAGCTGAGCGTACTTCACAAACACCTTGTCAAACAGGAGCCGAGCAAACTCGTAGCAGTCCGATGATTGGTTCAGCTTCTTGAGCTGTTCTCCCAATGCAACGATGTGGTTGGCAGCCTCGAGGTTCTCCATGATCATCACTTTGAATTCCTTCTTGACGAAGCCATAGTCCTCCTCGTTTTTGCGCTTCTCGTTGTCCTTGAGGTGGTGCATGAGGGTGTAGGCCTTGAAGAAGATCATTGCACATTCCAGGTAGTCCCGGATGGAGTTGCGAACACCACCACTGTACTTGGATAGAATCTGCTTGCAGTCCAGCAATTTATCGTGGATGTTCCGAGCACCTTCCTTGCACTTGCGATTCTCACCGAGCACCCTCAGCTTTTCGAGCATGAGATAGCCGATGTTGCACTCCACCAGCAGCTTGTTCACGTCGAAGATATCCTTGCGAGCATCGGTGATGCTGGCCGACTGACCTGTCATAAGCTTTTCCACCCATGGAAACACCCTGGAAAACCGCAACAGTGGCAGGTAGGCTTCCTTAAAGTAGCTCAGTGCTACTTGGATGTGGTTGTTTAGAGTTGCCAATCCCTTGAACTTGGGGTCATAGCTGGCCTCCGTAATTTCGAGCAGCCCAGCAATACTGGAAAAGGCACCGAGATGGTAAATGGCCGAGCTGCTGAGCCGACTCATGATCATCTCCAACGCCATCTGCTCCTTGACGGAGAGGTTATCGCAAGTGTTCCCTTGGTTGCCGTATACCGACAGATAGCTAAACTTACATGGCTGGTTGAGTTTGACGAACAGTTTCAACTAAATTTAGTGGTGATGGTACCAAATCAACTTGAGCTTTGTGGTACTTGTCGATGAGCACTTTCTTGAGCATGATGTTCTCGCCATCTCGCACCTTCCCCACTAGGACATCCATAGTGGTATAGGGCTTTAGCTCAGCGCGAATCTGAGCACACTCCTTGAGCAGAGCAAGCTCGTCAGGCCGAAGCCGACTTTTATCTGCCTCTGCGAAGAAGTTAACGTTGTCGACGATGGTCGCACACTCAAGGAAAATAATCATTGGATTATAGTTGGAGTGCTGATGGCAGCCGGTTAAATATGTCTACTGTTCTACTGCGATCCGCATGGGGCGACCTTCTCGTTGACATCACATATGGCTCGGAACAAAGCTCATTCCTTCGAATTCTTTCTGGAACTTGTTCAGCAGCAGCAAGTCCGAGCTGTTGTTGACGGAATCGGTTGGGTTCTCCCGAGTAAACTACTCATCGAAGTTCGACACGTCAATTTCTCCTGCCACTTTCGGGATGTACTCCGGCACGTAATCCTTACGGAGAAGCTTTTAGAAATCGATGTCAGCGAACCACGGATGCTTTTTAATGTCCAGGTGGCTGACAGTTCCCAATCTTTCTTGTGGTTTTTTCTTCAGAAGTCCCGTGATGAGATCCTTTCCTTCTTTCGAAATAGTCACCTTCGAATCGTCGAAGAACAGCGGCCTGTTTTTGATGTCATTGAACATCTTTTCGTGGTCTTTGTTATAGAAAGGAGGGTTAGAGTACAGCAGCTAGTAGACCAGCACTCCAAAGCTCCACCAGTCTACTGGGAATGAATGTCCAGCATTCACAATGATCTCGGGTGCTGAATTATGAGGCTAATTACGAACGTACTCCGGCGTGCCAACGAGGGAATGGGTCTTCTCTCCAGGCTTTAACTGCTTGGCCAATCCGTAATCAGACAGCTTGATGTAGCCATCAATATCCAACAGAATATTCTCAGGCTTGAGATCCCTATAGATGTATCCCATATCGTGAAGGTATGCGAGCCCCAAGTAGACCTGGGCGGCATAGAACTTGGCTTGACTTTCAGGGAAGCGCTTGACTCTCCTCAGAAGTTTAAATAGCTCACCTCCACGCAAAAATTTCATCACGAAGAAGATCTTCTACTTGGTCTGGAAGGCGTATTCAAGCCCGACTAGGAAGGTATGCTTTGCAATTTCAAGGATTTTGCGCTAGGTCCGAGTCTTTTCGAGATGCTCCTTTTCAATAAGATTCTCCTTCCTCATGGACTTCACCGCATAGTACTATTTGGTACCCTTACGCTGGCACAGCATTACCTTCCCAAAGGCTCCACGTCCCAGCACCTTTAGTAGTTCGAACTATTCGAATGCTGACACATTAGTGTTGTTCTCTCCCCGGAAGATAAGCTTACTCTAAGCCTTGCTGTTCTCATTTTGCTTCATTGACTCCGGGTCCAGGTACTGAGGCTCACCGGTATGCTTTTTTCTCGTGTTCTTTTCGAGATCAATGATGGTAGTGGTGTATGACTCCAATGTCATGTCATCGTAGTAGTAAAGCGGCATCTTCTTCTTGAGGAAGCTGCAGAAGCCCCTACAGATGCCTTCAACAATCTTCATTTTGAGATTCTGTGAACTGAAGCGATAGTCGTGTTCCTTCTCGACATGTATGACAAACTCGGGACCAAAGCGACTGACCGTCACCGCAGCGATGCTGTTATAAGCAATCTTACGCTTGATACGCCCACCAAAGATACCATTGAGAAGGTTCTGTGGTAGAAGATTGTAGAGGTTTTTGTTCGTAACTAGCAGGATGCGCTATTGCCGCTTATCAACGTGGTTGTATTTAGCCACCAATGCCGACACCAGCACGATTTCTGAGTAGTAGTCAAAGTACCGTCCTTCTCCAGCTCCTTCATGACGGATTTGTCCGAACCCACCTTCTCAAAGTCCAGGTTTGTAGCCTCCATAAATAAATATAGTGGTCAATCTAAGGGCATCGCTGTTGCTGCTCGCTGCAAGTTTATCCTTCGGGAGGAGAATACTGTCAATCGGAATGGGTCTTGCCGTTTGCTTAGACAAATCACTCCGCAGTACCTCGCTGGTAATCCTCTTAAGTGCAGGACACGGGTGTGCAAACCGATAGAAGTGGCTGTCCAATCGGTGGAGTACACTCTTCTGCCGGTCAATTTTCCTGCTGCCAAGCCGAGTTCGACGATTACCAATGCAATTATTGGAATCGCATTAGCTTCATTGGATAAGCGGGATCTGCTGTTACTCTCACAACGAAGCCAGCAGCTGATGTCAATTTCTCCCTATAGCTTAAACACGCCTATACACCCACTGTCAATGAGCCTTGTGTTTGCGAAGAAATGACCGTTAAGAGGTACTTCGGTTGGCTGTAGCCAACATCCTGTGATCTAAGACTTATGCTCAAACTAGAGGGTTGGGAAGCTGGCGACTGTCAGGCGAGTTTGGGAAGAGGCTGGCAAGCAATTTAGTTCTAATACGTACCGAGTCGGAATTGAAGGAGGTGATAGCAAGAGTGGAATAAGCAGGTAGGTACCACACTCGATATTCGTAGGGAAATAGGAGAGACCACAGTATGATGCGCCTGGAGACTTGAGATTCTGTAAGAAGTGGCAATAGCGATTCGAAAGAATTTATCTGAAATCGAGATCGTCATCGTGTATCCTATATAAGACAAGCAGCAATCGAGCTCGTTTGTCCTTCGTCTCGAGTCTGATTTCAAGCTGAAGCGGGCACTCAGCCGTGATTTTGTACATTGGACTGTTGAGAAGTTTCGGGGAATATAAGCTTTATCCGTAATTTGCATTCGAGTATGTCCCCTCAAAGCGAATGGGTAGATGCGTTGGGGATGCAAGCTTCACCAGCTCGAGCTCGTGCTTGCTGACTACGCTAAGGGTGTAGTAATAGCTTTCATCTACAATACTAGGGGTCGCAAGGACCACACAGTATTTTTGGCGTTCTTGTTGAGGTGGGAGAAAGAAGCTACAACTAACCAATTCACCGTAAGAGGAATAGCTTATCGGGCACAAAGATTCTCTGGGATACACAATTCTCTCAGCTGATCTGTAAAGTAGAACATTGACTGACTATTCAGTTGACGTATTCTTGGTATGTCTTTCCACGATTATCTTGATCTGCAGTGGTTCTGGGTGTGATGGGATAGTGATGACGTGTTGGGGGCAGCTGTAGAATGAGAAATGCTGGTCATTGAAGTTGCTGTTACGAGCTTGTTATTCCGTTGGCGCTTTGTACTCACCGTGCACAACTCTGAGGTGATTCCCTTCTGTGAGCCACGAAAGTTCGAATGTGCAGTATTGTCGCTGCAAAGCAGTCCACTCTAACACGAACATGCTCAGCTCTGGAACGAAGTATTGTGTGAGAGAAGACGGCATCTCTGAAGGCATTAACTCCTAAATCAACTCGCAATAGACTCCAAGCCGAACTGCCACGTACCTCTTTTCGTCAACTATAGACATAGCTAAGACTGTTGTACAGGAGACATTATTTATGGTCAGGCCTATGAGCACTCTTCCTCGATCAAACTCGTCTTTTAGCAGATCGAACAGCGGTTTGCTATCGCGAATATGCCTTGCCTCAATCCTTTCTGGCAGAAGTGCCAGTATCCGAAACAGATACTCTTCCTGCTGTTTATCATGGTATAGAATACGGACGATTGCCTCGATAATAACACTCCACACAAACTTCCTGGCAGTACTCTTGACAGACCGCCAACACCCGTTAAAGAAGAGTTTGGATTCGAAACCGTTGGTACTCCGACGAAGGATCCTGCTCGGAGTTAAGAGCATTCGCTTGAGCCGTTATTGGTAGCATAAGATCGAAACAAAGCTGCAGTTCAACTGTGGATCCGAAGTTAATTGCAGTCCGAAGTGAGTATCGTGCTTACTGATGTAGAAGTTGAGGCTTTCGGTGTTAAGCTCTTCGCTCTTTTCGTCCCATTCAGAAAATTTGGTGTCATTTACATTTTCGGATTCTTCGACGATGCGATTTTGCTATGCATTGAGTAATGTCGACGCAATGCTGGCTTTGCTCAGGTCGAACCTACTGAAATCCATACCTCTGCGAAGAATCGATAGTGCCTGTATTGGATGGTCCCCTCTTCTTCTTGACAGTTCCTGGGCCAAACTCACCAAAGCCTTCGAACTTAACTCCTTGGAGTCCTTCGACAGGAACCTTTCGATTGCTGAGTTCAAGGCATCATTGTTGTTCGATTATTCGATCGGGCTGTTTACCGGGGGTGTATTCGCTTCAAATCTATTGACACTATTTCTTCGTTGTGCTTTTTTGTGTTTTGTGGACCTTGTGTTGGTCTACACATCCTGATTGTCTTGGAGTGCCTTGAGTGTTCTCTGGCTAACTACTATTCGTTTTCTGGAGCTCTCATCCACGGGCAGATTGGCACACCTATTTCCCATATTATAACGCAACAAGAAGGCGTTAACTGGTATCATTCGAAGTCAAGCAGAGTCACGATTCGTCGTCAGATTCGCTGTTCGGCATATCGTAGCTGCGCTGGTACATAGTGTTGGTATGTTTCTCTTCTTCTGCCTTTTCGGCCTGCTCCTCCAACTCCTTGGGTGTTTTACATCCTCTATAGAGGTTAAATGCTTCCTTGTTCAGTTCGAAGAAGTTGCTGCCCCACTTGAACTTCGACATGATGTATTCTGCTTGTTCTTCGTAACCCAGGATGTGCAGCCCGCCAGCCAGAGCTTCAGCACATGAGAGTTTGAACACCTTTCCATAGTTCACTGGATTTGCCGCAACCATATAAGGTAGAATCCTGAGTAATACCTTCCTTACCTTTAGTTTTCGAACGAGATGTTATGATGAGTCTCTTCGATGCGGTTCCACGAACAATCGATCACGCAAAGCCCATGTTTCTTGATAATATCAAGATCCTGCAGTGATATGACTGACTTGCCCTCTGCACTGAGCACGACCCCTCGATACTTCTTCTTGCTGTTCGGAATCGACTTGATGAGCTTAAACTTTAACAGTTTCCTGCCTGTGCATCGTTTCGAGTCGCATTGGTTGAAGTCGATCATGAATAGGTCGAGTTTATGCTCGGGTTCCTTCAAGGTCTTCCATTTTCCTTCTTGGGAACCCTATGAGTCTGAGCTGTAACCGCTTAGATTCTCCTCAGCTTTTGGTGGCTCCTTCACGACTTTCTCCATTGATAAAACAAATACAATATCACTCGCTCAATTGTTGTGAGTGTAGGTGTAATGACACTTGGGGCACTCATAGAAGACTGTTGAACCCTCATCGGCGCTACGTGTCTGTGCAGTATAATGCAGCATATCCATGTTGCCGCATTTCGGACACTGCTACTTGATCTTCATCTTCTTTGATCGAATCTTGCGCTATCTTTCTCCGTCGGCATGATACTTATTAAGCCACTCCTTTCCCTCAGTGACAAATATTTTGGTGGTTATGGGCTTCCCAGAGAACTCCTGGAAAGAGTACTTAGCTCCGCATCTGAAGCACGTGATCTCGAAGGTGTAGGCTTGCAGATCCAACAACTCTCCGCACTGCTAGCAGAAGTCTGTGGATGTTGTTGTGCTGTCCATATTCTATACAATGTCTTAATAGTTATAAGCAGTCAACGTTGGCGTTCGGTGATACCTATCGACGACTGGAGTTTGTCCAACAGCCGAGCTCCTCCTATCTCGAATGCAACGTTGAATAGCTCGCAGATTTTGTGGCTTGCAAGAGCGAGCTGGTTCTGCAACTCCACGCGTTATCTTTCGAGCTGCTCCACCTTTTATTCCTGAGTTATTGTGGGGCTTACCTGTGCGCTAGTCTCAGTACCGAACTCGGTATCCGAAATATTACTGCGACGCATTTCGAAAGTCGCGTCCTTATCGTACTTGTTCTTGAATTAGTCGAGTTCGGCCAAAGCAGCTTCGTATTTAACCTCAATAGCTTTCAACTTTTCGTCGTGAATTTCATGCTATTTATGTTCGCTCCCCAATCGAGTGATGTTCTCATTAAGTAGGTTCACATCCTTGGTTTTCTCGTTGAGCTCTTTGGATTTCTTTTCGAGTAGCTTCTCCAGCGATGCCTTTTCTTTCTCCAGTTCCTTTCTTTCAGCTCGCCAGCGACTTTAATTTTCCTCCAATCGTTGCTCCAATTCGCGGTTGGCCTGCCTCAATCTTGTGTTTTCGCCTTCAAGAATCTCTAACCTACGATGCAGCTCGGGAGCATCAGCAATCATTTGAGTTTGTTTCTGTCGAATTTGGACAGCAAGGTCTGATAGCTGCGCTATTGTTCCATGAATGTGCTTCAGTTAAAAATGCTGCATGTCCTCGCCAATTTCGAAACGCGACATATTGAAGTCCCTCGAGGAAACATTCAGAGTACTACATGATACCTTACATACCTCAGTGAGTCGGAAGCAGAGGAAGTTTCATCGAGCATCTCATAGTGAAAAGTGACTTCGACGTATGCCTCGGGGTCAGGACATTTGGTCAGCGGGATCGTCTTGGCTATCGATTGACTCACTCCGCAAAAGTTGCTATTAAGGGGCTCAGCGATGTCAAAGCGGGCATAGCCACCACTCTTGATGTTGTTTTACAAGCATATGACCGGCACAATTTAGGTCTGGCTGCTTTAAACTAGTGCCTACATTCTTCTCGACGAAGACATTCCTCTGGCTATCGAAGTACAGCGGGAACACAAGACTGAGCGTGTCGTTGTAGACTGAGAAGCCATGCGAGTGATTCACAGTCTTCGTTTCCGCTTTGTTCTGATCTGAGGATGTTAGCGAAGCCGTTACGTCGCTTCCAAAGAATACGAGTCTGGAAGTGCATGTTCTTGTTGATCTTCAGTCGATGAAACTCAGCTGAGATTCGGTACTTGACAGTTTTGATGTGGTCGGGTTGGCGCAACGTTGACATTCCCTTTCGACAATAACAAACGTTAATAGTTGGGTTGGATAGGTAACTCGGGCAGTGCAAGCAACTTCCGTTGCCGACTAACATGTCTTCTTTGCCACTATCTAATCTTCGAACATTGGAACAACCGTATCGATGATGAAACTGCTTGAGAAATCGGAAGATCGAACTTCATCGAGGACCAACTGTCGGTTTCGGTTACAATTTGTCTAACGAAAAAAACGAGGCTTTTAAACTGGACCCACTCCATTCTCTCTATAATTTGAAATTTGAAATATCCATCGATGAATCTTCTGACCAAGTTCATCATGCTGGTGGTTTTGATCGCCATGCTCTTTGTCGAGGTTTCGGCAAAGGCCAAGGTCGTCAAGAAACCTGCTCCCAAGAAGAAGGCTCCAGTCAAGAAGGGCAAGAAGGTTGTGTCCGAGGAAGAGGAGGACGACGACGAGGACGACGACGACGACGATGACGATGACGACGACGATGATGATGACGATGATGACGATGACGACGATGATGATGATGATGACGACGACGATGATGATGACAGCGATGATGAGGATGATGATGACGACGAGGACGACGACGACGACGATGATGATGACAGCGATGATGATGACGATGATGACGACGACGACGACGATGATGACGACGACGATGACGACGATGATGATGAGGAATCCGAACCTCCCAAGAAGAGCAAGAAGGTCACTGCTAAGAAGGTCGTCAAGAAGCCTGTCTCAAAGAAACCAGTCAAGAAGGGCAGGAAGTGATGTCATTCATAGATCGAACAACTCACGCTTGCTATTTATGGGTAGTATATCACTCAGCTTGCCTGAGCATTTCCTCGAGCTGTCGTTCAATTAAATCGAATTCGTCAGTGAACAAGTTCTGAGTGGTCCCTTCGTGGTCCTGCTATTCAAGGATAAGTTGTCGGTCGTCGGGTTCTGTGTAACGCCTATCCGATATTTTTTGGGTATTTCGCTGACTTTCCATGGTACGCATCGGCAAAGAATCCTCAGTCTGAAGAAGTTCTGCAGAGAAGTTCAGTAAGTTCATTGTCTTGATCTTGGGAACTGAAACCTTGTGCTTCTTCTCCGGAAGCTACTCCGAAGCTTGCTCTCTCAGGTTATTCACATCAATTATCTTTTTTATTTCGGTCTAGCGAAATGCTTCTTTTCTGAGAATCTCAACCATCTGCGCAGACTTGCCATTGATTACTGGCTTGAAGGTGCAGTCGGCGTATCCATCATCGATATTGGATGGTTTCTTAGCGACTAACTCTCTCCTCTTGAGCAGGAGATTGACGTTTCTCTGGAGGAACTTTTCAAAATCCTGCTTGTTTAATTTCTTCTCCGACTGGTTATTGTCCTCATATTGTGGTTCTGTCTTCACAAAATACAGTGGCTTGCGAATTTCCTGCACCCTCTGATCGTAACATGTCTTTGTGTTGATTGCAGGCTGGAATGTGCAGTTTTGGTCAGACATTTCAAGCCTTTTCTTATTGATTTTCTTGCCGTCGAAATACAGTCGTTCGAATATCTCTGCATTTGCTTTGGTGGGTCTCTTTTTATGCTCAGTTTCTTTCATATGCTCTCTGATTTCGTTAACACGATTGAGTTTCTTCAGCTATCCGTAGCGTAGCAATCGCTCTTCGACGGGTTGTTCTCCAACTCCATTCCTTCTCGCTATCTTTTCACTTTACTTGTCGATCTTTGGATGGAACAAACCATCCTCTTCTGCATTCGTCGCTTAAGTTCTCCTCTTGATATATCTGATGAAGTGTTCGTTCCAAGCCCTCACAGGTCCTCGATGGTTTCCAACATCCACCCGATTCGTTCGGTTTTCTTTATCCTCGCTTATTTAACTGAGATCCTGAAGTGCCACCCGATTCCTTGTTTCTCTTCTTTAGTGAACACCCATCTGCCACTACCTATTGTAGTCATAGAAATCCCCAACCTTTCTTGCACCAAGGATAAGTTTGGAGCCATGGCTGATCAACGAGATGTGCTCTTCTTATTGAATCTCCTTGTACCTTTCATCCATTGTGTTCACTTATTGCTGCTCCAGCAGCCTCATCTATTTGATGCGAGCCTCCATATGCAATGCCTCAAACACACCGTGACTGCTCCTTACTTCGCTATGAAAGATACTTTTCTCCACGAACACGTAGTTGAGGTTGCCGTTCATGCTTGGTTCGTCGTTATAAATTATTAGCATAAAGACAGTCACTCGAAAAGGAAGCTTAGGCATTCGATGAGCTTGGTTGCCAGCTTTACCTATGACTGGTCGGTGTAGAGGAAAAGTTCGTAGCCCAGTCGATCAACTTTCTCGAGTTTCATGTAGTAGAGCATAGAACGGTTGATAAGCCTGAAAGCAGTGACGGATGTCGTGGGGTTCAGCTTTTTCATTTGGAATAGCTTTTCGTTGAAGTTTATGAGCTTTGTTTTGAGCTCCAGCCCTTAGCTTCCAGCAATGCGTGAAAATTGGTTCTCTAAATCTTTGATCTGGACAAATTCGATGAATTTGCAGATGTCTCGACCAACTGGAAGGACGATTCGACGTTTCCCCATCGTCTCAGTTTTGATGTTGGCAGTCAGCTCAATGAAATAGTCAGAGTCATTGTAGCGAGGTAAGTAGATTTCCTGGACTATTGATTGGCCAGGCGGGAAGTGAGTTAGCTCCAACTGTTGCGGCTTGCATATTAAAGTTTATTCTAAATAACACCAAAGATACTTGATTTGAGCTGCACGTTGATCTCTTTCAGGTAACTTTCGCCAACATTCGTGTACCTTAGGACAACGCGAACCAGCTTTCCTCGTTCGTAGTTGTCAAAAATGGAGTATTTCGATGTGATCTGGAAATAGTTCGAACTGTAAATCTTCTTCTCCTATTGCATTGGCTGTTCAAACAACCCTCGGTAGGCTTGGTTTGTTCCGTATTGTTCATTAATAAAGAAGAGAGGGTATTTTTCAAAGCGGTTGACTGCTGGAGGCTTTGTATGAATAGGCTTTTCCTGCCTTTCTGGAACAAAGGTTTGAAGAGGGTCTTCACTGTGGATTTTGGTGCCTATTTAAAGAGGGGAGTAGAATCGAGTGAGCTGTTACTGCCTTTTCTCGTTTACAGTTGTGTTGATGAGCTTTGAAAGGGACTCAAGACGATCAAGCATAATGGACAACACCGAGGAAGATTTGTTTTGCTTCAGAATATCTGCAGAGGTTTCCGTGGCATTGCCAAGTTCGTTCTTTTGAGATCTGATGCAAGCTTCGATCATTTGTTTGAGATTTTGAAGTTAGTTGTGCATTGCCTGATCTTGCTGCTTTAGTGTATTGAAGACTGAATGTGCTTATTGGAATTTCGCAGGTAGAGCCTCCATTAAAGTGTTGAGACGGTGCTAAAAATCGATATGGAGACCTGAGGTTTGAGTCTTGGAAGGGATGCAGGGATCTGAAGGCAAGGGAGAAAGGGGGAGAGATGGTTTGACCTACAAGGATTTTGAAGAAGCCATAGGAATATCAGAAAGGTTAAGAATATCTGGGATCTGATCAGGAGAAGGGAATGTAAGAGTAGGAAGAAGGTGTTGACGAGGTAGGGCGGCTGATATAGGGTAGTTAGCTTGATGAAGTTCTCGGTCGATAATGTGAGGAATATTATCACTGTTTTGAGGAAGAGAGTTAGTAGCAAGAGGAGAAAAAGAACTCAGATAAATGGGGTAGGAGGGAGAGTGATTTTAAAAGGAAGGGTCGAGATCTTATTGTTCAGTATGAACAGAACCAAAGTCGTTGAGACTGTGTTCCTCCTTCTTAACAGACCTTATGGACTTTTCCTTGGGGACGATCTGAGACTCGAAGGCGGAGAAGTTCAGGTCTTTTTTGTT
>Ga0075152_10000876_pt1 | contig 21841 bp, 34 predicted proteins | sample JI61114C2DNA_FD_70964 | JGI IMG/M metagenome (GOLD analysis project Ga0075152, IMG submission 70964) | Wastewater effluent complex algal communities from Wisconsin, to seasonally profile nutrient transformation and Carbon sequestration -... | ecosystem: Engineered > WWTP > Effluent > Algae...
CTATTCTCCGAAGTACGTTATGTTCTCTGGTTGGGTAGGCGACCAAGACAGCACCTACGATGGAATGCGCGACGCCATTCGAAACATGTTTCATAGTGCTTGGAAGAATTACTTGAACTTTGGTTGTGATATCGGAGGATACCGTGACAAGAACATAACTAAGGATTTATTTGTTCGGTATGCGCAGCTGGGATCTATGGTACCATTAATGGAGAATGGAGGAGACGGTAAGCATTTCCCTTGGCTATTTGATGAGGAAACTGTGGATATCTATCGCAGCTTCGCAACTCTGCATACCGATATGATGCCGTTCTTCCTCACAGCAGGGACAGAAGCATATGCAAAAGGAGCATCAGTGATGAAACCGCTGGCCACGAAGCAAGGAAGGTGGGGACCCAACGATCCTGATAACTGGGGATACACTCTTTGGAAGGACTTTCTGATCTACCCCATTACGAATGATGCAGGAATCGCTGTGATAGGCTTCCCTGCAGGTAGCGATTGGATCTACCATTTCAATAATTCCAAAGTGTTTGGTGGGAAGAGTCACATCGAGGCAATGTTTCCACTGAATGAGTTCCCGATCTTCCTTCGGAAAGGTGCCGCTATTCCATTTCAGAGTAAATATCTCTTAGTGTATCCGGAAGGTCAGGAGAATAGAACTATCTATCACGGCGATTGGAGTGATTAACTGACCTACAACTACAATCAAGGAACGCTTGAAATGAAAATCGAAAGGTTTTATAAACCGACTTTCCAAGGTCCCGCTGAAGCGCATACAACAATCGAGATTATGGGAATAGAGCATTACGAATAATCATCCTTGCTGGCTGCTTCCCTTTCCAACGGAGTCCTGGCAGTCCGAGTACCCCTAAACGAGCCCACAGTTCTGACTGGTTTAGTCTTCAACAGCGCACAAATATCCCAATCGTGGAATTGACCCTCCTCATGAAAATTTATTGATAGTGAACACATTTAATTCTGGCGGCTCCCGGCAACTATTGTTCAAGTGCGGGTGAACCAAACTAATTTTTCATTAATAATTGTGGTAGAACCAAGGATGCTTACTTAGGACGATTGCTGCACCTTTGCTGATATACTTGCTAAGTGGAAGGAAGAGGACTCCACGACCCTTCACAACACCCTACAGCGCATCAAAGAAGCCACTTTCGATAAAGCAACACTCGCAAAGTTTCAACCTCACTTCAAGACATTCGTCAGGTCCATCGGAGCGGAGGAGGCAGTTGAATAGCGGACCGTCGAGTTGATGCAGGAGTGCCGGGCGGCTCTCAAGAAAGCTGAAGAGTTGCTGAACAAGAGTGCTGGACTCACGCCTATTCCTCTCGTCAAAAAAACCTCGAGCACAATTTCGGAGATTGAGATACCGAAGACCCTCGGGAATGCTTTGAGTCCGACAAGAAAGACTATCCTGCAAAGCCTATACCGAAGCTTTGTGAATGGCTTGTCTGAGGAATACAAAAACCATCCTTGCCTGGTGGATTACCTCTCCAAGGTGGAGGGACACCTTTACAACAACTCTAAGGGTGAAATCAAAATGGAGCAGAAACTGGCTGCTAAAGTCCTTGAAAGCCTCTCGCCATCGAAGACTGTCACAGCTCGAATTAGAATGCTCAAGGGTGAGACCAGCCCACTTGACGTCGCCAACGATAAATCCAAGGCTTTCATGTCCGATGAAGAGATCAAGCAGTACGAATAGATCAGTAAGAAGGAGTTGCAGTACGCCGATGTAAACTTCTACACGAACCACCTGAAAAATATGACAGGCACCGAGTCATGCCGCTTTTGCAAGAAAGACCTGGCTGCATACTGTGAATACCAGAAGCAGACTCGCCGTTCTGATGAACCAATGACAAGGTTTATGCGCTGCAAGGTCTGTGACCGCTCGTGGCGCGACTGATTCTCTTCACTTCCCGGCCAATCGCATTTATAATTGTATAACTTCACAATTCAAAATGGCCGAGTTTTATCAATACCAAAAGCGCAGAAGGGAGTTCGGCAAACCCTGCAACTTCTCGGATACAGAGCCAAAGGTGACTGGCCACTACCCCTCTGGGCAGGTCGAAAATCCAAAGGAAGCAAAGTACGTGCTTCGCAACCCCAACTTCATCGAGCTCGACAACATGACGGAGATGTCGCAGCACTACGTAAGCATTTGATAGAGCTTAGGTAAACACGCTCAGGGTCAGCACAGGGGAGAAAGGCATGAACCACAAGTAAGGCGGTAACTTGCCCGGGTGATTTTAGGTTGGCCAGAGAGCATCGACCCCACGGAAACCCAGCAATACATGCGCTACATGAAGAAGGTTGATAAGGACCAAAATTTTGCGGCGCAGGTGAAGACACTGTGCGAGATTGCCGAAAGGTGTATGCTGCAGAACAAACAAATCGATATGTTCGAGGAGTACTTTTTTCAGGAGGAATCTGAGCACATTGTGGAGAACATGTCCACGAAGACTCTCATGTTGCTGAAGGACCCACCCGATGTCTGCAAGCGTTCGGTAAGCGAACTGAGTTGGCACACTGAAGGCCCGTCAAAGCTGGCGGTCAGCTATGCTATCCCTCGCTTCCAACAGACACCTGATAAAATGAAGAACAACTCTTATGTGTGGGATCTACACAATCCCAATGCACCAGAAATTACGCTAAATTCACCCTCGCCAGTGACAAATCTCTCATACAACCACAAGCTCACGGATATCATTGGTGGTGGCTGCTACAATGGTATCGTTGGTAAGTGTACTACTAACCATAGCTATGTGGGATTCTCGAAAAGGCAAGGACCCCATTGCGGTGACTCCAGTTGAAAAGTCGCATAGTGATCCAGTCACCCATTTCCAGTGGCAGATGACCAAGACTGGGCAGGAATGCGTATCAATTTCCACTGACGGCTACTGCCACTTCTGGGACACCCGCAAGATGAAGGAAGATCGTGTGGAGTCACTCGAAATCACCGAAAATAATGCAGATGGAAAGGAAGTGCTCGTAGGTGGTACAACCCTCGAAAACAGCAGCGAAGCCGTAACCATTCTCATGATATTTAGGCTACGAAATACGTTATCGGAACGGAGCAGGGTTCCATTCTGATTGCAAATAAAAAGGCACGCAAACCAATCTAAATTACTCATCGTTACGGTCCAGATAATCGCCATTTGGGGCCAATCTACTCCATCAACCGTAATCTTCAGTCCTCCAAGATCTTCATGACTGTCGGAGATTGGAGTGCTAAGATCTGGATGGATGATCTGAAGACTCCCTTGGTTCGAACGAAGTTCCATGGAAGTTATCTAACTGATGGATGCTTCAGTCCTACCCGTGTGGGTGCTTTCTTCCTCACTCGAAAGGTATTCAATAGCTTATTCAGGACGGTCAACTTGACGTCTGGGATTACTACTATCGTCAAAACGAAGTAGCATTCTCTCACAAGGTCTCTGATGCACCTCTAACATCTATCAAGATTTCTTACCAAGGTAGTGGAAATCAGATTACTGGTGGGAAGTTAGTCGCTATTGGTGATCAAGACGGTACTGTCACTCTCCTTGAACTCTGCGAATCCTTGTACACCCTTCAAAAGAATGAGCGTGATATTATGGGCGAGATCTTCAATCGAGAAATGATCAAAGAAAAGAATCTGGAGGCGATTCGTAAGCTTCAGGAACTAGACAAGAAGAAGGTACCGAAAGACCAGACCGCAGCACGCAAGAAAGCGGAAGAGAAGAAGGCAGAAATGATAAAGACCGCGGAGGATACCTTCAACGAGATGCTTAACAAGCTGAAGAGCGAGAAGCCAGAGGAAGCTGAACCAAACGGTTCCCAACCGGCCGAGCATTGATAGGCATTGATGCCACACCCCACAACGGATACGCGTATGAATTTTTCGAAAGGGACTAACCATCAGTGTGCTTTTTTCTTCTTGGCGGGTTGTTTCTTGGCAACGACCTCCTCGAGATCGAGCAGCTTTTGGATGAATCCAACATTGGGCATGACATCCGGTCGCTTAGTCTTCAGAAATTGCAGAGCCCTCTAGTAGGTGAGAGCGCGAAGGCGCATCAGGTAGGCCAGCACAATAGTGGCCGACCGACTCACCCCCACGTAGCAATGCACCAGAACGCTGTGCAATTTAAGATTCCTAAGTCGAATCAATAGAGTACTCTTCGATCAGGTGGAAAGTGGGTAGGAAGTGGTCCTCTAAGGCAGTATCGCGTTTATCAGCCACCTCAATCACGTGGTGTTGGATTTCGGCTTCCTTGTAGATCTAGCGAAGCCCCGCAACATTCACGTTGGCGACAGTGATAACATACTTAATGCCCAAGGCCTTGAGCCTTTTGGCATCTTCAGCGGCAGCAAGGTTGCTGATGTAGAGGCAGCCCTTCTTCCCTTACCCGGGCTTCAAAACCAAGTCGATTTCTTTGTCTGTAATCATGCACGGGTGTCCCCCTCCCCTGATATGAATAATTATAGTTCACAGCCATCCATATCCAGAATTTATAGGTGGAATTGTGCAACGCTGGGAATGCTCAAGTCGGCAGTAGTGTTATCATTTGCTCCTCAGCCAAAGGTTGCGGTCACCTTGTCGAGAAATACATCCACATACTCGATGAAGATGAACGAGTGGCCGCGGTTCAGCTGCAGGTCTAGCAGGTGTTCATTTGGTTTCACCTCATAGATGTTAACAGTGAAGATGATTTCCTTACGGGTGTATTTCGGGAGCACCGTTTCGAATTACTTATCCTCATTGAGCTTGTCCTCGAGAGTGCCCTCCTCAGCATCATTGTCCACTGACATGAAGCTATTGGCTGAGGTGAGCCGCCTGGGAATGTACGTACACTTAATCTTGTAGTCGGATGCTATATTGGAATCATTAGCGTTACATTTTATGAGGTACGCTGTGTTCATTGAGGATAGCACATCAATGACTCGCCTCGCAAGATCTCGAGCCGTAGTTCGGAAGGTCCTTCCATACTACCAGATGGCCTTGAACTCCTCTTATTTTTATAGTCGGTTTTGGACCTCATTGAAGATCTTCATGCGCTATTTTTCTGGAGAGTGCATTCGGCCACGTCGCTTCTCCTGCTCCTCAATGAGCAGTTGGTAGGCAATCACGAAGGATAGGTCTTCCTTCTTCTTGATTGCCTTTATTATGCTTTATTCGGTGGTGTGCTAGTGGAAGTCCAGTTTGTAGTTCATCACAGTGGTAATCGCTTCCTTATTTGGGCGAAATGGTGGGTCCTGCTGCACTGTGTAGGCTGATGGAACGTGTGCGTACAACGGCACCTTTTCACGAATCCAGGGATGATTCTTGATTTCGTTCACTGTAATTCTCTTCGCAGGATTCACCTGCAGCATCCTATTGATAAGATCCTTGGCTTCGAAGGACAGAGAGTTTGGGATAACGTACGATCCCGACTCTATCTTCCGGTAGAGTTGAATATCATGCTCCTCTTCGAATGGTAGGTACCCAGCAAGCATGGCAAATAGTACGATTCCACAGCTCCAAACATCCACAAGCGTGCCCTAGTACACCTTCCCGCCAATAATCTCCGGTGATGCGTAATTGAGGCTACCGCAGCTGGTTGACAGGAACTTCCCATCCTTCATTAAATTGCTGAGCCCAAAATCAACGATCTTGAGAACATCGTTTTCGCCGACCAGAATGTTTTCAGGTTTCAGATCCCGATGGGCCACAAGATTCTGATGGCAGTAATCAATACCACTGAGGATCTGTCGGAAGTAGGTTCGGCCGAGCTCCTCCGACATCTTGCCGTTGTCATAGATGAGACCAAACAGTTCACCCTTCGGTGCTAGCTCCATAACTACGAAGATATCGGTAAAGTTGTCCAGTACTTCGTATAGGCGGATGATGTTGGGGTGACTGAAGTACCGGAGAAAGCGGATCTATCGCTTGGTCTGCACTATAGATTGGAGTACTTTTGAGCTCATCTTCTTGGTCTTCATCTTCTTCTTATTGATGATCTTGATGGCGACCTTCGTGCCGGTAAATTCGTGAGTGGCCTCTACCTGCGTACGTGGGCGGTACCTTTCACCCTACCGAAGCCGCCATGGCCGAGGGTCTTCCCAAGGATGTAATGGCCAATTTTTGGCTGGTTGTCCTGCATTCGTGGAAGTTCAAAATATTATGGGTGGGTGGGCATTCCAAAGGGATCACTGAAGCTTACGACGCTGCGGTAACAGATCGTCCACAGGGGTGCTCGATTGGATTGAAGTGTTCTGTACTTGTGAAATCCTGCTATGCCTGAAGTACAACGGCCATCCGTAATGTCGGAAACGGTAGTAGGTATCAACCTCCCAACGACCTGCGATGTGGCGGTCAAGTGCTAACAGCCTCGCTGCAAGCCAACTGGTTCCATACAGTCGACTTTTCCCCTCATAGCTGTTTATCCAGTACATAACTTCATTTTCGCTGCGCCAGAACGGAATAGCAGTCTATCCTCCATAGACTGCCTCCTTGTTGGCACCAACCATCGAGTTGATGAGATTCTGTTTGACCACTCTCAGTTGGTAGTTGAGTGCATAGAAACTATGGGTTGTTGGCGGCTCAGCATTCCCAAATACAGTGATGTTGGGGTACTTGTTGTTTCGAAGGGTGTGTTTGTTAAGGTCTTCGGAAGCAATTCCTTCCAGCTCCTTGGGTTCCTTTAGTTGCATGTAATGGTAGTAACCACTGTAGGGCAGAACCTGGCCGTTGCTCAACTTTAATTACCGTTTGCCGTAGTCGATAGCAGTTGGTGCAATGCCATCCAACACCTCTACTTCGTTCTCCTTTAGAAGTTGTCGTAGGTACTTCTCTAATCCCTCGTGGTGAGGGAAGAATGCACCCCCTTCATTCAATATCTTCACATCGAAGTGAACACGCTTCTACGGGTTGGTTTTGTTGCGCCTTTTGATGTGGCTGAGCAGATGCAAGAAGAGGTAGTTATCGTCTGAGTTGGCTGATAGTAGTACGTCCAGTATGTCTGCCCTTTGGTACACTGAATACCACGTTGCCTGCCTGAACGTGGTAGAGTTCGTTTGGCCAGCGTGAACTGATGTTTGAGAAAGCCATGGAATGAGGATCGTCAAGGGCTTCCTTCAAACCCTCAATACGATCGAACACTGGTTCGTTATCTACCCTAACACTACCTTAGTACTTTCGGAGAACACCAGTTGCCGGTAGCCTACTTCCGAACCGTCGGGGTACTGAATCTTATTGGTTTCCGGAAGCACGCGTTGAATCTGGAGGTCACAGTTCTCCATCCTTCGGTAGACGATATCGCTGACTCGCAGAGGCTTGTCGCCAGTGGGAATTAAACATTGTTCGGCATGGTGTGCTTGGGAATTGATGACCAAGCTGGTAAAGTTGCCATGCGTCTCATACATGAAGTGCTTAGCCGCGAGGGTAGCCAGTGGTCCTATAAAGATGGTATCGTAGATGGCTCGTTTGCTGATGCTCGACAAGTACCGAGAGCAATATCTTAACATCCAATATGCAACTATACATCGACGTCGAGCAGAGAAGTCAATAGCTACCTACCACGACCACAAGCTTTATACTTGCGCGTTGTAAATAATATAACATTGATGGCTAGGCTTGACGAATGGTCGGAGGAGGTGCAGCCATCCCACCTCCATGAATACCAGCTTGATGACTACATGAATAACCTTGTGAGTAAGTCCAATAAATCACCGGTTGAGGAGCAACAGAAAACTGAACAGCTATGGCAGGGCAGCATTGGTTTGGAAAAGTTCATGTCAACGCTCAAGCACTTTCGACGGCATAAGCATAAGTACTCATTGACGAGTCCTCCCGAAGAGTTACAGCTGGGTCATCGGTAAGCGCTGTCTCCTTTGGAAAAGCAACCGATTGTTAAAAAATAAGCCAGGAGGACCATTCGCCAAAAAACAGAACTTCAGGTCATTCGACCCATCCACAACAGAAAAATCTCGCATGTGCAGCTTAGTTTCCCGGAGGAACGTCGCAACCAGTCCAACAACGCTCGCAGTCGCATCGAGGAACCGATAATGCAGACCCTCTCAACCAGCACTCGCAGTGAAATGCGAAGCCTATTCCAGCGCATGCCTAGCCACCTCATTAAGAACATCTACCACATCAGCAGTTAGCTGCAGAGCTACGACGAGAAATACAAGCAGGCGAAGATAAGGGCAAACATGTACAAGATTACTCGAAGCCGCAACGAAACTATGTTGGAGGACAACAGCAAGAAGGTCCTCACAGAAATTTCCCAGTCTCCTTCCGGCAACAAGACATTCGTCGATTTGAAGTGTAGTCTAACCCCCAACGAGATGACTGCTCAACGTGGCTTTCTCCCCACAAAAGCACGGTTGATAAAGACCTCCACCAGTGGTAGGGTAGCCAAGCCTCCACCTAAACTCTCCTTGAACTGATGTTCCATAATAAATTCGCGAAGCTAACTGTTGGTTTGTGCTAGGCCAAAGAGTTGGTCACACTCGACAAACAACGAGATCGGTGAACTACCTCAATAATTTCCATTTTGCAATGGAGCGTTGAATCATCCGTTTACTTCAAATCATAAACAATATTTAAAGGGTCTAAACAGTCAAGATAGGCTCTTTCTGTGATATAACTTAGGACACCTCACATAGCCTCGAGCTTGGCAAAACACTTAATAAGGTTCTTCAGCTTAGAGGTGGCGATATTAATGATGAGAAGAGCCACTGAACCCGTAGACTGGACGTCTTCAAAGCCTTTTGACAGGGACGCGTTGCGAATTTTAGCAGCAAAGTATAAGCATAGCCGTCTGCTTTCGAGCTATGCTCTTTATTGATGGATAAGCAAGATTTCTTTTGTTTAGTTTAAAGGGCGAAGAGGCCGGAAGCCTCCTCACTACCAGAAATTTCACTGTTTCGGTCTCCCCATACGGGGGACAATAGAGCCTCACTAGACAGACTTTTGTGCAAATGTCCCGCTCCGCTCTAAGCAACCAACCTCCATGATCATTGGTTACTCCAGCCAGGTAAGTACCAGTTATGGCCAGCCCACTCCTATATACGCCCAGGTATTGCCGATTATTATGGGTCTCAACGGATTTTATACGAGAGCGATAATATTAATGTCGGAGGCACTGCCGTGGAAAGCTCAGCGCGGATTCGCCGTCCCGTGGTCACTAACAAATGATATTATGGTAAGGTGAAGATGCAGTATCAGCGATGGCGTACTCATATGAGCATCCTCGAGACCGGCCGATTTGCAACATCCATGATGTTTTCCTTATTGGGATGGGATAGGCGACTGCGGCTCGCAGTTTGACTCTTCCCACCCAAGCAAACAGTCTTGTCGTCGGAGACAAAGAAGCTCAGCCCACGGTTACGGGTGGTCGTGTTGTGCCTCGGAATAAACTCCTCAGGTGGATCCAACAGTTGCTGTTTGCTATGGCAAGCAACCGATGGAGCTTCCATGTTACGGTAGGCACCAACAGCCACAATTTCCTGAAGTCGATCAACGCGATTGTTGAGTTTGTCATTTTCGTTGGTGAGTCGTATAACTTATTTGCTCAGCGATTCATTTTCGAGCTGCTCGCGTTCTAGCGTCAACTGCAGCCTGTTGACTTCCTTCGTGAACTGTTGACGTTCATCTTCGAACTGTTTCTTCATAGTGGCGGCACGCCTACCAAAATCGATGACATCGGAGTGTTCGTTGATCAGCTCGTTGATTCGCTTGAGCATCTTATCGGTTTCCTTGTACTTTATGATCATCCTTCGCATTTCGTTGTTAAACCTTGCGTACATCTATCTTTCGATTGCTATGTAGAGGCTCTCGAGATACTCCTGGAGGACGTCCTTACAGCTGTCGAGATTGAATGACAGCTGAGATTGCGGGTTACGCGTGTCCTATTCCTTCTTCAGTTCGCGAAATACAGATAGGATGAGTCCAATCATTCCATTGTCCCTCGTTGTGGTTGTTAGTTTGATGATGCTCACATGGGTATTCGCTTCCAGCATCTCAGCGAGTTTTTTTATGAAGTGGGTTTATACTTGAAGTGCCTGCTCAGGTGTCCACAACCCTTCAAACTCCTTGAGAATTGCAGACACGAAGGAATTCAGTGGTAGGTCTTATTGGTAGTACCTCGGGAAGTACTTATTCAGGAACTTCAAGGTCTCTGGATTCATTGTCTGTGCAAGTTCTGCAGGTCCAATCGGACGAATCATCACTGACGGCTGCGGAGGCTGGCTATGCCTGACTGTTGATTGGCTTGCACCATCCAAGCTACGTAACACAGCCGTTGAGTGTGAAGTGTTGCCCTCACTGAGTCTGCTCTTGCCGAACATCATCGTTAGGTTTGATTTTATAAGAATATACACTGGCTCAGTTCAACGGATAAGCTGGAAGAACATGAACTGGTTGCGCCGGTCCTATTAGCTTTCCTTGCGCATCAGCCATAGCACGATAATGCCGATGATGATGAGGATGACAGCAGTGATGGCAACCACTTGCTTGATCTTCTCGACGCTTGAAATGTACACGGCGAGGGTCCAGTCGTTACCGGTGTAAGGTGGCACCACCAACAACTGGCTGTTTGGGATGATTGGCGTCCATGTTTGATTATTCTTGTCGCCGGGGTAGACAACAACGAAGTCTTACAGGTAATTATTTGTGCGGCCGAGGCCAGTACAGACGAAGGGTAGCTGGAGCGCTCTGCCCGTTTGCTGGGAAAGTTGAGAAGCGACGCTGTTGAGGTACTGACCTTCCAGAGAGGTGATTTTCCACTGGAAAGTAATGCCGAAGGAGTTGACGAGCCGACCGTCATCTTCGCTAGAAAAGGATGTCAGGGGAAGTGCCTTGATGAAGAAGGTATCTTCTTTGAGGTTGTTGATGATTCCGAGTAAGGAGTTGCTCCCGTTAGTAGCTCGGGCATTGACTATGATATCAAGCCTCCCATCAAAAGCAATATCGGTGAAGGAAGCCGATACCACTGCAGCTGCAATCGTGGTGATTGGATCACCGATAGCTGCATCGTACTTAAGGGTTCTCAGCTTACCTGTATAATTTTTTGCAAACTCCTCGTTGTAGCTTGAGCAATTCACATCGTCAACTGCGCACAATTCGTTGATGAGTAGGTAGGCCCTCGTGTCGTTCGAGCTGTCCATTAACAGGGTTAGTAAATCGGGGTAACCATCGCTGTTAGCATCTCCGATGCTCATACTGCTGCTGTTCAAAAGCTTTCCAGGCAAAGTTATTCTTTGTATGTAGCTACCAGCTCCCATTCTGAAGTCGTAAGGGAAAGACGGGAAACTCTGACACAATGCTTCACCAACATTGACGTGTTTGTTGTAGTGCACTTCCAGCATGAATCCGTCCGTTGTGTTGACAATCATCAACAGATCGGTTGTACCGTCGAAATCTAAGCTCCTAAAAAGGTTACTCAAGTCGGTGAAGGTAAACTTCGAGACGGGATCGACTACGCTAACGTTCCTTGGCATGGAATACCGTCCATTTGCTTGAAGCTGGTAGAATTACAGATATTGCTGGCCAGTTGCACCTTCTGAGAGCATCACGAGATCTGCTTGACAGTCCCCGCTAAAGTCCACAATAGCTGCTTGGTGGTTTCGCAGAGGTGGCAGACTACTTTCCAAAACATTGTCCAAAATGGAGTCAAAAGTGGATTTCGAACTGAATAACTGGCGATTGTTACTAGGCTGTTCCTTCGTTGGTATTGAGCAATAAACGTAGTCCTTGCTTCGCCACTACGATGGTTGGATTGCCTGTCCCCTTGCTGTCCAACAAGAAAGGTTCCACTTTGTCCAGCCCTCCAAAGTTTGTGTTATCCAATTGGCGGTCCTTGTAGGTGCAGCGGTAGTCACTGCATGAATCGAACAGCTGTAGCCGCAGTTCGTAGGTGTCGTTAACCTATACCGTGAAGAGCAAATCAATTCCACCGTCGAGATCGTAGTCGCCTGTATTTTAAGGATTGGGCTACTGGGCAGGACTGCAACGATGCTTGTATTGCTGCTGTTTAGCACCGTGGGGATGTAGATAGCTAGGCTAGCACCAAAGCTTACACGCTGAGGGATTCCAGAGGTAGATAGTAGCAGTGCGTCCCACATCATCTACGGTGATCATGTCAATGCTGCATGAACCCTTCACTATACTATTTGTCGCCGTTGATGTCGCTGTACGCCAGCAGAAGCTGTCCAGTGCTATCGTATGTGCCGGTGAACACCGGCCAGAAACCTTGATTATGGTCGAAGGTACCCTTCGGTTGGGAAGTCTTAAAGATGCCAGGGTTAAAGTCCGACACCCTCAGTTCTGCTGTGAGCCCGATCACCAGCATCGTCAGCACGGCCAGCCTGTACATGTGGCTATACAATTTAAAATTCATTCGGAATGTTCCAAGGCGACCACCAAAATAGTTCCGTGACAGCACAACTATCCACCAGAAACATTGCCTTCAAATTATCCCATCATGCCCTTAAATCTACTGTTGGGGTTTATTGCAAGCAATCACCCACGCATATTATATTTGATGAACCCTGAATAAAACTTCCACGAGAAGTGCATCTGTGAGGTGTGCAAGTGCGGCAAGCATAAATGTCCCAAGCCGCACGGCAAGGGCGACTTCACGACTTCCTACGAGAAGGACTACCCCAAGCATAGTAACGTAGAACACCATACTCCAGTACCCAATCAACCTAACCTTAGAAAAAATCGGAGGTGTATGAGGCCAAGCACTATGACCCCAAGGATCTCGTCTCCAACTACCAAGGGCAGTATATAGCCAAGGGTGCCGTAGCAAGGCAATCCAATCCACAACACCCCAAGAACTTTGTGCTGCCTGAAAGTGGGTTTCAAGGGTAGTCCAGCTACAACAACTCCTACAAAGGCTTTGATGGGAAGTACCAAGACCTGCGGGCGCAAGTTCTCAGAAATATGAACACTATTGAGAAGAATCCCTTCCAAGGATAAAGCACCTATAACGCTAATTATATGGGTGCGGCGAGTCAGAAACCGGAGAAGGTGGTGATGAAGAACTCACTTGAACTTGCAAAGGGTAGCTTCGATGGGGTGAGTACCTACCAAGGCAACTATACCCAAAAGCCAAACTCTCGACCAGACCTTGCTGAAAGGCCTAAAAGTCGGAAAGATCTGATAAAAAACGATAACAACTTCACAGATATGACATCCTACACGGCAAGTTATGTTGGCTCACCAGGTGATCGCAACCAGAAGTTTATACCCAAAGGATAATTGAGTGTTGGTGGGCATCAGTTCGAGGGAAATAGCAACTACTCGGATAACTATCGCGGAATCAAACCAGAAAGGAGAGGGTTGCTGATTCCACAGTCAGGTGCTCCAGTGATTCCCGTTGGATCATTCCAAGGCGATTCCACTTACATTTCTAGCTACTTGGCTAGCAAAGTACCACGCACCCAAGCTTATCGACCGAAAGAGACCCCATTGGCCCAGGGTTCCTTCAACGGTGTTTCCACCTACTCAGATCACTATATCCCCACAGGTCCGTCACAGAACGTACAACATTCCTAACCTTAGCATCAGTGCCCTGCCGTCGCACTGAACGCCCCAACCTACAACCTGCTGGACCAATAGCATCTCAAATACAACTCAAACTTGAAGATGTGGACTTGATGGCGGCACGAGCATATCATATTGTCACTTGAAGGCACGGGATAGATTGTTTCGAGAGCTGCTCCGACGAAACTCGCTTTTGGCAGAACTCACCAACATTTTTTAACTGCTGTTCATGCGCAGCACATAAACCGGCTTTTTTGGATTGGTTGCTGATTCCTGACGTTCGCGCAGTCTTCTTAGCAGCTGCAGCTCGCTGGGCTCCAAATCGTAGTGGTTGGTATTGTGCAATGCCAGCAGCTCATCAAATTCATGCTGCGATTTCGCCTGAGTATTCTTATCGACCCACTTCAATCGGAGGATGAACTCGTCCTTTGACGGCTTCTTCTCAGAAGTGAGATCAATCGAGAGTTCCTTCGGCTTTTTAGGTTGAATTACAAGCTTCGTTGAAGTCTTCATGCTACTGAGTGGATCCAAGTTCTAACGGTCCTCCGATTCGTTTAGCCGTGGCCATTGGTTGAAGCTGCTGTTCTTGGAGGCATTGGTAATTGCTCTGGTCGCTGTACTTCGGTTATTGGGGTTGTTTAGGCTTGTCTGTAGTGCCTTCCGGACCAGTGATTTACTGTTGGTGTGCCCATCGTTCATGATAGTTGTGTTCACGCTGGCAATCTGAAACGAAGGTTGCTCTGAAGTTTCATTCGTTCGTAAATGAAGCCGATGGTGCTCAGGTTCCCTTCGCTGCTAGAGCTGGTGCTTCAGAGATTCTATGAGCTCCCTCTGCTAGCGGATTATCTTTTCATACTCGGCTAGCTTTCGATCCTTCTCGGTGGGTTTCCCGTCTGGTATCTTCAATAAGTCGACTAATCCCTTCGACTGCTTCTCAACAATTAGAATTTGCTTGTTCTTTTCAGACTCCATTTCGCCAATCAGCAAGTCCAATTCGTCTTCGGATGTGGACCCTCGGTTGTTCTGCGCTTTTGCTGCAAGCAAGTTCTCTAAGAGAATGTCAATCCGCACCTTGTCTTCCAGTGCAATGGCAAACTCGCTAACAGTATCCATCAATCCAGAATTCTTGGGTTTACTCTCTACCGAATGTTGGTGAGGATCCAATGCTCTCAACTCGCTCTCTTTGATTTCTTTGAGGTTCCGTTTGGACTTATTTTTTATGTTTCCTGCCAGTGAGCTATACTTGAGAGTATTGAGCGTTTCCTCATAGTACTTCTTCTCTGGCGATACGCAGGCTATCATCACGGTCTTCGCATTCCCGCCCAGAGATTCCTTCAGTAGCCTCGTCAGCTTACTATCCCGAAACGGCACGTATTGCCCCTTCTTCTGCTCACTGAGGATGTTGATGCACTTGCCAAGTGTAAGCAATGATTTGTTGATATTAATACCCTCCACAAACCGTTTATTGAGGTTGGTGTAGTTGCTAACTGTCTTTTCGTTTCCAGCAAGATCCACCAGGAAAAATTTACTTTCCAGCATGTTCAGCTTATCATCAGTTCCGGGAGAATACCGGCTTACGGTTAGTTGGATGATGGCATGAGACCGTGAGGAAACATCGTTGGTCTTGGTGGAATTCATCGCTCGCCGTTAGACTCCTTCCAGGATAAGCGTACGAGCTGCTTCCGGCCCTTCAACGGTGTATTCAGAAATATCGCTAATTGTTACACCCTTCTGCTGGTCCTCCACTATGCTGAGGTTGTTTGAATTGGCGCGTAACAGATCCCGAATGCTTTCGTTGTAGATTTCGTAGAAGCACAGTCGCACCTTCGTTACGAATTATTTGTCGGTGCTGGCTAATTCGAACAGTCGCTATAAAGTCAGGAAGATGATGCCATTCGCTCTCTTTTCTCCCTGACCGAACATCGTGTGGGTCTTACCAGCCCCAGTCATTCCATAGATCAGCACAGATGAATTAAACCCGTTGAGAACATTGCCAATAGGCGCCACCATAGTCCTCGTAAATAGCTCCTCGTTGTCCACCTCCCCGTTAAACACGTGTGAGTAGTCAAAATTCTTGTTCTCTCCATCAACGTAGTATGGGCTAGTGATCTGCACACGAGTATCACTAATCTTGCGGATGGTCTCCTACTAGTCGCTGGGGCCATTCACTCTAGGCTTGAGCCGCAGATAGATCTGAAAGTTGTCGGCTGATGGAGCCGGCGACGCACCGTTCATCTACGACGTTAAAAGTTAAATGCTAAACAAATTTGCATGTTTGCCGTGTTGATAAAACTTGGTCATTTTCGTAGCCGACTGCTATTCAGTGAGCCGAAGTCCAGATAATGGGTTGGGGTACTGTCCATGCTGCTTTCGAACTTGTCGCGATATGTGAAGATATAGCTATTTGGAAATTTGAGGAGGTAGTCGTGTTACCTCCTCATAATTTCAGCTTTGCGTTGACGAATTAAAAATTCATCGGTACCAGGTATATGCAGATTTTAGAGGCTCCCCGATAATACTCGACTTACAGGGAGGCGACGTGGTTGGCTCTCCTTGCTGGTACTGCGTACAAGACTCTCAAACGATCGATTCAACTATTGCTCCATGAAACGGGACTGCAACTTTTGCTGTTTTGTTGAGTTCCAGTTGTACAGAGTTGTCACTTTTGATGTTGCACGTTCCAGGCTTCGGTTAAGGTTGACAGCTGATACGTTGTTGCCTGTGCGTTGCTTAGCTTTGAACTGCCGGTTTCTCTCATCTAAAAGTTAGATGGCTGATGGACCCTTCCTTCGCTTGTCTTCCAGAAACACATCTCGGCATGGCGGGTGCAGCTTCACAGGTTATGGAAACTTTACAAACTTCTTCTTTGCAAGATCGGGCTTGTGGCTGTATTTCATACTCTCCATCCGACTCTTCTCTTATTTCCTCTCTGCTTCCAACTTTGCCTTCTTCTGCTGGAGCCTCTTCGCCTAAACTCTCCACCAAATGTTACCTGCTAGTACATGCGGTTACCGAGTTACTCAATCTTCTCCTTCGGTGCTCTCCGACCACTGTAGCCACTGGCCTGCATCAATAAATAATTGCCAATTAATCAGTACTTGTGCGATAGCAGTGGTTTATAGTAATTTCGCAAGCAATGTTATCATTTCTCACAGGTAGCGGCAACCAACAGTCAGCACCGAAAGAGCCCAACCAGGAGAACCTAAAGGTGCAGATTAAGAAGAGCCTAATGAAGGTTTGTCCGCACTGTAACAACTATTCGGTCGAAGAACTCACGTTTGGCGAGGAAGTGCACCCATGTAGTTAATGTAAGCCATGCAGCGCTGACGTGCATTAAATGTGAGCTCAAGGCTGTTGGTAATGAGCCCAGCAGGCTAGCAACCAACCTTGTGACTGTACCGGTATTCACCGACAACCTTGCTAGGGAGCTACATTAGTATGGGGCTAACAAGTTGCGACCGGTGAACTCCGAAAAGGCCAATTCGGAGACTTGCGCAGATATCAGCAAGAAGCTAGGAGAGCAAATAAAGGGCACCGAGGAAACCATAAAGAAATTTAAGCAGGTAACTACCACCAAGCTATCAGAATTGGTAGGTGCCAGCGAAGCAGCTAATAAGGTTGCAGTATTCGAGAGGGTTGCCGAACTGCAACAAACCAAGAAGCTGGAACAAATAGGAAATGGAGAACTCCTGATAAAATCCAGCCTCGTAACCGACTCTCTGCACTTCGTGGATCAGCAAGGATTGGACGAGTCCAACAATCGCTTGAATGAGCATTTCAACCAGGTCAACGAACTGACGGACGTCAATCTCAACGACCTCAACGAACTCATCAACTACATTAAGAAAGTGCAGGTGTGATAGTGCATAGTCGCATACAGCAAATTCAGCTGAACATCACACTTATTTGGAAATAGGTTTTTCGACCTCTGGCAAGGGTTCTTTCAGTTCCGAGAGAACTTCGCCGACTGGTGGTGGTACTTACTATTTCTTGTCCAAAGAACCGCGACGCTTTCGTTTCTTATCTTTCTTCAGGTCTTCTCCGAAGAACTCGCCCACGCCGTCCTCTACCTCTGAAAGAACGAGGCTTGCCATCGAACGGTTTAGCTCGCCAGAACCATCACTGTTATCCTCTTCTTCCTTCTTCTTCTTCTCCTCTTTCTTCTTCTTCTTCTTGTCCTTCTTCACCCTCGGGCGAGCTGGCATAGGTGCCTCGCACATATCAGCATGCTAAGCTTATGCCGCTCTCTTCTTGCTCCCGAACAGCTTCTCTTTGAGGGTACCGAAGAAACCTTTTTCTTTTGGTGGAGGAGCCGGTGCCTCACATCTCATTGCTTTTACTTCCATATCAAGTTCATCCACAGGGAAAGGAATATCTCCCTCAACAGAACCCACCATTTCGTGTCTGACTTCTTCTTCATCCTACTCACATTCACTGCCGCTGCTTGCGATTTCTGAGGTTTTGCGTTTGGAACCTCGAGCTCCTTCTTGCTTAATTTCTACGACTCGCTTAAACCTGCCTTCGAAGCACTCCTTGAAAAGTGATTCCATCAGATCAGCTTAACGACCACACTTAATTAAGGTGTAGTCCACTTGTTTGGCGACAAGCAGAGTCTTGATATCATGCCGAGTTGTTTTACAGGGACACCCATTCTTCCTCCACTCAGCATCACTTGACCTTGAACCATATTCGTCACCGTGGGGTGGTGCATCGCAGCCATGAAATAAAAATCGTTTGGACTGAGTCTTACCGTCCGAACTAACCCTCCAGCTAGTCTTCATCAACCCCTGGGCAAGCCCATCCATCACTGCTTCCGGTGTATCCCCTCCTCCCGCAACGTCGCACTCCTTATCTACCACCTTCAATATTTCATCTTCATTGCGCAGGTCGAAGTGCTTCTCTACAAACGAATACTCCTGAGGAGGATGATCCCTGTACAGCTCGATGGCAAACTTGATGTTGTACTGTTTCTGAGCGAACTTACCAATAATCTTCTTGATGGTTCGCTTCATCTGGCTCATGCACCAACTCATTGAGCCTGTGGCATCAATAACAAAAAGGATGTCCACGAGATTGTGAAACTCACCACGATTCTAGCCGGCATCCTCTACACCCAGCTCCTCCTCAGCATTCTTCTCCAACTCGTCCCGCTTCACCTGTTAGACTTCATCGGATTTCTTCTCCATTGATTATTATTGCATGATTGGGTCCAATGTTTGCGCACTTAAATACACATCAGCTCTGTCAGAAACTGGTGTCGATATTAATTAATAGATGATGAAGGCACCACCACCGAACATCGTTGCCAGCAGCCAAACTTTATGGATGGGAGATCTCGAGGGCTTCATGGATGAAAGCTATCTCAACAACATCTTCACCACGGTGGGGCTACGATCATCCGTGAAGAGCATCAAGATCATCAAGGACAAAGGTACCAATAGTTCCAGTGGATATGGATTCATTGAGTTCACTAGCCACGAGACTGCTCAAAGCGTACTCGATACGTACAACGGCACTCCAATCCCTGGAACAAAGAAGAATTTTGTGTTCAAATGGGGTGCCTACGGCGCTGGTGGGAAGCCCCAGACATTGAGCAACTGGAAAAATGTGCAGAAGGTTTCCGTGTTCGTCGGTGACCTCGACCAGAGTGTAACTGATAAGCAGCTGCTGGAATTCTTCAGCGAGAAGTATCCGTCTGTCTACTTCGCACGAATCATCTATGACCCCGTCACAAAATATTCGAAGAGCTATGGGTTCGTTGAGTTCAGCAATGCTAATGAAGCTCAGAAAGCCATAGCAGAGACTACTGGCATGATCCTTGCCGGCAGAATGATACGAGTTTCCAACGCGAATACCAAAACTGAGCAGCAAGCTCAGATCACCGCCCACACCGATGCTAATAGTTAAGATCCTTAGACAGCTCATCTCGCTTTGATGCAGAAGCAGCAGCTCTACCAGTACTATTGCTCGATTGTGGATGATCCGCTTATGAAGATGGAGTATCAAAGACAACTCGAACAGCTCTCGCGAGTTGACCTCCTTAAAAACGTGAAGAAGCGTTCTCTCAAGAATGATTTAGAGGGGTTGCGTAGTCTAGAGTTAGTTGAGACTCGTGCGAGTGAGCCATACCTGGAAGACGTGCCCAGCATGGTCGGTTACAAGGGACGACTGTCCTCCTTAACACGTATATTCGGGTGACCTGCATTTAAATCTATAATTCGGAAAGCTAATGGCGACGACTAAGATGCGTGGTTTGAACGAGTTCATCTCGGACATCCGCGCGTGCAAGGACCGTGACAGCGAGACCAAGCGAATTGAGCAGGAAATTGCGAAGATCCGTGAACGCTTCACCAACGAGAAGGGCCTGAACAGCTACCAGCGTAAGAAGTACGTGTGGAAGCTGCTGTACATTCACATTCTAGGCTACGAAATTGACTTTGGGCACTTCGAAGCTGCCAACCTCATCAACTCGCCCAACTACGAGGAGAAGTACACGGGCTACATCAGCAGCAGTCTTCTCGTCGATGAAAAGAACGATGAAATTTGGAAGGGGTTGGCAAACTCCATCGAGACTGACATCCGTTCGCGTAACGAGAATGCTCAGTCGCTGGCCTTCTCGATGATTGGAACTTCCGCGCCAGAGGTGCTTGTGAACTGTCTGTCGGAGCATATTGTGGATGCAGCGCTCAGCCAGAAACACAGTGTAAACATCCGCAAGAAGGCCATTCTGTGCCTCTTACGCATGCTTCGAAAGTACCCTGACAAGTTCGATCCGAAGAAGTGGCTGGCGCAGCTCACCGACATGTTCGAAAGTAAGTACATCGTGCTGAGCTTCCTCAGTAGTGCTGCCTCACTGCTGCTTGGCATCCAAGCGATTTCCAATCCCGAACATTTTAGGGATATCGCCCCGAAGATTGTCCGGTTACTGCACAAGTTGGTGATCAACAAGGAATGCAGTTTGGACTACCTCTACTACCAAACTCCCAATCCTTGGCTGCAAATCAAGTTGTTCAAAATTCTCGAGGGATGGTCTCCTGTTGACGATAAATCCGTGTTGGCTATGATCGAGGAGATCCTCTCGAAGATCCTCAAGAGGACTGATGCTACGAAATCGGTGAATAAGAACAACACCGACTACGGTATTCTCTTCGAAGCCGTTAACGTGGTCATTCACTACGATAAGCGACTCAACCCAAAACTCATGACCGACGTTGCGAAGATTCTTGTAGTGTTTGTGCAGAGCAACCAAGCCAACATCAAGTATCTTGGTCTGGAGGCTATGTGCAGACTGTCTGTCAAGCAGAATCTTTCAGAGAATCTTACGTATATTCTGCCTGCACTGGTGGATCAGGATATCAGTATCCGTAGGAGGGCGCTGGATCTCTTGTACCTTATATCGACACCCAACAATGCCAATCAGATTGTCAAGGAACTGCTGGGCTACCTGGAGACACGTGCTGATCCCCTCATCAAGGATGAACTTGTCCTCAAGATCGCTATCCTTGCTGAAAAGTTTGCGTAGAACCTAATCTGGTACGTTGACGTGGTCGTGAGGTTGGTGCAGACAGCTGAGGTCGAGAATGAAATTTGGTACCGTATTCTGCAGATGATTACGGGCTTTGGACAGGCAAGCCCATAGCTGCAGAGCTATGCCGCCCAAAAGCTTTTTGTGACTATGCAACTTCCGCATATCAGCGAGACCATGAAATGCATTGGCGCTTACGTACTGTCGGAGTATTGTGAGTACTTGGTGGATGCTGGCCGTGACCCACAGAAAATCTTCGATATTCTGCAGAAGCATTTTGCGCAGAGCACTCCTAAATCACGTGCTATGTTACTCAACGCTTTTACCAAGCTGGGTGTCAAGTATGCTCCTTTGGCTGATCAAGTACAGATGATCTGCCTCATGAGCAGCTAACACTACGACCCCGATGTACAACAGCGTGGAGTGGAGTTTAATGCACTCCTCGCCGAGGACGAGAACATCCGTAAAAAGATTCTGTCAAGAAACCCTCCTTACAGTGAAGAACAGCAGATCTCCAACCCTCTGCTCAAGCGTTTCGCAAAGGGGTCAACCAGCAAGCCCAAGGAAACTCCTGGAGGCAAAAAGGAAAATTCAGAATTCGAGACCGTCAATGTTAAAAGCAACATTCTTTCATCGCATCCGTTGAGCAACCACCCACTGTTCGCAGAGGCCAAGGATCGCCTATCATCAGAAATTGAGAACCTGCTACCGACACCACCCAAGCTTGAGCTTCGCCCGTATATTAAGTAGGCACTAGTCAAGAAGACACCATTCGAAGGTGTGGAGCTTAA
>Ga0075152_10000877_pt1 | contig 21786 bp, 13 predicted proteins | sample JI61114C2DNA_FD_70964 | JGI IMG/M metagenome (GOLD analysis project Ga0075152, IMG submission 70964) | Wastewater effluent complex algal communities from Wisconsin, to seasonally profile nutrient transformation and Carbon sequestration -... | ecosystem: Engineered > WWTP > Effluent > Algae...
TTCGATATGCAGCACGTTCGTCGCTGACGCTCACTTTTAGTTTTTCGGCAGCGTTCAATAAAGCAGTTTCGGTCGGATCTCCAAGCGTTTGATTTTCGGTTTTGTGTTGATTGAATGACGCATCATTGCACAAAATTCCGACACGCAGAAGTTTCCGCAAATTATCCTTCGGCGCAGAAATTTCCGAATCATTTGAGAGTTTTATAACTTGTCCGTCTGCCATTTGAAATTCCTGCACGGTCATCCGATTTTCGGTCAGCGTGCCGGTTTTGTCGGTGCAGATGATGGTCGTGCTGCCGAGCGTTTCAACTGCGGAAAGTTTGCGGACAATCGCGTTTCGTTTTGCCATTCGCATCACGCCTAAAGCCAAAATCAGCGTTGTCACGGCGGGCAAACCTTCGGGAACGGCTGCAACTGCCAGCGACACGGAAACCTCGAACATCAGCCACCATTCATCACCGCGCAAAAATCCCGCGACCATCACGGCAGCAGCAATTGCCAGCACGATATAAACGAGCTTTTTACCGAGCGTTTGTAATTTTTTCTCGAGCGGCGTTTGTTCGGATTTGGTTTGATCGAGCAATTGTCCGATGCGCCCGATTTCAGTATTTTTACCGATTGCCGTGACAATTGCTTCGCCGCGACCGCGAACGATATTCGTTCCCAAATAAATCATCGAAAGGCGTTCGGCAAGCGCGGCGGAAATACCTACGGGAACATCGTATTTATCGGCGGGAACACTTTCACCCGTCAGTGCGGATTCGTCAATTTGCAGATTGACCGCTTCGAGAAGTCGCGCATCGGCGGGAACGCGGCTGCCTGCCTTCAAAATTATAACGTCGCCGCGCACGAGTTCGGCGGTATCAATTATTTTTTCACGGCTTTCGCGGCGAATGTGCGCTGTCGTGTGCGTTGCTTTTTTGAGAGCGTCGAGCGAACGCTTCGCCTGCCATTCGATTGCAAAACCGATTGCGGCGTTGATAATCAACACGATCAAAATCGCCGCTGCTTCGAGCAGATTTCCGGTCAGCCAGGCGACGATTGCCGCCGCTGCAAGCAACCAAATCACAATGCTCGAAAACTGCGCCAGCAACATTCTCGACCAATTTCTTCCGCTCGCCGCCTCCAACACATTTGCACCGTCGCGCTCTGCCAGCATTTTCGCTTCGTCATCTGACCAACCTGTTTTAATGTCAACACCGAGTGAATCCGCAACTTCTCGCCACGCAAAAGCGTGCGGCGCAAAAAGCGGCGAAGCTCCGACCGAATCATTATTCGGCGGAGACGGTTCGGCGTTCGAAAAATTGCTATCAGCCTTCATTAACATTGCACATTTATAAACATTTTTCCGCAAATTAAATCACTTAATTCGCTTGTAAAATGCCGTTCATTCGGCTTTCATTTTGAAAAGAATAATCACCCGCCGCTGATTCGCGTTTTTTTTGCGAAAATTTAACGGCTGATAATATTCTTTTCAGCAGATTTTCAATTTCGGGTTTCACCAAATATTCGTCTGCGCCGGCGGCAAAACCGTTGTTTTTGTCGGTTTGATATGCGAGTCCCGAATAGATAAAAATCGGCGTGTGCGGAGCGAATCCGTGCAGTTTGCTACATAATTCCAAACCGTTACCGTCGGGAAAATGTGAATCGAGCAGAAATAAGTCAAAATTTTCCGACCGTGCCAACATCCACGCATCAGCGATGGTCATTGCGGTAATGACTTCGATTCCCGAAAATCCGAGCAAAACTTTCATCATTTCGCTGCAGTCGTTGTTATCCTCGGCATAAAGAATGCGGGCGGTCAAAGGTATTTTCATAATCATTTACTGAAAACTTTTGTTACGAACGGAAAATGCAGATTTTCGCAAATCCCGTTCGCGCCTCCCCCTTGTTGGTTAGAATTTCCTTATAGAATTTTCTAGACGGCATGTGCGCGATGTATTTTCGACATCTTTTCTTTCAAATCGTCGATTTTATGTTCGTATTTGACGATTTTCTGCGCTTCTTTCGCCAGCTTTTTCTCATAACGACTCAGTTTGACCGAATGGATTTTTTCAAAAACCTTGACTTCGATCTTTTCGATTCGTTCGTCGAAAATTCGCTTGGAATCGGGATGATTGTCGGAAAATCGTTCGGTCGTTACGCCGTCGAATTTTTCGGGCGGAGTTTGCGCTTCAAGTTTGGTCGCTCTGACCGTCGCGTCCTTGTGATTCGGCGGTGAATATATTGTGTATAGTTTGAGCGATTCGGTTGACGATAAATTTATGATGTTATGCTTTGCGCCGACGGGAACGACAACGGCATCGCCGCCGCGAATTTCGTGTTCGTGTTCGTCAATGACAGATTTGCCGTAACCGCTTTCGATGCGGAAAAACTGATCGCAAGCCTGATGTGTTTCAAGTCCGATGTCTTCGCCGGGCAGAAGACTCATTAAGACGAGTTGGCTGTTTTTCGATGTGTATAAAACGCGGCGAAAATCGGTGTTGGCGTTCGTCTCGTTTTCGATTGCGCTGGTGTATCCGTTCATAATATTTCTCCTTGAATTTCAGTCCGATTTTTTTAAGGCTTGCGATTACAAAATCTTCGGCGCAGCGTTTGAATGACTGAAATCTTCTTTACCGTCAACGATTTTTGCTTCGGTGTTGAAAGTTTTTTTCTCGCCCTGTATGTCCGCCTCGATTTCTTTGTATTTCTCTTCGGCGGCGGTTCCGATCTTTTCCGAAATTTCGGTCAGCGAAGCAGTCGCCGAACTCAATTTTTGTTTCGCCGCGTCATAAACTTCACCTGCTTTGTCGCCGACTTTACCTGCGAATGTTTCGGCTTTATTCAAGCCTTCGCTCGCCGCGTCGCCAATTTCGCCCCGCAACTGTCTGCCTGTTTTCGGAGCGAATAATAAAGCTAAAACCGCACCGATGCCGCCGCCGAATAACAGATATAAAATGCCTTTCTTATTGCTTAATGTAGATTTTTCTTTGTTCATTTGATTTCACCACGAATTACTTTAGTTTTTATGAAAATTGATTTTTTTTTCGATAATCTGAAAATTGTTTTGTTAAATTCTGCAAAGTTCGGAGAAAAGCAAAATGATTTCCGCTTTTTTCCAAAACCTTTTCGCCTTGATTAAACGTATTCAACTGCGAGTTCATTTTCGACCGTCCAAACACCGGGCGCATCCCACGCCATACGAGCCGCTTCATCTTTTTGAAACCACGAATTGACCGTGCCTGTCAATTTGATGTTGTGTCCTGTCGCTTGCACCGTAATATCGTTATCGTTGATATTCCAATTGCGTCTGAGCGCGGTTTCGACGTTAGTTTTTTCGATCGAGTCGTGCGATTCGCTTTTAATCGTGAGTTTGTCGCTCATCCCTTTGACACCGGAAAGAAATCGGACGGCTGTTTTAGCGGCTTCGCGCTGGAAATTCCAGTGCAGTTCGCCCGTTAAAGTAACAAAGCCGTCTTCTACTTTGACCATCACTTTTTCGGCGGGAATGATCCAATTCGATTTGAGAGCATTTAAGACATCAACCGCGATGTCGCCGTCGGTTTTGCTCCACGAATGCGGAAATTTGACTTCGAGTTGTTCGACGACGGCTTTAACACCCGAAACGCTTTTCGCGGCTTTTTCGGCTTCGAGCTTTTTGCCGTAGCTGTCAACCGTCCCTGACAATGTAACGACTCCGTCTTTGACTGAAACGCCAACTTCGGCGGCGTGCATCAGCGGTTCCCATTTGATTGCGTCTTGAACGTCTGTTTGTAATTCTGAATTATTTTTCATGATATTTTCCTTGTATAAATCTCTTATTTGTAAATTCGTCTTTTAATAGCCAAACTTTTTTCGATTAAACGCCGATTTGAAAAATGACGACTCGCATATAACTTGAGCCGTCCCTCAACATATTTATCGTCAACATTTAGAAGCGACCTGTAGTCAACATATTAAAAGCGACTGATGTCAAAAAACTCCTTGCCAAAAAATTGATTCACGCGGGTTGCGTTTCCTGAATGCTAGTTTGGTGTGGCACTCAGACTTTCATTTGATTGGTTCGGGCTTATCTACTAACTTAAACCTTTGGAAATCTTTCATCAGTGCGCTCTCACGCATATAGAAAGTTTTTTTGTTTAATTATTACTGCCGTATTTGAGAATATGTTCGGATTTGCTTATTTCGGAAAGCGTGCCGTCTTCGATCAGCAGAATGCGGTCGGCTTGTCGGGCGAGGCGGTCGTCGTGGGTGATCATCACGAAAGCAACGCCGCTTTCGCGATTCATTTCACGCATCAGAGCGAAAACCTCTTCACCCGAATTGCGGTCGAGATTTCCGGTCGGTTCATCAGCGAGAATAATTTTCGGCAAATTGGCGAGTGAACGGACGATCGCGCACCGTTGATTTTGTCCGCCGCTCATTTCGTCGGGATGTTTATTGATTTGGTCGCCGAGTCCGACTCGTTTGAGCAATTGCAACACTCTGGCAATTTGTTTTTCGTCCGCTTCGCCATGCCGAATCGTAATTGGCATTAAGGCGTTTTCGAGACAGGTAAATTCGTTAAGCAGAAAATGCGCTTGAAAAATAAAACCGATTTCCTCGCTTCTTAAATTTGCCAGTTCGTCCTCGTCCAAAGTCGAAATATCTACGCCATTGATAAGAACTTGACCACCTGTCGGCACGTCCAAAGCTCCGAGAATATTGAGCAAAGTTGATTTTCCACTGCCCGATTGCCCGATGATGGCGACAAATTCCTGTTCCTTGATCTGCACATTAATTTCGTGCAGAACGGGAATATTAACCTTACCCAAATATGTTTTTTCCAGTTGGCGGGTTTCAATAACGATTGGCGATTCGGCACGGTGAAGACCATTGGCAGATACTTTTTGAAGCGGAATTTTTGAAACAACTTTTTCCATCATAATTCCTAACGCATCACGTCCACAGGATTAAGTTTTGCCGCTCTTCTCGCGGGTAAAACAGATGCGATAACGGTTGTCACGATCGCGGCAAAGACGGCGAGAAGAATGTAATTCGGCAGAATCTGGACGGGAAAAAGATGTTCGGGCGGTTTGCCTTCTTGCGTCGAAGCCCGCGTTAAAAGTCCGAGCAGATAAACAACGATCATTCCGATAATCGCTCCCAAACTGCTCCCGAAAATCGCCACGCCCAAACCTTCGTAAATAAAGATTCTAAGAATTTGCGACTGCTTCGCTCCCATACTTTTCAAAATCCCGATTTGCTGCGATTTTTGTAATACTGAAACGATCAACACGGCGGCGATCGAGAAAGCGGAAGCGATCAAACTGAAAGCGGAAATCAGATACGCCGAAGCACTCATCGCAGTCATCTGCGAGAGAAATGAACCGAAATCCGCCGTCCACGGTCGTGCGTCATATGGAAAAAGTGCCATCATCGTCTGCGAGAGCGAATCAACGTCGTAAATGTCATTGACTTTAACGTAAATCGCGTTGACCGATGTGCCGTAACCGAGAAAACTTTGCGCGTTTCGCAAGGTCAAATAAACACTGCCGCGACCACGACCGGAATTGTAAATTCCTGCTACATTTAGCGACAAAGAAACGCCTGTGCTTGAACCTAAACGAATGCGTTCGCCCACCGAAACATTCAAATCAGTTGCTAGTTGCGAATCAATAACGATCTCGTCGCTGCTCAATCCCTGATATTTTCCTGCGATCAGATCGGGCGTAACAGGCGTGACCAAATCTTGCAATTCGGGATCTGCACCGATGACCGAAACGCCTAACGGATTCGCTCCTTTTGATGCGAAACCTTGACCGCTGACGATCGGCGAAACCGCTTTGACGTTGGGTAATTTGCTAACTGTGGACGCGACCTGTTCCCAATCTTCGATCAATTTTAACTGCGGTGCCTGCTGTTCGATTTGGCTCGAAATCACCGCCGGATCGTGCAAATCTTCCAAAGTTTTCGGTTTTGGATCAGCCACCCGAATGGTAATGTGCGGAATTGATTCGGTGAGCAGTTTGGTGATATTTCCTTGAAGTCCGAAGATCAGCGAAGTGATAAATATGACAATAATCACGCCCGTCGTGACGGCACTGATGGTCATCAAGGTCTGCCAACCGCCCGACAAGAGATGCCGCATCGCGACTTGAAATTCAAATCGCCTTGCTCGCGGAATGATCGCTGAAATTATCAGATTGAAAATTGATTGCATCGCTTTTATTGAGCCTGCACCGTGTCGCCGAGTTTTACTTTGCTCGCGTCGGTAATGATGAATTCATCCGCCGTCAAACCCGAAACAACGGGAACACCTTCTTTGGTCAATGGTCGCGTTTCGACGATTTTTTGCGTAACTTTTCCGTCCGTGATTTGAAAAACCACGGTGTCGTCGCCCGAGCGAACGAGTGCCGTTTGCGGAACTAAAAGACGGCTGATATTTTCGGCGATAATGATGTTGACATCAACGGTTTGCCCTGGACGAAGCCATTCGGGCGATTGATCGGGAATGACTTTTATCTCGATCGTTCCGCGTGTTTGGTCAACCGCCGCGCCTAGTTCTGTAACCGTGCCGTCAAAAGTCGTATCCGCAAATGTTCCCGAAGAAACCACGGCTTTTTGCCCGACTTTTAACGACGAAAGATTGCTTTCATCAACATTCAAACGGATTTCCAACTGACTGCTGACTAAAGTCAAAATTCCTGTCGAGCCGACCGTTTGACCTGCTTCGGAATTAATTTTTGTAACAGTTCCCGCAAAAGGTGCGATGACATTCGCATTCGCCGCTTGTTGTTGAGCCACGCCGAGAGCTTTCGACGCTTCCGAAACTCTCTGTTGAGCAACCAGAATATCTTCGGGTCTTGCGCCTGATTGAATCGTTCTCAATCTTGCTTGTTGCGTGCGAACATTTGCCTGTGCGGATTTTAAACCTGCTTGGGCAGATATAACGCCCGATTCAGCCAAAGCAATGCCTTGTTTTTGAGCCGTAACTTTCTTTTCAGCAACGCGAAATGTCGTTACCGATTGGTCGTATTCAGAGCGCGAAATCACGCCGTCTTTTACCAAACTCGAACTTCGGTCAAGTTCTTTTTTTGCCAAATTGCGTTCTTCCTCAAATTGCGCCAAAAGCGCACGCGCTTGTAAAACATTTTTCTGTGACCGAACAATTTCGGCATTTTGCTGGTCAACCTGTGCTTGCGCCTGCCACACCTGTTCCATCACGGCATCAATATCCGAAGGCAGCGAACCGCGCGAAACTTGCACTAACTGCGTTTGAGCGGTGTTCAAAGCCGCCTGCGCCTGCATCACTTGAGCTTCGGCAACATCATTTTTAATTAACGCAAGTTGCTGTCCGCGAACGACTTGTGCGCCTTCCAAAACATAAACTTGCTGAACTATACCCGGCGACTGAGAACTGACATTCGTTTCTGTTTCGCCGCCGACTCTGCCGCTGCTCGTAATCGTTTCGGTTATCATCGCCTGTTTAGGCTTAACTAAAACGACCGGAGCCGCCCGTGTGTAATACCAGTAAAACGTCAAGGCGATAACGGCGGCAACCAATAAAAAAACGGCTCGAATCAAATATTTTTTAAATTTCTTTGACTTATCCGACGCTGTTTGAATTTCGATTTCGGCAGGAATTTCCGCCACCGCTGTTTGAGGCGTTTTTTCGATTTCTAACTTGGTGTTTTCACGAACTTTGACGGCTTCCATTTGATTTTCGGTATCTTTTGTTAAAAAACTGGTATTTCAGTTCTTTGCTGACAAAACTCTTAATTTTGAATTAAAGAAGCCGAACGGAAAAATGCTCCGTCCGGCTTTGGTCCGAGTTTCTTGTGTTTTAGTAGTTTTCGATATTGAGAATACTTCGCAGAATCGTATCCAGAATATTCAACGAACCGTTGTTGTTATTTCCGTATTGATAATTGCTGTTATAACCGTCTTCGTAACCTTTCTGAAAGCCTTGTTGGAAATAATATTGATACTGCGCCGAAGTGACGTAGCTTTGATAACCGTAGTTTCCTTTTCGATAAACGGAAGAAGCCTGATAATTATCGCGGCGGCGCGAATTGCGATCGTTTCTGCCGGCGCGGTAGCCTTCCTGATAACCGGCATTGACCGCGTGTTTGAGCAGTTCCGCACCACGATTATTAGTTTCGTAGTATGAGCCGTTGCGATTTACGCGGTAACGATTATTTTGTGTGTTATTTTGACGGACCTGAATATTACGAATGCGTGTCTGTTCGCGCCGCTGATCATTTTTGATCCGGCGATCTTCGGTTTTAACGCGTTGCTGTTGCTCCTTGCGCTCTTGTTTGTCAATTTTCTGCTGACGTTTTCGGTCATTTTGGTTTCCTTGAGCATTAATGTTTTCACCTGTTCCGAGTAAAAATGCCAAAGCTAAAATAGCTATAGTAAATATTTTTGTTAATTTGTTCATAATTTCTTTCCTTGTTCTGAAACCTGTGTTTTTCAATCGCAGTTCGGTCGAATTTTATTTGCCGAATCTTTCCGATAAAATTTTTTCGATTTTTTGTCCGACTAATTCAGGCATGTCACAAAACTAACATTTTGATTAATGTCAGTCTGTGCGTTGTCGCGTATATAGCATTGTGAAAACTGGTTTTAATTCAGTGTGATTGACTTTAAAACTACTGAACATAGAGTGAATTACATTTAAAAGTTTCGGTGAATTCTGTGCGCGGGCGCACTTAATAGAATTAAATGTGATAGATTCAATTGCAGAATCTTTAATTTCAAACGATGCAAAAGGTCGCGGATTTGAGGACAGAATTTATGCCGAAATCAAAACATCGCGACGACGCACATTTAAATCATCTGCTTGACGCACTGCCTGCCGAAGAATTCAAGCGAATTAAAAAAAGCCTCGATCCGGTCAAACTTTCGCTCGGCGAAGTCATTTATGAATCGGGTGAACAACTGGAATTCATCTATTTTCCGACAACCGCGATCATTTCATTGCTTTACATAATGGAAAACGGCTCGACCGCCGAGATCGGAATGGCGGGAAATGACGGTCTTGTCGGAATCGCACTTTATATGGGCGGAAGCACGACACCGAATCGCGCCGTCGTGCAAAGCGCGGGCAACGCCTTTCGTATGCGTTCCAAGGCTCTCAAATTCGAGTTCGGTTTGGGTAGCACTTTTCAAAATATTTTATTGCGTTACACGCAATATCTGATGACGCAGATTTCACAAACTGCCGTCTGTAACCGCCTTCATTCGGTCGAACAGCAGTTATGCCGCTGGCTACTTATCAATCACGATCTTTTGCAATCAAACAAATTGATCATGACGCACGATCTGATCGCAAATATGCTCGGCGTGCGCCGCGAAGGTGTGTCCATCGCCGCCGGAAATTTGCAAAGAAAAAAACTAATCAAATACGTTCGCGGCACGATCACGATGCTTGACCGCAAAGGTCTCGAACAAGCCGCCTGCGAATGCTACGCCGTTGTCAAAGACGAATACGACCGCCTGTTGGGAACTTACATTTCAAAGAACCGCTAAAAAATATCTTCAATCGAAAATTTATAAATCGCCGTATGTGTGCCGACACACCGACAGATTCTTTGTTGTGGCTTATTATTCATTCATCAATCGCGATTAACTGAGTAAATCTCATATACGCTTCTCTTTAAATAAAAAAAGTTAAAAATGAGCGAAGACGAAAAAGCCAAGGAACGATGGGACAACGAGGGCGGTCGCCCGCTCGGTTAATCAGCGCGAAAAGGATAATTTCCGATGAAAAAATATTCCACACCGAACGACAAGATTTTCAATAAACTGCTGGCACTGCTGCCGCCTGAAGAGTATCAAAAAATATTACCCGCGCTCGATGAAGTCGCTTTAAATTACGGCGAAAAAATTTACGAATGCCGCGATACGATTACGGACGTTTACTTTCCCAACAGCGGAATCGTTTCCGTTCTCGCTTCGAGTGAAAACGCCGCGTTACTCGAAGTTTGCGTCTGCGGAAGCGAAGGAATGCTCGGAATCGCCGCGTTTCTCGGTGTCGAAACCTCGTTGAATCTCGCAATTGTGCAGGGAAAAGGTTCGGCGATGAAAATAAAAACTGAGGACTTTTTGGCGGAATGCGATGCGGGCGGAGCATTACCGAAAATTCTGCGGCGGTTTACGCATTCGCTGCTTGCACAGATTTCGCAATCGGCAGTTTGTTTCCGTTTTCACGACGTTGAAGCACGGCTCGCCCGCTGGCTTTTGATGAGTTCCGACCGTATGGAATCAAACGAATTTCCGATTACACAAGAATTTCTGTCAAATATGCTCGGTGTGCGCCGCGAAGCCGTCAATAAATCCGCCGTTGTTCTGCAAAGCAAACATATAATTGAATACACACGCGGCAAAATGCGTATTCTCGACCGCGCCAAATTGGAAGAACATTCGTGTTTCTGCTACGCCTTTATAAAAGACGAAGAGCATAGTTTCCGGCTTTAATAAATCTTCTCGTTTAGTAAAACTTCAGACCAAAATTCTCACTTCAAATCTTTCTATAAGCGCGATGGCGCACCGACAACAGCCTTTCAATTCGCTAAATTTTAATTAAATGCCGGAATTTTTCCGAGTCAATTATTTTAAATGGAAAAGGCGAAAATTGATGACAAGATGCGTCAGTCGCGACCAAATAATTCAAAATACTAGACCGAATTTTTAAGGAGAAACAGAATGACTAAAGAAATACACATCAACCAATGGAAACAATTTTTTGATACTGCAAGCAGCGAAAAACTCGGCTGGCTGACTAAGGTCGAAATCCTAAACGCCGACAACGGAGCACAAATTTTATCAGAAAATTTACCGCTTGGCGGATTAACTTTTGAAGATAAAAACGGTCAGCCGCAAATCGAAATTTTGGTCGGCAACAATACCGAACACCACCAAACACATAATATTCTCGCGCCGACAAAAGTTTATTTCCGGCGGACGGACGAAAATTCCGACGGCACGATCGAGATCGAAGAACAGAACGGCACGAAAACGCTGATTTATATGACTAAAGAGGTAAATGTTTCGGTTAAGGACGCAGAAACAAAAACGGCAAATATGTTGAACTAGATAGCTTTTGAAACAAATCAGAGTTGAAAATCTCAATAAAGATTTGCGTGAAAATTTTAAAAATCGGTATCCGCGATTTGCTATAAAAATTGCAATTTTACCGAAAATAAATGAGTAATCAGGATTAAATATTCGAGTGAAAATGGAGGTTACTAACAACCAATCAAAATTCCTTTAACCATACTTCATTTAACAAGAATTGCGCCGGCGGGAATTAAATTATGAATGAAAAAATTAGAATCCTGATTTCTTATGACGGCTCATCTAATGCCAATGATGCACTCGATGATCTGCCGCGTGCCGGTTTGCCGCGTGCCGCCGACGCTTTAATAGTTCACGTTCAGGAACAGTGGCTTTCGATGCCTGCGGGATTTACGGAAACTAAAGAAATATTCATGCCGTCATCTTCACAAAGCCCGATTGCTGTCCAATTAGCTCTCAGTCTGGAAAAACCGCAAACTGATGAAAATCCGCAGGAAATACTTGAAGAGGCAGTTGTGCGGATAAAATCATTTTTTCCCGAATGGATCACAGAAACAATCTCTGTAAAAGGTTCACCTGCACGCGAAATTATTCGTCAGGCAAAAGATTGGAATGCCGATCTGATCATTGTCGGCTCTCACGGACTCACGAAAAGTAAAAAATTCTTACTTGGTTCGGTTTCACAAAAAATTGCAAATGAAGCAGATTGTTCGGTGCGCGTCGTTCGCGGACAAACGTGGAAAAATGGTTCGCCAAGTCGTCTATTGATCGGCTTGGACGGAACTATGGGCGCAAATGCTGCGGTTGAAGAAGTTGCACGCCGAATGTGGATTATCGGCAGCGAAGTTCGTCTGGTCGTGGCACATGATAAGTCTGAAAATTATAAATGGATCTGTGAATTTCTGAGCGATGCCAGACGAACTTTAGAACGCGCCGAACTTACTGTTTCCGAGTTGATCGAAGAAGGCGATCCGAAACAAGTCATTCCGGCACTAGCGGAAGAATGGGGCGCAGATTGTATTTTTCTCGGCGCGAATGATCCCGGAAATAATGAAAATTGTCTGCTCGGCAGCGTATCGACGGCAGTGATTACCCGCGCACACTGTATGGTCGAAATCGTTCGCCAAAAAGCAGATAAAACCAATAATGTTTAATTTTCTGAAGTTTAAAAAAAGCGATGAGATTTCTCAAATGTTTGCACCTGAAACCTCAGAACTGTCGAGTCGGGAATTTTTCAGTCTTGAGCAATTGCAGGCACGCGCCGTCGAACTTGGTGCGGCGCAAGAGGTCGGCATTCTAAACAGTAACGGATTCGATTTGCTGGCAAGACTCGAAGATAATAAGAATGTTCTGATTAGTGCCTTTCAATCTTTTACCGAAACAGTTTTAACCGAACCGTTAGCCCCATCCGCTGAATGGTTGGTTGATAATTTTCATATCGTTCAAGAACAAATAAGCGAAGTCCGGCAGGATTTACCGCGCAAATTTTACCGCGAACTTCCAAAACTGGTTTCAGGTGATTTTTCCGGTTACCCGCGAATTTACGAACTTGCCTTCGAGGTTATTGCCCATACTGATAACCGACTGGAAACCAACACATTAAAATCATTTCTTACCGCTTATCAAACGCAATCAACGCTCGCTATTGGCGAAATTTGGGCATTTCCAATATCTTTACGGCTTGCGATGATTGAAAATCTGCGCGTTATTACCGTCAAAATTTTGAAGTCGCGCCGCGATCTTTTCGCCGCCGACAAATTAGCCGATGAATTAGCCGAATTAACTAATAATGGGTTTACCGCTCAAACTTTTGAATTGCTCGCCAAAAATTTTGACGGAGGTCGGCTGACGGAGAAATTTTCCCGCTCTTTTCTTGTTCAGCTTACCGCCCGTTTGCGAGGCGGAGATGAATTTGTCGGGTATGCGATCGAAAAACTCGAACGCCGTCTGCGTCCTGAAGGAGAAACGCTTGATCGTCTTTCTCATCAAGAATACACTTGGCAAGCTGCCGCGCAGATTTCTGTTTCCAATATCATCAGCAGTATGCGTTTGCTTTCGACGCTCGACTGGCGCGACTTTTTTGAGAGCGTCAGCCACGTTGATCAGATTCTTCGTGAAGATCCCGCGAAAGCCTACGGCGGAATGGATTTTAAGACTCGTGATTCATATCGCCGCCACGTCGAACGCATCGCCAAACGAACCCGTATTGACGAAATTCAAGTCGCCCGTCAAGCGATTAATTTTTCAACCGCGCAGTCGGAAAATCTGCGAAAAAATCACGTCGGTTATTATCTAAATACCCGCGAGGGTTTGGCTGAACTTGAACAATCGTTCAATTATATTCCGGTTTTACATGAACATATCGAAAGTTATTGGCATCGCTATCCGACCACTTTTTATTTGACCTCAATTGCCGGATTAACACTTATTTTTCTTGTTCTTCTTGCATTCTCAGCCGATCAAAATCCTAATATTCCTGTTGTAATAAAAATTATCGCGGTTGCTTTGGCGATAATTCCGGCAAGCGAACTGGCAATAACATTCATTAACCGTTTGGTCAATAAATTTTTCAAACCGAATCTTTTGCCAAAAATGGATCTGGCTGACGGAATTCCGAAAATTGCACGAACCGTTGTCGTTATTCCGACTTTGTTGACGGATAAAAATAATATCAGCGAACTTTGTGGAAATTTGGAAGTGTATCACCTCGCCAATCGCGACAAAGAACTTTTTTTTGCATTATTGGGTGATTTGCCGGACGCAGATAGCGAGATCTTGCCGACTGATACTGAACTTTGCGAGTCAGCAAGCCAAGTAATAGCGGAACTTAACCTGAAATATCAGGCAGATTCAGCATCGCCGCGATTTATGTTTTTTACCAGAAAGCGGACGTGGAATATCAGTGAAAACAAATGGTTATGCCACGAGCGCAAACGCGGCAACCTCCACGAATTCAATCGACTTTTGCGAGGAAAAACGGACACAAGTTTTACTTTGGACGAAACGATCGATTTTAATTTTCTTAAATCAATTCGCTACGTCATCACACTTGATGCTGATACGCAGCTTCCGCGTGATGCGGCTCGAAAGCTCATCGGAACTATCGAGCATCCCTTAAATCGTCCGGTTTTTGAGAAAAGCGTCGGGCGCGTTACTGCCGGTTATGCCATTTTACAACCTCGCATAGAAATCAGTTTGCTGAGTGCTTTGCGGTCGCCTTTTGCGCAGATATTTTCGTCGAGCAAAGGGTTTGATCCATATACCAGTGCTGTTTCGGACGTTTATCAGGATTTGTTTGGCGAAGGCAGTTATGTCGGAAAAGGGTTGTATGACGTTGATGCTTTTGAAGCCGCTCTTAATCAGAGAATTCCCGAAAATAAACTGCTCAGTCACGATCTTTTTGAGGGACTTTATGCCCGCGTCGCCCTTCTCACCGACGTTGCGCTTTATGACGATTTTCCTTCAAATTATGAATCTTACGCCGGACGAAATCATCGCTGGACTCGCGGCGACTGGCAGATCTCCCGCTGGCTGCTGCCCTTTGTGCCTGATTCCATCGGGCAGTTTGTCAAAAATCGTTTGCCTCTGATTGCACGCTGGAAAATACTGGATAATTTGCGGCGAAGTCTGGTAATGCCGATGCTTTTGTTATGGCTTGTTTTCGCATGGACAACTGATTCTGTATCACCCGTTTTCTCAATAGTTTTTGTGTTGATCATTTTGACCGCGCCTCTTTATTTGCACGTTGCTGTTTCTTCACTGGCAGCCGTCGAAAACGAGAAATGGACGGATATTTCAATTAATTTCTCGAATCTTTGGAAAGAAATCAAAACTCTTGTGCCGCAGATTTTTTTTCGGTTTGTGTTTCTGGCGCACGAAGCCGCTCTGACAATTGATGCGATCTTGCGTATTTTTTATCGCAAATTTGTTTCTCGAAAGCATCTACTCGAATGGGTAACGGCGGCGCAAAGCGAACGACGCAGTAAACGTAATTTGAGCAACTATTTTGTTTTTATGGCGGTTTCTCCCGCGATTGCGCTTATTGTTATATCGCTTTTAATCGTCTTTCAGCCCCAAAATTTAATTGTTGCTTCACTTTTTTTAGTGTTATGGATTCTCGCACCATTAATCGCCTTTCGACTTAGTTTGCCCGAAAGCAAAATTGGGCAAAATGACGAACTCAAGGCAAGCGATATTCACTGGTTGAGACACATCGCTCGGCGAACGTGGCGGTTTTTTGAAACTTTTGTAGGAGAAACCGATCACTGGCTGCCGCCCGATAATTTTCAGCAAGATCCGGAAGATGCAATCGCCCACCGCACATCGCCGACCAATATCGGTTTGCTGCTTCTTTCGACACTTGCGGCACGCGATTTCGGTTTCATCGGAACGCTCGAAACTATCGAGCGCATCGAATTGACGTGTATGACAATTGAAAGACTGCCGCGTTTTCGCGGACATTTTTTGAATTGGTATGATACGCGCAGTCTTGAACCGCTTGAACCGCAATATGTATCAACCGTTGACAGCGGCAATCTCGCCGGACATTTGATCGCCGTCGCACAAGGCTGTCGGGAATTGGCGGATGCGCCGATTTTCGGCGATCACACTCTCAACGGATTGCGCGACACGTTTAAATTTATCAAAATCGAAGTTTCACAAATTGAAAAAAAGTTTGTGATAATAGAATCTTTCGGGCTAAAATCCATTCAAAATATCGTTAGCGAATTAGAAACCGTGCTGACGGCAAAACTGCCGCAAAATTCGGATGAATGGAAAAAACTCTTTGACTTCTTAATCATTCAAAGCGAATCGATCATCGATATTTCTGTCAAAACATTTACAGAACCGAAAATATTAACCGAGTTGAATTTTTGGACGATTGCGTTGATCAATCTATCAAAAAACCTCAGCCGTGATTTGCAGATTCTCGTTTCCGAAAATCTCGAAAAAGACAGTCCAGCCCGCGTTAATTTTACCGACCGTCTGGAAAGTCTGTTCCGCTTTTGCCGTCGTATTTGCGATGAGATGGATTTCGGTTTTCTTTATGACGACGAAAAAAAAGTATTGACCATCGGCTATCGTCCGACCGAAGGAATCCGCGACGAATCTTTTTACGATTTGCTTGCCTCCGAAGCACGTTTAGCAAGTTTTATCGCCGTCGCTTCGGGCGATGTTGAGCAAGAACATTGGTTTCGACTTGGGCGGGGTTTGGTCGGCACCGACGGCAGTCGCGCTCTTATCTCTTGGTCAGGCACGATGTTTGAATATCTGATGCCGCATCTGGTTATGCGAAATTGCCAACGCACTCTACTCGATGAAACATACACGGCTATTGTTCGGCGACAGATCGAATATGGCGAACAAAATAATATTCCTTGGGGCGTTTCCGAATCGGCATATAATGCCCGCGATACACAGTTTAATTATCAATACGCGCCGTTTGGAGTTCCGGGGTTGGGATTGAAACGAGGTTTGGCTGAAGATTTGGTCATTGCGCCATATGCAACCGCGCTGGCTCTGCCGTTCGCACCGCAATCGGCGATTGCGAATTTGCGCCGACTGGCAAACGAAGGAATGTTTGCTCTTTACGGATTTTTTGAAGCGGTCGATTATACCAAAAATCGCTTGCCTCCTAAAAATAATTTCGTCCGTATCGAAGCCTATATGGCGCATCATCAGGGAATGGTTTTTGTCGCCATTGATAACCTTTTGCACGAAAACGTGATGCAAAAGCGTTTTCACAATGATCCGATGATTCAATCTGCCGACTTACTGCTCGAAGAACGAGTTCCGCGCGTCGGTGCCGAGGTCGAACGTCCGCACATTGTCGAAAGTTTGAATGGAAAAGGTGTCGGATCACTTCTTACACTGGTTTCACGACGATATTTATCGGCAAATCAACCGACACCGCAAATTTGCTTGCTCTCGAACGGAAATTATACTGTGATGGCAACCACCGCCGGCAGCGGATTTTCCCGATGCGGGAATCGAGCCGTTACTCGATGGCGTGAAGATGGTGTGAGCGATAATTGGGGAAGTTTTTTCTATCTGCGCGATGTCCGCAGCGGTGCCGTCTGGTCGAGCGGATTTCAGCCGACTTTGCGCGAACCGCAGGATTATGAAGTAGTTTTCAGTGAGAGCAAAGCGGATTTTAAACGGCGCGATGCCGGAATTTTAACACATAATGAAATTATCGTCTCAACCGAAGACGACACGGAATTGCGCCGAATTTCATTGACAAACGAGTCAAGCCGAATGCGCGAGATCGAAATCACGAGTTATGCGGAAATCGTCTTAAATGAACAAGCTGCTGATGAAGCGCATCCGGCTTTCAGCAATATGTTTATCGAAACCGAATATGTTGCGGGGCAAACTACTCTGCTTGCTCACCGCCGCCGCCGTTCTGCCGAGGATTCGGAGATTTGGGGAGCGCACACAGTAAACGTCTCAGGCAAAGTAGTCGGAGATATTAATTTTGAGACCGATCGCTCTGTTTTCTTAGGTCGCAATCGAAACTTACAAAATCCGGTCGCAATTATGAGCGAAAATCAACCGCCGGGAACAGCCGGTGCGACACTTGACCCGATTTTCAGCTTACGAATTCGCGTTTTAATTGCCCCGGGAAAATCAGTAAGTTTGGTTTTTGCCACAATTGTTGCCGATTCGCGGCAAAATTGCCTGCTTTTATCTGATAAATACCGCGCCGAGCAATCCTTTGAGCGAGCCGAAAAACTTGCCTGGACGCGTTCACAGATCGAGTTACGTCATCTCGGAATTTCGACAGGTGAAGCCAATTTATTTCAACGTCTTGCCGGACATCTGATTTACGCTAATGAAACACTGCGTCCGCGTCCGCATATTTTAAAACTTAATTCGGGAACGCAGAAAGATTTATGGAAATACGGCATCAGCGGCGATCTGCCGTTAATGATCGTCCGCGTCAGCAAAGACAAGGATTCACGTTCGGCGATTCATCAGATTTTGCGCGGACACGCTTATTTAAACAGAAAAAAAATTCTGTTTGATCTCCTCATTTTGAACGATCAGCCATTAAGTTACGAACAATCGTTCAATGAAGATTTGCAGGTTATGATCCGTTCGGGAGGAATGCAGACCCAAATTGACAAGCCCGGCGGTATTTTTTTGCGACGCACCGATATTATGACCGAAGCTGACCGTATCACACTCCATACGGCGGCGCGGGTAACTTTCGTCACAAGCCGCGGGAAACTTGAAGCTGAACTGTCAAGAAAAATCAATGAACTGCAATTGCCGCCCCATTTTATTCCGCAAAAATCTTCTCACGTTTATCACGAGTTGCTGAAACATTCCCCGAAACTTGCTTTTGAAAACGAATTTGGCGGTTTTGACGAATCGAAAAATGAATATCGCATCACGCTCGAAAACGGAAAATCTACACCTTTGCCTTGGTCGAACATTATCGCCAACGAAAAAGGTTTCGGTTTTTTGACAACCGAGACCGGCGCGGGAGTTACATGGTCAGGCAACAGTCGTGAAAACCGTCTGACCGGATGGTCGAATGATGCGGTCAGTAACCCGCCGCCCGAATGTATTTTCCTGCGAGACGAGGAAACGGGTAATTTCTGGACACCGACCGCGCTCCCGATTCGGGAAACTTCGCCTTATACAATTTCACACGGGCAAGGTTATACGATTTATGAACATACAAGTCACGGGATAACTCAAGAATTACTTGTGTTCACACCGATTGACGGAAATGTCAAAATCTCGCGCCTGCGCCTCAAAAATACGACGAACCGTAAGCGACTGGTTTCGGTTACTTATTTTGCAGAACTCGTTCTCGGCGTTAATCGAGCGCAATCGGCACCGTTCGTTATTACGGATATTGATATTGTAACCGGGGCAATAATTGCCAAAAATCCATATAATACTGATTTTGCCGATCATTTGACCTTTGTTGCAACGAGCGCAGAAACCAAAACTTGGACGTGTGACCGGCAAGAATTCATTGGGCGCAATGGAAATCCGGCACGACCTGCCGCCATTCTCCGAACACATCTTTCAGGCGCAAGCGGGGCGGGACTCGATCCGTGTGCCGCCCTGCAAACAAAACTAAAACTCGATCCGGGTGAAACCGTTGAAATTATTTTTCTGCTTGGTCAGGAAAAATCCCTCGACAACTTACAGAACAGTGTTTCGCATTATCTACGGAAGCGGGTAGTCGAAGAGGAATTCAGCCGCCTAAAGGAATTTTGGAATCGAACTTTGGGCGCAATTCAGGTAAAAACTCCGGATGAATCGCTGAATTTACTAATGAACCGCTGGCTTGTGTATCAATCTCTTGCTTGCCGTTTTTGGGCGCGAACCGCCTTTTATCAATCAAGCGGTGCATTTGGTTTCCGCGACCAGCTTCAAGATGCGATGGCTCTGGTTTACACGCGCCCGGATCTAGCCCGAAGCCATATTCTGCGAGCCGCCGCTCATCAATTTAAAGAAGGCGATGTTCAACACTGGTGGCACGAACCATCGGGTGCCGGAACACGAACACGCATTTCCGATAATCTGATTTGGCTTGTCTATGTGACTTGTTTTTATGTCGAAAAAACGGCTGATGCGAGCGTCTTTGACGAAATAATTCATTTTCTCGACGCGCCGATTTTAGCCGAAGGCGAACAGGAATCGTATTTGATACCTAATATTTCGACGGAAAGCGCAACAATTTTTGAACACTGCATTCGCGCCCTCGAAAAAAGTCTGGCAACGGGAGCGCACGGTTTGCCGCTGATCGGTGCGGGCGATTGGAGCGACGGATTAAATCACGTCGGAAAGGAAGGAAAAGGGGAAAGTGTCTGGCTCGGCTGGTTTCTGGCGAAAAGTCTGAAAGATTTTGCCGAAATCTGCGAGAGCCGAAATGAATTAAGTCGAGCCGAAAAATATCGCACACATGCCGAAACTTTATTTAATAATATCGAAGAAAACGGATGGGACGGTGATTGGTATCTACGCGCATTTTTTGACGACGGTTCGCCGGTCGGCTCACACAACAACGATGAATGCCGGATCGATTCGCTCTCACAAAGCTGGAGCGTGATCTCGGAGAGCGGAAATCTTGACCGCCAAACACGGGCGATGGAAGCAGTTGATGAACAGTTAATCGAAGAAAATCTAAAACTCGCGCTTCTTTTAACGCCGCCCTTTGACACAACCGAACTTGCTCCCGGCTATATCAAAGGTTATCCGCCCGGAATCAGAGAAAACGGCGGGCAATACACGCACGCCGCCGCGTGGTTAATTATCGCTTTTGCAATGCTTGGGAAAGGTGATCGGGCGCACCGAATTTTTTCTATGCTAAACCCGATAAATCATACAAATACGGCTGAAGAACTCGAAATTTATCAAACTGAGCCATATTCCATCGCCGCCGATGTATATTCCAATCCGCAACACGTCGGGCAAGGTGGATGGACATGGTATACCGGCGCGGCTGGCTGGCTCTATCGCGCCGCGCTCGAAAACATTCTCGGATTTCAGAAACAAGGCGAAACTTTAATAATCGAGCCGTGTATTCCGCACGACTGGAAAGAATTTGAAATTACTTACCGCTATAAATCTGCAACCTATCATTTCAGAATTGAAAATCCCAACAGCGTATGCGGCGGAGCGGTCAGTATCGAAATTGATGGACAGAGAATTTCATCTAAAAAGATTAATCTAGTTGATGACGGTAAAGATCATCAAGTGATAATAGTGCTGACAGATTCAAAATTAAATGAAAAAGCGGGTTCACCCATTCTAATAATGCGTTAAGAAAAAGTGGAAAACTTTATGATTCGATTTTGAACATCCGGTTGGCGGGCAGTCATTGCTGACGAATTTACCTTTATTGTTGACAGTGATGGAGAAATTATTTCCACAAATCAAAAAATCGCTCTTCTTGGCGATTATCTTGTGGAAACGAGTGGTTGGAAATATAAAGGTTTCGCCCGCTCAGTTGCGAGCACCTATCTAGTTGACAGAGTGGCGCGGATGAACTCAAGACAGGCTTTTTTGGGTAAATGAGCTACAGGCTTTGTTGGGTAAATGAGCTGTTGTTGAAACTGCTGTTCGGCACTCGGTTTTCAAAAAGTATGCGAATTAATTAATTGCTCCGCTCCAGTTTACTAGCGGCATTGTCCATCGTTTGCTGATATTTTTCAAGGCAGATTCTGTATCTTGAACACACCTTCATCCGACGGGAATATCACCCGATTTTTGATGGTTTTCCACAACGTCATATTCAATGATTCAATCATGTTTGTTGTATAAATCGCCCGTCTTAATTTCCGGCGCAAATGAAAACATCGGAATTACTTTGACCCGATTCTGTTACCCTGACCAGATAACCATCGAATATACCTTATTCCAGAGGTAGTGCAACACTTGTGCAACAAATTAACTAAACTAAACTAAACTCTCTGATTTTGTATAAACTGATTCAATGTCAAAACTTAATAAAATCAAACACTTAATAACTTAAGTAAACTCAAAGAAATATAAATTCGAGGTCTGAAAATCCGCGTGTCGGCGGTTCAATTCCGTCCCAAGCCATATTAGAATTAATAGCAAAAGGGCATCTTGAAAGATGCCCTTTTGTTGTTTTGTTTGATTTTTATGATATTTGTAAAAATGTTTTTAGCCGATTAAACCTGACTGGAATAATAGAAACCAACCTGCTACTGCGATGAATAGCATTAATCCGAAATCTCTGGTTTCAAA
>Ga0075152_10000878_pt1 | contig 21762 bp, 8 predicted proteins | sample JI61114C2DNA_FD_70964 | JGI IMG/M metagenome (GOLD analysis project Ga0075152, IMG submission 70964) | Wastewater effluent complex algal communities from Wisconsin, to seasonally profile nutrient transformation and Carbon sequestration -... | ecosystem: Engineered > WWTP > Effluent > Algae...
CCGGTGGCCGGGGCGATCGGGGTATTGCCTGCGAGTGCGAGGGCACCGGCCGGGCCGCACACTTCCTGGTCCGGTCCAGCATTGGCGCTCGGTGAGGCCGCATCGAAGACACCGATCTCCACCAGGTCGATCGTTGGCGGGCCGCACGGTCCGTTATCGATATTCCATGACAGCACGGTGATGCCTGGTTCCAAGCCGGTGATCGTCGTTGCCGGATCCGTGGCATCGGTGATGGTGCCTATGCCGCTGACGAGCGTCCAGAGGCCGGTGGCCGGGAACACGGCCGGGTTGGCGGCCATGGTCACCGTGTTCGGCTGCGTGGGCACGCAGATCTCCTGGTCAGGTCCAGCGTCCGCGGCAGCCTGCTGGTCGTCGAAGATGCGGACCAGTACCGTGTCAGTGGTCGTTCCGCACGCGCCGTTGTCGATGGTCCACACCAGCAGGTTGTCGCCCACGGGCAGCCCGCTTACCGTGGTCAGTGGATCCGCTGCGTCCGTGAACGTTCCACCGCCGGAGGCGACGGACCAGTTGCCGGTGCCCGGGAATACCGCACTGTTGGCCGACATCGATGCGCTGGTGTTCGGCGTGCAGAATTCCTGATCAGGTCCAGCGGCCGCAGGGGCCGCGCTGCTGTCGAACACGGCTATCGTGATGGTATCGTGCGTGGGTGGGCCGAACCCACAGTCGCCATTGTACACCAACCAGTCGAAGGTGTTCAAGCCGATGCTCAGGCCAGTGATGCTCGCAGCGGGATCCAGCGTATCGGAAATGATACCCGTTCCGCTGATCAATGACCAGGTGCCGAACCCCGGGAACGTGGGGACCAGTGCCGTCATGAACGTGCTGTCCAGAGGGGTACACAGTTCCTGATCCGGGCCTGCATCCGCCGGTGGGGCCGTGGGGTCGAAGACGGTGATCAGTACCGTGTCGGTAAGCAAGCCGTTGTTCGGGCACGGACCGAGATCCAGGGTCCACACGAGGGTGGTAATGCCGATCCCCAAGTCGGTGACCAGTGTTGTCGGGTTGTTCACCTCGGCTACGCTGCCCGAACCGCTGATGATGGTCCATGATCCCGTTGCCGGCAACAAGGGCGTCTCACCCGCGAGCTGCACGACGTCGAGCGGCAGGCAGGTCTCCTGGTCTGGTCCGGCATTCGGTGCATTGGTGCTGTCGCTGTACAGGATCACCGTCATCGTGTCGGTGGAGAGGGCGTTCGGGCAGGGACCGTTGTCCATCGTCCAGACGAACGTGTTCGTACCGATGGTGAGGCCGACGACTTTGGAGGTCGGGTCGTTCACATCCTCAAAGAGTCCCGCGCCCTCGATCAGTGACCACGTGCCCTGCGCTGGGAAGATGGGCGTGTTGCCCGCCAGGAAGATGCTGTCCTGCGGTGTGCAGATCTCTACGTCTGGACCCGCGTCCGCTGCCGGGTTGTTCTCGTCGAAGATGAAGATGCTCACGCTGTCCGAGCTGACGCCACACACGCCTTGGGTGAGGGTCCACACCAGGATATTCTCCCCTACCGGCAGGTTGCTGGCGGACGTTCCGGGATCGGTGTCGTCAGCGAAGTCCGCAGCACCTTGTGCGACTGTCCACACGCCGGTGCCTGGAGGCGTGGGCGCATTGCCCGCGAGGATCGCCGTGGTGTTCGGCGAGCAGAATTCCTGATCGGGACCCGCAGCCGCAGGTGGTGAGTTCAGATCGAAAAGTTCGATCTGCATCTGGTCGTTGGTGACCCCGTTCGGGCAGGGGCCGTTGCTCACCGTCCATTCCAACACGATGGTGCCGACAGCGATGTCCGTTACCGTGGTGTTCGGGTCCGCAGGATCGGTGATCGTGCCCGTGCCGCTCACGATGGTCCATATGCCGGTAGCGGGGAAGGTCAGCGGGCTGCCCGCCAGCGTGGCCGTTGTGACCGGGGTACAGATCTGCTGATCGGATCCGGCGTTCGCGTCCGGATTGTTCTCGTCGAACACGAAGATGCTGACCAGGTCCGCGGTCAACGGGTTCGCGCAAACGCCGTTGGTCACTACCCACTGGAAGATGTTCTCACCCACCGCCAAGTTGTCGATCGCCGTGTTCGGGTCGTTCGCGTCGGCGATGTCGCCCGCACCGCTCACCAGCGTCCAGGTCCCTGTGCCGGGGAATGTGACCGTGCTGCCGGCCATGGTGGTGGACGTGTTCGGCGTACACAGCTCCTGGTCCGGACCCGCGTCCGCGACAGACTGCGAATCATCGAACAGGAAGATGCTCATCTCGTCCTCGGTGATACCGCTCTCGCAAGGACCGTTGTCCACCGTCCATTGGATGATGGTCTGGCCGACCGCCAAGCTGCCGACTACGGTGTTGGGGTCATTGACATCGAGGAAGACGCCATTGCCCTGCAGGATGGTCCATGTGCCGATCGCCGGAAAGGTGACCGCGCTGCCGCTCAACTGGTAGCTGTTCGTCGGTGTGCATAGCGAAGTGTCTGCTCCGGCGTCCGCGATGGGGTTGTTCGCGTCGAACACGAAGATGCTCACCTGGTCCGTGGTGATGCCGCTCGCGCAGGGACCGTTGCTCACCGTCCATTCGAAGATGTTCTCACCCACGGCCAGGCCGCTTACTCCGCTGGCCGGGTCGTTCACGTTCACGATGCTGCCGGTGCCGGATACCAGCGTCCACGTACCCGAGGCGGGGAAGGTCACGGCACTGCCGCTGAGCACGGCATCGCTCGTGGGCGTACACAGCTCCTGGTCCGGACCCGCGTCAGCCACAGGGTTGTTCTCGTCGAACACGAAGATGCTCACCTGGTCCGTGGTGATGCCGTTGTCGCACGGGCCGTTGTCCACCGTCCACTCGAAGATGTTCTCGCCGACCACGAGACCGCTCACCGCCGAATTCGGATCGTTCGCGTCCGCGATGATGCCCGTGCCGCTCACGAGCGTCCATGTGCCCTGCGCCGGGAAGATCAGGTTGCTGCCGGCGAGGTTCGTGGTGCTCGCTGGTGTACACAGCTCTTGGTCGGGTCCCGCGTTCGCGCCGGGGTTGTTCGCATCGAAGAGGAAGATCGTCACCTCATCGGTCGTGATGCCGTTCGTGCACGGTCCATTGTCCACGGTCCAAGCGAACACGTTCGCGCCAACGGTGAGACCTGTTACGCCCGATGCGGGATCGTTCGGGTCGGCCAGCGTGCCCGTTCCGCTCACCAGCGTCCATGTGCCTTGGGCGGGGAAGATCACCGCGCTGCCCTGCATCGCAGTGCTCGTATTCGGTGTACACAGCTCCTGGTCCGGACCCGCATCAGCCACCGGGTTGTTCTCGTCGAAGATGAAAATGCTCACCTGGTCCGTGGTCAATGCGCTGGTGCATGGGCCGTTGCTCACGATCCACTGGAAGATGTTCTCTCCCACGGAGAGGCCGCTCACGGTCGTGTTCGGGTCGTTCTCATCGGCGAGCACACCCGTACCCTGCACCAAGCTCCACGTGCCTGTAGACGGGAAGGTGAGCGAGCTGCCGGCCATGATCGTCGCAGTGTTCGGTGTGCAGAGCTCCTGGTCCGGTCCCGCATCGGCGATGGCATTTCCCTCGTCGAAAAGGTCGATGCGCACGGTGTCGCTAGTGAGTCCGTTCGCGCAAGGACCGTTCGTCACCGTCCATGCGAACACGTTCTCGCCGACAGTCAGACCTGTTACCCCGGTCGCTGGATCATTGGCGTCCGCGAAGACGCCTGTTCCGCTCACCAGTGTCCACGTGCCGACGGCCGGAAACGTCACGCTGCTTCCTGCGAGCGTGGCGGAGGTGACCGGAAGACAGAGTTCCTGATCGGTCCCGGCGTTCGCGTCCGGGTTGTTCTGGTCGAACACGAACAGGCTCATCTCATCGGATGTGAGGCTGTTCGCGCAAGGCCCGTTGCTCACGGTCCATGCGTAGATGTTCTCGCCGATGCTCGCACCGGTCACCGTGGTGCCGGGGTCGTTCGCATCAGCGAATACGCCCGTGCCTTGCACCACGCTCCAAGTGCCTTGGGCGGGGAAGGTCACGGGACTTCCTGCGAGTATGGCGAAGGTCACCGGCGTGCAAACCTCTTGGTCAGGGCCAGCGTCCGCATCCGGGTTGGCCGCGTCGAATAGCAGGATGCTCATGGCATCGTTCGAGGAACCGCAAGGTCCGTTGTCGATCGTCCATGTGAGGATCGTCTCACCGACCGAAAGTCCGCTTACCGTGGTGTTGGGATCGCTCGCATCGGCGAATACGCCCGTGCCTTGCGACACGCTCCATGTGCCGACCGCGACACCTACCGGCGTATTACCGGACAACTGCGCGGTGGTGGTCGGGGTGCACAGCTCCTGATCCGGTCCCGCATCGGCAGCCGCCGCCGCGTTGTCATAGATGAAGATGCTCACGGGATCATCCGTCGTGCCGCCGCAGGGGCCGTTGTCCACCGTCCATTGGAACACGTTCTCACCCACACCCAGATCGGTGATGCTCGTATTCGCCAAAGCCGGGTCGGTGATGGTGCCGGAACCGCTTACCAGTGTCCAGGTACCCGCCGCGGGGAACGAATAGGCGCTGCCGCTCATGGTCGCCGTGTTCACCGGCAGGCAGAGGCTCTGGTCGGCACCGGCACCGGCTATGGCCTGCTGGTCATCGTACACCGAGATCGTCACCTGGTCGCTGGAGGATCCGCACGGCCCGTTGTCGATCGTCCATTCCAGCGTGGTCTCGCCGATAGCCAGACCGCTGACCACGGCTTGTGGATCCGTCGCATCGCTCAACGTGGCTTGTCCGCTGATCACGCTCCAGAAACCGTTGGCCGGACCCGTGGGCGCGTTGCCACCCAACGTTACCGTGGTCGCAGCGCCGCAGATGGAAGCGTCCTGTCCCGCGTTCGCCGCGGGCGCGTCCGCATCATAGATGCTCACGGACACTTCATCGCTCCCGCCACCCGCTGTGCAGGGTCCATTATCGACTATCCAACTGAACGCGTTCACCCCGACGCCCATCCCCGTTACCGCGCTGTTGGGATCGTTGGGGTCCGTTACCGTTCCGGTGCCCTGATTGACCTCCCATGTACCAACGGCGGGGAAGATCACCGGACTGCCTTGCAGAACGGTGGTGGATACCTCGCACAGGTCCTGGTCCGCACCGGCATCAGGTGCAGCGCCGTTCCCATCGTACAGGAAGAGCGTCACTTGGTTGCTGGTAAGCGGGTTCGCGCAAGGGCCGTTGAGCACGGTCCATGCGAAGGTGTTCTCTCCGATGCTCAGGCCGTTCACCGTCGTGTTCGGGTCGTTCGCGTTCACGAACACTCCCGTGCCCGCGATCACGGACCACGTGCCCGTCGCCGGGCCGATGATCGCGCTGCCCGCAAGGACACCGCTGGTCGACGGGGTACACAGGTTCTGATCAGGACCGGCGTTGGCCACCGGGTTGTTCTGATCGAACAGGGTGATCGTTATCTGGTCCGTAGTGATGGGGTTCGCGCAAGGGCCATTGTCCACGGTCCACTGGAAGATGTTCACGCCGACGGAGAGACCGGTCACGTTGGTGGAAGCGCTGTTGTCGTTCGCGATCGAACCCGTACCGCTCACCAGTGTCCATTGGCCCGTGGCCGGGAACGTTGGCGCGGCGGCCACCAGGTTCGCACTGGTCGTGGGCGTACAGAGTTCCTGGTCGTTACCGGCGTTCGCAGCCGCATTGTTCGGATCGTAGACCAGCACGGTGATGTCATCCGTGGTGATGCCCGGTGAGCAAGGTCCATTGTCCACCGTCCAAACGAAGCGGTTGATGCCGATGGTGAGGCCGAACGCGGTGGTACCAGCATCGAAAGGGTCGGTGATGCTTCCACCACCTTGCGCCACGGTCCATTGGCCCTGGCCCGGGAAGATCGTTCCGCTACCATCAAGGGTGACCTGGGCCGTGCCGCCATCAGCGCACACCTCTTGGTCCGGTCCCGCATCGGCCACGCTCTGGCCCGCATCGAACAGTCGGATCGTGATCGGATCGCTGCTGACGCCGCACGCGCCATTGTCGATGTTCCATACCAGAACGTTGACGCCGACGGTCAAGCCCGTTACGAGCGTTGTGTTATCGGTGATGTCGGCGAACGTCGCCGTGCCTTGTTGTACCGTCCAGAAACCCGTGGCCAAACCAAGCGGTGGATTGGCTGTGGTCGTGAATTGCCCGACATCGCTGCAAAGGTCCAGGTCCACCCCGGCATTTGCCGGTTGGCCGGACCCGTTGAAGACGTTGATCGTCACCTGGTCGGTGGTGATCCCGGGCACGCATGGTCCGTTGTCCACGGTCCATTGGAACACGTTGTTGCCCAGTCCGAGACCGGTCACCTGCGATGCAGGGTCATTGGGAGAGACAATTGCACCGCTCCCGCTTACCAATGACCATGTCCCCGTTGCGGGTCCGATGAGTGTGCTGCCGTCCAATACCGTGCTCGTGATCGGCGTGCACAGGCTCTGGTCCGGACCCGCGTTCGCTACCGGGTTCGCGGCATCGAAAATAAAGATGCTTACCTGGTCGCTGGTGATGGGGTTCACGCAAGGTCCGTTGTCGATCGTCCACTGGAACACACTGGTGCCCACCCCAAGACCTGTCACGGTGGTGCTCGCACTGTTCGGCGAGGTAATGGAACCCGTCCCGCTCACCAGCGACCAAGTGCCCGTGGCCGGGTAAATGACCGGTAAACCGTTCAGCGTTACCGTGTTCGGGAAGGTGGGGATGCAGATGCTCTGGTCAGGGCCGGCGAGCGCCGCATCCTGGCGGTTGTCGAACACCTTGATCAGCACCTCATCGAAGGTGGCCGGACCGCACGGGCCATTGTTCACCGTCCAGCGGAACACATTATCACCGATGCCAAGACCGGTGATGAGCGTGTTCGGGCTGCCGGGTGTCACGATCGTGCCTGCCCCGCTCTGCAGCGTCCACGCGCCGGTGGCCGGGAAGATCAACGTGCTGCCCGCCATGATGAAAGTGGTGTCCGGGCGGCAGAGCTGCACATCCGGTCCCGCGTTCGCAACCGGGTTGCTGGCGTCGAACAGGAAGATGCTCACTTGGTCCGTGGTCGGTGCGCCACAAGGCCCGTTGTTCACCGTCCACTGGAAAGTGTTCTGCCCTACGGACAACGCGCTCACACCGGTGGTCGGTGATCCAGGGTTCGCGAATGTTCCCGTGCCAGCCAGTACCGTCCACGTTCCGGTTGCGGGCCCAGTGAGGTTGCTGCCCGCGAGCGTGGCTGATGTTGCCGGAGTACACAGGTTCTGATCCGGTCCCGCATCGGCGACAGGGTTGTTCTGGTTGAAAACGGAAACGGTCAGCTGGTCCGTGCTGGTACCACAAGAGCCGTTGTTGATGCTCCATTGAACCGTGACCGTTCCGACGCCGAGACCAGTGATGGTCGTGGTCGGCGAGTTCGGGTTGGTGATGTTGCCCGTTCCGGAGGTGATGGACCAACTGCCTGTGGCGCTGCCGACAGGGGTGTTGCCCGTAACCGTCACTTGGGAGTTGTTCGAGCAGATACTCTGGTCAGCGCCCGCATTGGCTGGTTGCGCGTTGCCATCGAAGAGGTTGATCGTGACCAGGTCCGTTGTGGGCGCTCCGCAAGGCCCGTTGTTCACGCTCCACTGGAACACGTTCGTGCCTACCCCAAGGCCGGTGATCGAAGTGGACGGTGAGCCCGGCGTGGTAATGGTCCCGCTGCCGCTTACCAGTGTCCATGTGCCCGTTGCCGGGAAGATCACGTTGCTGCCCGCCATGTTCACCGTGGTGACCGGGGTGCATGTGCTCTGGTCGGGGCCCGCGTTGGCTGCGGGGTTGTTCGCGTCATACACGAGCACGACGACCTGGTCCGTGGTGGTACCGCAAGATCCGTTGTTCACCGCCCACTGGAAGATGTTCTGCCCGACCGGGAGGTTCGTGATCGAGGTGAAGGGGGAATTCGGCGCACTGATCGTTCCACCGCCGCTGATCACCGACCATTGGCCTGTGGCCACTCCCACCGGAGGGCTCGCTCCCATCGATACGCTCGTGGTGGTAGAGCAGATGCTCTGGTCAGCACCCGCGTTCGCCGTTGGAGCGTTGCTGTTGAAAACGTTGATCGTCACCTCATCGAACGTGGTGCCGTTCACGCACGGACCGTTGCTCACTGTCCACCGGAACACGTTCGCACCTACACCCAATCCTGTGATCGCGGTAGTTGGCGACCCGGGCGTGGTGATGGTCCCGCTGCCGCTGATGGTCGTCCATGTGCCCGTGGCCGGGAAGATGATGGAACTACCGGCCATGGTTGCGGTGGTCGCCGGTGTGCAGAGGTTCTGGTCCGGACCCGCATTGGCGATCGGGTTGTTCGCGTCGAAGACCAGCACCGTCGCCTGATCGCTGGTATTGCCGCAAGCGCCGTTGGTGATACTCCATTGGAACACGTTCGCACCGACCGTCATGGCGCTCACGGAGGTTGTGCTGGTGCCCGGGGACGCGATCGTACCGGTACCGCTGACCAACGTCCAGTTGCCCGTTGCCGGAGCGTTCGCCGCGTTCGCCGTCAATGTCGCGTTCGGCGCGGTGCTGCAGACCTGCTGGTCCGCCCCTGCGTTCGCAGCGCCCTGCGCATTGCTGTTCACGATGATCGCGACTTCATCGGTACTGACAGGGTTCGCACATGCCCCGTTGTCGATCGTCCAGCGGAAGATGTTCGTACCGACCACCAGCCCAGTGACGCCGCTCGTAGGCGAACCCGGCGTGCTTATCGTGCCGCTTCCGCTGACCAAGGTCCAGACACCAGTGCTTGGCGGGGTCGGGGTGTTGCCGACCAGATTGGTGAGGGTCGTGGGCGTACAGAGTTGTTGGTCCGGGCCCGCGCTCGCCGTCACCGCGTTCGCGTTGTACACGGTGATCGTCATGTTGTCCGTGGTGGGTGGACCACATGGACCATTGTTGATGGTCCAGCGCAAGGTGACCACACCAATGCCCAGACCGGTCACGGTAGTCGTCGGCGATCCGGGAGCAGTGATAGTGGCGGTACCGCTGACAACAGACCAGGTACCCGTGCTCGGGGCGGTGGGCGTGTTTCCCGCGAGTGTCGCTACGGGAGAACTGCTGCACACGCTCTGGTCAGGCCCAGCGTTCGCTACCGGGGCGGCCGGATCGAAGCGGGTTATCGTCACTTGGTCCTGGGTGATGCCGTTCGCGCAGGGTCCGTTGCTCAGGGTCCATTGGAACACGTTCGCCCCGACGCCCAGACCGCTTACACCGGAGGAAGGCGATGTTGGCGAGGCGATCGTGCCAGAACCGCTCACAAGCGTCCATTGTCCCGTCGCAGGAGCGATGGGCGCGTTCCCGCCGAGCGTAGCAGTGGTGGCACAGACCTGCTGATCCGCCCCTGCGTTCGCGTTCGGTGAAGCGGCGTTGAACACCGTGATCGTCACCTGGTCGCTCGAGTTGCCACAAGCACCATTGGTCACTGTCCATTGGAACACATGGGTGCCCACCGGCAGTCCGGTGATCTGGGTGGTGGCGGAGGTTGCATTGCTGAACGTGCCGGAGCCGCTCACCACTGTCCATTGGCCGCTCGCAGGAGAGGGTGATGCGCTCGCGTTCATCTGTACACTACTTGTCGGTGTGCATATGCTCTGGTCCGGGCCCGCGTTGGCATTCCCAAGCGGTGTGTATACGGTGATGATCACGTCATCCTGCGTGATCCCGATGCAGGGTCCGTTGTTGATGCTCCAGCGGAAGCGGTTCACCCCGGGGACCAATCCGCTCACCGTGGTAGTGGGCGAGTTCGCGTTGGCGAAGGCACCACTGCCTTGTACGACATTCCACTGTCCCACAGCCGGAGCGGTCGCTGAGCTGCCCGCAAGCGTGGCGCTGTTGGCAGGCAAACAGAGCTCTTGGTCAGGTCCCGCGTTAGCCGCTTGTTGCCCTGCATCGAAGTTCACCACCGTTACTTGATCGCTCGTGGTTCCGCACGGCGCATAGTCCAGCGTCCATTGGAACACATTGTTCCCCACGGTCAGCCCGCTCACTTGCGTGTTGGGGTCGTTCGCGTTGGCGAAGATGCCGCTGCCGCTCACTACCGTCCATTGGCCGGGCGTTTGCACAAAAGGCTGGTCCGCTTGGAGTACAACGTTACCGCAGGATTGCAAGTCGGGACCGGCATTGGCCGGTGTGAACGGCGGTGTGACGATGATCGTGTAACCGTACTGGTTCGTACCGGAAAGCGGGCATGCATTGTCCCCCACCTGCACGGCGAACGTGTTATTGCCTATGTCGGCCACTGTCGGCGTCCAGTTGAAGGTGGCTGTTTGGAACGGTGATCCGCTGGTGGTGAATGTCGCACCGGGGATGGCGTTGTTCCATGAGATCGTCGTGGTCTGCCCCGCGTTCAGGTCGGTCGTATTGATGGTGAAGGACACGGGCGTTCCCGCGCACACCGTAGTTGTGTAGTTGCCCGAGCCGTTCACTCCGGACGCCGTTGGCGAGGTGTTGCCGAGGCATGGCCGCACGACGACCTGCACATCACGCGTCACCGATCCGATCTGCACACCGTTCCGGAATTCGCGCACACGGTAGGTGACCACCGCCACTTGCTGTATGTTGGGTACGCAGGTGAGGGTGCCTGTGATGGGGTTCACTTGCACAGCGCCGGCGCCGCCCCCATTGCGGATCGGTTGTGTCAGACTGTAATTGGCGGCGAAGGGGATGGTCGCGTTGTTGGTGGTGCGCGGCTGGATCAGATCATAGGCCAAGGAATCGCCGTCGGCATCGAACGCGCCCGGATTGTAGTTGATCTGCTGGCCGATGCAGTAATAAGGTGTCGGGCTCGTGCCGAACTGCGGGGAGTTGTTGCAAGCCACCGCCTGCCGGTTCATCTCCGTGCGCAGGTACAAGTTCTGATTACCGGGATTCTGCAGGGAGGTGATGGCATTGTTGCGGCAGCACAGGGACCAGCTGAACACCCAATCGGTCGGGTTGCCGCAACCCGCATACGCGCTCAGGTTCACCAGTTTGGTGAACGTGTATTCCTCGAGACCGTAAGTGCCGTTCGCGTTCACGCAACGGTCGATCTCCGACGGGCAGATCGGCGTGATCACCTGCACACCCTGCAGCGTGAGACACTCGTTGAAGTTCGCACCGCAATTGGCGCTCCGGATATTGAAGCTGAGCCCGTTGTTGCAGTTGGTGGGCGCCGCCACACCGTTGCAGTCACGGTAGAATTTCAGGGTGATCAGGTACTGGTTGACGCCCACGCAGGTGTACGTCAATTCACCCCCCACGGCGTGCGTCGCCCTTACCTCGCCGCCCCAGAAGAGCAGCGCAGATGCGGCGACGAACAGGTTGCTAAGAAGTGTACGGGTCTTGAGGACCGGGGTGCGCAGTACGCGTAGCGTTGATGCCATGAACCAGCGGAATGTCGGCAACCCCCTCCACATGCCGCGCCTCCCGGTGGGAATAAAGCGCGGACCGGCCTTCGCCAACGCCCGCCGGTCAACCCTGAGGTTCACCGGACCGACGGTCCATGTTCGGGACAGGTGCCGGACAAACCTATCCGGGTGCCTTCCGTGAATCCCCAGCGGACCCGCGCACTTGTGAACAGCCGCCTGTTCGGCAGGCTGCGATCCAGGGTATCATTCATCTCAACTCCGCTACACGATCCGGCCATGGTCACGCGGTGGTATACCGCATGGTGTGCACCACCTGCGCTTGGTTATCCACCGGCGCACTGGCTCTGCCGCGCAGCTCGAACAGCCCGCCTTGGCCATAGACCGCCAACGTTATCGGAGCACCGCCCGGGAGTACAGATCCATCCCGAACTCCTGTACGTCCAAGACGATCCATCAAGCGCTATCCGTTCGACCGGACCTCCACGCGCGGTTCAGGTTCGATATGGTGGGTTGCATCGGAACGGCGCTCATTGATCATGGCCGGAGGTATGGAGGCACCAACGGAAAACCTCCACAAGACCCGAGCATTCCCTTGAGGGGCAATGATGGACCTGCACGTCCCTATTCGACAGGCCTGAAGAACACGATCCTCCCTTTCGATCGCCGGGACAACAGCATTTCACCCGTGCCGGTCTTGCGACCGGTCTCCTGCGTGTTCTGCTGCGCTATGAAATATGCGTCCGTTGCCCGTCCCCCTTGTCCGGGGACCTCCAGCACCACCGCGGTGTGGTGGGGCATACGGATGGCGTGGACCTCATTCCCTACCTCCCACCGGAATTCAACTCGCTCGAACTGGACGATGTCCCCAGGGAACACGGGCTCGTTCCCCGGATCGATCTTGCGTCCGAAACCATAGTCACCATCCCACTTCGCACCGGCGACGTTCAGCGCCTCCGCCGCCAAGTCCCAGCATTCGCCTCGGCCGACCTTCTCACCCAGGTGCTCCCGAACGAAGTCCACGACGCCCTTGTTGACCGGAGGCAAGCTGTCCTGCTGGGCCAAGATGACACCCGATAGGAAGAACGCACTGAAGGTGAACGCCGAACTACGCATGGATGCATGATACGGCGAGGACCTCGTGATCATTGTGCCGAGCATGCCTTCGCGTCCACGTAGTTGAAGCTCCTGCACATCATACTTGGGAACTCATGGGCCGTAAGACCATGCGTCAGGTCTCGCGGAACGGATCACAACGCCGTCACGGAAGGGCATCGACCCGCAGGTCCTGCTTCGGGAACCTGACCGGGCCTTGTCGGAACCTTGGTCCTGATCCCGCGTTCAAGCGGCCCGATCTCCTTGCATGCGCCGCGCGTTCGTCCTCCCCTCCTTCTTCTGTTCCTTGGCGATCATCGCGCAATCAGGACCCGGCGGTGTCGGGTCTGCGGCGAACAATGTGCTCTGGCTACGTGCCGACCATGGAGTGAATACCGCCGGTGCCAACGTGACCGGCTGGCTGGACCGGAGCGGGAACAACAACAACGCTACAGCACCCGGGGTAGCCGCACGACCCACCTTGGTACCCAGCGCCCTCAACGGCTTCCCGGTGCTCTCCTTCGATGGGACCAACGATGAGCTCCGCATTCCTGACGCGAACTCGTTGGACCTGACCCAGTGGGACATTTTCCTCGTGAACTCCGTTGCCACCGCGAAGAACAACAACGTCTGGCTCTCCAAAAGCAGCAGCACACAGCCCAACTACGCTCTGTGGAGCCCTTTGAACGGCGCACTCACGATGCCGATCTACGACATCTTCACCTTATTGAGCTCGCCTTCCACCGGGGCCGCCACCGTTGGTGCGCCATACAGTCTATTGGAGTACAACAACAACGTCATCTTCGGACTGTTCCCTTCTCGTACGGTTTATCGCTTCGGCGCGAACATCTACAACGATGTGAACCTGCTACAACTGCCCGCCGTGAACGCCAACCAGCTCTACATCGGCAACGCGCAGGGCGCGGCCGGGTGGGGTTTGAACGGCAACATCGCCGAGATCTTCATCTACAACGCGCCGATCAACACCACCCAGCGCATCATCATCAACAACTATCTGGCCGCGAAATACGGGTTTACCCTGGCAGCGAACGACATCTACAACCAGGACAATCCAGTGAACGGGGACTACGACCACGAGGTGGCCGGTATCGGACGCTTGGGTAGTGGAAATGCCCAAATCGACTCTCAAGGCTCGGCGGTTGTGCGCATCAATAATGCCACGGGATTGAACAACAATGAATTCCTGATCTGGGGCCACGACAACGGCATCCTGGGATCGTGGGGAAGCACTGACTTCCCTCCAGGACTGCAGGGGCGTTGGTTCCGCGTCTGGCGCGTGAGCGAAGTGAATCCTGGCGGTGGTCCAGTGGATGTGGGGAATGTAGACATGATCTTCGACCTGACCGGCCAAGGCCCGGTAACAGCGAGCGACCTGCGCCTGCTGGTCGACAATAACAACAACGGGATCTTCGCTGATGACACGCCGGTGCCCATCGCGGCCACGTCCCTTGGTGGCAACCTCTACCGATTCGCAGGTGTGAGCCAGCTGGTGCATCAGCGACGTTTCACGCTCGGCACGATCAACTACGCGCAGACACCGCTCCCGGTCGAACTCCTCTACTTCAACGCCCGGGCTGAACGGGACCGTACCGTATCGCTGGGATGGGCCACCGCGACCGAGCACGACAATAGCCACTTCACCCTGGAACGCAGCCCCGACGCGGAAACATGGGAAGCGCTCATGGACGTGCCCGCAGTGGGGAACAGTACCACTACCACCATATACAGCGAGAGCGACCGGGCTCCACTGCCACAACTCTCCTACTACCGCCTGAAACAAGTCGACGAGGACGGCACCACCACCTTCAGCAACGCGGTACCCGTGCGATTGGAAGAAGAACAGGATGTGCTCGTGTTCCCCGATCCCGCGCAGGATGTGGTGAACGTGGTCTATGATGCATCACTCGGGAAAGCCGAGGTCCTTTTGATCAATGAACTTGGGCAGACACTCTCCGCGCCGATGGTCACGCAGGACGGCAACGCCCGGATCGATGTGACGCACTTGCCCGGAGGCAATTACGTGGTCATGGTGATCACTGACCGACGCGTTTCCACCGTGCGGTTGATCGTGGCACGGTAAGGTGCCGCAGCCTTCGCTGCATCCCGAACGATAGCCGTTCTGTCATGATACCATCGCAGTCCGGCGTGACAGCGAAGGTCACCGTTACTTGGCGCCGAACACCCGCTTCAGCAGATCACTGGTCCGCGCCAGCGGATCCTTCCGTATACGGGCCTCCTCCTCCCCGATCAGCACGAACAATCCGTCGATCGCCTTCTGCGTGACGTACGCATCCAGGTCGGGATCAACGGCCTTGGCACCTGTGAGCATGCCGGCCTTGTTGTAGCCGCTAGCCAACGGCGTCCAATAGCTCGTGAGCGCCACCTTCTGCGTCGCGCGCTCAACGATCGGCCGGAAGCGTTCGGTCAATGCGCCTGTCGTCTTTTCGGTCAAGTAGTTCGTGGCCGCGTTGTCGCCGCCTTTCAGGATCGCGAAGCCGTCGCCTACGCTCATGCCCGTTACGGCGTCTTTCAACACGACCAACGCCTCCTTTGCCGCTTCCTCCGCGGCACGGTTCATCGTCACCTCGAACTCCTCAACCTGCTTGCTCATTCCGATGCCGGTGAGCGTGTTCTTCATTTTCTCCGCTTCCGGTGGGAAGGGGATGCGGATGCGGTCGTTCTTCCAGTACCCGTCCAGCGCCGATCCTTTCAGGACCGATTGCTCCGCTCCCTTGCCCAGTGCTTCCTTCAGCCCGGCGATCACTTCATCGTTGCTCAAGCCGCTGGTGCCGCTGCCGGTCACCTTGCTCGCGGCTTCCTTCAGTGACTTGGGGAATTGCGCCATGCTGGAGGTCGCGAAGGCCAGTGACAGTGAAAGGGACAGGGTGAGGAGATGCTTCATCGGGGTGAGCAATATTAGATTCGTTCGGAGGAGGCCAAGGACCGTGCCGCAGGCGCGTGGCGCGTGCAAGAGCGATGTGCCTAATGGATCTCACATACTCTCGTCCTTCGTTGGTGCGACTGCCGAATCCGTCCATGCGATGCCCAAGAGAAGAACCGCGTGCACGCCTATCGGCAGCAGTGAACCCTCTCCGAGGTCGTTGTCCGATCCAAGAACGCACGCGCCCAACAGAACGAACACCAGGACAAGGAGAGCGTGGACGAACATCAGAGTTGACGAGGCACTTGTCTTTCCATACCTCAATACGAGAACCAATGCGATAGCCAACGGTGCGGCCATCACTTCGACTATTCCCACGAGCACGGGTAACAGGATCCATTGGCTGGAAACATCACCGTAGAGGTACAATGAGACCAAAACCATCGCGACCCATGCGATGAACATGCTGAGCAGAGTGACCAAGACAAGTCCTATCACTCCGATCGAACCAGACCAGCGCTTCAAAGGATCCACCATGACAAGATGGGTCCGGACTCTACAATCCCAACAATACCTCCCCCGGCTCCTTGTTGCCGAAGACCATTTTGTTCGGGTCCTCGATCATCTGCTTCACGGCCATGAGGAAGCTTACGCTCTCCTTTCCATCGATGATGCGGTGATCGTAGCTCAGGGCCACATACATGATGGGGCGGATAACCACCTGACCGTTCACCGCGACCGGTCGCTCCACGATGTTGTGCATACCGAGGATCGCGCTTTGCGGCGGGTTGAGGATGGGCGTGCTGAGCATGCTGCCGAACACACCTCCGTTGGTGATGGTGAACGTGCCGCCGCTCATCTCGTCCATTGAGAGTTTGCCGTCGCGTGCTTTGATGGCGAGCTCCTTGATCTTCGCTTCGATCTCCGCCAGGCTCAGGCGCTCGGCGTTGCGGATCACGGGCACCATGAGACCTTTCGGGGAGCTCACGGCGATACCCACATCGGCGTAGTCGTGCATCACCATTTCCTCGCCATCGATCTGCGCGTTCACGCTCGGGAACAGGCGCAGGGCTTCGGTGACGGCTTTGGTGAAGAAGCTCATGAAGCCCAAACCCACGCCCTTCTGTTCCTTGAACTTGTCCTTGTATTTGTCGCGCAAGGCCATCACGGCGCTCATGTCCACCTCGTTGAAGGTGGTGAGCATCGCGGTCTGGTTCTTCACCGCGACCAGTCGCTTGGCGACAGTCAGCCGCAGCGAGCTCATCTTCACGCGCTTCTGATCACGCACCCCGCCCCAGCCGTTCATGGCGATCGCGCCGGCATCAACTCCACCGGCCACATAGGCGGCGACATCGCTCTTGGTTATGCGGCCATTGGGTCCGCTGCCTTTCACTTTGTCGGCGCTCACGCCTTTCTCGTCGAGCATGGCTTTGGCCACCGGAGTCGCATGGGCCGCTGCTGCAGGAGCAGGTGCAGTGGCAGGAACAGGGGCAACCGCAGGAGGCTTCTTCGCCTCCTGCACCTGCTCCTGCGCCTTGGGCTTCACCTCGGCCTTGAAGCTCGTATCGATCTTCACAACGACATCGCCGACGTTCACCGTTTGATCCTCTTTGGCGAGGAGCTGCACCTTGCCTTCGGCTTCCGCGCTCAGCTCCAAGGTGGCCTTGTCGCTGTCGATCTCGCCCAGCACCTGGTCCTTGCTCACCACATCACCGTCCTTCACGAGCCAACGCGCGATTCGCACTTCGCTGATGCTCTCTCCGGGACTGGGAACCTTGATATCGACTGTTGCCATAGGGCTCAGTTGTCTGTTGTTGATTGTCGGTTGTCAGGCTTTGGCCTTGGCATTCACGGTTGACCTGCTGAACGCCTTCTCGATGATCGCGATCTGCTGGTTCGCGCTGCGCTTGCTGCTGCCGGTGGCGGGTGCGCCGCTGGCGGGACGGGCGATGACCTCCCACTTCACCTCGGTGAAGTGGAGGGCCATGTAGCTCCATGCGCCCATGTTCAACGGTTCCTCCTGTACCCAGAGGTAGCGTTCAGCCTTCGCGTACTTCTTGATCACCGCGCGCATCTGTACCACGGGCAGCGGATGCAATTGCTCGATGCGCACAAGGGCCGTATCCGTGATGCCGTTCTTCTCGCGGTGCTCGGCCAGGTCATAGTGGATCTTGCCTTGCGTGAAGATGACCGTCTTCACCTTGCCAGCATCGGCGCTCGCGTCATCGATCAGCTCTTGGAAACCGCCCGTTGTGAGCTCATCCAACTTGCTCACGCACTTCGGGTGGCGGAGCAGGCTCTTCGGGCTGAAAACGATCATCGGCTTGCGGAAGTCCCACGCGAGCTGGCGGCGCAGCGCATGGAAGAAGTTCGCGGGCGTGGTGCAGTTCACCACGATCATGTTGCCGTCGGCGCAGCTCTGGAGGAAACGCTCCATGCGCGCGCTGCTGTGTTCCGCGCCTTGGCCCTCGTATCCGTGCGGGAGCAACAGCACGATGCCGTTCTGCGTGCCCCACTTCTCCTCCGCGCAGCACAGGTACTGATCGAGCACGATCTGCGCGCCGTTGACGAAATCACCGAACTGCGCTTCCCAGATGGTGAGCGTCTGCGGATTGGTGAGCGCGTAACCATACTCGAATCCGAGCACCGCGTATTCGCTCAGCAGCGAGTTGTAGATCTGCAACAGCGCCTGTCCGTCCTGGATGTGCTTCAAGTGGATGAACTCCTCCTCGCTGTCCTCGACCTTCACCACGGCGTGGCGGTGGCTGAAGGTCCCGCGTTCGACGTCTTGGCCGGTGAAGCGGACGGGATGGCCTTCGAGCAGCAGGGAGCCGTACGCGAGCAGTTCGCCCATGCTCCAGTCCAGCGTCTCCGTCTCCATCATCTTCTTCCGGTCGCCCAGGATCTTCTCGAGCTTGCTGAAGAACTTCTTGCCGTCCGGATGCAGCGCACTGAGCTTCTCACCGATCAGTCGCAGCGTCTCCTTCTTCACGCCGGTGGCGGGCGACTTCGCGAAGTCGTTCTCCTCGGCACGCTTGAAGCCCTTCCATCGTTCAGCGAGGAAGTTGGTGATCTTGCCCACCCGCACCTGTTTCGCCTCGTTGAGGCGATCATCGAGCATGCCGGTGAAGGACTGCTCCATCTCCGCCGCCATCTCGCGTGCGCCTTCCACGCCGCTATCGATGAGCTTCTGCGTGTAGATCTCGCGCGGATCGGGATGCGCCGCGATCGCCTTGTAGAGCACGGGCTGCGTGAACTTCGGTTCGTCGCCTTCGTTGTGGCCGTGCTTCCGGTAGCAGAGGATGTCCACCCACACGTCCTGCGCGAACTTCTGGCGGTAGTCCATCGCGAGCTTCACGGTGTAGGCCACGGCTTCGGCATCATCCCCGTTCACATGGAAGACCGGGCACAACGTGGTCTTCGCCACGTCCGTGCAATAGGTGCTCGTGCGCGCATCGATGTAGTTGGTGGTGAAGCCGACCTGGTTGTTCACCACGATGTGGATGCTGCCGCCGACCTCGTAGGCCTTCAGCCCGGCCATCTGCACCACTTCGTACACGACGCCCTGGCCTGCCACCGCCGCATCGCCGTGGATCAGGATCGGTGCGGTGATGCCCTTGGCGAAGTTGTCGTCGTGCTCGATGATGGCGCGCGAGATGCCCTGCATCACCGGCCCCACCGTTTCCAAATGGCTCGGGTTCGGCGCGAGCGTGAGGCGCACTTCCTTGCCCGTATTGGTCTTCACCAGGCTGCTGTAGCCCATGTGGTACTTCACATCGCCTTCCACCAGCTGGTCCTCGTAGTCCTTCCCCTCAAACTCGGAGAAGATCTGGTCGTAGCTCTTGCGCAGGGTGTTCGCCAGCACGTTCAAACGGCCACGGTGCGCCATGCCGATGACGTATTCCGTGATCCCCAATTCCGCGCCATGCTCGATCACGGTGTCAAGCGCTGGGATCAAGGCTTCCGCACCTTCGATGCTGAAGCGCTTCGCCCCGATGAACTTCTTGCCCAGGAAGCGCTCGAAGACCACCGCCTCGTTGAGCTTCTCCAGGATGTCCTTCTTCTGGTCGATGCTGAAGTCCGGCGTATTGCGGGTGCGTTCCATGCGCTCCTGCATCCACTTCAGCTTCTCCGGGTTGCGGATGTACTTGAACTCCACGCCGATGCTCTGGCAATAGGTCTGCTCCAGCAGGGCGATGATGTCGCGCAGTTTCGCGGCACCCATGCCCACTTCGTTACCTGCGGTGAAGACCGTGTCGAGGTCCGCATCGCCCAATCGGAAGTTCTCCAACTCCAACGTGGGGGTGTACCGGCGCCGGTCGCGCACCGGATTGGTCTTCGTGAACAGGTGCCCGCGCGTGCGGTAGGCATTGATCAGCTCGAGCACCCTGAACTCCTTCTCGAAGCGCTCGTTCCCCCCCGGAGAGGGCGTAGCCGATGAAGCACTCAAGGGCGCATCGCCATCGAGGGATTTGGCGAAGTCGAAGCCTTCGAAAAAACGGGCCCAGCCGGTTTCGACGCTGGCGGGGTCCTTCTGGTATTGTTGGTGCAGGTCGTCGAGCCAAGCGCTGTCGACGTTGCTCAGGTAGGAGTACTTGTCCATGGTTCACCGCCGTAGCATGGGCGAAGGCGGCCGGGGCAGCGAAGGTAGAAGGACGCGCAGTGCACCCCTTGCACCCTTCACCGATCAAAATGCACAATGGACCGTTGTTGACGGGACTGGTCAAGCCCGGCCCGCGAAACGCTCACGAATGAGCACCTTCTGCAGGATGCGCAGCACGACAAAACCGGCCAGTTCCTTCGGTCCGCCCTGCTCCAGTGCGCGCTGCACCATGGCCTCGGTGAGGTCCACCCGGTTGATGGCCCTCGAAAGCGCCGAAGAACCGGTGCGCTGCCACCCGTCCAGCAAGGCCAGCACCGCCGTGCGCAACTCTTCGAAGGCCTGCTCCCCGACCTTGGGAAGCGGGATGTCCTCCTCGTTCAGGTCCTTGCGCAACTGGAGAACCACGGCCAAGAGGACCTCGGCTTCATCGAGCCGCTTGCGCAGCCCGCCAGCTTTTGTAGAGAGTTCTTCACTCATGCTGTGGAAAACCGGGGCGAAGGTCGGAACCCGCTGGCACTATGTTTGGCCGCTCAACGAAAAGACCGGAACAAGCATGCGCCCATTCCTATACCTCGCCTTCGCTGCGGCCATCCCCGCCTCGGCACAATACGGCTCCTTCACCGCCTCCGCTGTGAAAGCCGCAGCGGCCAACACCACCCTGATCGTCCTCGATGACGGCAACACCGGCTACAACGCGGCCATGACCAGCGCCATCAAGGGGGATTGGAAATTCACCGCCAGCGCGGACTTCATCAATACCAACGACCTGGCCACCCAGCCGTTGGACCCGACCAAGAACTACTTGATGAAGATCAAGCGCTCGGACAAAGAGAAGCACGACGCGATGTTCATCGCCCTCATCGCCGGCTGGAAACAGAAGAAGGGAGAAGCGCTCATCGTGGAGAACGGCGCTGTGACGAACATCCCCGCCGAGCAGGAACTCGCCAGCATCACGGTGGATCCCAAAGTGGTGAACGAAACCGGCACGGCCATGGTGAGCGTTTACATGAAGCATCTCCAGGACTACCTCAAGAACGTGCAATCCGGGAAGATCACCGACAAAGCCACGGCCGACCGCCTGTACGATTCGAGGAACAAGCGCATCAAGGAAATGGAACTCTGGGTGGCCAAGGAACAATTGGACAAGACCGTCCCTGACGCTGCGAAGGCCAAGGAGACCTACACCCACACGCTCCAACTGAGCGATCTGGCACAGTTGTACACCATCGCCGCAGGAAACAAGAGCGGGATGGCCATCGCTGATGTCGTGCTGACCGGGGAGGACAAGACCAAGTGGTGCTTCAAGCGCATCTTCAACGCCAACACCGGCGAGTTGATGTACCTGCGCGATGATGCCGCGCTCTTCGGGAAGAAGGAAGGTTTCATCACCGAAGACCTGCGCATGCTGGAGCAGAGCCGCTAGAAAAGCGTCAACGGATCGTCAACGCCGTGAACCCTTGGTTCACGGCGTTGTTGCTTTGGGACATGGCCAACATCCTCATCACCGGCGGTAGCGGGCTCATCGGTACAGCGCTTACCCGCGCGCTCCGCCGAGAGGGCCATTCCGTGCGTTGGCTCAGCCGCACTTCCGGAATGACCGACGGCGTGCAACGCTACACGTGGGACATCGATCGCGGCACCGTCGATGCCGCAGCGCTGAACGGCGTCGATCACCTCATCCACCTCAGCGGCGCGGGCATCGCCGACAAGCGATGGACTGAAGCCCGCATGCGTGAACTCCATGCGAGTCGTGGCGGTGCGGCCCGGCTGCTGTTGAAGGTCGCCACGGA
>Ga0075152_10000879_pt1 | contig 21755 bp, 21 predicted proteins | sample JI61114C2DNA_FD_70964 | JGI IMG/M metagenome (GOLD analysis project Ga0075152, IMG submission 70964) | Wastewater effluent complex algal communities from Wisconsin, to seasonally profile nutrient transformation and Carbon sequestration -... | ecosystem: Engineered > WWTP > Effluent > Algae...
CCCCACCCCAGCCAGTGACCGCCTAGTAACACGGCGGTCACCCACTACTCGACGTATCCACCCAAGCCAACGACCACATCCGCGTGCCTAGACCGACCCCATTACGCGGAACCCAGGTTGAGGTCGGTGACGCTCATCGGCCCGCCTCCCCGGACCGGGGCATCCAGTGGGCCACGTCGTAACCGGACGCGGCCAGCGCGGCGCACGCGTCCTCGGCGACCTCCTGCGGGGCGGCGTCCCCACCGCGCTCGTCGCGCGCCTGCCAGAGCGCCTCGGCGAGGGCGCGGCACACCAGGGCCCGCCAGCTCGTCCCGTCCCGGTCGAGGCCGCGCGACACGATTCCGGATTCTCCCAGCTGCCCCGTGAAGGGGACGCCCTGCGGCGCGAGTCCGTTCAGGGCGGCGTCCAGCGCCGTGCCCGACGCATCGGCCTCGGCCGCGGTGAGCAGGTAGAGGACGACCTTGTCGGGACGGTGCAGCCCGGGGACGTCCGCGCCGACTTTCCACGCCTGAATACCGAGCGCGATTGCCACGGCGAAAATGGTGGGCAATGCCTCCGCGAGGTTGGGAACCGCGGGACTCACGTAGACCTTGTGGACGAGCTTCCCGACGTCGGCTTCTGGCCGCGTCCAACTCATCCAACCGGGAGTTTCGCTGCGAACGTAACCGGTCAGGTCGCGATTGACGGCGCCCTCGGCTCGCCGAAGGAGGAGTTGCGGCCAGGCGACGTCCATGTCGGATGCGGGAATGCAGCCGCCGAAGCGGTAAAGGATCGAGGCCAGGCCGACGACACCCAATTCCTGGGGAGCGACCCGACTGGTGAGCGCTGCTGCCCGGAGCGTCGCAATCCGGCTCAGCTCCGCCAACCGCTCACCAGCCGGGGCGGTCACCTTCAGCCCTTGAGGACGGTCCGTGCGTACTCGAGTTCCTCTCCGGAGGGCTGCATCGTCTCGAGGTGCGCATCCACGGCCTTGAGAGCTATCTCGAGGTTCTCGCGGACGAGTTGCAGGTCGCTGAGTTCCAGGCGACCGATGGGCATCACGATGGGCGTGATCGGTGTCGGGATCGGGGTCAGCGTCGTGTCGTCGGCGGGCAGGCCGACCTCCCCACCTCCGCCGCCCGAGACCCGCGCGAACGCGGGCGTCAGGGCGGTTACCCGAATGATCGGCGACGTTTCGGGAATGGTCGGCGGGTTTGTCAGCTTGTCGTGCCACCTGAACTTGGGGACTCTCTGAATGTAGAGGTCCTTGATGTAATAGCCCACTGTTGCTCCTTCGAAAGGGCTTACGTGCCTAGCGAGGGGAGTAGCCGCAGTCAGCGCGGCGGAATCGCGCGATGAACGATGGTCGGCACCGTCACGGCGGACTTTCGATGAAACTCGGAAAACGCAGCATCGCTGTGCTGGCCCGAGCCTCCACCCGCCCGCTCCGGCTGTCAACCGGTCGAAGTGGACGGCGCTTGGGCGGCGTTCGCGGGCGGTCGCGTCCTCGCCTGACGCTACGACGTGTGCGTCGAGGTGGAGTCGGTGGTGACGGTCACCGAGCCCGACGTGGCCCCGGCGAGGGTCGACTTGTTCGTCACCGCGACGGTGGCCGAGCTGGACGATCCGGCCGTCACCGCGCCCGACAGCGAACTGGACGTGATCGTCACCGCCGCCTTGCCGCCGTTGGAGCCGGCGGTTCCCCAGCGATCCTCGGCGAGGGTGAGCAGGTTGGTGCCGGAGGCGTGCTCCAGCACCGAGTCGGTGATGTTCACGACGCAGTTCGTGTTGGTCACGTAGATCATGGGCTTGGCGGCAGTCGATGTGATCGTCGAGTTGGTGATGGTCATCGTCGAGGTGGACGCCGTGGCCGCGGAGTCTGCGGCGTCCCCGGACATCGACTGGTAGATCATCATGCCCTCCGTGCCCGAGGTGGTGAACGTGCACGAGTCCAGGGTGATCCTGTTCTTGCCCTCGATCACCATGGTCTGGGCGCCCGTGGCCGTGCCGGTGGCGCCGGTGGCGGAGATGTCGCCGGTGGAGTAGATCAGCGGCGATCCGTCGCCCGCCGCGGCCAGCTTGCTGGCGCCGGTCACCTTGATCGTCCCGTTGCCGCGGTCGGTCGCCAGGCACGCGCAGTGCGCGCCGGTGGTCGCGATGTCGACGGCGTCCGCGGTGATGGTGCCCGCGTAGGTGGCGTCCAGGCCGCGCGAGGAGTCCTTGCTGGTGCGGATCGTCAGCCCGGACGCCGTGATCGTCCCGGACGCCGACGCGAAGACCGCGTTCGAGCCGGTGGACGCCGTCGTGACCGAGCAGTTCTTGATCGTCGCGGTCGAGCCCTGTCCGACGCAGAGGATCGCCGCGTTGAAGCCGAAGAAGTTGCAGGCGTCCTCGTTGGACGAGTCGCCCGACTTGGTGATCGTCGCGTTGGTGAGCGTGAGCGAGCCGCCGTTGACGACGAGGAAGACGTTCTGGTCGGCGGTCGTGCTGGCCCAGGTGCCGCCGTCGATCGTCGCCGCGATGCCGTTGACGAGGTAGGCGCCCGAGAGCGCCTGCGTCCCGCTGCCGCCGCCGGGCCCGGACTGGGTCGAGGCGAACGTCGCCGTGTACGTCCCCGCGCTCAGGGCGGTGTTGCCGCCGGACGCCGCCGCTGCGGTCGTGCCGCCGGACGCCGTGGCCGCCGAGCCGGACGCGGACGCGCCGGTCGCGGACTGGCTGCACCCGACGAGGGCCGCGAGGCCCAGGGCACCGCCCAAGCCGAGGAGCCCGCGGCGGCTCAGCTGCGGGCGGGGGGACTGCTGAGACTGGTGGGTCATCTCGTTCATGGCCTCATCCAAAGCCCCGCGGCTTGGGGATTCCTGTGAGCGGAACGAGCCTTCGCTGTGGGTCGTCGTCGGCGTCCGCGTCAGCCGGATCGACGAACGAGCCCGCGTCCGCCCGGCCCGTCATTAGTGTGGCGACATGGAAACAGCCAGCTTCAACTCGCGTCAGGACGACCTGAGGATCGTCTCCTTCGAATGGCCGACCACGGTCTCGCCGGTGCGCGGGGTCGTCCAGATCGCCCACGGGCTCGCGGAGCACTCCGCCCGCTACGCCCGGCTGGCGGCGGCCCTGAACGCCGCCGGCTACGACGTCGGCTCGACCGATCACCGCGGGCACGGCGCCTCCATCGTCGACGTCCCCGGCGACTTCGGCGCGAAGGGCTTCACGGCGCTGTGGCAGGACGTGGTGCAGTACGGCGAACTGCTCCGCGCGGCCCACCCCGGGCTGCCCCTCTACCTGATCGCGCACTCGATGGGCTCGTTCGCCGCCCAGAACCTGCTGCTGGACTTCTCGGACCGCTACGACGGGGTGGTGCTGTCCGGGTCGACCGCGATCGACGTGATGGCCGCCCAGATGGGCTCGGGCCCGGCAGGTGATCTGAGCGTGTTCAACGCGGCGTTCGAACAGCGCACGGGTTATGAGTGGCTGAGCCGCGACGAGGCCGAGGTGGACGCCTACGTCGCCGACCCGCTGTGCGGCTTCGCGTTGCCGCCCGAGACGACCCCGGCGCTGTTCGGGAACGCCGAGCGGTTGTCCGATCCGGCGGCTCTGGCCGGCATCCGCCAGGACCTGCCGATCCTGATCATCTCCGGCTCCGACGACCCGTTGGCCGGAGGCGGGCAGCTCACCCAGCTGCTCGGCAAGCGGTACGCCGACGCGGGGGTCACCGACGTCACCGTCAAGGTCTACCCGGGCGCCCGCCACGAGGTCTTCAACGAGGTGAACCGCGACGAGGTGACCGGCGATGTGATCGCCTGGCTGGCGGCGCACTGATCGCGCCCGGACAGGCGGTCGTCGGCGCATGATCCTGCCCAAGATGCGCGACCCGCGGTTGGTGACGATCCGGCGCGGCGGGACCCTCACCGACGCCGACCATCGCCTCCTCGCCGAGTGGGCGGCGGTCTGCGCCGAGCACGTGCTGCCGTTGTTCCAGGACGCCGTGCCCGGCGACCAGCGTCCGCGCCGGGCGATCGACGCAGCGCGGGCCTGGGCCGGCGGCGTCCTCTCGATGATGGACGCCCGCGCCATCGGTGGGCATGCGATGGCAGCCGCCCGGCCGCTTCGCGGGGCGGCCCGGTTCGCCGCCTACGCCGCCGGACAGGCCGCCTGCGTGGGCCACGTCGCCGAGCATGAGCTGGGCGCCGCGGCGTACGCGATCAAGGCCGCGCAGGCCGCGGCCCCGGGCGTCCCGGAGGCGGGCCGGGCCGAGCGGGACTGGCAGCGTGGACACCTGCCCGGCGGCGTCCGAGACCTGGTCCTGGATGATCAGGCCCGCCGTAACGACCTCTGCTGGTCGGTCTTCTCGGACTGACGGGGGCGCTGCTGCGTCCGCGAACCTGCGCAGAATCGTGACCGACCGGTCGATTTCCGGGCGTCTGACTGGGGCGGACGAGCGGTCGGTGCGCTGCGTGCGCAGGTGGCCGGCCCCTCGAGGCCACGACGAGGATCAGGGCGGCTCAGCCGACCGTCCCGGTCAGGGACGCCGCGACGACCTCGCGGAGCAGGCCCCGGACGCACTCGGCGGCCCGCGACAGCGACCGGACCGACGGCGTCCCGAGGGCGAGGTGGACCTCGATCGAGGGGGCCAGCTCCATCGTCCGTAGTGGCGACTGGTTCGGGAGCCGGGCGGCCACCGTCCTGGGCAGGATGGTGCACCCCAGGCCGGCCGTGACGGCCCCGCCCATCAGGCGCACCGACTCGAGCTCCGCCACCAGGTTCGGCGCGACTCCGGCCGCCTCGCAGGCCGCCATCACCGCCTTCCGGATCGTGTGGGACGGCCCCGGCAGCATCAGGGGGAGCTCGGCGATCGAGTCGATCCGCACCGACTCGCCCAGGTCGGGGGCGGCGTCCGCCCGGCACACGAGGACGAGGTCGTCGGTGACCAGGCGCTCGGTCGCCAGCCCGCTCATCGACCCCGGGTCGTAGAGGATCGCCAGGTCGAGGCGTCCGTTCATCATCGCCTCGCTGAGCACCGGGCCGAAGTTGTCGGTGATCCGCAGCAGGATGCGCGGGTAGCGGCGCCGGACCGCGGTGAGCAGCGGCAGCATGAACAGGTTCGCGGTGCTGTAGGGCGCCAGCCCGAGCGACACCTGCCCGGCGACCTCCCGGCCCGACTGGCCGACCTCCGCGACGGCGTCCTCGACCTGTTTCAGGATGAGCTGCGCGTGCCGGTACAGCGCGGCGCCCGCCTCGGTCGGCTCGACGCCACGCTTGCTGCGGATCAGCAGCCGCTGTCCCAGCTCGGTCTCGAGCGCGCTGAGCTGCTGGCTGAGGGCCGGCTGCGCGACATGCAGGACGTCCGCGGCCCGCGTCAGGCTGCCCACCTCGACGATGCGCACGAAGGTCTGGAGTCGCCTGGTGTCCATCGCCACCTCCCCCGACGCATGCGGCCGGCTTATCTCGTCACCCATTACTGGTCTTACCACTGTGAGCCGCCCATTCCCTAGCGTCAAGGAAACCGCTGGAAGGGGACGCGATGGAGCGAACGATCGACCTGGTCGCCGATCTCGGCGAGGGCTTCGGGGACTGGCGCATGGGCGACGACGAGGCACTCCTCGACATCGTGACGTCGGCCAACATCGCCTGCGGCTTCCACGCCGGTGACCCCCTCATCATGGACGCCACCGTGCGCGCCTGCGCCGCGCGCGGGATCCAGGTCGGCGCCCATCCCAGCTTCCCCGACCTCGTCGGCTTCGGACGCCGCGACATGGGCCTGACCGCCGAACAGGTCCGCACCGACATGCTCTACCAGGTGGGCGCCCTGGCGGCCTTCGCGGCGGCCCACGGCACTCGCGTCGCCCACGTCGCCCCCCACGGACGCCTCGGCAACCTCGTCGCGGTGCGTCCCGACTACGCCAGGGCCGTCTGCGACGCGCTCTGCGCGCTCGACCCCTCCATCGTCGTCGTCGCCCAGGACGGCGCCATGGCCGACGAGGCGAGGGCGCGCGGCCTGGCCGTCTCCATCGTCGGCATCGTCGACCGGGCCTACCGAGCTGACGGGACGCTGGTGCCCCGCTCCGAACCCGGCGCCGTCATCCAGGACACGGACGCCCTGGTCGCCCGCGCGGTGCGGATCGCGACCGACGGCGTCCTGGAGGCCATCGACGGCACGCCGCTGGCCGTCGAGGCCGACTCGCTGCTGCTCCACGGCGACAACCCGGGGGCCGTCGCCACCGCCCGGGCGATCCGCGCGGGGCTCGAGGCGGCCGGCGTGGGCGTCCGCGCGATGGCCGCCGCGCGGGGAAGCCGGGTGTGACGATGTCCACTCTCGCGACCGCCGCCGGCTGCTCGGTCGACGTCCTCGACTGCGGCGACGCCGCCGTCCGGGTCGCCCTGACCGGCGGGCGTGAGGACGCCTGGCGCGCCGCCCACGGCATCGCCGCGGTGCTGGACGCCGCCGCGCACGTGGGCTTCCTGGGGACGCTCCCCACCTACGACGCGGTCCTCGTCGAGTTCGACTGCACCGCCACCGACCTCGCCAGCGTCCGCGAATGGGTCAGGGACGCCGCCGCCCGCGTCGACGACGTGGCGCCGCGGGCGTGCCGGACCTTCACCGTCCCGGTCGTCTACGGCGGGACGTTCGGGCCCGACCTGGACGCCGCCGCGTCCCACCTGGGCGTGACCGCCGCCGAGGTCGTGGCCCTCCACACGGCCCGGCCGCTGCTCATGCGCTGCTTCGGGGCGCCCGCCGGCGCGCCGATGCTCGACGGACCCGCCTTCCCCCGGCCGGTCCCGCGCCTGGCCAGCCCCCGGCCGCACGTGCCGGCCGGCGCGGCCGCGGTGGCTGGACGCCAGGCCGTCATCTCGGCCAGGCCCGCCCCCGGCGGCTGGCACGTCCTCGGGACGACCCCGCTCACCCTCGTCGACCCGTCGCGCGAGCCCCTGTCGCCGTACTGGCCCGGCGACTCGTTCCAGTTCGTCGCCATCGGCGAGGACGCCTTCGACGCCAACCGGGGGCCGCTGGCATGAGCGCTCACCTCACGATCACCCGTCCCGGGATCAGCTACGTCACCGACCTGGGCCGCCCCGGGGCAGGCCGCGTCGGCCAGATGACCGCCGGCGCCCTCGACCAGTACAGCGTCCGCGTCGCGAACACCCTGGTGGCGGCGGACGAGCACGCCCCGCTCCTCGAGGTGGTCGCGGCGGACTTCGCCATGGTGACCTCGGTGAACCTGTTGATCGCGGTCACCGGTGCCCCGGCCGACGTGGCGGTGTCCGGCGTCCCGGTGCCCCAGTGGGAGCCGTTCCTGTGGCCGGCGGGCAGCCAGCTGACGGTGACGAACATGCGGGTCGGGATGCGCGTCTACGTCGCGATCCACGGCAGCCTCGCCGTGCCCCGCCTGCTCGGCTCCTGCGCGCCCGACAGCGTCCTCGGCTTCTCGGGGCCGCTCCGCCGGGACGATCGGGTCGAGGTCGACCCCAGCTCGCTGCTGATCGACTACTGCTACTTCGGCGTCCCGGTGTTCCGCGTCGGCGCCGTGCCGAGCGCCTTCGGCGACCGGTGGGAGATCCCCGTCACCGACGGGCCCGACCGGGACCAGTTCGGCGCCACCGCCGACCGCCTGCACCGGGGCCTCTTCGTGGTCGGCGACAAGAGCAACCACATCGGCCTGCGGCTGACGCCGGGGATCAAGGCCGTGCTGCCCGTCCGGGAGCGTTCCGACGAGATCCTGTCGCGCGGCGTCCCCATCGGGGCCGTCGAGGTGCCGGCGGGGAACGAACTCCTCGTGCTGCACCGCGGACGCGGCGTCACGGCCGGCTACCCGGTGCTGGCCGTGGTCACGACGGTGGGGCTCTCGCGCCTCGGCCAGGTGCGGTCCGGCCAGTCCGTCAGCTTCCCGCGCGTCTCGGTCGAGGACGCCGTCGCGGCGGCCCGCGCCGAGCGCTGGGCGATCGATCAGCTGCGGCGCCGGCTCGTCGGCGTCCTCGAGGCCCACGGGCTTCGTCCGCAGGCCCTCACTTCTTCCCGTTAGTCACCAAGCTAGTCACCAGGAGGCATCACCCATGAGTCAGGCCCAGTCCACCGCCAGCGCGCCGGTCGCGGCGCCCCTGCCACCGAGCGTCAGGAAGACGATCGCCGCCGGCTGCGTCGGCATCTTCGTCGAGCTGTACGACAACGGCATCTTCGCCTTCATGGCCACCGCCCTCGCGATCGCCTTCTTCAACGTGTCCAACTCCAGCCAGGCGCTGATGATGGTCTTCGCCGGCTACGCGGTGTCCTTCTTCATCCGCCCGCTCGGCGCGATCGTGTGCGGCATCCTCGGCGACAAGATCGGACGCCAGAAGTTGCTGGTGTTCGTCATCCTGCTGATCTCCGTCGCGACGGCCGGCATCGGCCTGCTGCCGACGTACCAGGCCATCGGGATCGCCGCCCCGATCCTGTTGATCCTGCTCCGGATCCTGCAGGGCTTCTCGGTGGGCGGCGAGGCCGCCGGCGCCATGACGTTCCTCGCCGAGCACGCCCCGCAGGGCAAGCGCGGCTTCCTGACCTCGCTCGCGCAGGTGGCGTCCTTCGTCGCGCTGCTGACCGGCACCCTGATCGCCTTTTCGATGTCGCCCTGGCTGAACGAGGCCGCCATCCGCGGCGGCGGCTGGGGATCCTTCGCCTGGCGCGTGCCGTTCCTGATGGCGATCCCGATGGGGTTCATCGGCTACTACATCCGCAAGGCCATCGCCGACACCCCCAACTTCAACAAGCTGAAGGAGGAGGGCGGGCTCTCCAAGAACCCCCTCAAGGAGGCCTTCGCCAGCCCGGTGCATCGCCGCGCCCTGCTGCTCGCCCTGACCATCCCGCTGATGAACCAGTCCGGCTACTACGTCCTGTTCTCCTACATGCCCACCTTCCTCAAGGGCAAGGACATCGGCTTCGACACCGGCACCGCGCTGCTGGTGACCGCCGCCAGCCTCGTCGTGATCGCCATCGCGATCCCGTTCATGGGCGCGCTGTCCGACCGACTGGGCCGCAAGACCGTGATCGCCGGGGCCGCCATCGCCATGGCCGTCGCCGCCATCCCGTGCTACTCGCTGATCACCACCAAGAACGTCGCCCTGGCCGTGCTCGGCGCCTGCATCATGGCCCTGATCTTCGCGGGCCACACCGCCGTCATCCACATCCTCATCGTCGAGCTCTTCCCGACCCGCGTCCGCTACTCGGCGTACGGCCTGGGCTACAACATCTCCTCGGCCCTGTTCGGCGGCACGGCGCCCTTCCTGATGACCTGGGCCATCCCGCAGTGGGGCGTCATGGTCCCCGCCTGGTACTGCGCCGTCACGGCCCTCGTGACGCTCGGCGCCGTCCTGACGATCAAGGACCGCGCCCACGAGCCGCTGCGCGACACCCTGTGAAATCGACCATCGACGACGTGGAGAGACCATGACCATCAGCGACTACACGACGGCCCTGGTGACCGGCGCGAACACCGGTATGGGTGAGGCCATCACCCGGCGGCTCAGCGAGGCCGGCGTCCAGGTGTACGGCGTCGCCCGGAACGCCGAGAAGCTCCAGCGCGTGGCGGACGCGACCGGTATGCGGCCGATCGCCTGCGACATCGCGGACGCCGCCGCCCTCGCCGACGCCCTCGGCGGCCTGCAGGTCGACATCCTGGTCAACAACGCGGGGGTGTCGGCCACGGGCAACATCCTGAACGCCACCCCCGAGTCGGTGGACGCGATGGTGGACGTGAACCTCCGGGCCGTCCTCCACCTCTGCCGCCTGTTGGCGCCCGGGATGGTGGCCCGCAACCGGGGCCACATCGTCAACATCAGCTCGATCGCCGGCACGTACAACTTCTTCGGCCACACCGCGTACCACGCCACCAAGGCGGCCATCCACCAGCTGTCGCGCCAGCTGCGCAACGACATGGTCGGCCACAAGGTGCGGGTGACGGAGATCTGCCCCGGGCGGGTCGAGACCGAGATCTTCGGACGCAACCTCGGGGGCACCCCCGAGGCGCTGCAGAAGGCGTGGGAGGAGTTCTACGAGCACTACGAGTCGGTGACCACCTCCGACATCGCGGACGCCGTCTCCTTCGCCCTCGCCGCCCCCGAGCACGTCAACATCGGCATGGTGGAGATCATGCCGACGCTGCAGGTGCCCGGCGGGCTGACCTTCCTGGAAAGCAGGTAGAGATGCCCCCGATCGTCCTCGCCTCCCGCGTGGGGGCCATCCGGGAGTCCGCGAGCGTCGCGGCCGCCCAGCGCGTCCGTGAGCTCAAGGCGTCCGGGATCCCGATCGTCGACTTCACCGTCGGCGAGCCCGATTTCGACACCCCCGAGCACATCAGGGCCGCGGCGAAGGCGGCCATGGACGCCGGCGTCACGAAGTACACGGCGGTGACCGGCCTCCCGGCCCTCCGCGACGCGATCCTGGCGAAGGCGTCGGCGCGCGCCGGCGTCCGCTACGGGCCGGACGAGGTGACGATCGGGGGCGGGGCCAAGCAGGTGATCTTCCTGGCCCTGATGGCCACCGTCGAGGAGGGGGTCGAGGTCATCGTCCCGGCGCCCTACTGGGTCTCCTACCCGGACATGGTCGTGGCCAACGGGGGGCGTCCCGTGATCGTGCCCTGCTCGGTCTCCGACGGCTTTCTCCTCGCCGCCGAGGCGCTGGAGGCGGTCATCACGCCGGCCACCCGGTGGGTCATCCTCAACGCGCCGGGCAACCCGAGCGGCGCGGTGTACCCGGAGGCGTCCCTGGCGGCCATCGCCGAGGTGCTCGACCGGCACCCGCAGGTGCACGTGCTGGCCGACGACATCTACGACGAGATCACGTACGGCGACGCCCCGGCCACCAACCTGCTGCGGGTGGCGCCCCGACTTAAGGACAGGGTGCTGCTCGTCAACGGGGTGTCCAAGACCTACGCCATGACGGGCTGGCGCATCGGCTACGCCACCGGCGAACGCACCCTGATCGCCGCCATCAACAAGCTGCAGTCGCAGAGCTCATCGTGCCCGTCGTCGATCAGCCAGGCGGCCGCGGCCGAGGCGCTGACCGGGGACCAGTCGTTCGTCGCGGACGCCGTGGCCACCTACCGCGGACGCCGCGACCTGATCTGCGGCCTGCTCAACGAGGTGGACGGGCTGTCGGTCGCGCCTCCCCAGGGCGCCTTCTACGCGTACGTCGACTGCTCGGGCCTGATCGGACGCCGCACGCCGGCCGGCGGCGTCCTCGAGACGGACGCCGACGTCGTCCTGTACTTGCTGGACGAGGCGCACGTCGCCACCATCGCCGGCGCGGCCTACGGGCTGTCGCCCTACTTCCGGGTGTCGTTCGCCACCTCGGACGCCGCCCTGAAGGCCGGCGCGGCGCAGATCGCCGACGCCGTCGCCCGCCTCACCACCGACTCGGAGAAGCCATGACCCACGTCCTCACGCGCTACGAGCGCCCCGACCCGGCGCTGGTCGCCGAACTCGGGACCTACTCGGCCGCCCACATCCACGAAGCCCAGGGACGGCTGGGCGCCGTCGACCCGGGGATCAAGCCGATCGACCGCGGCATGAGCTTCTGCGGGGCCGCCTTCACGGTCGTGTGCCACCCCCGCGACAACCTCATGCTGCAGGTGGCGATCAGCTTCGCCGGGCCCGGCGACGTGCTGGTCGTCTCGTCGGGTGACCAGCCCGCGGGCCAGTTCGGCGACGTGCTCGCCAACGCCTGCCTCGCCCGCGGGATCACCGCGCTCGTCACCGACGGCGGGGTCCGGGACACCCGCGAGATCCGCGAGTTGGGGTTCCCGGTGTTCTCCAAGTACGTGGCGATCCAGGGCACGGTGAAGGAGTCGCTGGGCCCGATCAACCACCCGCTGGTGTTCGGCGGGCAGGTCGTGCGTCCGGGCGACGTCGTCAAGGGCGACTGCGACGGCGTCGTGATCGTCCGGCGCGAGGACCTGGCGTCCGCGGTGGAGGCCTGCCGCCGCCGCGAGGAGGCCGAGGAGGGCTACATCGCCCGCTACCACGCCGGCGAGACCCCGCTGGACATCAGCGACTACTGGCCGATGCTCCGCGCGAAGGGGCTCACCGTCGAGGGTCGGTGATCCGGCGCAGGTACTCCAGGACGACGCTGTTGTCGAGGTCGCCCAGGCCGTCCTCGGTCAGGCCCGTGAACAGCTCGCGGGAGACGCGTAGGGAGGGCAGGTCGCGTCCGGCGGCGCTGTCGGTGGCGAAGGTGAGGTCCTTGACCAGGAATTTGGCGGGCCCGCTGGGGGAGAAGTCCTCGTCGGCGAGCTTGTCGGCCTTCTGATCCAGCAGTTCGGACGCCGCCAGCCCAGACCCCAGCACCTCGAGGACGCGGCGGGCGTCCAGGCCGTTCTCCTTGGCGACAAGGGTGGCCTCGGCGAGGGCGACGAGCGTCCCGGCGACGACCATCTGGTTGCAGGCCTTCGCGACCGCGCCGGCGCCGACTCCGCCCATCAACTCGACCGTGCCGCCGATGGTGGCCAACAGCGGACGCAGCCGCTCGAAGGTCGCGGGGTCCGCCCCGCACATGATCGACATCGTCCCGTCGGACGCCTTCGCGACGCCGCCCGACATGCAGGCGTCCATCACGGCGACTCGGCCCGCCAGGCGGCCCGCCAGCTCGCGGACCCTCGTCGGCGACACCGTGCTCATCACGATCAGGTCGCGGACGCCGCCCGCGACGAGCGCAGGCAGCATCGGTTCGAGGTGGGGCAGGTCCGGCAGGAGGCAGAACACGACCTCGCGGTCGGCCAGCGCCGCGTCGGCGTCCAGGAACACCCGGACGCCGGCCTCCTCGGCCGCGGGCACCGCGACGATGTTGGCGCCGGTGACGTCGTGCCCGGCCCTCGCCAGGTTGACGGCCACCGGGAGGCCCATGTTGCCGAGCCCCAGGACACAGACCTTCATCGTCGCTCCCTCAGGCGGCACGGAGCCGCCGGGCCCATTATCGAGCGGGAGCCACGCGCTGGGCTCGCTACGAGAGTGCGGCGCCTGATGCAGCCGGCGATCGCCTGCGCACGATCAGCCCCGACCGGTCGTCGGGCACAGTCAGAAGCCCGAGGAGCTGCCGGTCGATCACAGAACTGCGCAGCCACAGCCGACCACCGACCCGCCGGTGACCTGCGACAGTGAAGGTTCGCCCCAGGATGGCGGTGGACGACGGTGTGGTCGACGAGGGCGGCGAGCACGGCCAGGTGCGAGGCCGTCGCAGCTCACTTCCCCCCCGCAACTCACCTCCCCCGCGCCAGAGCGCGGGGGAGGTGCGGCGACCCGGGTGGAGGTGCGGCGACCCGGGGGGAGTCTGCTTCCCGAGGCGCGGCCTTGCGGCTCGTGGGGCGGCCGGACCCGCACATGTCCTGACGCGGGCAGGCCTCGGCAGGGGCCGCTGGTCACCGGCTAGGCGATGGTCGGCTTTCGGCTGCGCATTTCCGTACCCGACCGGCCGAATCCCGGGCCGCCGACTGGGTCGCGCCACCGGTCGCGGCAGGCCATGCGCAGGGGTCGCTGCTGCGCCTCGTCTTGGACGCCGCCGGCGGACCACCGACCGGTTCGTTACCCTTCAGACGCGGGCGAGAGCCGCCTCGAGGTCATCGATCACGTCGGCCGGGTTCTCGCCGCCCACCGACAGCCGCACAAGGTTCGCCGGGATCGCCGCGATCGAACGCCCGGCTTCGCCTTGCTGCTGATGGGTCGAGATCGCCGGGATCGTCGCGATGCTCTTGACCCGGCCGAGATCGGTCGCCCGCCTGATCAGCCGCAGCCCGTCGAACGCCCGCCGCGCCGCCGGCTGCCCGCCGCGCACGGTGAACGCCAGCAGGTGCCCGTAGCGGTTGACGGGCCTGCCGTCGTCGGCGCCGTCCGCGAGCCACATGGACGCCGCCCCGAGCGCATGCCCCGGATCCGAGGCCAGCCCCGGGTAGCAGACGCCCTCGACCGCCCGGTGCCCGGCCAGGTACTCGGCGACCACCTGCGCGCTGCGGCTCCAGGCGTCCATCCGCGTCCGCAGCGTCCGCAGGTCGTTCATCGCCATCAGGGCGTTGAACGGGCTGATCGACGGCCCGTGGTCGCGCATCGGCAGCAGCTTGATGTGGGTCGCGAAGTCGGCGCGCAGCTCGTCGCCGCCGAACCGGCTGACCAGGTCGTGCCGCGCAATCACGGCGCCCACGATCGCCAGCCCCGAGGACGCGATCGACTTGCTCACCGAGTGCACCACGATGTCGGCCCCCAGCCCGAGGGGCCGCAGGAGCGCCGGCGTCGCGACCGTGGAGTCCACGATCAGGGGCACCCCCGCCGCGTGCGCGAGCCGCGCCACCGCCGCGATGTCGAACACCGTCAGCGTCGGGTTGCTCGGCATCTCGCCGTAGACGACGCGCGTCCCGGCGTCGATCAGCGCCGCCCAGGCGTCCACGTCGAGGGGCTCGCGCACCCACCGCACGTCGATGCCGCGCTCCCGGGCGTAGCGCTCGCTGAACAGCTGGAACGTCCCGCCGTAGCACCTAGCGCTGACGACGACGTTCGGCGGCGGGCCGCTCGGATCCACGGCGAGGAACGGGCTCACCGCCATGTCGACCGCCGCCATCCCGGACGCCGCGGTGGCCGCCGAGGCGCGTAGCCCGGTCCGGTAGGTCTCCAGCAGCCCCAGGGTCTCCTCGAGGTAGCCCACCGTGGGGTTGGCGATCCGGGTGTAGCCCCAGGCCGGCATGAGGTAGCCGAGCGCCGCCTCCATCTGGTCGCTGTCGGCGAAATGCTGCGCCGGGCTGAGGTAGGCGGGCTCCATCACGCTGCCCGCGTTCTCCAGCGCCGACTCGGCGGAGTAGAGGCCGTGCACCGCGATCGTGTCGAAGCGCATGGCGCGCATCCGATTCCGCTCGCGTTCCGCGGCGGCCGCGAGTTCCTCCCCGCGCGCCACCCACCGCGCGAGCGCGTCGGGCAGCTGGTCGGTCTGGGTCTGGGTCTGGGTCATGAGGAGACCTCTCGGGTCAAGGGGGTGGACGACAGGGGCAGGGCGGTGGTGGTCTTGAGCTCGCTCAACACCACGCTGGTCAGGACCTTCGCGACGCCGGGCAGCGGCGTGAGTCGGGTCACGATGAAGCGTTCGAGTTCGTGCCGGTTGCGGACGGCCACCTTCAGCAGGTAGTCGTACTCGCCGGTGACGTGGTGGCACTCCAGCACCTCTGGCATCGCCACCACGCGCGGCGGGAAGCCGGCGACCAGCTTCGGCCGGTGCAACTGCAGGCTGACGCTCACGAAGCAGAGTAGGTCGAACCCGGCCCGCTCACGGTCGACGAGGGCCACGTACTCCCGGATCATGCCCTCGCCCTCGAGCCGCCGGACGCGGGCGTGGGTCGCGGCCGCCGAGAGCCCCACCGCCCGGGCGAGGTCGGCGATGGACGCCCGCCCGTCCGCCTGGAGGAGGTTCAGGACGGCGCGGTCGATGTCGTCGGTGTCGGGAACCATGCGACCAGCTTGCCCCGCTTTGACCCGCCTGGCGGGCAATCATCGGAAAATCGCATGACTGGCCGACGGATCATCGGGAGGTGAGCCCCATGGCCACCGATTCCCCGGAAGGGTCAGCCCAGGTCCGCCATGAAGTCCGCCGGACGCGACAGCAGGTCCTCGAGCGCCACGTACGCGGCCCCGAGGGCCGCGGGGGCGGGGTCGAGGGCGACGGCGTCCACGGTCGGCGCCTCGAAGGGCGCCGAGAGGACGCGGACGTTCAGCTCCGCCAGGATCCCCGTCCGCAGGTAGGGCGCCAGGACGCCGAGGTGCCCGCCGAGGATCACCTGAGACACGTCCAGCAGGTTCAGCGCCCCCGAGAGCGCCACGCCGAGCGCCCGGCCAGCCCGGTCGGCGGCGTCCATCGCCTGGGCGTCGCCGGCCTCCAGCGCCCGGACGAGCGCGTCCGTGTCGGGGACGCCCGCGGCGGCGGTCAGCGCGTACTGACCCGCGTAGCGCTCCAGGCAGCCGGAGGCGCCGCAGGCGCAGACCGGTCCGGCCGGGTCGACGCAGACGTGCCCGATCTCGCCCGCCCACCCGTGTCGGCCGGTCATGACCGACCCGTGGCTGACCAGGGACGACCCGATGCCCACCTCGCCCGACAGGTACAGGAAGTCGGAGGACGCCGCCGGGCGGCCCGGTGCCGTCCGGGCCACCGTGAGCGCCGCGTAGTCGGCCTCGTTGCCCAGCCCCACCCTCAGCCCGGTCAGGCCGTGCACGTCGGCGAGCGCGGGCGCCGGGGTCACGTTCCGCCAGCCGAGGTTCGGGGCGCGCAGCAGGACGCCGCGGGCGGCGTCCACCAGGCCGGGGAGGGCGAGCTGGATGCCGGCGAGGCGGGTGTCGATCCCGACGTCGGCGATGGCCTCGTGGGCGAGTTCCGCGAGGGCTTCCAGGGTGCGCTCGGGTGCGACGCCCGCGTACTCGCCGGTGACGATCCGCTCGGCCAGGACGCCGCCGGCGAGGTCCACGACGCGGACGGCCAGGTGGCTGATGTTGACCTCGAGGCCCACGCCGGCCCAGGTGGCCGCCGGCGGGGCGAGCGGAACCGCGGGGCGTCCGCGCTGGCCGTCGAAGACGGGGTCGAGGTCGCGGGCGAACCCGTGCACGATCAACTCGTCGACCAGGCGGGACACCGTCGATCGGGTGAGCCCCGTGGCGGCGGCGATGTCGGCGCGGGAGGGGGGTGTCGCGGCCCCGTAGAGCTGCTTCAGAACCGTCGCGAGGTTGAGGGAGCGGAGGCTCGACTGGCGTGCCCCCAGGGTGGCGCGGTTCGGGCCGTTGCCCGCGACGTCGGCGTCCATGGCTCTCCTGCTGGGAGTGGGGAACAACACCTCCACCCCTTGACTGTACCGCAATCCCGCGTTATGTTTCTCCACAGAACTAAAAGCCAACGAAGGAGTCCCCATGGTTCGCAAGCCAACCCCTGAAGACAAGTTCTCGTTCGGTCTGTGGACCGTCGGCTGGACGGGCACCGACCCGTTCGGCAGCAACACCCGCGCCGCTCTCGACCCGTGGGAATACAGCGACAAGCTGGCCGAGCTGGGCGCCTGGGGCATCACGTTCCACGACAACGACGTCTTCCCGTTCGACGCCGACGACGCGACGCGCGACCGGATCGTCGGCCACCTCAAGGACGCCACCGAGAAGGCCGGCCTCGTCATCGAGATGGTGACCACCAACACGTTCAGCCACCCCGTCTTCAAGGACGGCGGCTTCACCTCCAACGACCGCTCCGTGCGCCGCTTCGGCCTGCGCAAGGTGCTCCGCAACGTCGACCTGGCCGCCCAGCTGGGCGCCGAGACGTTCGTCATGTGGGGCGGCCGTGAGGGCACCGAGTACGACACCTCCAAGGACTACTACGCGGCCTTCGAGCGCTACGCCGAGGGCATCGACACGGTCGCCGGCTACATCAAGTCGCAGGGCTACACCATGCGCATCGGCCTCGAGCCCAAGCCCAACGAGCCCCGCGGCGACATCTTCCTGCCGACCGTCGGCCATGCCCTCGGCATGATCGCGAAGCTCGAGAACGGCGACATCGTCGGCCTCAACCCCGAGGTGGGTCACGAGCAGATGGCCGGCCTGAACTACACCCAGGCCCTGGCCCAGGCGCTGTTCTCCGGCAAGCTCTTCCACATCGACCTCAACGGCCAGAAGGGCATGAAGTACGACCAGGATCTGTGCTTCGGCCACGGCGACCTGATGAGCGCCTTCTTCACGGTCGACCTGCTGGTCAACGGCTTCGCCGCCTCCCCGGACGCCCCCCGCTACACCGGCCCGATCCACTTCGACTACAAGCCGTCGCGCACCGAGGGCATGGCGGGCATCTGGGAGTCCGCGGCCGCCAACATGGAGACCTACCTCATGCTCGCCGACAAGGCGCGCGCGTTCCGGGCCGACCCGGCCGTCCAGGAGGCCATGAAGGCGTCCTCGATCTTCGAGCTCGCCGAGCCGACGCTGGCCGAGGGCGAGACGGTCGCGTCCTTCCTGGCGACGCCGGAGGAGTTCGACCCGGTCGCCGCCGGCGAGCGCGAGTACCACTTCGTGCAGCTCCAGCAGCTGGCCCTGCGGCACCTCATCGGCTGACATGCTCGTCGCCGGGATCGACACCTCGACGCAGTCGTGCAAGGTCCTCGTGGTGGACGCCGACACGGGCCGGATCGTTCGGTCCGGGTCGGCCCGCCACCCGGACACCACCGAGTGCCATCCGGACGCCTGGTGGGCGGCCTTCGAGCAGGCCTCGGACGCCGCCGGCGGGCTCGCCGACGTCTCCGCGGTCAGCGTGGGCGGGCAGCAGCACGGCCTCGTGCTGTTGGACGCCGACGGTGCGGTCATCCGCCCCGCGCAGCTGTGGAACGACACGAAGTCGGCGCAGGCGGCGTCCGACCTCGTGGCCGAACTCGGCGCCGAGGCCTGGGTGCAGGCGACCGGGCTGGTGCCCGTGGCGTCCTTCACGGTGACCAAGCTGCGCTGGGTCGCCGACCACGAGCCGGAGAACGCGGCGCGGATCGCCGCGATCTGCCTGCCGCACGACTGGCTGACCTGGAAGCTGTTGGGGGCGCCCGGCCTGGACGCCCTCGTCACCGACCGTTCCGACGCCTCCGGAACGGGCTACTACGACGCCGTGTCGAACACGTATCGTCGTGACCTGATCGCGCACGCGCTACGAGTGGACGAGGCCGTGGTCGCCGGCATCGTCCTGCCGCGAGTGCTTGCGCCCGCCGAATCGGCGGGCCACGGCGACGCCGCCCTGGGACTGGGCGGCGCCGCCGTGGGGCCCGGCTGCGGCGACAACGCCGGGGCCGCGCTCGGCCTGGGCCTGCGTCCGGGCGACGTCTCGGTGTCGCTGGGCACGTCCGGGGTCGTGGCCTCGGTCAGCGCCACGCCCGTCCGGGACGCCTCCGGCCTCGTCGCCGGCTTCGCCGACGCCCTCGGCGGCTACCTGCCGCTGTGCGCCACCATCAACGGCGCGCGCGTCGTGGACGCCACCGCCCGCCTGCTGGGCGTCGACCACGCCGAGTTCGACCGCCTGGCCCTGGCCGGCGAGCCGGGCGCCGGCGGCATCGTCGAGGTGCCCTACTTCGGCGGCGAGCGGACGCCGAACCTTCCGTCCGCGACGGGCCATCTCGCCGGCCTCACCCAGGCCAACATGACCCGCGAGAACCTCGCCCGGGCCGCGGCCGAGGGGCTGCTGTGCCTGATGGCGTACGGCATCGAGGCGCAGCGCGCCCTCGGCGTCCGGATCGACCGGGTCACGCTCATCGGCGGTGGCGCGCGGTCGGCGTCCGTGCGGGAGCTCGCTCCCGCCGTGCTCGGCGTGCCGGTCGACGTGCCGGAGCCGGGGGAGTACGTGGCGCTCGGCGCCGCCCGGCAGGCGGCCTGGGTCGCCGTGGGCGGGGAGGCGCCGCCGGTCTGGTCGGCGTCCGACGTCGAGCATCACACCGCGGAGCCGCAGCCTGAGATCTACCGGCGCTACTGCGACGTGGCCGGGCGGCTCTACCCGCGGCCCGACTGAAGGCGCGGACGCCGTCGGCGGGCGGCGTCCGTGCTTGTCGCAGGGCTGAACGCGCACCCTTCGCGTGTGGGATGATCGGCGTTAACCGTCGAGTCGAGGAGGCCCGGTAGTGCGCGCTGGCGTGAAGGACGTAGCGAAGCTGGCCGGCGTCTCCGTCGGGACCGTCTCGAACGTGCTCAACCGGCCGGAGGCCGTCGGCGAGGAGTTGCGCCGTCGGGTCGAGGCCGCGATGGGCGAGCTGAACTTCATCCGGAACGCGTCGGCGCGGCAGCTGCGGGCGGGCACGTCGCAGGCGGTCGGGGCCGTGCTGCTCGACATCTCGAACCCCTTCTACACCACCCTCGCGCGCGGGATCGAGGACCGCCTCGACGAGGACGGCCTCACCCTCATGCTCGCCAGCTCGGACGAGGACCCCAAGCGCGAGGCGCGGGCCATGCAGGTGTTCGCCGAGCAGGGGATCCGAGGGCTGCTGATCACGCCGTCCCGAACCACACGGAAACGGCTGGAGCGCCTGGACGCCTTGGGGATCCCGTCGGTCCTGCTGGACTCGAAGAGTCCGGCGCACGCCTCGGTGGGCATCGACAACCTGTCGGGGGGACGCCAGTCGGTGCGCCACCTGCTCGGACTGGGTCATCGCCGGATCGCCTGGCTGGGTGGGCCGGCCCATCTCGAGCAATCCCGCGACCGGCACGCCGGAGCGGTGCAGGCGGTCGTCGAGGCCGGTCTGAATCCTGCCGACGTGCTGGTGGAGAGATGGCTGCCCGGCCTGTCGGCCGACGACGGGCAGCGCGGTTTCATCGAGGTCTTCGACGACCCGACGACCCGGCCGACGGCGTTCTTCTGCATCAACGACATCGTGGCGCTTGGGGTCATGCGCGAGTGCCGCCTGCGGCGCTACGAGATGCCCGGCGACGTGGCCGTCGTGGGCTACGACGACGTGCTCTTCGCGGCCGAGCTGATGACGCCGCTGACGTCGGTGCGCCAGCCCACCCACGAGTTGGGCTACGCGGGCGCCGATCTGCTGCTGTCGGGGGCCGGCCCGGCCGCCCACCAGGTGTTCCGTCCCGAGCTGATCGTCCGGGCGTCCTCGGACCCGTCTGCCTGAGCGTCGGGCGCGTCCGCTCGTCTGGCGAGCGCTCGGTGTTGCCGGATGAGGGTTATGCGGGGGTTCTCGGCCCTGTCCGCGAGCCCGCGTTGCCAGATGAGGGTTATGGGGGGCACCGAGGCGCTCATAACCCTCATCTGGCAACGCGGACCCCGCTCGGCGCTGGTGACGCGCCTGAAAACCCTCATCTGGCAACGTGGAACTAACGTGCCGCCTCGTCGGCCTTGTTCGGCTGGGCGATGATCCCGCCGAGGTGCTTGATTAGGGCCGGGGCGAGGTCGTGGGCCTGCTCGGCGGACAGCGTGACGCCGCGCAGCGAGTCGAGGCCCTCCAGGCGGAGGAGGCCGGCGTCCGAGACGTCGACGTGCTCCGACCGCGACCCGGACAGGGCTATCGACCCCACCGTGCACCCCGAGAACCGGACGCGAAGCAGGCGGGCCTGGCCGACGTCGAGCTCGCCGATCGTGCACCGCTCGACGGTCAGGTCGGTGACGGCCGCGTGCCGGAGGTTCACGTAGTCGAGCTTGCAGTCGCGCAGCAGCACCCGCGTGAGCGTCGCCTCGGGGAGCTCGAGGACGCCGATCCGGCACCCCTCCCACGTGGTGTCGCGGAGCGTCGTCCCCGCGAGGTCGAGGCTGGTCGCGCCGACGCGCGCCCAGCGGCACTCGGCCCAGGAGCCGCCCCGCAGCCGGGCGTCGTCGGCGGCGGCGTCCGCGAGCTCGCACTCCAGCAGCCGGACGTCCGGCGCCCGCAGCCCGCGCAGGTCGCCCGTCAGCCGGACGCCGTCCAGCTCGGCCCCGGCCGACAGCGTCCCGGGGGTGAGGGCGTCCCAGGAGCCGGTCGGGAGCAGCGGCGTCCCGGCGTCACGTCGTGGGCGGGCCATGTGCGAAACCTACAGTCGGCAGGCGGCCAAGAAGGCGATCAGCAGGAGTTGAAGCAAACAACTAGCAGCACCTGAACCAGTCGATCGGCAGGCCCGGCGGGGGCGCCAGAGCCAGGCCGGGGGCCTACCGCGGCCGTAGAATTGCGGCAGCGCTCCGATCACGACGAAGCGCGAGGAAGCCAGGGCCGAGAGATGGACGCCCGCCTGCTGGACGCGTTCGCCGCCGTCCCCCGGTGGCGGTTCCTGCCGATTCAGGAGCGGCCGTTCGCGGGCCGGGACGTCCCCCTCCC